>Ga0315912_10004899_pt1 | contig 12459 bp, 11 predicted proteins | sample VfabasoilMG_FD_204469 | JGI IMG/M metagenome (GOLD analysis project Ga0315912, IMG submission 204469) | Garden soil microbial communities collected in Santa Monica, California, United States - V. faba soil | ecosystem: Environmental > Terrestrial > Soil > Garden | place: USA: California... | reverse complement strand
GCACGTCAGCTTTCAATGATCGCAACACCTTAAAACTCCGCTGATACTCTTCCGCGATTCCGGGAACCTGCTGATTGTTCACCAGTTGAAATCCAGGATTCACGCCGACGCTGCCGATGATGACAACATCCAACGTCTTTCCATCCTCCTGAACTTTCAATGTCCAAGTAGTGCAGCCGCGCGTATGTCCCGGCGTAAGATGCGCCACGAATGTCGTACCACCCAAAGTAACTTCATCACCATCATGGATGATCCGGTCAATGGGATGCTCCTTGCCATTGGAACGCATCACCCGCAACGCGGGAACGTCCTCGGCCATCGCCACCACCTGCGCGCCGGTAAGCTCTTTAACAAGCGCATCGCCCTGCATGTGGTCACCATGCGCATGGCTGCCCAGAATGATTTTGATATCAGAAAACTTGAAGCCCAGTTTCTCAACCGAAGCCTGAATCGTAGGAACCGTTCGCTCGTAATCCGTGTTGATCAAAACATGACCCTGAGGAGTGGTAACAAGGTAAGAGCCCAAACTCTCCGTTCCGACGTAGTAAATATTGCCAGCGATTTTGTGCGGAGGAAATGCCGTGTCCTGCTGCTGCCGCGAGCCTACGTTGCGTTGAAACAGTTCTTCAAAAGTCCAAACACGCGGAGCCTGAGCAAAAGCCGCCGTGGCCAACAGAAAGAACGCAAAACGTCTCATAGGAAAGCCAGTATATCAAGGAAGAAGAAGCTAACCTGAGGATCTACGATGTCTTCACACGAGCCAGAATCGCCGCCATCGGCTCAGTAGTCGTTTCCCAGTAAAGAATCTGCCCAAACGTCCTGTCCGTGACAAACACTTCACGCTCAATCCCCAACGGATTTACATCCTGCAATTCAGGCAGCAGCAACTCATCCCGCTCGTTCTGAAAGCACACCGGACGCGAATAGCGGCTCGACAATCCAACCGACGTCTCACCAAAAGTGGAAGCCGGAGGAGGCCCCGCGTGAACCATCGAAGGCACCACAGCAACACCAGTCGGCATATTGTCATGGCTCACACGACCCGCCTTCAAAAACGCCAGCAACCGCTCCAGCTTCCGAGCCTCCTCGCAAGCCAAATCACCAACAGTTCCAAACAGCGTAGCCGTCAACTGACCATGCAAAGTCCTGGCCGCATCAATCATCTGCGAAACCGACTCCACAACCACCACCAAACCCGCAGGACCAAACACCTCGCCCTGCATCGCATTCGGGTTGGCAAGAAATTCCTTGCCCGTGGTTTTCAAAATCGCCGGAGTACAAACCGCGTTCCCGCCGCCCACCTTGGCGCTCACGATCCACGATTCCACACCAGCCACACCGCGCAAAGCGGTCAGATTGCTGTCGTAAGAAGCTTGCGTATTCTTATGCAACAAAGTGCCAGGCTCAGCCGCTTCCACCTTGGCCCGCAGCACCTTTTCAAACTCTTCCAAACCCTCGGAAGGCACAAACAAAATCCCGGGATTCGTACAGAATTGGCCAACGCCCAACGTCAACGATCCCCACCAAGCTTCAGCAACCGCCGCAGCCTGCGTCTTCATCTTTTCAGCCAAGACAAACACCGGATTCACCGCACCCAACTCCCCGTGCAGCACCGCGCCATGATCCAAAGCAATCGCGCCAAGCTGGCGTCCGGTCGACGCAGCCCCGGTCAATCCAGCCGCAGCAACCTTCCCACTGCCCATCAGCTGAGCACCATGGCTATGATCATTGGATTGGATCAGCGCAAAATAGCCAGAAGGATATCCAGCATTCTTGACCGCCTCGACAACCGCCGCGCCCAAGAGTTCGGAAGTCAGCGGATGCTTCGAAGAAGCCTTCACCACCACCGGGCAACCTTCGCGAAACGGCTCCACAAGATCCGGACCAACCACACCAATCCCCCAAGGAAAATTCGTCGAAGGGAAATTCACCGCAACCCCGCGAGGCACGCGCACAGACCGCACATTGATGGACCCATCCAGCGCTACCGAGATCGAAGCCGCCATTCTTTTGCGACGCCGAGCACCCTCGGCATGTAACCGGAACTGAAACAACGCACGGCTTGTCTCGCCATCCGCACGTCCAGCGGGATAAGCCAACTCATGCGACCCGGCATACTTGATATCAGCCAACCGAGCTTCAAACGACTTTCCCACTTCGGTCAACAACCGAGCATGATCGTCCGCCGTCCGCGGCGCAACCACCGTAGTCTCAAACAAAGCCGCAGTGGCCAAGTCCAAGGCCTGCGAAACTTGCCCCGAGCTTGCACTGGTAAAGGTGCCAAGCAGCGAGCCATCAACCCGGCTCCGGGATTCAAAAGAACCGCCCTCTTTAGGCGCGGATTGACCATTAATAAGACTGCATCCGTGGGGAGTGTATGACATGAAGTTCAATCTTAGCATTGCCCCGGCTAGCTCTAGAGGCAATCAGAAGAACTAGAAGTTACCGTTGGTAATATCCATCGGTGTGTACAGAAGGCCGAAGGTCAGGAAGCGGTCAAGAAAACTCTCACGCTCGGAAATGGTTACCCAGCGAAGGTTCGCACGCTCACCAGGATCGTTGAAAAAACCAATGCCACCCCGCTTCAACCGGTTATCGGCCCAGGAATCAACAAGGCGGCCGTTCACAACAGTGGAGAAGCGATTGCCCTTCACCCGCACATGCACATCGTAAATGGTGTCGCTCGCGATACTGAGCGGAATCGGCAACGCAACCCGATTCAACTGCTTCCCCTCCAGCGTAATGTAACGGATGATCTCTGCCCGTCCCGGGTTTGCAATGTTGATCTTTGTGGCGTAAAAATTTGAAAAATTGGTGGTGCGGAACGTCCACCCCATCGCCTTATTTTCAATCTGCCCTTCGAAGCTCATTTGATAGTCGGATAGGGAAAGCGTCGGTTTCCAAAGCCTCATGTCGCCCAGTCGGACGGCACCGCTTAGGCGCGACCATTCCTGCGCTCCAGCCTGCGCCTCAGCCTGCCAATTTCGTAAATCAACCTTAAAGTCTTCACGCATGCTGAGCTTTGCCGAACCGGGCATCAATCGCGTTAACTTGTCAGACCAATTTCTAACCGGAGGCAAATAACTGGGTACAGAAGTTTGGACTTGCTGCTCAGAGCTGGGAAGGAATAGAACCAACACCGTCGCCGCAACCACAAGCAGGATACCGGAACCAGCACCAAAACCAGTACCTTTTTGTTTCCGAGGGGAGTTAAGTGTAACTAACCAAGCATCTTCAAATGCTTCGTCATGCACCATGTCGCGTGTTAGGCGCGCAGAATAGGCCTGCCTCGCCTTGCGCCGATGGTTGTCGGAGCAAAACTGGCGGTCAACCCACCGCCTCAATAGGCCGATTTTCTTGCGACAATGCAAGCAGCGCATCAAGTTTGTCTCTGAATAATAGTACCAGCAAGCGGCTTGATTTCATACACTTTAGGGCTTAGTTGCGCTCGAACTAAGGTCTGTAACCTAGCGCTCAGTTTGACCATTCGTTAACCTCGGGCCCTCCCTAAGGCCATTCCTACGACAAAGTCTCTACCCCAGAAACTGCTTGGTGGTCCAATTTTCGCATTTCGACCTTGATCTTTAAGGTTCATCGGCTAAGTGCCAAGCCTCCTTTAGAGCAAACCGGATATGGTCATACCGGGTGATACGGCACATCTTCCAGGTAAAAAATACCTGCTACCGCTTCCCAACCGGTTACATGTACGGGATCCTTCAGATAAAAGCCAATAATCGAGGATTGGCAACCGACGTGCTCACGAAGCATGTTCATGTGGAACAAACTGATCGAACGCGAACCGAAGTCTGCCATTCAACCTACTCCGCCGCTTCCTGACGAACCTCTTCGACAAGCGGCCCCGGCTGCCCCGCTCACACAGATGGCTAAGTCGGTCTTGGGAAAGACAGTCAAAATCAAGGGCGAGCTACATGCAGACGAGGAATTACAACTGGATGGGTACTTTGAAGGTACCATCGAATCAAAGAGCAAAGTGACCATTAGTGCCGACGGCAAGCTGACCGGAAATATCAAAGGCGTAGAAATTGTGATTGCAGGTACGGTGCAAGGTAATGTGGACGCACGAAATCGTGTTGCGATTCGAAAAGGTGCCCACCTGGTGGGAGATGTCCGCACAGCGGGAATCGCAATTGATGACGGTGCCTACTTCAAGGGCGGAATCGATATTGCACGAGGCGAAACCTAAGTCTGGTTGCCGCTGCCTACTTCTTCCCTGCTGGTGCCGCCGCCGTCTTCTGTGGTCCTGTTTTTCTAACCTGCTCAAAATACTGCCGGACGTATGGTTGCATTTGGGCCGGGACCTCATCGCGGCGGATTTCGCCCCCAGCTTCAGCCTTCACCTGACCTCGGTTGTCGTAAGAGGTGATTAGGTTTTGCTTCTCAGCTTTTTCGGACTCGATGGTCACATCACCGGTCAGCATCAGAGAGCGCTTGCCAAGCAGTTCCGACAGTTTGCCCATAGCTGCCAGTTGCTCAGCCATGTGGGTATTTTTATCACCTTCTCCCTTGCCGGCTCCTAGTGCTGCCCCTTGGGCTGCGTTTTGGCTGGCATTGGAACTGCTGCCTTGCTGTTCGTCCTGATCTCCCTCTCCGGCATCTTCATCGCCAACCTCGCCATCTTTGCTTTGCGACGGGTCACCTTGACCTTGCGCCTTTTCAGCTTCTCCGCCCGACTGCTTCGGTTGCTGCGACTGTTTTGGCGGTCCGGCGTTTTCCTTTGGTGTACTCATTTTGGCCATCAGGTCCGACATGGCTTCCTTAAATTGGTTCATCATGCCGCTGTCACCCTCCGTACTGCTTTTTTCGTCGGTTGGTTGTTTGGAGTCAAAGCCTTCGCTGGTTTCCGATTTCTGGGCGATGGTCTTTTCTCCGTTTTCCGCTTTCTTTAGACCATCAGAGGTAGAATCCATTGAGCTCATTTCATTGGCAGCTTTTTGCAGTTCCTGGAGCACGTCGGGGGGCAAGCTGCCAAACTCATCGAACTTGACCTTCTTATCGCGGTCAAAAGGCAGCCACTGTGGAGGGGCGTCTTCCAGGAACGACTGAGAGCGGCGTTTGACCACCGACACCTCGCGATTAGGATGGAAGAAATCAGCGACAGCGGCAATTGTTGGTTGTTCGATTCCAATGGTGCCAAGGAGCCCATAACGGAGTCCGCAGAGACCTAGAACAACGGTAAGAAGAGTAGCGGCAATCCATACCTGCTTGGGTGTAGACCACGGCGCGGCTTGCGCGGGATTTGTGGCAGCCACTACACGGGCCGCCTCTTGGCGTTGGAGCACTGCGATGGAAGAGGGACTATCACGAAAATGAAAGGCTGTCGACAACAAGTCATGAGAGCCAAGTCGCCTATCCGCATGTTGCGCGGATTCATAAGCCGTCGGCTTGCGCCGGTGTGCCCGCCAAACTCCGTAGGCGCAGCCGGATAGGAATAGGATTACCAGCCAAGGACCACTAAGGACTTCCGTGTCCGCCAGCAAGAGAAGGATTACGCCCGCCAGTGCACCAGCCAAGCCCCATACCAGTTCGGCGCAAAACAGTTGCATCGTCTCGCGGCGATGTATGCGGCGAAGAAATACGGCCAGTTCGCTTGCGGTTTGCAAGCATTCATTATTGCAGATTGGGCGCAATGGTGACTAAGATGGAGCGTGGACGAAAGAGCCTTTTACAACGAATCACAGACAACCAAACCGGCACAGTTACAATGCCCTTACTGTCGGCAGAGCACGACACAGGAGTTGCGTTGGCTGGTACGCCGAAAGAAGGACCGCATCCCGGGCGGAGCCGATGAGCGTGATCGCGCCAAGTTTGCCAAGTGCGAAAGTTATATGGTGCTGCTGGATGACAAAGCGATGTGCAAGGACATGCGCTGCCGAAAGCGGTTCGATATCAGTGGAATCAAGACTACTGCATTCCTGACGGATTAGTTAAAGACCAGCGCCTGGACGGCCCGGCGATTGTCACCGGGATTCAGACCGACCAAGGTTAGTTCCTGCGGTGTTGTGGCTCGAAATTCGAAGTCATAAGTTTCCCCCACGGCGATCATTTGATCCGCCGGTTGGAGGATTTCGCGCTTCACCTCGGCTGCGTCTTTGGCGATGAGTTTCCATTGGACCGGAGCTCCGGAATTCTGAAGCGACACCCGGAGATTGTTAATGGAAGGTGTGATGTTCATGAAGCGGAGTCGGTATGTAGTATTGGTCCGCAAGCGCAGGATTGGAGGCTGCGGTGAACCGTTCATGAGCATCATAGCGGCTCCGAAGGGTTCGTTCGGACCTTGACTGAACAGGAACGGTCTGTCGGTGGCGGGATCGTAGACTTGGCCGGGCGGCATGACGATGAGCGGGCCATGGACGCCTCCGGTGAGTTGTGCGTCATCATGCCAGTGGGTGTGATACATGAAAGTTCCGGCGCGAGGCAGCGACATCTTTACGGTGAAGGTTTTTCCCGGTTCTACTGCCGGAGTTTTCTTATCTCCAATGCCGCCCCAGCCGGGGACACCATCGTAGTAGCTTTCCAGTTCGATGCCGTGCCAGTGGATGCTGGTTGGTTCTTTGAGGTTATTCACAATCGAGACTTCGGTGGGTTGGTTTTGTGTGAGTACCAGGACGGGGCCGGTAAGTCCGGTGCTCAGTTGCGGGCGCGGGCTTGGGGTGGTTGGCGCGAGGTCGCGCAGTGAGAGCTCGTAGAAACGCGGATTCCCGTTACGCGGGCCGACGGAGAGTTCGAACCGGCGTTTGGGCACCCAGTCGTTTGTAGTATCGATGAGGGAGCGGCCTGTGACGGTGATGCCCATGATCATGCCGCCCATACCGGCGTAGTCAGAATCCATCTCGTGGACGTGTTCGTGGTTGTCGACAACGGTGACGTCTCTTGGGTCGAGCGGGACAGGCAGGCGCATGTGCGGAATTCTGTGGCAATGATAGAGCCAGCGGCCGGGTTCACTGGGTACCCATGTCATTTCGAAGGTCTCTCCGATTTCGGCGGAGTGTGTGAATTCCAGTGGATGTGCTCCGGGTTCAAAAACCTTGTACTTTTCTCCGTCGCCCACTGCGTCGAGTTCAAAGTGGAAACCATGAAGGTGCATGGGATGGCTGAGATCGGAAGCATTGATTATCCGCCAATGGACGCTCTCACCAACTTTGTAGTTGAGCCGTTCGGTAAAGGGCCAGGACTTGCCGTTCATGGCCGTGCGCGTGGGTCCGTTCCAACGTTCGAGGACGAAGATCCGGTCTGGGGCCACGGTTCCGGCCGGGTCGATGACGAGCGCTCCGCCGAGGAGGGCATCGAGAACACGTGCATTGCCACGGCCGCCGTCCGGCGTTCTTGCCCAATAGAGATAGGTGCCAGGGATACCGGCTATGAATTTCACATTCTGGGTTACGCCGGGAGCGACGGTAATGGTATCTGTGGCGGTCCCTGGACGCTGGTGCAACCCGTAGAGGGTAGCCGGCACCGTCAATGCGTTGTGGAGCGTGATGTTGATTGTGGTTCCCTGCGGAACTCTGATAGTCGGTGCAGGGACTTGGAGCGGCTTACTGGTTTCGCCAAAAGCATAGACCGGAATGGTTTCGCCATTCTCACTCTCGGGATGCCAGTTGCCCTTACTAATTTCCAGTTGAAGCGTGAGCACGCCTCCACTGAGGACACCGGCCGGAGTTCGATTGTCGTTTGCGGCGATGGAGGTGAGCCGTTGTGCGGCAAGCGGCGAGGCGACTACTGCAATCAATAAAATTTGTTTGATCCGATAGCGTGATTTCATAGAGAGTGTCCCAATAATATCAAAGCAGAATCGCTCCGGATCAAGAGAGAAGACTCCATGTTATTCTGCAACAAATGAAACTTCCTGCGTTGGTTTGCGGCAAGGAACCGGGACATTGAGTACGTCACTCATTGCCCTCGATTGGGGCACCTCATCGTTTCGCGCGTATTTCCTGAATGCAGCGGGAACAGTTCAAGAAATGGTGACCGCGCCTGACGGGATTCTCTCGGTGAAGGACCGCAGCTTTGATGAGGTGCTGGAGAGTCATCTTTCCAGGTGGGACACCGACGTACCAATCATTGCATCCGGAATGATTACGAGCCGTCAAGGCTGGGTAGAGCTACCCTATGTTCCCTGCCCTGCTGGCCTGAAGTCGATTGCGACGGCGATTTACGCACACCATTCCAAGCACGGACGCAAGTTGTTTTTTGTTCCCGGTGTCAGCACGCGTGGGAGTGATGGAATTCCCGATGTGATTCGTGGCGAGGAGACACAGGTGTTGGGTGCGAGCGAGGGTGGAACAGAGTACTTCGTCACGCCAGGTACCCATAGCAAATGGATCTGCGTTGAGAATGATGAGATCATCCGCTTCTCTACATATATGACCGGTGAAGTATTTGACCTCCTCAAAAGGCATTCCATCCTCGGGAAGCTGATGACAAGTGAGGCCAGCAATCCCAGGGCATTTGAGCAAGGAGTTCGAGTAGCGCTGCATGATCCAGCAGGCTTTTTACATAATGTCTTTTCCACGCGCACGCTTGCCCTCTTCAACGAGATGTCGGCGGAGGATTTGAGTTCATATCTTTCCGGACAGGTAATTGGAACGGAGATTGCCCATGCCAGCGCCGGGCGTTCACATACTGTGCCGTACAAAATACTGGCGACACCCGCGCTTGGAGCCAACTATGTGACGGCGATGACCATAGCCGGTTTAAACGTAAGTCATAGCGATCCGGATGTTGTCGTTCAAGGCCTGCGGCGTATCGCCATTGCCGCGGGATTAATTTCATGACATTTGCAAATGCGGTTTCCGAATGCGGTTTGATCGCAATCCTGCGTGGAATTACTCCGTCCGAAGTCGACGCGGTGGGCGAAGCCCTCTGCAAAGCCGGTATTCGAATCGTCGAGATTCCGTTGAACTCGCCTGACCCGTTTACATCTATTAGAAAAATGAGGGTTGCTTGCGGCGATAGACTCGTTGTCGGCGCAGGGACGGTGTTATGCACAGAAGACGTGGATACGCTGAAGGTGCATGGAGGTCAATTCTGCGTATCACCTGATTGCAACCCGGCTGTGATTGCGCGTGCCATTGAATTGGGGATGGACCCTGTACCTGGAATCTTCACCCCAACCGAAGCGTTTACCGCAATCCGGGCCGGTGCGACCCATCTCAAATTGTTTCCAGCCGAGGCTGCAAGTCCGGCAACAGTGAGGGCGTGGCGCGCTGTACTACCAAATCACTTGAGGATCTACCCGGTCGGTGGCATCACGCCATCCCATATGAAGGACTGGATGGATGCTGGTGTTGCCGGGTTTGGAATTGGATCGAATCTCTATAAGCCAGGATTCACAGCTCAAGATGTGGCAGAGTCAGCGCAAACTTTTGTGACGGCCTGGCGAGCATCGAAGACTGTTTGACGATCAGTCAGACCCATTGTCCAGATTCAGCCGCCAACTCCGAGGCGCTGAACTTTCTCCGACCAATAGATCCGGCTTCGTCCCAAATATAGTTAGACCATTCTCGAAAACCCAGCATCGCTACAATAGAACATTCCGTGCGCATCGCAATATTCGGTGGTACATTCAATCCGGTCCACAGTGCCCACCTTGCGGTAGCTCGCGAGGCTCGTGACAAATTCGCCCTTGATGAAGTCCTCTTAGTACCCGCCGCGACTCCGCCACACAAAACCGATCTGGTCTGCGCACCCTATGAGGATCGGTTTCGCATGGTCGAGCTAGCATGCAAAGGAGAAGGCGGACTGCGGTCCTCGCGGATAGAAGCGCAACGCGAGCGCAGCTTCTCCATCCTTACTATCGAGGAACTCCAATCAGCCCATCCCGATGCTGAACTCTTCTTCCTGATCGGGGCCGACGCCTTCGCAGAAATCCGTACATGGTTCCGATGGAAGGACGTCATTCGCGCCGTTCCATTTATTGTCGCTTCGCGTCCCGGACATAAATACGAAGTGCCCGAGGGTGCCACCGTCCACCGCCTCGACACGCTCTCCATGACCGTCTCTTCCTCCGATATCCGGGCGGCACTGGCTCGCGGCGAGCGTCCGCCGGAATTATCCGCCGCTGTCATGGATTACATAGAACGAAACCGTCTCTTTGGCTTCCGCCAATCATGCTAGTTTGAAAGATCATGCTGAAATCAACCATTTTTCGTGAGTACGACATTCGCGGCATCGCCGACCAGGAATTGCTCTCAGACGACATCAAGGTGTTAGGCCGGGCGTTTGGCACCTATCTCCAACGCCACGCAGGAAAGCGAATCAACGTTGGCCGAGATTGCCGACTCAGTGGCGGCAGGCTTCGTGACGCGCTCGTGGCCGGCTTGATGGAGAGCGGTTGCGAAGTTGTCGATATTGGCGTTGTACCCACGCCGATGCTGTATTTCTCCGTCATCCACACCAAAGCCGACGGCGGCATCATGATCACTGGCAGCCACAATCCCGCCGAGTACAACGGATTCAAAGTAGTCTGCGGCGGCTCCACCATTCATGGTGAGGCGATCCAGGAAGTCCGGCGAATGATCGACTCAGGCGACCTGATGTCAGGCCAGGGATCACAGAGTTCAACGGACATCTTGTCGGCTTACGTGGGCGAAGTCTCTTCCCGTTTTGATTGGAAACGACGCATCAAGGTGGTTATCGACGCGGGCAATGGCACCGGTGGCCCTGCCATGCGCGAAATCCTTCGCAAGTTGAATTGTGACGCAGTAGAACTGTTCTTTGAGATGGACGGCCGCTTTCCCAACCACCATCCCGATCCCACTGTAGAAAAGAACCTCGTCCACCTTGCCGCCGCAGTCAAGGAACACAAGGCTGACCTCGGCATCGCGTTCGATGGAGATTCGGACCGCATCGGTGCAGTAGACGAAAACGGCCGCGTGGTCTGGGGCGACTATCTCCTGCTGATCTACGCCCGCGAAATCCTGACGCGAAAACCCGGCGCTACATTCATCGGAGAAGTAAAATGTTCGCAGGTTCTCTACGATGAAGTCGCCAAGCTGGGCGGCAAGCCGATCATGTACAAGACCGGCCACTCCCTCATCAAAGCCAAGATGAAAGAAGAACACGCTGAGCTGGCTGGCGAGATGAGCGGCCACATGTTTTTTGCAGATCGCTACTTCGGCTTTGACGACGCCTTGTACGCCGCCTGCCGCCTGATGGAGATTGTCGCAAACTCCGGCAAACCGCTCTCCGGTCAAACCGATGGCTTGCCAGAGATGGTCTCGACACCAGAGATCCGAGTGGACTGCCCGGACGAATTGAAATTCCAGGTGATTGAGCAAGTCGCTTCCGCGTTCAAGAAGACACACAAGACCGTCGATGTCGATGGCGTTCGTGTCTTGTTCGAAAAAGGCTGGGGCTTGGCACGCGCTTCCAACACGCAGCCAGTATTGGTGCTTCGATTTGAAGCTACTTCGGATGATCTCTTGGCGGCATACCGCAAGGAAGTGGAAGACGCCGTCGAAGCTGCGCGTACCGCGCTGGGCGCTTAGTCGACCGCGTAGAGCCGAGCCGCGTTTCCGCCTAAGATCATCTCGCGGTCCTCTATCGTCTGCGCGCCCATCGCTTGCGTGAACACCGCGAGAGATTGCTTCCAACTCCAGTCCGGCAAGCCATCAGGCCACGCACTCGCGTAAATCAGGCGGCTCGGACCAACCGCCTTCAACAAATGCTGAACGTACGGACGCAGGCTATCCGCCGAAACCCCAATCACCATCCGCGACACCGACACACAGACCTCGGTCTCTGTCGCAACTTGATCAATAGCCTTCGCCCATGCCATCCACTCATCCAGATTCGCTTCGATTACCGTGCGCGGGTAGTCTTTCGCAAACCCCAATGCCACGTCCAGATCCCCAAGGCGAAGGTTAACAGCCAAGCCACGTTCCGCGCAGCGCAGCGCCGATTTCACGGTCTCAACCCGAACCGCTTTCACCAGTGAATGCTCATAACCAATGGATGCTTCGCCCACGATCACGCCCTTCACCCATGGCAATTCTTCCATTCCAGACACGGTATCCGCCAACACCAGCGCTCCGTCAAACTTGTTCCGTTTCAAGATCGTCTCAAGCGCTTCCGCCGAGTCCCGACCTTTTGGCAGCGATACCGCCGCATCCATTCGCATTCTTTGATGATAGCTTCTGCAACTTTTCGGAGCGCTGGGCCGTATGATGAATAACATGACCTTGCGAGCTCCGCTACTGCTTACCTTCGCCCTTCTCATTGGCTGCTCCAAACCAGACACCGGCTCCGTGCAAGTAGACGCGTCGCTACGGCGGCTGGTCCCCTCCGATACCTTGCAACTCGCAGGCCTGCGACTGGACCTCATTCGCCACACGGAGATGTACAAGAAGTACGGATCAGGCTTCGTCCCCATGCTGGATGGTTTTTCCCAAAGCGCCGGACTCGACGTCTCCCGCGACGTGGATGAAATCCTCGCCGCCT
>Ga0315912_10004898_pt1 | contig 12461 bp, 11 predicted proteins | sample VfabasoilMG_FD_204469 | JGI IMG/M metagenome (GOLD analysis project Ga0315912, IMG submission 204469) | Garden soil microbial communities collected in Santa Monica, California, United States - V. faba soil | ecosystem: Environmental > Terrestrial > Soil > Garden | place: USA: California... | reverse complement strand
TGCATGTTCTCCTCGCGGTCCATGTGCACGCGCCAGTCCTGGTTCACCAGCGATACGTCGATGTTAAGCGCGTTCTTCCACATTTCCTGGATCGCGGTGGCGATCTTCCGGTGCGACTCGTCCGTGTTGAACATCAGCTCGAGCACCGGGAAATCCCTGCCGTCGGGGAAGCCGGCCTCCGCCAGCAGCGCCCGCGCCGCCGCCGGATCGTAGGGAATGCGCGCGTCAGCGGTGTAGCCGTCGGTATCCGGCGGCGTGAACGACCAGGCCGGTTGCTGGCCGCCCTTGAGGATGCGGTCGGCGATGGCCTGCCGATCGATGGACATGGCGAGCGCCCGGCGCACGCGCACGTCGCCGAGCGGCGGGACGCGCGTGTTGAAGCGATAGAAGTACACGCCGAGGTAGCGCGAGATGCTGAGCGAGGCGGGGTCGTCGCGCCGGTACACGGCGATCTTGTCGGGAGGAACCTTGTCGGTGACGTGCAATTGGCCGGCGCGGAACATGCGCTCCTCGGTGCTCTCATTCTGCACGGGATAGAAGCGCACCTCGTTCAGGCGCACGCGGGCGGCGTCCCAGTAGGTGGGACTGCGCCGCACGACCACGATCCGGTTCAATTCCCAGTCGGCCAGCACGAACGGACCGTTGCCGACGAAATTCTCCGGCCGCGTCCAGCGCGTGCCGCGCTCGTCGATGGCGCCGAACTTCTCGATCACCTTTGAGTTGACCGGGTAGAAGTTGTGGTGGTCGAGCAGCTGCAGGAAGAACGGCGTTGGCGCCGCCAGCTCCACTTCCAGTGTGCGGTCGTCGGCCGCGTGGACGCCGACCTCCTCGAACCCGACCTTGCCCTGGAGGAACGCTTCGGCATTGCGGATGTAAAAGAACATGTACGCGTAGGTGTTACCGAGGGCGGGCATCAGCGCGCGCCGCCACGAGTACACGAAGTCACCGGCCGTCACCGGGTCGCCGTTCGACCAGCGCGCGTCCGGCCGGAGATGAAATGTGTAGGTCCTGCCGTCGGCGGAGATCTCCCACGATTCCGCGACACCGGGCGCGATCTCGAGGCCATCCGGATTCCTGGAAACGAGGCCCTCGAACAGGGCCATGATGATGTGCCATTCCGGGATGCCGGTGACGACGTGCGGATCGAGTTCCTGCGGCTCGTCGCCGTTGCCGAAGTGCAGTACCTGGTCGCGCCGCCCGGATTCCACGTTGGTATCCGTGTGGCCGGTGCACGCGCAGAGAAGCGCCGCGAGGAAGGCCGCCGCGGCGCGCGGGTAGAGGGGAGATGTACGGGGTCGGTTCGCGCGGGGGATCATGCAGGGCCGGAGCCGCCCGGACCGCTGCATTCTACCGGCCGGCCACCCGTGAAGGAACCCGCGGCCGCCGGCGCGGGAGCCCCGCCGGGGCGGGTTGTTGCCAACCATGATTGCGGGCACCTATGCTGCCTGTGCGCCACCGCGGAGGATGCTTCCGATGACCGCCACCGAACCCGTCTGCATCGTCGACGGCAGCCGCACGCCGTTCATCAAGTCACGCAACGTGCCGGGTCCCTTCGCGGCCTCCGATCTCGCCGTGTACGCGGGCCGCCCACTGCTCGCGCGACAACCGTTCGCGCCTTCCGATCTCGACGAGGTGATCCTCGGCTGCATCATGCCGTCCCCCGACGAGGCGAACATCGGCCGCGTGGTCTCGTTGCGGCTCGGTTGCGGCGAGAACGTTCCGGCGTGGACCGTGCAGCGCAACTGCGGCTCCGGCATGCAGGCCATCGACAGCGGCGTGCGCGACATCCAGTCCGGCCGCGCGGAAATGGTGCTGGCCGGCGGCACCGAGGCCATGAGCCGCGCGCCGCTCCTGTTCGGCAACGCCATGGCGACCTGGTTCGGCAACCTGAGCATGGCGCGCACCCTGGGCGAAAAATTGCGCGTGGCGGCGCGCTTTCGGCCGGCGCTGCTCACGCCGGTCATCGCGCTGATCAAGGGGCTCACCGATCCCGTCTGCGGGCTCAACATGGGCCAGACTGCGGAAGTGGTGGCGCACCGCTTCGGCATCACCCGCGAGCAGATGGATGAGTACGCGGCGCGCAGCCACCTGCGGCTGCACGCGACGCACACCGCGGGGAAGCTGCCGGAAATCGAGGTCATGTACGACACCGACGGCCGTTTCTACGACCACGATGACGGCGTGCGTGCCGACAGTTCCGCGGCGAAGCTCTCGAAACTGAAGCCTGCCTTCGATCGGGAGTTCGGCCGCGTGACGCCGGGCAACAGCTCGCAGATCACGGACGGCGCGGCGTGGGTCATCCTCGCTTCCGAGGCCGCGGTCGCAAAGCACAAACTGAAGGTGATGGCGCGTATCGTGGATTCGGAATGGGCCGGTCTCTCACCGGCGCAGATGGGGCTCGGTCCGGTCCATGCCATGACGCCGATCATGCAGCGTCACAGTCTCGGGATCGGCGACATTGATTACTGGGAGATCAACGAGGCCTTCGCGGCACAGGTGCTGGGTTGCCTCGCGGCGTGGCGGGAAGAGAAGTACTGCCGCGAGCAGCTCGGGTTGTCGGCGCCGATGGGTGCAATCCCGGACGATCGCCTGAACGTGGATGGCGGCGCCATCGCGCTCGGCCACCCGGTCGGCACCAGCGGCGCGCGCATCGTCCTGCACCTGTGCCACGTGCTTGCCGACCGCGGCGCCCGCCGCGGCATGGCGGCGCTCTGCATCGGCGGCGGACAGGGCGGGGCCATGCTGATCGAGCGCGCCGCATGAGTACCGAACTGAAGCACTGGCGGCTGGAGATCGATGCGGATCGCATCGCCTGGTGCACGCTGGATGTCGCCGGCGAATCCGCGAACGTCCTTTCATCCGGCGTCCTCGTGGAACTGGGTCAACTTCTCGATCGGCTCGAAGCTGAGAAGCCGCGCGGAGTCGTGATCCGCTCCGGCAAGGAATCGGGGTTCATCGCCGGCGCGGACGTGCGCGAGTTCGCCGGCGTGCGCGATTCGGCGCAGGCCGAGGAGTTCATCCGCAGCGTGCACGCGGGGTTCAACCGGCTCGAGCAGCTGCCGTGTCCGACGCTGGCGCTGATCAACGGCTATTGCCTCGGCGGCGGCCTGGAACTGGCGCTCGCCTGCACCTACCGCGTGGCGCAGGACGATCCGGGTACGCGGCTGGGATTCCCGGAAGTGATGGTCGGCATCTTTCCCGGCTTCGGCGGTTCGATGCGGTCGATCCGCTGCATGGGCGCGCCGCAGGCGCTCGAGCTCATGTTGAGCGGGCGCAACCTCGACGCGCGCCGTGCTTCGCGCGCCGGTCTGGTCGATCGCGCGGTGCCGGATCGGCAGATGCACACCGCGGCGCGGACCCTGCTGTTGCGCGGCGCGCCGCCGCGGCGCGCGTCGTTGCCGGCGCGACTGCTCCGGTTCGGACCGCTGCGCCGGCTGCTCGGCAAGTTCCTGCGCCGCGCGGTGCGGAGCAAGGCCAACCCGGCGCATTATCCGGCGCCCTGGGCGCTCATCGAGCACTGGGAGGCCAACGGCGGCACCGATCGCGAGATGCTGGAAGGCGAGGCGCAGGCGGTGTCGAAACTGATCACCACGCCGACCTCGCGCAACCTGGTGCGTGCGTTTTTGCTCCAGGAGCGGCTCAAGACGCTAGGCCGGATGGAAGGCGAGGCGCCGAAGCGCGTGCACGTGATCGGCGCAGGCGTCATGGGCGGGGACATCGCCGCCTGGTGCGTCGCGCAGGGATTCTCCGTGACGCTGCAGGATCGCGAGGCGCGCTTCCTCGCGCCCGCCCTGAAGCGCGCGCATGACCTGTTTCGCAGGCGCATGAAGGACCCGCGGCTGGTGCAGGCGGCGCTGGATCGACTGGTGCCGGACCTGAAGGGCGGCGGCGCGGCGTCCGCGGACGTCGTCATCGAGGCGATCGTCGAGAAGCGCGAGGTCAAAGCCGACCTGTTCAAGTCGCTGGAGACGCGCGTCGGGGCGGGCACGGTGCTGGCCACGAATACGTCGAGTATCGCGCTCGAGGAGATCGGCACGGCGCTGGCAAGCCCGGATCGCCTGGTCGGCATTCATTTCTTCAATCCGGTCGATCGCATGCAGCTGGTCGAGATCGTGCACGGTGCCGGCACGGGCACGGAGTGGGTGCAGCGGGCGGCGGCATTCTGCCGGCGCATCGGCCGGCTGCCGTTGCCGGTGCGCAGTTCGCCCGGATTCCTGGTCAATCGCATCCTGACGCCGTATCTGATGGAGACGACGCTGCTGCTGGAAGAGGGCGTCGCGGCGGAGGCCATCGATCGCGCCGCCACGGCTTTCGGCATGCCCATGGGTCCCGTGGAACTCGCGGACACCGTCGGCCTCGACATCTGCCTGTCGGTCGCGAAGAACATGGCGCAGAAGCTCGACCTTCAGATCCCGAAGCGTCTCGAGGAGCTGGTGGCCGCGGGGCAGCTCGGCCGCAAGACCGGCCGCGGTTTCTACTCGTACAGCAAGGGTCGCCCGCAGAAGGCATCCGCGACTGCGGCGGCGCCGGAGGACGTCACCGATCGGCTGGTGCTCCGCATCCTGAACGAATGCGCGGCCTGCCTCAGGGAAGGGATCGTCGAAGACGCGGACCTGCTGGACGCCGGCATGATCTTCGGCACGGGATTCGCCCCGTTCCGCGGCGGCCCGCTGCGCTACGCGCGCGATCGGGGCCACGCGGCCGTGATCGAACGGCTGCAGGATCTCGAGCGGCGTTGCGGCCCGCGCTTCGCGCCCGATGCCTGGTGGAGTGTGCAGCCCGCGGCGCCGCCCGCGTGACCGATACGGATTTCATCCCGCCCGCGACGGCGGCAACGCTGCCGGGGCTGTTCCGGGAGCGCGTGCGCCGCTCGCCGAATTCCCCCGCCTACCGGTTTTTCGACGCTCTCAACGGCGCCTGGATCGAGACGTCCTGGGCCGGCATGGCGCGCGACGTGGATCGCTGGCAGGCGGCGCTTGGCGCGGAGGGGCTCAAGCCCGGCGAACGCGTGGCCGTGATGGCGCGCAACTCGCGCTTCTGGGTGGCGTTCGAGCAGGCGGCGCTCGGACTGGGGCTGGTCGTGGTCCCGGTGTACACCGAGGATCGCGGCGACAACGTCGGCTACATGATCGATCACGCGGAAGTGCGCCTGCTGCTGATCGGCGGGCCGGAGCAGTGGCAGCGCCTCGCGGGCCATCTCGACGGCCGGCGCTCGCTAAGACGGATCGTCAGCGTCGCCGACATCGATAATGCGAAGGACAAGCGGCTCGTGTTCGTGCGCGACTGGTTGCCGCGGGATTTCAAGCCGGGCAAGGCGCACCCGATGCGGGCGGACGACATGGCGACCATCGTCTACACCTCGGGCACGACGGGCCGGCCGAAGGGCGTGATGCTGAGCCACCGCAACATTCTGGCCAACGCCTGGTCGTGCCTGCAGGTATTCCCGGTCGAGCCGCGCCACGTGTTCCTGTCGTTTCTGCCGCTGTCGCACACGCTGGAGCGCACGGTGGGTTATTACCTGCCGATGATGGCGGGCGCCTCCGTTGCGCACGCGCGCAGCATTCCCGAACTGCCGCAGGACCTGCGGGCGATTCGTCCCGACGGCCTCATCTCCGTGCCGCGCATCTACGAACGCGTGTATTCGCGCATCAAGGAGAGTCTCGGCCAGCAGCGCCCGATCGCGCGCTGGTTGTTCCGCCTCGCCGTGGAAAGCGGCTGGAGCCGGTTCCAGCGCGGCCAGGGCCGCCCCGGCGGACCGCTCTGGGTATTCTGGCCGCTGATGAAGCGCCTCGTCGCGGACAAGATCACGGCGCGTCTCGGCGGCAACATCCAGGTGGCGGTGAGCGGCGGTGCCGCGCTGTCACCGGAGATCGGGCGGACCTTCATCGGCCTCGGCGTTCCCATCCTGCAGGGTTACGGCCTGACCGAGGCGAGTCCCGTGGTCAGCGTGAACCGTCCCGGCGACAACATCCCGGCCAGCATCGGCCCGCCGCTTCCGGGCGTGGAAGTGCGGATCGGCCCCGACGACGAGCTGCTGGTGCGCGGCGAGAGCGTCATGCTCGGCTTCTGGAAGGACGAGGAAGCCACGCGGCGCGTGATCGACGGGAATGGCTGGCTGCACACGGGCGACAAGGCCCGCTTCGTGGACGGCCACCTGTTCATCACCGGCCGGATCAAGGAGATCATCGTGCTGGCGAACGGCGAGAAGGTCTCGCCCATGGACATGGAGATTGCGATCGCCGCGGATGCGCTGTTCGAGCAGGTGCTGATCGTCGGCGAGGCGCGGCCGTATCTGAGCGCGCTGGTCGTGCTGAACGAGGCGCAATACCGGCGGTTCGCGAAGGAGCAGGGCATCGGTGGCGGCGGCGCCAACAGCGAACAGTCGCGGAAGCTCATGCTCGACCGCATCGCGGCCTGCCTGCACGAGTTCCCCGGCTACGCCAAGGTCGTGCGCGTGACGGCGCTGAACGAGCCATGGACCGTGGACAACGGCATGCTGACGCCCACGATGAAGGGCAAGCGCAACCGGATCACGGAGAAGTACGCGGAGCAGATCGAACAGATGTACACGGGGCATTCCCGCTAGCGCGCCGCGGGCGGTCCGCCATGCTCCTGGCCTTCATCCGCAGGCACGCGCTCCTCGCCGCGGTGGCGGCCATCGGTCTCCTCGTCGGCGCGGACTATGCCGCGTCGGTACTGTTCGCCCCGGAACGCGCCGTGATGCACGATGGCCGGCTCGTGTTCGCCGACTGCAGCCTGCCGGGCGCCGGTGGAAAGAACTGCGTCGCACAGTACGAGTTCCTGCTCGGCAATACCGGTCAACGCGAGGAAGATCTCATTGCCGCGTGGCCCGTGGACATCGGCCATTGGGAGCGGCAGCTGCGGTTGCTGAACATCGCCGCCGACGAGCCGCGCGCGCGCGATCCGGACGTCTCGTGCGAATCAGCAGCGGGCGGCACCGGGTGCCGCGTGGATCACCTTGCGCCCGGCACGCTCCTGATCGTGCAGTTCCGCTGCATGCCGTGCGCGGAATCCGAGGTGAGCGGGTTGCGCGATGCCCGTCCGGAGATCCGCGGCGGGGCGCGAGTTTACCGCGGCGATCCCCGGGTCAACGCGCTGGTGCGCCGCCTGCAGGTGCTGTTTTACTGAACCGCGCCGTCCCCCGGCAGCGCGTAACCGTAACGCTCGAGGACGGCCTGCGCCGCCGGTTCCCGGAGATACCCGAAGAAGCGGCGTGCCCCGGCGCCCGCGCCCTTGAGCAGGATCGCGCATTGTTCCAGGGGCGCGTGCCAGTCCGGCGGGATCGGGAAAAACCGGCCGCGCGCGGCGACGTCCGGGTCAAGAGCGAATGACACCGGGATGAATCCCGCATCCACGCCGCCGGCGAGCGTGAACTGCGCCGCCTGGCCGGCGTTCTCGCCGAGCACGACGCGATCCTTCTCGATGGCCCACACGCCGGCATGCTCGAGCGCCTGCCGGGCGGCCACGCCGAACGGCGCAAACCCGGGATCGGCCATCGCGATCTGCCGGAACTGGCCGTTCCTGATCTCGTTCATCAGCGCCGAGAGGTCGGCGATGGTCGCAAGCGGGGAATCGTCCGGAACGAACACGCCGAGCCGGCCGAAAGCCAGCGTGACCCGCTCGCCTTCCGCCAGCCCTTCGTCCGCCACGCGCCGTGCGTAGTCGGCATTCGCGGAGATGAACATCTCGAAGGGTGCGTGCTCGCGGATCTGCCGGATGAATCCGCCGGATGCGCCGTAACTCGCGCGCACGTCGATGCCGGTTTCCTTCCTGAACTCATCGACGATCCGCTCCATCGGCTTCGTGAGATTCGCGGCGACGGCAATCGCGGGACTGTCGCCAGCCGCGGCGGATTGCATGAGGATCGCGCACAACAACGACAGCATGAAGCGCATGACTCGAGTATAACAGGCTATACTTTGCGCAAAAAAATGGCGCGTCGCGCAAGCGTGCGGCATTGAACGGGAATGACGACATGACAATCACCGAGTTCTGGCTGCTGCTCAGCAACGTCGTGACGGTGTTCGGTCTCCCGCTCGCGATCTGGGTGTTCGTCTACCAGCGACGCCGTGATCGCGAGGCCGCGGAAGAGGCGGTCTTTGTCAGTCTGTCGGATGCGTACCTGGATTTTCTGCGGCTCGTCATCTCGAATCCCGATCTGCAGCTGCGCTCCTCGCCGGCCCTGTCGAACCCGACGCCCGAGCAGAAGGAACGCATGCTCCTGATCTTCGACATCCTCATCGCGCTGTTCGAGCGCGCCTACATCCTCACCTACGAGCGCGACATGTCGGCCGAGCAGCTGCGGCGCTGGCATTCGTGGGAGGACTACATGCGGGAGTGGTGCCGCCGCGAGGACTTCTGCGCCGCGCTGCCCGAGCTGCTGCAGGGCGAGGATTCCGCCTTCACGGAGTACATCCGCGGCATCCGCGCGGAGGAGCGGGGCGCCTGCTGAACCCTGCCCGCGCCGTCCTTCAGGACGGCGTGCGCATCGTGACGAATTCCTCGGCCGAGGTCGGGTGGATGCCGATCGTCTGGTCGAACTGCGCCTTGGTGGCGCCGGCCTTGATGGCGATCGCGACGCCCTGGATGATTTCCCCCGCGTCCGCGCCCACCATGTGCGCGCCCACGACGCGATCGTCCGAACGGCGGACCACGAGCTTCATGAACGTCTTCTCGCCCTTGCGGGTCAGCGTGTGCCGGAGCGGGGTGAACGAGGACTTGTACACGGCGATTTCGCCGTGCTTGTCGCGTGCCTGTTCCCCGGTCAGCCCGACGCTGCCGAACGGCGGCTGGCTGAACACGCAGGTCGGGATGCCCTCGTAGTCCACGCGCGTCGGCTGTCCGCCGAACAGCGTGCGCGCCAAGGCCGTGCCCTCGGCGGTCGCGACCGGCGTGAGGTTCATCCGATCCGTTACGTCGCCGAGCGCATGGATGTTCGGGACGGAACTCCGCAGGTCTTCATTCACGATCACGGCGCCCCTGTCGTTCAGCTTCACGCCCGCCGCTTCGAGCCCGATGCCGGCCGTGTTCGGGTGCCGTCCCGTTGCGCAGAGCACGAGGTCGCACTCGCGCGCCGTGCCGTCTTCGAAGCGGACGGTCAGGCCGCCGCCGCCGCGATCGACGCGGCTCACGCTGGTGTTGAACAGCAGGTCGATCCCCTCGCGGCGCAGTTCGCCGGCGAGGAATTCCCGCGCTTCGGCATCGAAGCCGCGCAGGAACAGCGGGCCCCGGTAGACCAGCGTGGTCTCGGCGCCGAGACCGCGGAAGATCCCGGCGAACTCCACGGCGATGTAGCCGCCGCCGACCACAATCACCCGGCGTGGCAGGTGCTCGAGGAAGAAAGCCTCGTTGGAACTGATGACGTGCTCGCGTCCCGGGAACTCCGGGATGGTGGGCCAGCCGCCGGTCGCGACCAGGATGTGCCCGGCGCGCACGGTCCGGCCGCCGATCTCCACCGTGTGCGGATCGACGAGGCGCGCCCGGCCGCGCAGGATCTCGACCCCGGCGTTGAGCAGCAGCTTCTCGTAGACGCCGTTCAGCCGGCCGATCTCGCTGTTCTTGTTCTCTAGCAGCCGGTCCCAGTCGAAGGTGGCCTCGCCCGCGTTCCAGCCGTAGGCGCGCGCGTCCTCGAACTCGGCGCGGAAATGCGAGGCGTAGACCAGCAGCTTCTTCGGAATGCAGCCGACGTTCACGCAGGTGCCGCCGAGCTGGCGCTCTTCGGCGATTGCGACGCTTGCCCCGAAGCCGGCCGACATGCGCGCCGCGCGCACGCCGCCCGAGCCGCCGCCGATGACGAACAGATCGTAGTCGGGCTTGGTCACGGAGTCGGGGAGCGGCGGAATCGGGGCGCGTGAATCGTGCTGCATCTTACCCCGTCCATCGCCGGAAATCACAGGCGGCCATGACTTGCGAACCGGGTTGACGTAGTCTTTCATGCAGCATGCAGACCGCTGCCGAAACCGGCGCCGCAGCAGCGCCGCACGAGCTCCTGCGCCGCGTGACGCTGGCGTCGATCATCGTCGCCGGCGTCCTGATCGTGGTGAAGGTCGGCGCGTACATCCTGACGGGCTCCGTGGCGATCCTTTCCAGTCTCATCGATTCCGTGCTCGACACCCTGGCGTCCATCGTCAACTGGTTCGCGGTGCGGCAATCCCTGGTGCCGGCGGACTCGGATCATCGTTTCGGGCACGGCAAGGCCGAGCCGCTGGCCGGGCTCGGACAGGCGGCGTTCATCGCCGGCTCGTCGCTGCTGCTGCTGTTCGAGGCCGTCACGCGCTTCGTCACGCCGGTGCCCGTCACGCACGGCAGCATCGGGATCGGGGTGATGGTCTTCTCGCTGGTGCTGACCATCGCGCTCGTCGCCTACCAGAATTCCGTCATCCGCCGCACGCGGTCGCTGGCGGTGCAGGCGGACTCGCTGCACTACACCGGCGATGTCGTCCTGAACCTGAGCGTCATCGCCTCGATCCTGCTGAGTACGTACGTCGGCTGGACCGCGGCGGACCCGCTGTTCGCGATCGCCATCGCGGCGTGGATCGTGCGCGCCGCCTGGGGTATCGCGCGCCAGTCGCTGGACCAGTTGATGGATCGCGAGCTTCCGGACTCGGACCGGGACCGCATCCGCGATCTGTGCCTTGCGCACGCGGAGGTCCGCGGCGTGCACGAACTGCGCACGCGTGCTTCGGGCCGCGACATCTTCATCCAGCTGCACTTGGTGCTGGATCGCGACATGTCGCTCGCGGAGGCGCACCGCGTGTCCGACGGGATCCAGGCGGAACTCCGCGCGGCATTCCCGGGATCCGACGTGATCATCCACGAAGATCCCGTGGACGACAGCCGCCCGGCACAGCCGGGCTGAAGCGCTTCGATCAGCGGCCTCGCAGCCGCTCGAACATCTTCCGCGCCGCCAGCGGAAAGACCCCCAGCAGCGCCAGCGCTGTCACGATCCGCGCCGATAGCACGTCGCCCGCAGAGCCGATGCGCGCGAGTTCGGTGCCGGCATTCACGAAGATCAGCGTGGGGACGAGCATGCCGGCGAACGTGGCGACAACGAAGGTCCCCGCGCGGATGCGCGTGAGCGCCAGCAGCGGGTTCACTACGAAGAACGGGAATACGAGGGCGAGCCGAATCATGAACAGGTAGAGCGCGCCATCCTGCTCCAGGCCCCGGTTGATCGCGGCCAGGCGATCGCCGAGGCGCGCTTCGACCGTGTCCCGGAACAGGTAACGCGCGCCGAGGAAGGCCATCGTGGCGCCGGTGGTGCAGGCCACCAGCGCGATCGCGGTGCCCCACGGCAGGCCGAACACGGCGCCGGCTGCCACCATGAGAATCCCGGCGACGGGCAGGGACAGTCCGGCCAGCACGGCATAGACAAGGACGAAGACGAGACCCGCGCGGGCCGGTGCCGCGTCGCGCCAGGCGATCAACTGTCCCTGCGCGAGCTTGAGCTCGGCGAGCGAGAGCCGTTCGTGGAGGCCGGTGAGGAAGAAGGCGACGATCGCCGCGCCGAGGACTCCGAGCAGCAACAGCCGGTTACGCGTCACCGTTGGCGCCGGGATGCCGAAGCCGGCCCGCCTCGTGCAATTCCCGGAGTTCCGTGTAGCCGCCGACCGGCTGCCCGTCGATGAATATCTGCGGAACCGTGCGGCGGCCGGAGCGTTCCCGCATTTCCTGCTCGCGCCCGGGATCCGAGGTCACATCGTGTTCCTGGAAAACCAGGCCGACGCGCGCGAGCAGGTTCTTGGCCATGTGGCAGAACCCGCACCAGCGCTTGGTGTAGATCTCGACGCGGGACATCGCAGGCGCATTATGAATCCGAAGGCCGGCGGGATAAATGCCAATGCACATGGACGTGCATTGAATGGCCGGGGAAATTTCGCCAGGAACGGAAGCTGGCGGTCGCCCCCCTCAAAAAAAAGCCCGGGCATCCCGCCCGGGCAATGTCAGAGGCACAGAAAAACCCGCAAGCCGGACTTCAGCCCGCGGTGAACAACATCCCGCCAACAGAGCGGGGTTCCTCGCTCCCACCCAACAAATTCATGAGCCCGCGCAGGCCGCCGGGGCGGCGCGCGTCGCGGCCGAGTTCCCAGGCCTTGGCCCGGGGATCGGCGAACACCAGCTCGTGCAGGGAAACGCCGCGGTGCACGCGGCCGTCGGGCTGGCCGAACTCGGGGACGAACATCCAGTTCCGGCCGCGCACGCGGCAGGAGTAGCCGAGGTTCCCCTGGTAGCAGCAGCTGTAGACGTTCATCGCGTTTCCCCTATCTCCGTTTCCGGGGAGGGAGGTCGCAAGCCCCATGCCGCTTCGGTCGGCGGCGGCCTGGACCGCTGCGATCTGTGATCACCCTCACGCTTCAGCGCGCAGGATCAATGAGTTAGGGTGGAGCCGGGATTCGGAGATGGGGGTCGGGGTCAGCCGGAAGAGGGGTGCCGGCGGCCCC
>Ga0315912_10004897_pt1 | contig 12462 bp, 12 predicted proteins | sample VfabasoilMG_FD_204469 | JGI IMG/M metagenome (GOLD analysis project Ga0315912, IMG submission 204469) | Garden soil microbial communities collected in Santa Monica, California, United States - V. faba soil | ecosystem: Environmental > Terrestrial > Soil > Garden | place: USA: California... | reverse complement strand
CGCGCAGAATCCGATCGTCGAGCACGTCGAGCGCGCGGTGATCGGGCAGCGCGTTGCCGCCCTGGATGCCGAGCCAAGCCGCGTGTTTTCCTTCCGCAACCGCCGCGCGGTAATCGCTCGCCGTCTTGACGATCCGGACCTCACCCGAGCTCTCGAGGATGCGCGTCAGCCGATCGCGGTTCTCCACGAACAGCTGTGCCCGCTTGCTCGCACGGCGCAACGGGTTGGTGCTGATGACCCACGTCGCGCCGCTGATGCGGGCCTCCCGGATGCGCGGCAGGTCGACCTGGCTGTAGAAGCGCCCCCCGAGCACGCCGCGACCGTGGCGTTTCGTGAGGTCGTAACCGAACACGCGGTTCCAGATGAACGAGTCGACGTGTAGATCGATTACATCGCTCGCGAGGTAGAGCTCGACCGCCTCGCGCGAGATGCCGAGCCCAGCGGCCCAGCTCGTCGAATCGACAGGCGACTCGCGCGCCGTGTTCATCATCGCGAGGACCATACTCGATCCCGTCGAGCGCGTACCATCACGCCATGACGAACAGCCCCTATCGACCGCCACACGGAGTCGCCCTCGGAGCGTGAGTCGCTGGCGCTCGTCGAAGCGCGAAAGATCCGCCCGAATAACTTCCTCCGGATTCGGTCATTCGCCGGCTGCGCTCGGCGGCTACTTCGCGCTCAGCGACCAGATCGGCAAGCCTCGATTGGGCACCCGCTTGCGCGAGCTGATCTCGCTCGCGATCGCGCAGTGCCACGGCTGGTGAAGTAGTGTCTGACCCTGACCTCAGTCTTTCTTTCGCCTTGGATCGTTGGCGGTGTGCGCCTCTCTGAGCAGCGCCTTGAGCAAGGCGACGTCGACGCCTGCAAGCTTGACGTCCACAAACGCGCCCTTGAGTTTCATCTTGAAGGTCTTCGGATCGTCACGTACGAGCGCGGCCATCCGCTTCTTGTCGAGCCCGTAAATGCAGACCGTCGCTTTCGAGTAATGGAAGACTGCGAAGATCGGGCCGCCGCAGACGCGGAAGTACGATTTCTTGCCGGGCTCTGCGTCGAGCTCGTCCGTTCGACTCATTTTGAGGGCGAGCGCGCGAAGCTGATCGTCGGTGACGCCGTTCACGATACGGACTGTAACGCGGGCGAAGAGAAGGATTCCGCCATCTCCAAACCCCGTAATACGTGGCCTGGGATTGGATCACCGAACAAAGTGCGCAGTTTTCTGCACGTTGGAAGCTGCCGGCGACGCGGTTGGTGGAGCCTTTGGGCGCCGTCTGCAAGTAGCGAGCATGTCGAGAGTCCTGTTCGAGACGGAGAACTACGATCGTCGCGCATGGTCTGCGAGTAAGCGCAGCGCACTAATTCGGATGGAACGGGTCTGACCCTTTCAGCTCTCGTTGAGGAACTCGGCCCGCCCCTTCTCGACGGGAGCCGCGCTCATGGCCGCGGCGTCCTCCCGCGGCGGGCGATCCGCGAGATCAGATTCGGGGAGCACGCCGAGGCGTTTCGTGGTGGCCACGAGGGCCGCGCCCCAGCCGCGCTCGGTGTAGGACAGGCCCTTGCGCGCGCAGAACGCGCGGACAATCGGGGCCGCCTTACGCATCTGCAGATGGCTCATTCGCTGGAACAGATGGTGCTCGATCTGATGGTCGAGTCCGATCAGCAGGAACGCGAACACCGGGTTCGTCAGCAGGTTTTGCGTGGTCCGTAGCTGGAGCACGAAGTTCTCCTCGTAGGTCCGGTACAGCGGCGACTCCATGTGCGCAGGTAGAAAGATCGCCGCGATCATCACGCCGGATAGCGCCGCCCAAGCGAGGTAGAACGCGATCGTCGCTGCGACCGACACATCGAACAGCATTGGCGGGACTACGAGCCACACAACGTAGTGCAGCACCACGAACGTGATGTCGATCGTGCGATCGAGCGTCGGTGCGAGGTGCGTTCGAGTCATGTGCCACCTGATGCCGTCTGCTCTCATCGTGAGCGTGGCGAACAGTGCGATCGGCCAGAACAGGAGTGACTGGTGACGCTGCACGAAGGCCCGCCACCCGTGTTCAACACGCTGCTGTCGGCTCATCGCGTACGGGAAGATGTCGACGTCTGGATCCATTCCCGCCACGTTCGGAAACGAGTGGTGCATCGTGTTGTGCTTCCACTTCCAGTACACGAGGGGAAGCCCAGCAACGAAGCTGAACAAGAAGAATCCGAGGGCGTCGTTCGTCCACCTGCTACGGCCCACTGCCCGGTGCCCCGCATCGTGGCCAAGCATCAATAGCCCGATGCTCACCGCGACACCGACAACGAACAGCGGTGCCTTCGCCCACCACGAGTCGACGACGAACATCCCCGCGAACAAAGCAACCGTCGAGCACGCCAGGAACAGCGCCTTCGCGTAGATCCGGACAGGCTGATACTCGAAGACCCGCGCGGCTTCGAGCTCCGCTCTTAACTCCGCTCGCAGATCTGACATCGACAGTTGTTCATAGTAACTGCGGGTCAGACGCAACCAGCGCAACTTGTGTCGATAACTTCGTGGCCCCCTTACGGCGGGACGCACCTGATTCGTGGCGAGCGACGTCCGGACGCCGGCGCGGATGCGGACGATGGCGCCTTGCTTCACGAACGTTCGCCGAACCTTGACGTGCAAACGCGCGCGCATTCCGCGCCAACGCAAACCGGTCCGACGGTTCACTGGCGCGCTCAGCTCGATGCGACGCCATAAACGCCCCAGGCGATCTGCGCGATCCACAAGACGATGCAGGCGAGGATGCCGGACTTGCGATAGTTCGCCGATCTCAGTCCGGCGAACGCCATGATCAAGCCGATCGCATACACACCGATCGCGACAAGTGCGATGTCGCGTTGCGGGTCCGCGTGAGGCCATCGCGAGGCGAGCACCATCGCGACGCCGACACCGAGGTTCGTCATCATCGACCACAGCACCCAGAGCGGACCGTACGTCCCGTGGTCGTAAGGTCGCGCGAGAACCTGAAGGTACTTGCCGAGCACGAGCTCCGCTTTGCGCTGGCTGAGGAACAGCAGAAGTACCAGCGACCCGATCGCGTTGTACGCGCCGATGTAAAGGAGAAATGGTCGCATGCTTCCTCGTTCAAATCCCCGTCGAGCGAGCGCGCAGCGCCCGCTCGGCACAACCACGCGGATACCACGCGGGCTCATCCGCGATCTCTCGTAGGCGCGCCAGGATCGCTGGCGGCAGCTCGATGTCCCGATCGACAAGTGGCTCGATCGCGGCTCCTCGAATCGAGGCCGACGAGTGTGCGAGCAGAGCAAGGACGGCATCGGTCTCACCGCGCTTCAGGTGGTGACGGACAAGTGCGTAGGTGGCGTGCTGAGCCGAGTAACCGGTCGCGGTGTCGACCGTGACTCTCAGGTCAGCGACAGCAGTGGAGAGGTCGATGCCGCGTATCGCGAGCTTGTCGAGCATGGGAGATGCGTAATAGGCCTCGGGGAAGCGGCGCGCTGCCACGCCGAGCGGCTCGATCGCCCAGCTGACGTCTTCGTCGCGCGCAGCGGCTGCGCCCACATGCTCGATCACGGAGGAATAGCCCGCGCGCAGGGCGGCAATGGCCAGTGCCCGAGGCATCGGGCGCGAAGGTTCGGCGAGCGCGATGTCGACGGTTGCCTCGAGATCGGTCTGGTATTGCTGCAGTGCGATGTCACGGGTGGCCTCGTCGAGTAGAGACCGCTTCGCGAGGGTTTTGACGAGCTCGAGCGCGCGGCTCCGGGTGGTGGGGTCGGCGATCGCCGAACGCAACCGGGCGAGCGTTGCCGGCAGGTGTGCGGGCAAGAACGTGGCTTCCTCCGCCAGCGAGTCGAACGCCCATTTGTACTCGGTTGCCATGAGAGTGAGATCGAGTACACGCGCGGCGAACTGTGCCGAGACGGGAGCACCGCGCTTCACGAGCAGCTCGGCCGTGTAAATGTTCTCGCGCGAGTCGAGCGGTTGGTCGTCGAGGTTGCCTTGCTGCAAGGCGAGTAGCCGCGTCGCGATCGCGCACGTGTTTTGATCAGATGACGTCATCAGCGTCTGCAGAGTCTCGGTCGAGATGGTGGGCGTCGTGGAGCGCAGCACATACAGCGCTTCCCGTGGCACTTCGATGTTGGAGCGCCGCAGCAGCTCGCTCTCGATGCGAGCGAATTGCTGATCGGCCGCCCAGTCCGTCGCGAGCTCCCAGGCCGCTTCGGCGCGCCAGTAGGGGTCGGGATTGTCGAGGTCGGCGAGGAGCGCGTCAGTCCAATCGGGGACGAAGTCGGCGCCATTCTCACGCCGGATCTGGCCGAGCGTCTGGCGTGCCACGCTCCACGACTCGCGCATGCCCATGAGGTCAGGCATGGACCAGTACGTGTGCGCGAAGCAGTTTGAGCAGGACGGACATCGCAACAGCTCCCAGACGGTTTGGCCGTCGTTGTCGCTTTCCTCCTTCGAGCGCACCCTCGTCAGCTGCCCGAGCCCCGGCGGTGCCAAGCTCGCGCTTGTCCAGCGCTCGGGGGTGCGACCGATCGGCATGCAGATCGAGCATGCGCGGGTTGGCATTCCGCTCTGTCGCTCGAGGGACACTGCGAGCTGCTTTGCCGCCGGGGTATTGACCGTTGCACACGCTGCAAGCAGCACGCTCTTCTCGACACCGACAACCAGGATGCCGGACAGCTCGGCACCGCCGACATCGAGCGCCGATACGAGCGGTATGACCTCCGCCGGTTCGATCGGACGCTTCCCGAGCGCCGTGATCGCAGCGCTGCGCACGCTGGGTTCGGGATCGCGCGCGAACCCGACGAGGCGCGGATCCTTCGCGAGCGCCCGAGCCGAAGCTGAGGACGTGAATCGCTGACGTAGCGCAACGCCTCGCCGTCGCCGACCGACGACAGCGTCAGTGCGTACACGAGATCGGTGGCATGCGGTCCCGAGAGCATTGCGTCGTCGACGCGTGGCGCGATTGCCGCCAGTGACTCTCCGCGCTCGGCGGCGGCACGTAAGGCCCTGACGATGTCCTCGGCGCCGGATCCCGCGATCGCCGGCACGAGTGGCTCGACCATCGCGGCGATCGCGATCTCCTTGTCGAGGGACCAGCGCAGCGTTGTTAGCACCCGAGCAGCGAAGCCCGGAGACAGGCTGCACAGCTCGGCGTAACGCTCGTCGGCGCCTGCGACGCCCGGCGCCACGAGGGTACCGGCGAGACTCTCGAGCCTGTCCGACGCCAGCCCGAGCGCCTCCTGGCCTCGCTCGAACAAGATCCGCACGAGAGGCCATACCTCGACGCCCGCTCCGACCGCCGCCTGGAAGTAGGTAAGCGGATAGGTTGCCGACCAGATCGCCTGCGCGACGGCCACGTGGTTACCAAGCTTGCTCTCGGCGCGAATCCAGCATCGCAGCAGCGCGACGAGAATGTCGTGATTGCTTTGGTAACGCAGAAGCCGGCGAACGCGCGCAAGCAGCGCTTCATCGTGCGCGACATCCGCCGCCGTAAGCGCAGCGACCACGGCCGGGATCTGCTTTTGCCGCTCCCAGAAGTCGACGATCGGGCCGTCGTACTCGATGTAGGCCAGCGCATCTTCAATCGTCACGCCCGCCATGATGGCAGGGCTCAGACGTGACCAGCTCAACTTGTGTGGACAACTTCGTTCATGGCCGAGCGTGCACGAACAGGCACCAACCATCCAAACAAGACCGCACCGAACGTGGCGCCTGCCCCTTGCGCCACGATGAAGCCACCGACGTCGCCGAGGCGGATCCCGGCATACGTATCGCTGAAAGCACGACCGATCGTGACCGCGGGATTCGCGAACGACGTCGACGCCGTGAACCAGTACGCCGCCACGATGTACGCGGCGACGGCAAACGGCGTGACCGCCGCGCGCGTGCGTCCCACGCAGATGACAACGCCAACAAGGCCAAACGTCGCGACGCCTTCGCTCAAGAGCTTCGGAAAGCCCGCACGCACCGTTGTCGACATCGTGACGGGATCGAGCGAGAACATCGCATTCGCGAGCACCGCGCCCGCGATCGCGCCCGCAATCTGAACGGCGATGTAACCAGCTGCAAGGCGTGGTGTCAGGTCGCGCGTCATCGCCATCACGACCGTTACAGCTGGATTCAGCTGTGCGCCCGAGACCGGGCCGAACATCAGCAAGATGGCGACGAGCGCACCGCCTGTCGCGATCGTGTTGCAGAGCAACGCAGCGGCGGGATCCTTCGCTAGTTGCTGCGCCATGATCCCCGACCCGATCACCGCCGCGACGAGGAGAGCCGTTCCCAATCCCTCGGCAACGAGCTTGCGCGCGACGGTCACTTGCACGCGTCCGGTCCGCATGACTTGCGGAGCTTGGTGTGGTCAGCGCGGATCGCGCGCTCGGCACCGAATAGCTCGACGAGGTGAGCAAGCATCGCCTTCACCGACTCGTGCTCTTGCGGGGCTAGCGAGTAGTACATCCAGGATCCATCGCGACGCGCATCGACGACGCCCGCCGCGCGCAGGATTCCGAGCTGGCGCGAAACGTTTGGTTGGCTGAGCTCGAGCGCCTTTTCGATGTGACACACGCAGAGCTCCCCGTGCGCGAGTAGCGCGACGATGCGGAGGCGCGTTTCGTCGCCCAGCGCGCGGAAGAGCTTCGTGAGTGAACGAACTCCGAACTCGTTGACGTCTGCGAGCGACGATTGCATCAGTGAAGCTCCGTGGCGGCGTAGGCTTGCAGCTTGTCGCGAATGGTGTCGCGTGCTTCGCGAAAACGTCGAAGCATCTCTTCGCGCGAGATCGATGGATCCGAGCTCGCCGGATCGGGAACCGGCCAGTGATAGCGGCGTGCCTTGCCGAGGAAGACCGGGCACACCTCTTCGGCGCACAGCGTGATGACCGTGTCGACGCCCGCCGGATTCACCGTCTCGACCGACTTCGACGTATGAGTCGTCAGGTCTGCCCCGATCTCGCGCATGACCTCGATCGCGTACGGGTTCACATAGGAAGGTAGGCTGCCGGCGCTCGTGACCATTGCGCGGTCGCCGAAAATCATGCGTCCCAGCCCCTCCGCCATCTGGCTCCGCGCCGAGTTGGCGACACAAAGGAACAGTACGCTTGGCTTCCGACTGCTCATCCGATACATATGCAGATATCGTTATGTCCGCATGAAGTCAACGCTTCGCTCGGTTGGTCGAATGTTTGCGTCCTTTTGGATACGAGCCCGTCTCCCTAGCTGGAGGATGAAATGAGCAACGCAACGGCAGATGAAACCCGGACGGTCGTCCGCGACCACTATGCGAAGGTCTCCAAGGGAGAGGTCGGCTGCGCACCTGGATGCTGCGGCACCATGCCCGCCGACCAGTCGCGCATGCTCGGCTACAGCGCCGACGACCTGAAGAGCGTGCCCGACGGCGCCGACATGGGCCTTGGCTGCGGGAACCCGAACGCGATTGCATCGCTGCGACCGGGCGAGACGGTCCTTGACCTCGGCGCGGGCGGCGGCTTCGACGCCTTTCTCGCCGCGCGAGCAGTGGGACCGACCGGCAAGGTGATCGGTGTCGACATGACGCCGGACATGGTGAGTCTTGCCCGCAACAACGCCCGCAAGGTGAACGCCACGAACGTCGAGTTCCGGCTCGGTGAAATCGAGCATCTGCCCGTCGCCGACGGCACGGTCGACGTGATCATGTCGAACTGCGTGATCAACCTGTCCCCCGAGAAGCAGGCCGTCTTCAACGAAGCATTCCGTGTCCTGCGCGCCGGCGGGCGGCTCGCGATCAGCGACGTCGTCGCGATCGCTCCAATTCCAGAAGAGCTGCGCACGCAGGCCGCTTCGATTGCTGGTTGCATCGGCGGGGCCGCGTTGCTCGACGACGTGAAGCGAATGCTCTTCCAGGCCGGCTTCAAGTCGGTCGAGGTCAATGTCGCGCCGCGCAGCGCCGAGATCGTTGACTCGTGGCTCGAGGGTGCGTCGAAGTACATCGCATCGGCAACGATCGAGGCGCGCCGCGGAACCGAGAAGGCAATCGCCGACGACGGGCCTTGCTGCGCGCCGAGCTGCTGTCCATGACCGAGTCCCCCGCACCATGGCAGGACGTCGCGGCGCGGCTGCGACCATTCATCGCCCGTCGTGTATCTCCGTCGGAGATCGACGATGTAATGCAGGACGTGTTCATTCGCATGCAGCGCGGACTGCCGCAACTGCGCGATGAGGAGCGCTTCACGTCGTGGCTGTTTCAGATCGCACGGAGCTCCGTTGCCGAGCACATGCGCACCCGCGCGCGGCATCCGGTCGCCAATGGAGACACGGATCAAGAGCCGGCCGTCGAGACGGAGGACGATGATCGCGAGGCGGCGCGGCAACTCGCGGGTTGCGTCGCGATGTTCGTAGCTCAGCTTCCGTCGCCCTATCGCGAAGCAATCACGCTCGTCGAGCTGGAAGGCAAGACGGCGAAAGAGGCGGCGGAAATGGTCGGCGTCTCGATGTCGGGAATGAAATCTCGAGTCCAGCGTGGTCGCGCACAGCTCCGCGAGCTCTTCGATCGGTGCTGCGAGATCGCGCTCGATGCGCGCGGCAAGCCGACGGAGTTCACGCCACGCGTGCAGCCGTCGTGCAAGACATGTTCATGACGCAGAGACCACGTCACACGCACCACAATGATCCTTAGAACGCTCGATCGTTCGGAATTGGAGCTGGCGAGCTTCTCGCGAATTCCGACCTCCCGATCGACGACATCGAAGACCCGACGATCACGTTCGTCGGCGCGTTTGACGACGCGACGCTCGTGGGGCTCGTGGGCCTTCAGGACTGCGACGGAGTTGGTCTACTTCGTTCGCTCGCCGTCAGGCTGCAGGATCGCGGTCGAGGCATCGCGCGACAGCTCTGCGAGCGTGTCTTTGCGCTCGCGATCGAGCGACGGCACGCTTCGCTGTGGCTCCTGACGACGTCCGCCAAGGACTACTTCACGCGGCACGCTTTCGAGGCTGTGCCGCGCGAGACCGCACCAGATTCGATTCGCGCGACGGTGCAATTCTCGTCGCTGTGTCCGTCGTCAGCTCGCGTGATGCGGCGATCAGCAGCAACGTGACTTCGCGGGCGTAGATCCGCAGCCGCACCCCTGCTCGCCTGCGGCTTTCGCCGCTGCGTCCTGCACGCAACACGCGCCGCTGTCGGCCGGCGCCGGGCCGCCGCAGCAGGACGCGTCGTCCTTCGGTTCGTTGTGAGTGCTCGTCTCCTTGCTGGTTTCTTGTCGGTTGGTCATATCCAAGAGACGGGCCTCGACGGAACTGGACGCAGCGTTTCTCGTCACTCGCCCCAAAAACGAACGGCGCGCTCAGCCTTCGCTGAACGCGCCGTTTTGATACTGGGACTACTACTGTTCGTTGACGATGTTGAACTCGACGCGACGATTCTGGGCTTGGCCCTTCTTCGTCCCGTTGTCCTCGAGAGGCTTGGTGTCGCCGTGGCCAACCGCCTCGAGGCGCTCAGCCGCAACACCCTTCTTCACGAGGTAGTTCACCACCGATTGCGCGCGGTCCTGCGAGAGCTTCATGTTCTTCGCCGAGTCGCCCACGTTGTCGGTGTGACCCTCGACCTTGATCTTCCAGATCTCGAGGTGGCTGAGGAGCACACGAGCCACGTTGTCGAGCAGCTTGTTCGAGGCAGGCGACAGCTTTGCGCTGCCCGTCACGAACTTCACCTGGTCGAGGATCTTCAGCTGATCCTTGGTCATGACAACGAGCTGCTTGGCCTTGCAGCCATGGTTGGCTTCGGTGCCCTTCTCGTCGGGACAGTTGTCGAGACGATCGAAGACACCGTCGCCGTCACCATCGGTGTCGGGACAGCCCGCGTTCTCGACGGGACCCGTGGTGCCAGGGCACTTGTCCTTGGCATCGAGCACGCCGTCGCCATCGTTATCCGGATCGGGGCAACCGTCCTCGTCCTCGAATGCGTCCTTGTCTTCTGCCTGGTCTTTGCACTTGTCGACCATGTCGTCGAAGCCGTCGGCGTCCGTATCCGGGATGGTGTCGGGGCAGCCGTCCTCGTCCTCGAACTTGTTGACGGTCTCGGCCTGATCGACGCACTTGTCATTCGCGTCGACAATGCTGTCGCCGTCCTTGTCGCGCGTCGGGCAGCCGTCGGCATTGTTGCCACCGTTCTCGGTCGGGCACTTGTCGTTCGGATCGACAACACCGTCCTTGTCAGGATCGGGGTCGGTCACGATGGTGACCACTGACTTGATGGCTGCCGGCGACGTATTGAAGCTGAGGCCCAGGCTGAACTCGCCGTACGAGGCGTGCAGCGTGTAGTCGCCGTCATTAGGCGCCGAGGATCCGCCGTGCGGATACGAGGGCCCACGCAAGAAGCGAAGGTCCGCGCGAATCGCGATGGATTTTGTGACCCAGAACCGCACGCCACCGGAGGCGTGAATCGGGAAGTCGGAGTCGGATCCGAGGACCGTGTCGTCGGACGTGAGGTAGCGCATGCTCATGCCGAGACCGATGTACGGCGTGACGCGCCCGGGAATCTGAAAGATCGCCTGTCCACCCAGACCGTAGATCTGAGCGCTATCGCCGCTCATCTTCGTAGAAGCGAGGACGAGCGAGCCCTCGGCTTCCAGGCCGAAGTTCTTGTGAGGGAAGAACGCGAAGCGAGCACCAAACTCGGGACTCACGGCGTCGAGCTCCGGCCGCGTCGGGAACCCGTCGTATCCGCTGTCGAGGCTCGGGTCGTAGAACTGGTGGTAGTAGTTGTTGATAAAACCACCGAGGAAGAGACCGAGCTCGATCTTGCCGGGGCCCTTGGTAGTTTCCGCCGACGCTGAGGCGTCGTCTGTTGTTGCCTCGAGGGCATCATCAGCCGACGCGACACCGACGGATGACAGCAACAACGTCGTAGCGAGGAGTATGTGTCTCCGCATGATTGCCGCTTTCCCCGATCTCAACGCGGAGGCGCCGAGTACGGAAACGTGTTGCTGATGACCGGCGTTCCGCAGTTCGGACACGACTGGTGGAACTGGTTCACGTTCGAGATATCGGGCGTGCCGAGCCCGATGCCCGAGTTCTCGCTGTTGTTCCCCGAGAAGAACACACCGTCGGTGACGAGCGCGATGATCTGTGGAGTGTTGGACCCGTTAGCGCCTGTTGGCACCGCCGCGCCTGCGAGCAAGTAGAAGTACGTGATGTCGATGACGTCCTCGTTGAGGTTGCGGCCGCCGCACAGAAGCGGAACCCCCGACGCGGCCGTGTTGCTGCACAGCGACGTCCCGGCTGAGAAGTACCCGCCGGTCGCTTGCGCGGTGTCGATCCGCAACGTGTCCGGGATGAACTGCCCGAACACGCGATCGGCGTAGGTGTTCGCCGCCGTCACCTGCGCGGGATCGATCACATTGCCAGTTCCGCCGGTGAAGACATCGAGTCCCACCTTGCCGCACGCCACGCCTCCGGGCTTCGCACCTGTGGTCTCCGAAAGACCTAGCAGACCGTTGATCAGGCAGGTGCCATGGAACACGGCCTTGAGGACCGTCTTCGCCTCGGCGGTGATCGCCGCGACCGCAGTTGCGGGCGCGCCCGCGAACGACGGAGCTGTCGCGTTGTAGCCCTCGAGGAACGCCGGCGTGATCAGCAATGCCTCGGCGATGCCGGGGCGACCGAGGAACTCGATCTGTCGATACGTGGTCGTCGGCGCGGCCGGCACGCACATGCCGGCCGTGAGCACGGTACCGCTGCCACAGGTCGAATCACTGACGCATACGCCATTGGACAGCGTGGTGCCCGAGCCGCACGCGGCGTTGGAAACACACTCGTTGCCGACGAGGGTTGTTCCGTTGCCACACTCGTTCTGGCGCGGGTTTGGTCCGTCATCACCGCAGGAAGCAGAGACGGCGAGGATCAGCGCGAGAGCGCTACGCTGGAATTTGTTGATGGTCGACATGTTAGTTGACCTCCTTCACCGAGATCGTCGACCACGTGTCGAAGACGGTGCCACCTCCGAGGGCCGAGATGGGAACGTTCAGCGCGATGGATGTCACGTTGTAGTTCTTCGTGAAGTCCGGTGCGCACTCCGGCGGATTCCAGAGGTTGACGTCATCGCCGTCACCCTCGGTAGCGCCCAGGCCTCCGCCGAACGCTTGTCCCTTGCAGTTCGTTCCGATGAACGCGTTGGGGTCGGCGTTGCCACCGGAACCGCCGAAGAAGCGCTGCGCGAGGAACGAACGGACCTGGAAGAACCGCTGGACGTCGAAGTGAAAGCCGTCGGCGCGCTGGCCGACGAAGAGCTTCATGTTTGTAAAGCTGCCGACCGTGACGGTGTTCGTCGTCACGGTGTTGGCTTGCGATGAGGCGAACGAGGTGCTCGTGCCCGTCGCAGTACCGACCATCGTCGTTCCGCCCGACAGCACGGTCAACGTCAGCGGCTGCGTGCCGCCCGCCGTGGGGGCGCCTGCCTCCACGCGGAAGATGAAGTCTTCCATCACGTTCGGCGCTGCTCCGCGCG
>Ga0315912_10004896_pt1 | contig 12463 bp, 9 predicted proteins | sample VfabasoilMG_FD_204469 | JGI IMG/M metagenome (GOLD analysis project Ga0315912, IMG submission 204469) | Garden soil microbial communities collected in Santa Monica, California, United States - V. faba soil | ecosystem: Environmental > Terrestrial > Soil > Garden | place: USA: California... | reverse complement strand
ATCCCGGACTGGATGTTCATCCTGGACGCCAATGGCACGTTCGTGGACTACCACGCGACGGATGCCGCCGATCTCCTCGTCCCACCCGAGGTATTCCTGGGCAAGAACATCCGGGAGATCATGCCGCCGGTGATCGCGAACCCGCTCGCAGCGGCAATCACCCATGCGCTGGCGTCAGACGAACCGGCGAAGTTCGAGTATTCCCTCGACTCCGATCAGGCGCAGTCGTTCTACGAGGCGTGCGTCGTCCGCTGTGACGGCAACCGGATTCTGAGCATCGTCAGGGACATCAGCGATCGCAAGCGCGCTGAAATGGACGCCCACGTTCAGCGCCGCAAGCTCGCGCACCTCAGTCGGGTGGCGACGCTGGGCGAGCTGTCGGGCGCGATTGCGCACGAGCTGAGCCAGCCGATGTCAGCCGTCCTCATCAACGCGCACGCGGCGAGGCGGCTGCTGTCACAGGAGCCTGCCGACGTCAACGAAGCGAAGGCGGCCATTGAAGACATCATCTCCAACGACAAGCGCGCCGGCGCGGTCATGGAGAGGCTTCGCACGATGCTCAAGAAGGGCAACATCGCGTTCGAGGCGATCGATCTGAACGACGTCGCCAGCGATGTGCTCGAGCTCACGCGCAGCGATTTCCTGGTCAGACGTGTCTCCGTCACAACGAACCTGGCCGCGACGCTCCCGCGCATCGATGGCGACCGCGTGCAGCTACAGCAGGTGCTCCTGAACCTGGTGCTCAACGCGTGCGAATCGATGAGCACGAACAACGTGAACGATCGGCGCCTGACAGTGACGACTACCGTTGACGACGGATTCGTACAGATCGCCATCTCTGATCGCGGCGTCGGTATCCCTGAAGATCAGCGAGCTGCCGTCTTCGAACCGTTCGTGACATTTCGAGAGCAGGGGCTTGGCCTCGGCCTCGCGATCAGCCGGTCCATCATCCTCGCCCACGGCGGACAGATCGTCGCTGAAAACAATGCCGATGGCGGGGCAACCTTCAGGTGCCTGATCCCCAAACGAACTGCTGACGTGAGCCACTGATAGAATCGGCTCGTGCTCCTCAAAGGGCGAACAATCCTCGTTACTGGTGGCGCGTCCGGGCTGGGCGGTGCTGCGGTGGACATGATCGTCGCCGCCGGCGGACGAGCGGTCATCATCGACCTCAAAGACGACGTGGGAAGCGCCAAAGCGTCGCAGCACGGGTCGAACGTCCGCTTCGTGAGAGGCGACGTGACTCGTGAGGATCAGGTGCAGGCCGCGATCGACACCGCCACGCAGACATTCGGACAGCTCGATGGCCTGGTGAACGCCGCAGGTATCCCGGCGGCTGAGCGGGTGCTTGGCAAGGAAGGCGTTCAACCACTCGATCACTTCACGCGCGTGATTCAGGTGAATCTCGTCGGCACGTTCAACGTGATCCGGCTGGCGGCGGCTGCAATGGCGGGCAACACACCGACTGAAGGCGGCGAGCGCGGCGTGATCGTCAACACCGCATCGGTTGCAGCGTTCGATGGCCAGATCGGTCAGGCCGCGTATTCCGCCTCGAAGGGTGGCATCGTCGCGCTGACGCTGCCGATCGCACGTGAGTTCGCTCGTATCGGCGTTCGCGTGATGACGATCGCACCGGGCACGTTCGACACGCCGCTCCTGGCGGCATTGCCAGAGGCCGCACGCGTGTCGCTCGCCCAGCAGGTTCCCTTTCCTCCACGTCTCGGCCGGCCCGAGGAGTACGCGGCGCTCGTCCGGCACATCTTCGAGAACGAGATGTTGAACGGCGAGGTGATCAGGCTGGACGGCGCAATTCGAATGGCAGCGAAGTAAGGCGATAGTCCTGTCATCGTCCGTTCATGGACGTCTTGAGATCCTCTCTGGATTCTGCCTGTCGTGGGAATCGAGAATCTCTCGTGGCCAAACAGGCCCGCCGCATGCGATGAGGCGGTTTGCGGGTGAGGAGTCCGGACTCCTGGGAACCTCACTCCCACGGAAACATCGGTCTTGGCATCCTCGTCGGCCTAATCGTGTTAGGCGTAGCCCTGCTCTTAGCGAGGTTTTTCTGAACGCTGGCGGCGAACAGAACGACGAATTTGTTCGAAGCCCTAAGTCCAGAGTCTAGAGCCAAGAGCCCAAAGCCGAGCCGTGTCATGATTGGTTCGCGATGCTGACCCTTGTGACCGGCGCGCTTGCCGGTCTGTTTCATGTGCTCTCTGGCCCCGATCATCTGGCCGCAGTCGCACCGCTTGCGGTTGATGGGCGTCGCAAGGGTTGGGTTGCCGGATGGACGTGGGGCCTCGGTCACGCCTCGGGCGTCGTCGTGGTCGCACTCCTCGGCGTGCTGCTGCGCGAGCTTCTGCCCCCGATCGAGATTCTCTCAGCCTGGAGTGAGCGCGTCGTTGGCGCGGCGCTCATTGGCATCGGCCTCTGGGCGCTGAGTCGTTGCCTGGGCGTCAGTCGAGCGCCACATCAGCACGGTGAACGCACGCACGATCATCTACACGTGCAAGCCGGCCCCGCGTGGGCTCGCCGCTTGGGGCACGCGCACGCGTCGTTCTGCATGGGCGTGTTGCATGGCGTCGCAGGCAGCTCGCACTTCTTCGGTGTACTGCCAGCCCTCGCGTTGCCGACCACGACAGCCGCTGTCCTCTATATCGCTGCTTTCGGCGTGGGCACCGTCGCTGCCATGACGATGTTCGCGGCGGCGGTTGGAACGATTGCGATTCGCGGCATACACGGTCCACGCGCGTATCGCGCGATGATGACGGCTGCTGCGCTGCTGGCGATTGTCGTCGGGGGCGTGTGGCTGACTGCGTAGGCTGACTACGGAACAGTAACGACGACAGGAGCGGCCATCGCTCCCTCGAACATCACGAGCGCCTTCTGCGCATTGACCAGTCGATCTCCTGCGAACCCTGGTTCCAATCCCTGCCTGACGGCGCGAGTGGCGCTGAGCAGCAACTGATGCTGCGGGGCCTCTGACGTCGGCACGTTCATCCCAGTCAGCGACGCCTCGAGCGCGGCGAACGTCTGATCGACCGCCGCATAGACATCAGTCGATCCCGACTGCGCCGCGGACAGCAGGAACGGCCGCAGCTCGCGGATGCGGTTATGGATCGGCTCGATCGCGGCGCGATACTGGTCTTCCTGTGCGGGCGCCGTCGTTGTGCCCTGTTTCGCTGAGGTGCTCGCCGCCGCTCCCGCTTCTCGATCGCCGTCCTGAACGACGGTCATGCGCTTTGGCGCGCGACCATTCTCTTCCCGGTCGAGCGGCCACGTGAGATCGACATACACGCGGCGGCCTTCGGTACGCACGTTGGCCTTCGCGAACTCCGGCACCGCGATTCGCGCGCGCACGTAGTTCAAACCGCCCTGAGAGGACTGCGATTCGATCGACACGGTATGAACAAGATGCACACCGTCCGGCGCGCTCCACTGCTGCGGCTGCGCGGGAGTCGGCATCGGGCCGGCGTCGATCTGAAGCGTCAGGCCGTCGGGCCGCGACGAGTTCACCTGACGCGGCTCAGACTGCAGCTCGAACACGAGCGACACTCGGTCGGGCGCACCAAGGAGTAACACTCCCGGGTTGGCCGACGTCGTATCGACGACCGGCTGTTCGCCTCGAGGCGCGGTTCGCAGCGACTCGTCAACGAAGATCCGCGCGGCGCGATATCCCAGGCTTCCGAGATTCCGCTGCGTCTTCTCGGCCTCGTCGAGCGAGGCGAACGGACCGACCATCGCCTGATACACCTGATACTTGCCAGGCGAGCGCCGCGTGAACGCCGGCAGCCCGAGCGTGCGCACGCGCGCCGCTGCGACGTTGGCGCCGTCGGCGCTATCCACCGAGGCAACCGTCACGCTGAAACTGGCACCGGTATAGAGCGTCGGGATGGCCGGGGGCCTGGACCAATCGAACATCGACGCCATCGCCGGCTGTGGCACGAAGACCCAGGCCAGCCCGCCCGCGACAATCACCAGGAGCAGGATGGCTGCCGCGGTGATTCGCCGTTTCAGTTTCTCGTAGCGCGAGTACGCATCCTGCGCCAGGAAGCGCGAATTGACCTGACGCATCCCGGGCCGCTTCATCAGCTGACTGAGCTGATCCTCGTTGACGAGGACGACGGCGTACTGCTGTCCCGAGACCTCGGGGTTCTGCACGCGGGAGCTCAGCACACGCGCCCCCTGAGATTGGCCGCCGACAGCCCAACGCGCTCGCCACCGCTGTTCACGAGATACAGGCGATCGCCGACGTCCACCGGACGATCACGCAGGCTGCCCGCAGGCAATTCCACGACTGCATGCGCGAATGGCTGCACCGCAATTCGCCACGGCCCCATTCCCTGCACCACCTTCACCGCGCGTCCGTCGTCGTCCACGAACACGGCGTCGATGTCGAATCGCATGAACATCGTGTGGATGGAGAAACAGGGGGCGATGATCAACGCGCTCGACGTCTCGAAGACGTCGCGTCCGAGCAGACCCTTGCGTCGATCGCTTCGCGTCACCGCGACTTCGATCCGATCCGCAAGCGCTTCGTCCGTGCGCTGATTGACCAACGCCATACGAGGGGCCGTCATTTACCTCACCTCGACGGGCGCGCCCCGCTTTCGTCGAGTACGAACTTTCGCGGGCACCTGCTCGGCAGACACCTTGTCGTCGAGGAAGTAGGCCTCGCACGCCAGGTCGAGCATTTCGCGACTGAGCACCGGCTCGATGCCGCGATAGCGGCACAGTGCCGTGACCTGATCGAGCAGGTCGCGTGGATGACAGGCGCGCAGCGGGCGATTGATCGGCATGTAGTGCCGGCGCTGCAGGTACGCCGCCATCACGGGATGAAACTTCAGATCGCGACGCCGGCAGTTGAGCTCCAGAATGCGCGTGAAGTCTTCGATCGTCGGATCCTGAATCGCAATCTTGTAGGGAATTCGGCGCAGGAATGCTTCATCCGCCAGTGACGCGGGATCGAGGTTCGTGGCAAAGACGGTCAACACGTCGAACGGCACCTGGAACTTCTTGCCGGTGTGCAGCGTGAGATAGTCCACGCGACTTTCGAGCGGCACGATCCATCGATTGAGCAGGTCCTCAGGCCGCATGCGCTGCCGCCCGAAGTCGTCCACCAGGAAGATCCCGCCGTTCGCCTTCAGCTGCAGTGGCGCGTCGTAGAACTTCGCGAGCGGGTTGAACGTGAGGTCGAGCATGTCGAGCGTCAGCTCTCCACCGACGATCACGACAGGACGACGGATGCGAACCCAGCGGCGATCGCGCGGTGCGGCCGCAATGATGCTCGTCGCATCCGGCACATCGGCGTCGAGCGCCTCGTGGCTGATCGGGTCGTACATCGTGATGATGTGGCCCTCGATCTCGATGGCGTACGGCATGTACATGTCGCCGCCAAGCGTCCGTGACAACCCTTCCGCGAGCACGGTCTTGCCGTTGCCCGGAGGCCCGTAAAGGAAGATGGCCTTGTTCGCGTTCGCTGCGGGGCCCAGTTGCTCGAGCACCCCGTCGCTGACGATGAGATGCGCGAAGCCCTTTCGCAGCCGCTCGCGATCGATGTATCCACGCGACGCAGCCAGCGCGCGCATCTGCGCGACGTAGGTCGCCAGCGGCACCGGGGCCGCGCCGGTGTACTGGTTGATCGCAAGGTACTGCAGCGCGCGCTCGCGTCCGAGGTCAGTCGGTACGTATCGATAGCTGGCCGTAGACGTGCCGCCGCGCACTTCGATCAACCGCTCGACACGAATGCGCTCGACGATCGGCTCGATGATCGTGAACGGCAGACGCAGCCGCTCGGCGAGCATGAGGCCGGTCAGCTCGCCGCCGTACAGCGTCTTGACCAGCAACTGCTCGATCATGTCGGTCGTCAGCCCCGTCTGTTCCAACGACGTTGGAACCTGCGGAGATGTCGTCCGGATGTCGTCGAAGGTGTGCGCGGTGAGCGCGGCCGCGGTCGTCATTGCTGCTGCGCCATCGGGAAGAGGACCTGCACGAAGCGAATCGCCGCGGGCCCGATCGTCACCACCCAGATTGCCGGGAAGATGCAGAACACCAGCGGGAACACCATCTTCACACCGGTCTTCGCCGCGGCTTCTTCCGCGCGCTGCCGGCGCTTGGTGCGGAGCGTGTCCGAGTGCACGCGCAGCGACTGCGCCACGCTGGTGCCGAACTTGTCCGTCTGAATCAGCATGGCCGCCAGCGAAGACAAATCGTCAACGCCCGTGCGGTCGGCGAGGTTGCGCAGTGCCTCAGACCGTGCCTTGCCGGCGCGCATCTCGAGGTTGACCAACCGCAGTTCTTCAGACAGGTCGGGATGCGTTGACGCCAGCTCTTCGCCGACGCGCTGAAGTGCCTGGTCGAGACCAAGACCGGCTTCGACGCTCACGACGAGCAGGTCGAGCACGTCGGCGAGCGACAGGCGGATTTTATGCTGTCGCTTCTTCGCCAGCCGGCCCAGGACCATGCTTGGCAGCAGATAGCCGAGCGCCGCCATGCCGAGCGCCAGGAACACGTTCGGTCTGACGAGGATCGGCGACGAGGCGATGACGAACGTCGCGATCGCCACGGCCAGGCGAATGCCTATGAAGATCGTGCGCGCTTCTTTGTTCCGGTAACCGGCAGCAACGAGGCGTTTCTGCAGCTTGCCGAGCTCCGACGGCGACTGCGGTGCGTACTTCGCCAGTTGCTTCAGCGTCTTGACGGCGGTGTCGGTGTAGGCCGGCGTATCAACAGGCACGCCGCGAATCTCACCGAGGCGGCGCTGAATCAGCACGTTGCCGCTGGGCGACAGGAACATCGCCGCCCCTGCTACGAGCAGCGAGACGAAGACAAACCCGAGCAGCGGAAGGAGGAGAATCACGCTTACACCTCGATCTTGATGACCTTGCGAATCCAGACGTAGCCGATCGTCTGCATGACGATCGCGCCGAGAATCATCATCTGGCCCATCCGTTCCCGGAACAGGAGGTCCATGTGCTCCGGGTTGATGAAGCTGAGAACGATGCCCAAGGCCGCCGGCAGTGCCATCAACACGTAGCCCGTGAAGCGCCCGTGCGCCGTGTGGACGCGGACCTGCCGTAGAATCTTGAAGCGCTCACGCACGACGTGCGCGAGGTTGTCGAGAATCTCCGCCAGATTGCCGCCGGTCTCACGCTGAATCAGCACGGCGGTCACAAAGAACTTCACGTCGAGAATCGGCACCCGCTCGGTCATTTCGTGGAGGGTGTCCTTCAACGGAAGACCGAAGTTCTGTTGATCGAAACTCTTCTTGAACTCGGCACCCACCGGTGCCGGCAGTTCGTCCGCGCACATGCCCATCGCGGTCTGGAAGGCATGTCCCGCGCGAATGGCGCGCGACAGCAGATCCAGCGCCTCGGGGAACTGTTCTTCGAATCGCTTCATGCGGGACGAACGGCGATGCCTCAGCCACAGCCACGGCATCATGGCACCGGCAATCGCGGCGAGCGGCCAGGCAAAGGGCTGCTTGAAGACCGCCAGGGCGACCACCGAGCACACCAGAGCCAGCATCATGCTCGCGAGGATGATGGTGCTCGGCGCGACGACGACACCTGACTGCTCGATGAGTCGGGCCAGCGACGAGTCCGCACCGCTGAATGCCTTGTCCAGGGCGGGCAGCGGCCCCGCCTTCTTCTCGCGGATGAACGACGCCTGCGGCTTGTCATCGTCGTCCTCACCGCGCTTCGACACTTCGTCGAGACGGCGTGCCATCCGACGGTTGGCCATGATCTCGGGCAGGCGCATCGCGTACACGCCCGCACCGGCCACGAGTGCGCTGACGACGACAAAGACGAGGAGGGCCGCTAACACTACCGCACCTCCATGACGCCTTCGAACATCTCCGGCGGCAGCACGATGCCAGCCGCACGAAGCTTCTCGGAGCACTTCGGCCGGACACCGGTTGCGCGGAAGCGTCCGACGACTTTTCCTTCTTTGCTGATGCCGGCCTTTTCGAACACGAAAATTTCCTGCATCGTGATCACGTCACCTTCCATGCCGGTGATCTCGGAGATGCTGGTCACCTTGCGCGTGCCGTCGGCCAGACGCGTCTGCTGCACCACCAGGTGAATCGCCGATGCGATCTGCTGACGCATCGCCTTGTCGGGCAGGTTCGTCGCACCCATCGCGATCATCGTTTCGATACGGGTCAGTGCATCGCGTGGCGTGTTGGCGTGCACCGTGGTCAGCGAACCGTCGTGACCGGTGTTCATCGCCTGGAGCATGTCCAGCGCTTCTTCGCTGCGGACCTCGCCAACCACGATGCGGTCGGGGCGCATACGCAGGGCGTTGACCACGAGTTGACGCTGGCGGATCGCGCCCTTTCCTTCGACGTTCGGCGGACGCGTTTCCAGGCGCGCGACGTGCTCCTGGTGAAGCTGCAGTTCCGCCGCGTCTTCAATCGTGACGATGCGTTCGCGCGACGAGATGAAGCTCGAAAGCACGTTGAGCAGCGTCGTCTTGCCGGCGCCGGTGCCTCCGCTGATGATGCAGTTGAGATGCGCTCGCACGCAGTGCGAGAGGAAATCGAGCATCGGCTTCGTCATCGCGCCCAGCGAGACGAGGTCGTCGGCCTTGAGGCGATCCGCGGGGAATCGGCGAATCGAGAGCAGCGGGCCATCAACAGCGAGCGGTGGAATGATCGCGTTCACACGCGAGCCATCCGCGAGACGCGCGTCCACCATCGGCGAGCTGTCGTCTACGCGACGACCGATGCGGCTCACGATGCGATCGATCACTCGCAGGAGGTGCGCATCGTCCTGGAATGTCGCGGTGACGCGCTCGAGTTGGCCCTTGCGCTCGACGAAGACGCTCTTATAGGTGTTGACGAGAATGTCGCTGATGCTCGGGTCGCGAAGGAGCGGCTCGAGCGGGCCGAGTCCAAAGACGTCGTCCAGAACTTCCGCGAAGAGCGTTTCCCGTTCAGCAAGGCTGAGCGGCGCCGACTCCTCCGAGAGCAGCTGCACCAGGAGCTGGCGAATCTCGACTTCCGCTTTCGCACGTTCGACGTGTGCGAGCGCTTCCAGATTGAGACGCCCGAGCAGCTTCCGGTGAACTGACGCGCGGAGATCGAGGTACTGCTGGCGCACGGCCGCCTGAGCAGGCGTCGCCACAGCTGTCGGTCGCGGACCAGACGGCGGAGGGGCAATAGAGGGGGCGGCGCTATTACGCAGCATGATCGGTTACCACATCGACGCCAAACGCCGGAGGTCAAGCGACGTGCGCTTGGCCGGCGCGGCTGTCTCTAACGACGACGGATCAACGATCCGGCGGGTGAAGTCATCGAATTGCGACGCCAACTCACTGTTGCCGGCCAACGCAATCGGCACACCGGAGTTGAGCGCCGTCGACACGGTCTTGTAGTCGCTCAAGAAGGTCTGGAAGACGGGAAGGCCAACCGCCTTCTCGATCTGCGCCGGCGGAATCGGATACGGTTCGGCGGCGCGATTCAGGAGCAGGCGCACGCGATCGCCGGACGTGCCGAGCTGTCCGATGCGATCGAGCAGCCGCTGCGCGTTGCGAACCGAAGGCACATCGGGCGACGCAATCAGGCAAATCTGATCCGCGGCATAGAGGCCGGCCACCGCTGCCGGGCTGAGCTGCGAGCCGGCGTCCACGATGATGTACTCGTACTGCCGGCCGAGTAGCCGGAACAGTTCCTCGAGGCCGGGCGTGTCGTTGCTGCTCGGACGATCGAAGAGATCCGAGCCCGCCAGAATCTCGAGCCCCGACTTGTGCTTCACCACGAGCTCGCGCATGAACTCGCTGTCGAGCCGGTGCATGTTGTCCAGGGCGTCGAGCAGCGTGTAGCGGCTGCGAACGCCGAGGAACAACGTCACCTCACCGAGGCCCTGTTTCAGATCGACGATCAACGTCGGCCGCTTCTTGAGACGGGCGACGTCTACGCCGAAGTTGACGGCGATGGTGGTCGTGCCGGCGCCACCCTTGGCACCGAAGAACACGATGGTCTTGGAGTCCTGCCGGCCCGTGGGTGATGCGGCGCGGCGAGTGGCAGCGCGCTGAAGCGCCTCATCGAGGGCGCTGCGCGACGGCGGCCAGGCGAAGAACTCGTTCGCTCCCGCCCGCATCGCATGCAGGATGAGATCGGGGTTCGCCTCGGCGGCCATGAACAAGATGACGGCCACGGGATGTTCAGCCCGCAGCCGTTCAACCGCCTGTAGCGACTCGTCGAGATCGACGCGGCCGTCTACGAAGATGATGTCGGGAGGAGCGCCGGCTCGCGCCGTGCGCTCGTCGCCAAGCGACACCTGCACTGCGGTTGTACGCAGGAGTGTCGCGACATCCGTTCGAAAGGAATCATCGGGGGTATAGAGGGAGCCTGTGAGTCGAGCCATTTCAGTTGCACCAATTGAGTCGTGTGCTCAGCGTTGCGTCCGTCGCGCCAACTCCGCCTGATATTCAGCCTCGGCTGCCCGCAACCGCTCGGCCGCCGCATCAATCGCTCGCTGCCGTTCCGCGTCGCGCTCGGTTTCGCGCTTCGCATCCAGGGCCTGGCGCTGCGCGTCAAGGGCCTGGCGCTGCGCGTCCAGGGCCTGGCGCTGCGCCAGAGCCTCGGCATCCTTGTCAGCCTTCGCCTGGTCCTTCGCCGCTGCGGCATCCTGCTTCGCCTGCAACTTCGAAAGCTCCGCGTCGCGCTTGGCCTGGACCTTCGCAGCCTCGGCATCCTGCTTCGCCTGGAGTCTGGCCGCTTCGGCGTCCCTCTTCGCTTGCGCCTGTGCGGCTTCCGCGTTCTTCTTCGCCTGCTCGCGATCGAGCTCGTCCTGCTTCGCCTGCGCGACAGCGGCGCGCTTTGCTTCTTCCTTCCGCGCCTTGTCGGCGGCCTTCGCGTCACGCTCGGCCTGTTCGCGTGCGGACTTCTCGAGTTGACGCTGTTCCTTCGACAGCTCGGCGACATCAGCGGCGACAGTCTGCGTCGGCGCGACGCTCACCGGAGCCACCTGCGCCGCCGGTGCCTGTGCGACAACTGGCGGAGCCGCCACGGGCTGAGCCTGCGGCGCAACTGGTGCGGCTTGCTTCACCGGAGCCTGCGTCGCCACGGCCTTCACTGGCGCGGCGGCCGGAGCCGCAACAGCCTGCGGTGCGACGACAGGGCTGGCTGCGGGCGCGGCGGCGACAGCGGCCGCGGCCGGCTGCGTCTTCTGGCCATCGAGCGCTGCGAGTGCGCGATCCTGTGCGCGCTCGATCTCGGTGCGGTTGTCGACGGGCGCTGCTGCCGGATTGGCCGCCAGCGACTTCGAGCCGCCGGCGAACGCCGGTGCCGGCGCCGGATGCGACTGCTTCAACTCCGACAGCGGCGGCATGAACGTTTCGGGGTACTTCGGAAGATCCGGCGTCACGCCGGGCGAGTCGTTCGGCAGAATCTCCGGCGTGATCATCACCACGAGCTCTGTCTGATCCCGCTTCGACGCCTTGCTCTTGAACAGGTAGCCGAGAATCGGGATGTCGCCGATGCCAGGAATCTTCTGCATCGTCGTCTGCATCTGGTTGTTCATCAGACCGGCCATCGCGAAGGTCTGACCGTTCTGCAGCTCGAGCTCGGTCTCGGCGCGACGTGTCGAGAGTGAGGGAATGCGGAAGCCGCTCAGAAGAACCGCGTTGCCGTAGTCGAGCGTGCTGACCTCAGGACGCACCTTGAGATGGACGCGATCGCCCACCACGGTCGGCGTGAAGTTCAGACGGATACCGAACTCCTTGAACATGACCGACACGCCGATGTTGGCGCCCGATCCCTGCGCAACCGGAACCGGGAACTCGCCACCGGCCAGGAAGCTCGCTTCCTTTCCGCTCTCGGCCACGAGGTTCGGCTCGGCCAGGCTCTGGAACAGACCCTTGTTCTGCAGCGCCTTGATCAAGAGACCGAGGTCGTATTTCTGGTTCAACAGGAACACGTTGAGGAAGTCGCTGAAGGCCAGCTTGCCTTCCGCCTTCTCCACCGCAGACCCGAAGTCGCCGCTCACCTTCGACCAGGCCAGATCCGTGTAACCGGGCGCGGGGTACTGCTGCGTCGTCGTGCGGCCGATCGTGTTGTTGATACCGGTCGGGCTGGTGAAGAGCGACATGCCGTACTCGGACATCGCCGAGCGGCTCACTTCGGCAAAGCGCACCTTCAGCAGAACCTGATTGCTCCGCGGTCCCGGCTGCACTTGCAGAAGGGTCGTCACGTCGCCGGCCTTCTCGACGTAGCCTGCGGCCACCGCGACTGCCTTCTCCGCAACTTCTTTGCTCGAGACCTTGCCAGAGAGCACAACGGCCTTGCCGTTGCTATGCGCCTGAATCTGCTCTCCAGGGAACAGCTCTCTCACCTGATCGTTGAGTCGAGCGAGGTCGCGCTGGACTGCAATCTCGTATCGCTTCACCTGGCCGGCGCGATCCCAGACGAACATCGAGATCGATCCGGGCGTCTTGCCGTGCACGAGCAACTGCGTCTGAC
>Ga0315912_10004895_pt1 | contig 12463 bp, 6 predicted proteins | sample VfabasoilMG_FD_204469 | JGI IMG/M metagenome (GOLD analysis project Ga0315912, IMG submission 204469) | Garden soil microbial communities collected in Santa Monica, California, United States - V. faba soil | ecosystem: Environmental > Terrestrial > Soil > Garden | place: USA: California... | reverse complement strand
GCGCTCGAGACCTGCCAGCGGCCCTCGAGGCTCGGGTAGCGGGTGAGGTAGACCTCGTAGCGCTCGGATTCGTTGGAGACGTAGGCGAGCAGGGTCCCGTCGGGCGAGACGCGGCCGGCCATTGCGCGCGAGTTGCCGGGCACGATGATCTCCGGCGGGGTCGAGCCGTCCGCCGGGACTCGCATGAGGTTCCATTGCGCCCCCGTGCCCACGAATCCCGTGTAGAGGACATACCGGCCATCCGGTGTGAACATCGGCACTGCGCCGGCGTGAGCGAGCGTGTCGGCGCGCCCACTGCCGTCGCTCGCCTGCACCAGGATGGTCCAGCAATCCGGGGTGCCGCAGTTCTCGGGTCGCGCCCCATAGACGATCCGGCGCCCCTCCGGCGACCAATCCGGGTGATCGTCCTCGCCGGGGGAGAACGTGAGCCGGGTCCGCGTCGAACGGGCAAAGTCGTAGATCCACACATCGGCGGTCGAGGACTCGACCTCACCGCGAGCGACACGCGGCCCCGTCGGATCCGCCGAGACGAGGTAGCTGGGCCGCGGCACGGGTTCGCCGACCGGCACCAGCGTGCCGTCACGGTTCATCCACACCATCTGCCCCTTGGACGCCCCACCGCCCGGCCGGTAGCACAACGTGCCGTCCCGCGACACGCTCGGGAGAGTCCCGTCCGCGGCGACCAGGAACGGTTCGCCCGTCGGTGCGAGTTTCTCGAGCGAGAAGGGCAGCGCCCAGATCCCGGGCGTGTTCGGGCTGCGGTGGAAGAGCAGATGCCCGCTCGCGGAGTAGGTCGGATTGAAGATGGTCTGGTCGTGCAGATCCAGGAGCAACTTGCGCTTGCCCTTCGACCAGAGCCACAGCTGGCTGACTCCGGCGTTGCGCGTGTGGCTCACGAACACGATGCCACGCCCACCCGGAAGCTCGGTCGGCTCGTGCAGGTCGCCTTCCAGCTTCGTGTCGGCGGGCACCACGGAGTGCGGATCGCCCCCTCGGTCGGAGATCTCCAGCACACCGAGCGAGTCTCCGCGGGAGAAGAGGATGGTGCCGCGTGGCGTCCAGAAGCCGCCTGTGCCGCCGGTGAACTCGGCGCGTGTGTCGCTCAGGACCTGGCGCTGCCCGTCGGTGCCCGAGAGGCGCACCACCTTGCTGCCGGTGAAGTAGGCGAGATCGCGCGAGTCGTGCGACCAGAACAGTCCCTGCGCGTTGGGCTCCACCGTGTAGGAGCGCGACTCGAACCGGGTGAGGTCGTGGATCGAGACCCTTCCGCCGACGAGACTCGCCACCAAGCGGCCGTCCGGGGAGATCATCGGGCTCGAGGGAATCAAGTTCGACGTGTCGGCGCTGATGAGGAACTTGCGCAATGGCACCTCGGCGCCCGGCGGCGCCGTCAGGCGCGCGACACCGAAAGCGGCGAGTGCGACCACCACCAGCGCTGCCGTGGCCGGCAGCAGCGGCAGGCCGCGCGCGGGAGCGGCCGCGGCCACCGGCATGGTGTCGTCGCCCACGCCGCGGATCATCTCGTCCAACGCGATGCGCGCCTCGCCGATGTCGCGCAGCCGGCGCTTGGGGTCGCGCTCGAGGCAGCGGCGGAGCAGCGTGCGCAGCCGCGGCGCAACGTCCTTGGGCAACAAGCCCGGGTCGAGGTCGCTGCGCAGCACGGCGGCCAGCGTGTCGGAGATGGTCTCGCCCTCGAACAGCCGCTTGCCCGTGAGCATCTCGGTGATCACCACGCCGAACGACCAGATGTCCGCGCGGCGGTCGGCGAGCTGGCCGCGTGCCTGCTCGGGGCTCATGTACGCCGCCGTGCCCAGCAACACGTTCGCCGCCGTCATGCCGCCGGTGATGGTGGGAGAGTGCGTGAGCCCCGAGCCCGAGCGCGCGCCGACCGGGTCACCCTCGATGGCCTTGGCAAGACCGAAGTCCAGGACCTTGGCGCCGCCCTCGCTGTCGAGCTTGACATTGGCAGGCTTCAGGTCGCGATGAATGACTCCCTTCTCGTGCGCGTGCTCGAGCGCCTCGGCGATCTGCAGTGCGAGCGGAAGCGTCTCGGCCACGCTGATCGGGCCGCGGGCGAGGCGCTGCGAGAGGTCCTCGCCCTCGACCAGCTCCATGGCGAGGAATCGCGCGCCGCCGGCGTTGTGGAACCCGTAGATGGACGCGATGCGCGGATGGTTCAGCGAGGCGAGCAATCGCGCTTCGCGTTCGAGCCGCGCCATGCGTTCGGAATCGCCGGTCAGTTGCTCGGGCAGGAACTTGAGCGCCACGTCGCGACCGAGCGACGTGTCGTGCGCGCGCCACACCACGCCCATGCCACCCTGGCCGATCGGCGCGTCGAGTCGGTAGTGCAGGAACTGCTGGCCGGGAGCGAGCGCCATTAGGTCTCCGGGGAGAGGAAGGGCCTGCGTGTGGACCGCAACATGTTATCGAACCCCGGGCGCGGGCACGAGCGGCGCAGCGAACGCACGCGTGCGCGCGGGATGAGAATGCGACGTCAGCCGGGAACGCCCGTCGAAACGAGCACCGCGACAGCGTGGGTTGCCTCGGGCGGCACTCAGCCGCGAGCGAACTCGTCCAGGATGCGCACGACGTGCTTGGCGTGCTTCACGTAGAGATCCAGCCGCAGGTTCTCGTTGGGTGCGTGCGCGAGCGTGCCGGGATGGCCCAGGCCGGCCATGGCGACGGGCAGGCCCAGGTCGTGGACGAATGGATGATTCGGTCCCGAGCCGCCCACCAGGGGCGTGCGCTGCATCGGCACGCCGTAGACGGGCTCTGCGGTGCGGCAGACCATCTGGACGAACGGGTCGTCGGGGTCGGTTCGCGCGGGCGATTCGCCGCCCAGCAAGTCGATCTGGACGTCGGTGAACCCGCCGACGTCCAGGTGTGCACGCAGGCCACGAACCACTCGAGCGGGTGTCATGTCGGGGACGAGCCGGAAGTCCACCTTCGCACTCGCGCGCGCGGGCAGCACCGTCTTGGAACCTGGCCCCTGGTAGCCCGACGTGAGGCCGCAGATGGTGCACGTGGGTTCGAACACTTCGGCCGTGCGCAGGGCGACGCCGCCGGTGAGGCCGTTCAAGAACCCCTGCACACCCCAGCGCGCGCGGTACTCGTCGGCCACCTCGGGCAGGGCCTCGAGCAGCTCGAGGTCCCGTGGCGTGGGCTTGCGCACCGCGTCGTAGAAGCCGGGGATGCGCACGCGGCCGTCGGGGCCTTTCAGGTGTGCGAGCGCCCAGGTCAGCCGCCACGCCGCGTTCGCGATGATGGAACCGCCCATGCCGGAGTGCACGTCGGTGGCCGCGGTCGTGACCGAGAGTTCCACGTAGCAGATGCCGCGCAGGCCGCAGAACTGGAGCGGCACTTCGCGGTGATCCACGCCGCCGAACTCCCAGATGCACGCGTCGGCGGCCAGGCGCGCCTTCTCGCGCACGATGAAGTCGGGAAGGTGCGTGCTGCTCGTCTCCTCCTCGCCCTCGATCACGAACTTCACGCGGCACGGCAGCTCGCCATTCGTGGCCAGCAGCGCGTCCAGCGCCAGCAGCCGTGAGGTGAGGTGGCCCTTGTCGTCGCTGATGCCGCGGCCGTACACCGAGTCACCGCGGCGCGTCAGCGTGAACGGCTCGGAGTCCCACAGCTCCAGCGGCTCCGCCGGCTGCACGTCATAGTGGTTGTAGAAGAGCAGCGTGCGAGGGGAGCGTCCCGCGCGCTCGGCGACCACCACCGGTGCGCCTCCGCTGGGGAGCACGTCGGCCTGGAACCCGCGCGCGCGCAACAGCTCGGCGACGAGCGCCGCGCACTCGTCGAGGCCCCGGTTCTGCGCGCCCACGCTCGGGATGGCCACCAACTTCGCCAGCTCGGCGATGCTCGCGTCGAGGTGGGATTCGATGAAGCCGTCCGCCTTCGCAACGTCGGTCATGCCGTCCTCCAGGTTCGCCTCAGGCGCCTCTGCTGCACTCGCAGGCCCGTGTCACCTGCCCAGTCGCCACCTCAGCATGCGCACGCGGGAGTGCCCGTCGAGGCTCTCGGTCCAGGTCACGTAGGCGTCGCGATCGCGATTCGACGTGGCCACCTGGGGTCGCGACGCGCCCTGGATGCCAGCGGGCGTGAGACGTTCGGCGATGCGGCGCCCCGAGGCTTCCACTCGTACCAGCGAGAGCCGCCCGCCACCCGTGGAGTCGGCGTCGCACGCGATCGCCGTGCCCGAGGTCCCGGCGGTGCCGATCGAGACGTGCACGGTGGGCAGGTGCTCTCCGGTGAGGATGGGCAATGGCGTCACCGTCGAATCGTAAGTCTCGGGGATCGCGTGGCGGAACCACACGCCGACACGCCCGGGCGCGCCCGTGAACCACGCCATGCGCAACGTGTGGTCGCGCGGCACGCGCAGCGCGGGGGCGGACTGCGGGCAGTCGTCGGTCACCCAGCGATCCGCGAAGATCCGCACCGGCGGGCCGTCCGGGCGGCCCACGACCATGTCGCGGGCTCCATCGGGATCGTGACGTCGGAAGGCCAGGAACAACGTGCCGGTGAAGTCCATCGACACCGCCACGCGGCAGCACGGACAGGCGTGAGCCCACTGCGCGGAGTTCCCGCTCCAGCTGCCGCCGAAATCCCACGACATCACGTAGTGTACGGTGAGGTCGTGGTCCGCCGCCGAGTCGGGCGCGGCGCCATCGCTGCCGGGACGGTTGTCGAGCCAGGCCACCGCGAGATGCCCGTCCTCGGTGGCCGCCATGTCGTGGAAGCTGTGGAGCGCGGGCGCAGCAGCGTAGTCGTCGTTGAGCGTCACGGGCGCGCTCCAGGTGAGCCCGGCATCCAGCGAGCGCGAGAGCCGGATGTCGCTCGCCGGTTCTTCCCGCCCGGGCACGCGGATGGACGTGGCCCACGCCACCGCCACGCGTCCCTGCGCATCGCACGACAGCCGCGGCGATGCCTCGCCGTTCGAGCGCAGTGGCTCACCCGGCGGCGTGACCGCGATCGGTTCCGACCACGTGGCACCGTGATCTCGCGAGCGCGAGAACCACACTCGCGCCGAGTCCCCCGGCCCGCCGAGCCAGGTGACGAACACGCTGCGGTCGAGCGGGCTGATTCGCACCGCGGGGTCGGACGCGCTGGTCCCGGCGCGCGCCGGCAGTGTGAGCGGTGTGACGGAAGACGGCCCGCCACCGCAGCCCGCGAGCGCGAGCGCGCACACGAGGAGCCCGACGCGGAGCCCGGGGCGGTGAGCGCTGGTTCTCACGGCGCCCCGCATCGGTGCACTCAGGCAATGGGGCCAGTCGGGGGGGTGCATTCCCTCAGGATACCTTTCGCTCGCGCGGCAGGGTACTGGGCGGCCTGCGGCGAACGGCATTCGGGGGCCGTGCTTCCGGGGACCGGGACGGCGAAGGGCCGTCGCAGGCGTTGACGGACGGATGGCGGCCGTGTGTCCATGCCGGCATGGACCCCCAGCCGGTCACACTCGAGGGCCGTCGCGTACGGCTCGAGCCCCTGGACCTGTCGCGCCACTGGGACGGCCTGCGCGCGATCGGGCTGGCGCCGGAACTGTGGCGCTTCACTGCGGCCAAGGTGGCGAACGAGGCCGACCTCCGCCGCTACTTCGAGAAGGCCGCCGAGGAGCAGGCGGCCGGCTCGGCGATCCCGTTCGTGACCGTGCAACGCGAGAGCGGCCGCGTGGCGGGCTCGACGCGGTTCGGCAACATCGTGCGCGAGCACCGGCGGGTCGAGATCGGCTGGACCTGGCTGGGGCTCGAGTTCCAGCGCAGTGCGCTCAACACGGAGGCGAAGTTCCTCATGCTGCGGCACGCGTTCGAGATCTGGGGCTGCATGCGCGTCGAGCTGAAGACCAGCAGCACCAACCTCAAGTCCCAGGCGGCCATGCGGCGGCTGGGGCTGGTCGAGGAGGGCACGTTCCGCAAGTGGATGTTCAACGAGGACGGAACGCCGCGTGACACGATGTGGTTCAGCTGCACGGACGACGAGTGGCCCGCCATGCGGACCCGGCTCGAAGCCCTGATGGCGCGCTGACGCCGCGCTACGCCACCTTCTCGAGCGCGTTGCCCACGTCGTCAGGCCGCGAGATGCGCCGGGAGCGCAGCGTCGTCGCCACCAGCGTCTTCAACAGATCGCGGCTGAACGTGTGCCCCTGCGCGCGAGCCTCGCCCTCGAGCTGGTCCACCAGCGACGACAGCACGCCCGGGAGCTGGTCCGGCACGCCGCTCCAGTTGGAGCGCACATAGTCGGCGATCCGCTCCTGGCGGTCCTTCGCGAACTCCATGAGCGGCCGGATCTGCGACAGCTCCTCGAGGCTCGAGGCCGTCGGCAGCACCACCGTGCCGACCTTGACGCGGAGCCGGAACACGAACAGCACGATGCCGAGCATCACGAGGATGTCGAAGACGAGGAACAGCACGATCCAGGTGTTCATGGCAGGCTCCCCCTGGGCCCGAGCCCGTGCGTGCCGCGTGGCGGCCCGGCGGGTGGGAGTTGCCGCGGCCGCGATGCGTTCGTCGCCTGCCGCGCGGTCGGGTTATCGGCCGGCGCGCGCTTGCGCCTGAGTCGCGCCGCTCAGGCGGCCGGATCGGCGCCCGAGTGCTCGCGCACCGCGGCCGCCACGCGGTCGTAACGCAACCGCACCAGCCAGTGGCCCATGCTGGGCAGCACCTCGATGTGCGCGTTCGGCATGGCCTTGCGCAGCCATTCCACGTGGCGTGCGGGCGGAGTGACGCGGTCATCCGCGCCGGCCAACACGGTGAACCGCCCGCGAAAGCGGGACAGCCGCTCGGTGACCCAGGCGAGGTCGGGGCCCAGCGAGCGGAAGTTGCGCGCGCTGGCGTGCATCTGCGAGGGCACGTAAGCGAACGCCCGGCTGGCCCCGAAGCCCGGAGGCGGGGACTCGGGATGCCACGCGTCGGCGCGCAGCGGGCCGGCGAACGGGTAGAGCCCGAGCGAGACGTACTCGAACAGCAGCCGGCCCACGCTCAGCCCCACGAGCGGCGCACGCGCGTAGCGCGTGTTCCTCGGGTCCAGCGTGGTGCAGGGCGCGACCGCCACCACATGCGAGACCAGGTCGGGGGCCTCGATCGCCGCGCGCAGTGCGACCGCCGCACCATACGAGTGCCCCACCAGCGTGGCGCCGCGCGCGGGCTGCAGTCGCAGCAGCGCCAGCAAGGCCCACGCGTTCTCGGCAAGGCCCAACGGCCCGGTGAGCGGGGCCTCGCTCCAGCCGTGGCCGGGACGATCCATGGCCAGGACGGCGTGGTCGCGCGCGAGGTCGGCGATCAGCTCGGGTGGGAAGTCGTTCCACGTGCCGTTCGCGCCGTGCACGAGTGCGACCGGGGGCCCGCTGCCGGCGCGCACGTGGTGCAGGCGGTTGCCCTTGTGGGCGGCGAACTCGCCCACGGCGGGGAACCGGCGGCGCACCCAGGCGGCGTACGCCGAGTGCAGGAGCGGCGGTGCCGCTCCGAGCGTGACTGCGAGTGTGGCGATGATGGCCGGCATCCCCGCCCTCCCGACGAGCAGGAACCCGCGCGGAGGGGCGCGTCACGCGAGGGTGTACGACCGTCCCGGCGCCGCGCGCGCGCCGGGACGGCCCGCGCGATCAGGCCTCGCGCGGGTCCACGGCCTCCGTGTCGAGTCCGTACTCCTGGATGGCGCGCGCGACGAGTTCAGGCTTCAGCTTCCCGTCGAGCGACAGCGCGTGAAGCGTGGCCACCACCAGGTGCTCGGCATCGGTCTCGAAGTGGCGGCGCAGTGCTTCCCGCGTGTCGCTGCGGCCGAAGCCGTCCGCACCCAGTGCGACGAATCGGTTGGGCACCCAGCGGGCCGGCATGTCGTTCACCGACTTGATCCAGTCACTGGTCACCACCACCGGTCCCTCCGCACCCTTGAGCGCCCGCGTCACGTACGGCACGCGAGGCGTCGCGGTGGGGTGCAGCCGGTTCCAACGCTCCACCGACAGCGCCTCGTTCCGCAGCTGCTGCGCGCTCGTCATGCTCCACACGTCCGCCGCCACCTCCCACTTATCGGCCAGCATCTCCTGCGCCCGCAGGGCGTTCAGCATGAGCGGGCCGCTGGCGAACAACTGGGCCCGCACCTTGTGTTTCGCGTCCGAGGCCCGGTAGCGATAGAGGCCCTTGAGGATGCCGTCGTCGACATCGCCGGGCTTGCCCGGCATGGAGTAGTCCTGGTTGTAGAGCGTGACGTAGTAGAAGACGTCCTCGCCCACCTCGTACATGCGGCGGAGCCCGTCGCGGACGACCACGGCCAGTTCGTACGCGAACGCCGGGTCGTAAGCGACGCAGTTCGGCACCGCGCTCGCGAGCAGGTGGCTGTGGCCGTCCTCGTGCTGCAGGCCCTCGCCGTTGAGCGTCGTGCGGCCGGCGGTGGCCCCCAGCAGGAAGCCGCGTCCGCGCGCGTCACCGAACGCCCAGATCTGGTCCATCGTGCGCTGGAACCCGAACATCGAGTAGAAGATGTAGAACGGGATCGTGGTCGCACCGTGCGTGGCGTAAGCCGTGCCGGCGGCCGAGAACGAGGCGATCGAACCGGCCTCCGTGATGCCCTCTTCGAGCAGCTGGCCGTCGGGCTTCTCCGTGTAGGACAGCACCAGCTTGGAGTCCACGGGCTCGTACTTCTGGCCGAACGGCTGGTAGATGCCGACCTCGCGGAACAACACCTCCATGCCGAACGTGCGCGCCTCGTCGGGGATGATGGGCACGACGAACTTGCCGTAGTTCGGGTCGCGGATGAGGTTCCGCAGCAGCTTACCGAACACCATTGTCGTCGAGACCGCCTGGTTCTCGCCCGTGCCCCCGTCGAACTCCGAGAACACCTTGGGCGACACGGTCGGCATCGGCTTGGTGCGCACGACCCGGCGGGGGATGCCGCCGCCCAGCGCGCGGCGACGCTCGAGCAGGTACTTCACCTCCGGGCTGTCGGGGCCGGGATGGAACAGCGGCGCGTCGAGCAGCTTCTTGTCCGGGATCGGCAGGCTCAGCGTGTCGCGGAATTTCTTGAGTTCCTCGACGTCCAGCTTCTTCTTCTGGTGCGTGATGTTGCGTGCCTCCGCGGCCGTGCCCAGCGCCCAGCCCTTCACGGTCTTGGCGAGGATCACGGTCGGTCGGCCCTTGTGCGTCACGGCCGCGGTGTACGCGGCGTAGATCTTGCGGTAGTCGTGGCCGCCGCGGCGCAGGTGCTTGAGCTCGTCGTCGCTCAGGTGCTCGACCATCTTGAGCAGGCGCGGGTCGGCGCCGAAGAAGTGCTCGCGGATGTAGGCGCCCGATTCGGTCACGTACTTCTGCCAGTCGCCGTCCACGGTCTCGTTCATACGCTCGACCAGGACGCCGTCGTAGTCCTGGGCCAGCAGCGGGTCCCACTCACTGCCCCAGATCAGCTTGATCACGTTCCAGCCGGCGCCGGTGAAGATGGCCTCCAGTTCCTGGATCACCTTGCCGTTGCCGCGCACGGGACCATCCAGTCGCTGCAGGTTGCAGTTGATGACGAACGTGAGGTTGTCGAGTCCCTCGCGCGACGCCAGCGTGAGCGCGCCGGTCGCCTCGGGCTCGTCCATCTCGCCGTCACCGAGGTAGGCCCACACGCGCGAATTCGACGTGTCGGCCAGCCCGCGCGCCGCGAGGTAACGGTTGAAGCGCGCCTGGTAGATGGCGTTCATGGGCCCGAGGCCCATGCTGACGGTCGGGAACTCCCAGAAGTCCGGCATCAGTCGCGGGTGCGGGTAACTCGGCAGGCCGCGTCCCGAGACCTCGCGGCGGAATCCCTCGATCTGCCCTTCGCTCAAGCGGCCCTCGAGGTAGGCGCGCGAGTAGATGCCCGGCGCGGCGTGGCCCTGATAGAAGATCTGGTCGCCCGAAGCGCCGTCGTCCTTGCCGCGGAAGAAGTGGTTGAAGCCGACTTCATAGAGGCTCGCGGCCGACGCGTACGTGCTGAGGTGACCGCCGAGGCCGGAGAACTTCGTGTTCGCACGCACGACCATGATGGCGGCGTTCCAGCGAACGATGCGACGGATGCGCTTCTCCATCTCCTCGTCGCCGGGGAACGGCGGCTCCTGCTCGGGCGAGATGGTGTTGATGTAGCGCGATTGCACCAGACCCGGCAGCCCGACGTGCAGCTGGCGCGCGCGCTTGAGCACGCGGCGCAGCAGGAAGTCGGCTCGCTCGCGGCCCTGCGTCTCGACGACGTCGTCGAGGGCCTCGAGCCACTCGCGCGTCTCGACCGGGTCGCCGTCGGGCAACTGGCGCTTGAACCCGATCTCGAGGTTGAGGTGGAAACGCTCTGATTCGCGGCGGTCATCCATTGACGAGCGGTCCGGCTTGGCGATGCTCATGAGGTTCCTTGGTCCTGCCGCCATCTGGGGCGGCGCGCGTCCGGGCGGGACCGCCTCGGCGCGCGGATCGCGCCGGCGGGCGGGGCCGGGTACGTGCGGGTGAGACGAAGAGGATGGTTCGGACCACTCAAGATAGCGCCACGGCGGCAGGGGTCAACTTGCCCCTTGTGTGCCCCCCGGGCTGGCGGACTACCCTTCGCGGTCCGACTTCGTCCCTTGCCCGGAGACCCCCGCCATGCCCGTCGCCAGCGCCGCCATGACCACGCTGTATCCCGCCCGCCGCGGCACGCGGCCCGTCACCGCCGAGGACCTGTGGACACTGCCGCGACTCGGCGCGCCCGCCCCGTTCCCGGATGGCAGTGCGTTCGTGCTGCCCGTCACGCGCTGGGACCTCGACAAGAACGAGTCGCGCACGCAACTCTTCAGGGTGAGTGCCACCGGCGGCACGCCCGTGGAACTCACCTCACCCGATGTGTCCGCCGCGGAACCGCGCGTCTCACCCGACGGAAAGCAGCTGGCGTTCACGCGTAAGGACGCCAACGGCAAGGCCCAGCTCATGCTCATGCCGCTGGACGGGGGCGAGGCGAGGAAGCTCACCGACCTGCCGAACGGCGTGTTCGACGCGCGCTGGCTGCCCGACGGCTCCGCACTCGTCTTCGCGACCCTGCTGATCAAGGGCCACCTCACGCCCGAGGCCACCGCGGCCGAGATCAAGCGGAGAGCAGACGACCCGATCAAGGCGCATGTGACCGAGGACCGCTTCTTCCGCTTCTGGGACACCTGGCTCACCACCGGCGAGGTGCCGCACCTGTTCCGCTGCGAGCTGGCGACCGGTGCGATCGCCGACCTCACACCACAGGCCACGGTGTGGTTCGACTGGATGGACCCGTCGGGCCACTATGACATCAGCCCCGACGGCGGCGAGATCGCGCTCGCGGGCACGTTCTTCGACGACAAGCGCTCGCTGATCGTGTCGCGCATCTTCACGGTACCCGCCCAGGGTGGCGCGCTGACCTGTGTCACCGAGGGACATCCCGCCGACGACCTGCGGCCGCGGTACTCGCCGGACGGCCGGCACCTGCTCTACGGCATGACGCACGATCCCGAGTTCTACGCCGACCGGCCGCGCCTGATGCGCATGGACCGCAAGAGCGGCAAGCACGAGGAATGGCTCGGGAACTGGGAATACATCCCCATGCACTGGGAATACGCCGCCGACGGCACGGTGCTGTTCGAGGCCGAGCACCAAGCGCGCCAGAAGCTGTTCACGTGGAATGGCCAGGGTGAGCCTCGCGCGATCACCGGCGACGGGTTCGCGTCGTCCCTGACGCCGGTCCGAGGGGGTCGCGTCGCGTTCCTGCATGCCACACTCACCGGGCCGGCCGAGCTGCACCTCGCACCGCAGACGGGCGGCGCGCCGGCGCGCATCACCGACTTCACGAGCGCGATCAGCGCCGGCTTCGCCACGGGCGAGGTGCGTGAGATGACGTTCGAGGGCGCGCGCGGGGAGAGCGTGCAGATGTTCGTGGTGCTCCCCGTGGGTTACGTCGAGGGGAAGAAGTACCCGCTCGTGCACATGATCCACGGCGGCCCGCACGGCACGTTCGGGGATGTCTGGCACCCGCGCTGGAACGCGCAGGCGTTCGCAGCCCCCGGGTACGTGGTCGCGCTGGTCAACTTCCAGGGCTCGACGAGCTGGGGACAGGATTTCGCGCAGCGCATCCAGGGCGAGTGGGCCGCGCGCCCGGCCGAGGACATCATGAAGGCCACCGACACGCTGATCGCCGCCGGACTCGTGGACGAGTCGCGCATGGCGATCACCGGCGGGAGCTACGGCGGCTACATGGTGACGTGGCTGGCCGGCCATACCGACCGGTTCAAGTGCATCGTCAATCACGCCGGTGTCGCCGACCTCACCGCCCAGTACGCGAGCGACGTCACGCAGGGCCGGGGCAAGGCGGCCGGCGGCGAGGCGTGGGACGGACTCGAGAAGCAGGACCTGTGGTCGCCGGTGCGGTATGCGAAGGACATGAACACGCCGATGCTCGTGATCCACGGCGAACGGGATTACCGCGTGCCGGTGGGGCAGGGGCTGCTCATCTACGGGCTCTTGAAGGCCAAGGG
>Ga0315912_10004894_pt1 | contig 12465 bp, 22 predicted proteins | sample VfabasoilMG_FD_204469 | JGI IMG/M metagenome (GOLD analysis project Ga0315912, IMG submission 204469) | Garden soil microbial communities collected in Santa Monica, California, United States - V. faba soil | ecosystem: Environmental > Terrestrial > Soil > Garden | place: USA: California... | reverse complement strand
ACGGTGATCCATCGATCACCCGATTCGATGAAGGTCGACAGGAACATTACCTTGTCCCTAGAGAGGGCACCCCGCGTCGCATTGACATCGACGTCCCCGGCACTGCTTCCACGCGTGCGGGCAACCGATGGAGCGTTCTGGACGATCGTCGACTACAAACATGTTTACCGGAAGCCAATCAGCGGGACGGCGGTCCGCGTTCCGGTCCCCGACGAGGTGCGGAAGATGAGCATCGAAGGCAACGAGATCTGGGTGAGCAACCGAACCGCGCTGTACCGACTAGCCCTCGACGGTTCGATACACCACGAACGCCAGCAGCGATCCGTGCCACGCGAAGCGGGCAGACGATCGCCGCCGAGATCGTCGTCGATGACAGCTCACGCAATTCTCGTGTGGCAAGAGACTACCTGCAGCGCCTCACCAATGCCCGCCTTCCCGCCGGATCGGACGCACTGCTGTGGGATCCGTGACACCACAGCATGAGAGGGCTCGTCGGTCTGCATCGATCATGCTCCAACGTGTGTCGAGCTCGATCTCTACTGTGCATGCGAGGGCTCGGCGACCGAATCGGCCCGATCGCGATCACCCCACCGATGACCGACGCTGTCGTCGAATGAACACCGTCGAGGTCGCCTGTGCTGCGCGCCAGCATCTCTGGCACTCGTAGGCCTCCATTACGCCATTGATGATTCGACCCTCTGAGGTCGTGTCGACTGCCATTCGATCGAGAACGGCGCCAAACCTCAGCCAGGCGTCCCAGCCGATGCTCGCGTAGCATTTCAGGTACGACGATGCGAACGCGAGCTCGCCCGGCATCGCGGCTGCGAGCTTTCGGAAGTGTCGCCCATGGTGGTGCGTGGTTCTCTCGACGACATACATCCAACCAAGCGCTTCCAAGACGTCGAGATCCGGAATCAGCGGGCATCGATCAAGGCGAGAAAGATCGACCGCGGTGACGTCAAGGGCCCCGAGATCCCGCTCGAGTAGGTGCCGCTTTGCCAACTTGGACAGGTCGATGACCGCTGAGATGCCCGCAGTGCGCTGAAGGCGCAGTTCGAGCGGCGCGACGAAGCCGAACGTGACGGCCAAGTAATCGCGATAAGCGTCTACGGTGTTCGACGCAAGCATACGATCGACGTCGTTCGCGGCGGCCTCCGGCCCCTGCGTGAGACGCTCCAACCGATCCAGCGTCGACATGCGAAAGCGTATTGCAAGAGCGCAATCGTATTCGAAGCTTTCGCGCGCCCTCGCAGTTCGGCGGTGTGAGCCCGACGACCAGGATGCTACTGACGCGGCGGCGGTTCAGCGGACACGGCAACCACGATGCGGTAGACGCTATTGAGGGTTTGAACGTAGAGAGTGCCATCACAATCCGACAGGATCCGGATAACGGCGCTCGTTACATCTGGGGACTGCACGACGATCTTGTCGAAGACCTTGCAGCGATGGTGGGAGGCGATCCAATTGGTAATCACCTCCCCTAACGCCTCGCGATCACGACCCCGCGTTGCCGAAAACACCCGCACGCCAAGCACTGCGTCCCCATTCAATGACGACCCCATCGCAGACATTACTCCGACAATAACATCGGCAACGTCCGTGTCGTAGTCGTGAATCGACTACCCGGACCCTAACCGACCGATCGCGCTGTTTCAGGCAGCGTGGACTGAAATGTTCGTAGCGCGAGTCGACGAGCTCATCGCGCGGAGTACGGCCCGTGATCGGTTTGTTCGAATCGAGGGTGTGGTCGCGGCGTTGCCGCGAGTCGGCGAGTCGATTGTCGTCTTCAGGAAAGACAGGATGACTCGACTGATCACGAGCACCGTCATCCGAATTCTGTGGGACGAGCGAACGCTCTATGCCCAGACACGAAATAGTGTGTACCGAATCCTAGTGGACTGAAGTTCGATACGCATTAGGTGCGTCTTCGCGCACCTGGGGTTGAATAGATCGACGCCCGAAGGTCAGAGCCATCTTCATGCACGTCGCATCCCCATGAAAGATCCTCCAGCAAGGCGAGTCTAATGGGCGCGGGTGTAAACGTTCGCTCGCCGTGCACCGAGTCGTCAGACTCGACGTTTAGATCGACGGGCCGAGACGGTTGACCCTTTCGCTGGCTGAGATCGGCTTCGATCTGTCGACGCCGAACGACAGTTTAGTCCCACCAGCAGTGGAATACGGGACGCAAATTCCACCAGGCGTGGATATAGGCGCTGCGATTCCGGTCGTCCCTTCGTTCAGATGCCAACCACCGAGTTGCTGCGAGTACTGGGCGAGAAGATCCGCAGCAAGCGCGTGGCGGCGGGGCTAACTCAGAATCAATTAGGAAAGAAGGCCGGTATCGTCGGTAAGTATGTGAGCGAAATTGAACGCGGTACTCGCGACACCCCGATCAGCACGCTTCGCGCCGTCGCAGAGAGTGGCCTGGGCTGCCGACTCGTCGTAGAAATCGAACCTCGCAATGGTCGCGTGGGTTATATGTCTCCTGTCGAAGAGATGGCTCGGCTCGTCGCCGAGCTACCGACCGACGATCGCAACCGCGTGCTTGCGATTATTCGCAGCATCACCGAGCTGGTCTCCCGTTGAACCGAGAAGCATCGACGCCACGGATTCTGATCGTCGACAACGATCCCGGGACCCTCTGCGTCTCGCAGAAGCTCTTTAAGCTCCACGGATACGACACGTCTGCTGCGCTGTGCCCTGAAGAAGCGATCGAGGCGTACGCGACAACGCTTCCGGATGCAGTGATCCTGGAATGGTCGTTTCGCAATGGATTGGGGGTTGGGCTGACGACGCGTCTACGCGAGCGCGCCCTTCAGCGCGGACGCACAGTCGTGATCGTCATCTTCTCGGTCCTCGAAGAGCCTGAGGGCTTCCAGGCCAATGAGAGCTACGACGACTACTTCGTGAAGCCGGCATGCTTGACCGCCATCGCTCACAGGATCGGCACATTGCTTCAGATGCAGTGCCCTGCTCACGCGCCGAGCTGACTACGTCCGGCCGACACGCAAGGCGGCTTACAATCGTCGTCCTGTTATCGCAGGCATTACAACCCGCGTTGAAGCTGAGCGCGAACGCACGGTCACGTGACGAAATGGACGCTAGGAACCACTGCGGGCTTTGTGATAGTTCCCGAGAGTGGTGGCGAGCGCGTCTTTCGGAGCGGCCCATCGAGTGCTCATCGTCGATGACAGCGCGGACATTACTCATTCCTTGTCGCGCGGCCTGCGAGCTCTCGGATACGACGTGGAGACGGCCTGCGACGGACTCGACGCGATCGAGAAAGCGGTACGCTTCCGTCCAACAATCGTAGTGCTTGATCTGCTGTTGCCGGTCCTGAGCGGGTGGGACGTCGCACGAACGCTTCGGCGTGTTCATCTATTCGCGAATCCGAGGCTGATCGCGCTCAGTGGACTCGGCTCCGAACAGCACCGAGCAGCCTCGCAGGCCGCAGGGTTCGAGCAGCATCTGACTAAGCCTGTGCGCCTCGCAGCGTTAACGAGGGTTCTCGAGAATTCGGTCCAGTAGATCCGTTCGGTTAACGAACCGTTCGGAACGCTCCGTCAGAGTGCCTCGGTTACAACGGGCCAGACCCTTCACGGCAAGGTCGTGTATCGCTCGAGCTTGATCTTGTCGTACAGCAACCCAAGCTCGGCTTGCGATAGCGCACGGCTCCAGATCGCGACGAGGGCGATTCGCGAGTTGTCGGCTGCCAGCCCTCCGGATGCTTCGCCGTCCGCGCCGATCGCCGCCCTCCGATCCGGAGCGTTCGTGCCATAGTTCTCGGTCTCGTCAGCGTATGTTTCGAAAGCTCGGTTCGTCGCTTCGATGATGTCGCTCGTGCCACCAACCGCCGACACCGACACAGCCGAGAACGCCCACTCGTTGACCGGGTATTGAATCGTGCCGGTGGTCGAGTATCCCGTGTTCGTGTCGCCCTCCTGATACCAAGCTGTGAACCCTGACGCCAGACGGCTGTACGCGGCGCCAGTCGTTGTGATTCCGCCAGTGCTGCACCGGCAATTCGAAAAGATCCGAAATACTGCAGCGCTCGGTGAGAACACCATGGCTGCGATCGTTACGGCCCCACTACTCGTGTAGAAGCCCTGGTCCCCCCAACCGGTGGCGGACGCCTGGAACCAGTCGTCGCCGTCAAAGTTGAAGTACTCGGAAGACGTTCGCGCACCGACGGTGCCAACGAACGTCGGATCATCGGTGCCAGCCGCTGCGTCCGCTCCGCGATCGAAGTTGGGTCCTCCGGTGACCGTGTTTAGCCACGTCACTCCTCCTGGATACGAGCTCAGATCGCCGGCATCGAGCACGACGAGTAGGCCACTCGATAGCCCGAGCTCGAAGATCATCTCTTGGAAGGACAGAGGTTCGGTGCGAACGTCTGCACCGCTAGAGTCTGTCGCAGCGTCGATCAAAACGGCGTCAGGCGAGGCATCCACTCGGGCACGCGAAGGGGCGTCGAGGCCCCACAGCTGCTTGCAGCTGCTAAGTAGGAACGAGACGAGCAAAGTCGTCCGAAGGCGTTCGCCACTCCCCATGCGTGAATCCTAGTTCATCTTCCCAAAGCAGTCTGTGAAACTCTACGGCACGTCACTCGTCTACCGCGATTCCAGGCCGCTGCTACTACGACCTTCGTTACAGCCATCTATCTGCACCCAGTGCGCTGCAGAACGCGGGTTACGTCAAAGCCGGTCATATGTAAAGCTCGACGCTGTCGAAGAAGCGCAGCTCGTCGATCATCGCGCTCACGCCGTCGGCTCCGTTGCCGATGCGAAGACTGTTGTACTGCCCCATGCCTGCGGTCGGCCACGGACCACAGCCATCGGCCCCGGTTACATCGATCTTGAGTTGCCCGTCAAACCAAGCGGTCCACTGACCATCGTTTGCACCGGTAGCCGTATTGCATCGCGCGAGAGTCTCGATGCAATGCCATTCGTCATATGAGATTCGAAGGTCATTGACCTGCATTGCAGTGCCGGGCGGACTTGATCCGACCCACATCGGCGTTTGCGCGTCGTAATAGAACAAGCCCTGATGCAACGTGGTGTGATCGAGCTCGAACGCGAGAAGACTGCCACTCGCGTGATTGGTCACGCCGCCGTCGCGCCCACCCACGTCGACGGTCCAGTTGTTGACACCGACACCGCCCGTGACGTCGTGCTTGATGTCAAACAAGGCACGTCCCAGATCCGTCGTTGCGCCGGAAGCGGGCCGCGCAATGTAAACCCATGCACGCAAGTAAAGATCCGCCATGCCATCGGGGAAACCGAGCATGCCGAGGTTAGGTTGGATCCAGCAGTACGTCGAGCTAGTGACGCCGTTGCCGAAGTGAAAGCGCGCGCTAGTCGAACCGGTTGTGGCGGGTGAAGATCTCGAGCTCGTCGAAGGCACGTGACGAGAACGCTGAACGCATTGCTTCGCTGCTGTCGGCCATAGAATCCTCCGGTAGTCAGGTCCCCGCAGAACCTTCGCCCGAACCGGAGCCTGCGCCGTCACGCTTGTGCCGGCGATGCTCACCTGGCTTATAGACCTGACACGGTTCGACCTGACGACGCTTACGCAGAATCACGAATTCGACGCGACGGTTTTGGGCCTTGCCGTCCTCGGTCTTGTTGTCCGCGACCGGAACGTTCTGGCCACACCCCGTGCTCTCGAGACGATCTTCGACGATTCCTTTACCGACAAGGTATGCGCGAACAGAGGCCGCACGCCGCGTCGACAGATCCTGATTGTGAGCAGACTTTCCGTCAGTGTCCGTGTGGCCCTCTACGCGAATGCGTAGGCGCTCGTTTTGTGACATCACGCTCGCGACCTCGTCGAGGATGGGGAACGACTCGTCGAGAAGCTTGTCGGAATCATTGCCAAACAGGATTCGGATCCCCGGCTTGAGACGAATCACGTTCTTCTGAATGTCGAGGTTCTTCGGTTCCTCTTTCACCACTGGTTCTGCTTCGGCCTCCTCGACCGCCGCGGGCTGAGCGTCCGGCATCGGTTCAGGAGGCGGCGTAGGCGCGGTCGATATTGAAGCCTGCTTGGAGCAGGCAACTGCACACAAGCACATGACGACGAGACGAAGATGCAGGATGTCGCGCATGCGCTAGTGATCGGCCACATCGGAGTCCAGCATCAAGCACGCAAACATTTCTTCACGCGGCGCGCGACGAGTTGCGAAACGAATCAGCGCTAGCCTTGGAACCAGTGCAATTCGCGCGTGCGCGTCTTGCAGATTGCTAGACCCTCCTACTCAGTGATCGGAGGCTCGGAATGCACTGCGTTTCGTGCGGCCACGAGCTCTCGCAACCAGACGCGAGCCCCGATCGGCCAGAACATAGAACGCCGGCACGACGAACAGCGACAGAAGCGTTGAAAGGATGAGGCCACCGAGCACGGCTATCGCCATCGGGCCGCGCGTCTCCGAGCCCTCGCCCAGACACAACAATCGCGCCTGTGCTGTGGGCCAATACGCTCGCATCGATGGCGAGTCGAAGCTCGTGGCTGCGCTCGAATCTGAGCCGGGGATTGCTCGGATGCAGCTAGAACCGGCGCATTAGACTGTCTCACGACTCTGATTTTGGGCTCCCCGAGAGCCGTCATATGAATCTAATGATTGGCAACACGCCGGTACACAATTACTTCACAAGGCGTGCGGGTGCGTTGCTCCAAGCAGGAGTTGAGATTTACGATCATCGCGCCACGGCAGTTGTGACTCTCAACGCTGGCGAGAGCAACTCCTGCGTTGCCGAACGACGGATCAAAGCTACCGTCTCGTGCAAACGAACGACCGCGAGGTTGCCGAGGGTCGAGAGCTCTGACGCTCCCCCGAGCAGGCTCCGCTGATCTGCATCGATAACGACCGAGCTAAGCGTGTTGTAGCCACGCAGAAGACTCCCGTTCGACCGTCAACACCGAAGGTCGGATCGAGGTCACCTCCGTGCTGGCACTGTCGGACGACCACTGAGTTGTGACGATGAGACGTCACGTCGCGCGAACGACCCGCCTGATGTGGAACAGACGTACACCCCGGTGCGAGCCTTGCGCCACCGAGCGAATGCGACGCAGGCGGGCCACGCCGCGTCAGCCGAGATTCCACACGCAAATCGCTGGCCCCGATCGCAGGGCGAGGCGCGACGCGTCCCCTGCGAGCGCACATTCCTCGATCTGCTCGAACGTGATGCGCAGCTCGGAGCGGGATTTGCCCTTGCGCCAAACGTCCACAACCGTGTCGGTCGCGGTGATGAACCGGTCACCCATGCTCGCCTCCGAACCCCACCCCGGCGCGAGGTCACGCACGCGCTTGGTCTTGTAGTCCAGCTCCTGCGTGCGTCCGTACCAGTCGTCGAACAACAGCGTGTTGCCAGAGCTGAACGAGAGCGAGTGCGCCTGAGGTCCCTTCTCCAACACCGGTTTGCCCTGCTCGACGTCGAGCAGCGTGATGAGCTTGCTCGCATCGAGCACGCCTACAAGCGGCTTCGTCGGATGCCACGCGATCCCGCATGGAATGAACTGTCTGCCGCCGTCGTGCTGCAGGATGACCTTGCCGTCGGTGAGCCGCATCACTCCAAGCCGGACCTGCTCCTCACCGAGCGACTCCCAGTACGCGAGGTATGCGAGGTCCGGCGAGGCCGCCGCATCGCTCCACCTCCGCACGCCCGAGCCGGCCCTTCCGCTCAGCCGCACCGCCTTGCCACGAAGGTCGTGGGAGCACGACTCGACGGTGCTGCGAGCGGTATCCCACGAGTACAGGCGACCGTCACTCGTGACGAATACAGCGTTGTCGCCGCGGCTATTTGCGCTCGCCGCCAAGATCTGCGTCGATGACGTCACCTCGCTCGCGCGATCGTCGACGCAACTCGCGATCGCAACACCGCGCTCCGCGTCGAAGCAGCCGAGCTGAAATCCACGCTCGGACACATCGAACACGAGCAGCCGCGTCTGGCTCAACAGGAACACGCCACGCTGCGGCGCGACCGTGACGAAGTACGGAAGCCGCTGCTTCTTGTACCGTGCACACCACGTCTTGTACGTGCCCGGCGAGACCCCAGCGGCCTTGCACGCCTCACCGACCGTCTTGCCTGCGGCCAAGCCGGCCTGCACCGCCAGCAGTTTCTGCGACACCGTTGCGACGGAATAGCGCGCCATTACCTACGACTCACTTCTTTGCGATCGTCAGTGGTGCACCATCGATCAGGACCGAGCCGGATGTTGTCCGGCCGACGATCGAGCGAGCGACGATCGTGTGCGAGACCCCTTCGTGGTCAAGCGTCGCCGTCAGCGTGACGTCGTGTTGCAGCGCTCGCGGCTGGCTCGCGACCTCGATCCCATCGATCACGAGCTTGAGCGTCTTGGCGAGGTTGTCGCGAATGAGCGTGTGTCCCTGATACGTGCCGCGGTGGTCATCGCCCATCAGTCCCATCGCTGCATAGTAGCGCCTGTGGTTAGATCCGCGGATCAATGCTGGCACCACAAGAAGCGAAGCTCCACGCTGCATGCCGTGCTGGCAAGGTGACGGCCATCAAGAAGGCTATCGCGGCCGGCGTCGACATCTAGCCGTGGATCCGACCTTTGGCACCACGCCCCTTCGGTCGGCCGAGTACGGCTCCATCCTTGAACGCACGCTCGAGCGGGTTTGTCATGCCGCGAACAAAGGCCTGGGTTGATCCGGAACGTTCTAGTCACGACCTCGCGCGTATGCTTGGGAACCTCGACGCGCTCGGTAGAGATGAGGCTGGTCATCGGCGCGCTCCCTCGGTCAGCGGGCTTTCGGTTGGGTTCGCACCCAACTATCAAGCTGCGCGGAAAGGCGAGCTTCCTCGCATATCCGCGCACCCAACAGCCAAGCTGCGCGGAAGAGCGAGGCTTCCTCGCATGTGCGAGAAAGACGCCGACCGCGAACCTGTGCGATCGTTGGCAATGCGCTCGCTCATCGTCATATGGTTGGTTTTGGGCGGTTGCATGTCGGAACAGAAGCCACCGCCCGTGGCGCCTGGCTCGAGTTCCGCGAGTAGCGACAGCGACAACGACGAACCGCCCCAGCGAAAGAGTGTGGACGTAAAGGCAGCCCCAGTGGTCGTGCCGAAAGAGGCGGAGCAGCCCGCCCCGTCAGACCCGGGTGTCTTCGGTGGCGGTGGTTCTACCGGCGGCTGCACGAAGGGATGCCGTTGCGGCAACTCGTGCATCTCATGCGCGAAGACCTGTCACAAGTAGTCGTCAGAGCGCGTCACGTTCCGGGCCAGCGGCTGCGAGATTCAAGAGTTTGCTAGGTCGCCGAGCCGTTGTCGATGCAATGGATTCTACGCACCACAATTGTTCAAACAGGAGCGCAACGGTGCCTAGAAGCAGAGACCGTACGGGGCGTCGGGTGGCTTCGTTCCAACCAAGCATTGTCCGTTCGTGCTCGGAGTCGGGCAGTCAGCATTCGACGTGCAGAACTTGTGGCAGCTGTTCCCAACCGGCGTATAGCAGTCCAGCCCGGCCGCGCACTGGTCATCGGTGAGGCAGAAAGAGTTGAGCTGGCCCGTTCCAACCGTCCCGCAGTATGTGTCGGCTCCATTGTCCTGGTAGCAACCCTGATCTGAAGCGCAGCCTGACTGCGCGATCGGATCGCAGCACGTTGGACAAGGCGCGTGCGAGACGGGAGCCGCGTCGATCCCTCCGTCGCTGTTCGCGCCACTTCCATCATCGCTGTTGCCATCCCTCGCAATCGCAGCGTCGCGATCGCGACCGTCCTCGTCGTCACTTGCAGATCCACCGCACGCGGCCGCGATCGAGATCGAAAGCAGAGCTGAGGCCCTCACCTCAGGCGCCGCCGCGCTTGTCGAGTCGGATCCGCCCCGACCAGGTTTCGACATTGACTTCGACGGGCGCGCTGCAATGCGGGCAGGTCGGTCGTTCGCTGCGGCTGAGTGCCATGCCGAGAACAACGAGGCCGCCGAGAATCAATCCTGTGCCGCCGACGATCGCAACCCAGCTCAACGGCGATGCGGCCGCCGGCTCGATTCGCGGACCGACGCCGAGCACGAGGAGCACGACCCCGGTACTGAGAATCAGCACTGTCGCCTGAACAGATGCCGCGCGATGGGTCATCGTCGGACCGCCTTCGTAGCCGTCATCATCGTGTCCCCCACCCGAGAACGCCACGGGTTGACCATTCGACGAACCAGTGCGCCTCGCATTCAAGGTATCAGCCTGTTGACCCACAGACAACTACTGGAGAGCCGCGACGCCATAGGGTTCGCGCGTGCCAGCACGCCGCCCCAAACGGTCCAAGAGACCGATACGGCCAATTGCGCGCATGCTGGGGCTGCGAATCGACAAGCTACGCAACGACGCAGGTCTGACCCAGGAAAAGCTCGCCTGGGAAGCTGGGCTGAGTAGCAAGAGTTACCTCAGCCGCATCGAGGCTGGTGAGCGCCTGCCCTCGCTGGAGGTTCTCGACAAGCTCGCTCGTCGACTTGGCTGTGAGGCTCGCGATCTCTTGATCTTTCCAGAGCGCGGTCCCATAGACGAAGCGATGGAGACGGTCAGAACGGGCGGTCTCAGTCTCGCGAAGCGTGTCGTCGCGCTTACAACCAAGTCGTAGCTGCTACACGGTTGCCCGACGGGCATCCCCGACCTGAGCGGATAGATCGAGGTTATCGAACAGCCCGAGCCCATCGCCTAGCGCGTGGTCGAGCACGAGCTCCACGCGGCGGCGAGCTCGCTGACCGACATCCAGGATCTCGATCCGTTGGTTGTTGCTCCATGGGCCCACTGCGATTCACCTGATTTTCACGGGGATTCGACCGCTTGCCACGTTGTCGATGAGAGATCTGTGTGCACAGCGCGGGTCTGAGATCGTCGACTGAGCCCGGCCAACTGGACCGCTCTCAACACGGGAGCGGACCAACGCAAGAATGCGTATGTGGAGCAGAACGCTGCATGACCGCCGGGCCAGGTGGTCAGCGACTGCACGTAAGGTATCCGAGGGGGATCCACTTCGCCGGCAGTCGATTCCTCACCTGGCCTCTGCGACTCGGAATCGACTCGTCACTGTCGAGCGGATCGATCCAGGAGCGCCGCTCACGCACTACGTAGTGTCGCTCGCGATCGCCGGGCCACCGCTCGATCAAAACGATCGAGCCGGTTGGTATCAGCTCGAACTTCTCGCTTCGCGAGAGTGCCCACGCTCGTCGATACCGATGCTCTACAACCTTGAACTTAGCGTGCTGGAGGGCTGCTACCAGTGCCCGTCGGCTGTAGCCGCGTGTCACGTCGTCTCCAACACGAACAATCGACGGCTTGAAGTGTCGAGTTCGGGTCGTTGTGTAGTTCGTACCAATGAGATAGGCCGCGCACGCGATGCCACAGCCCATGTCGGCCTCTTGAGGAACCGGCTTCTTCATCGGACCACGATTGTATGCATCACCGATATCCGAGGGTTTCGAAGTGACACGCGTGTGAGATCCGCTACCAGGAATCATCGTTTAGAAACACGCGACGTTGAGGAGAAGTGTTGTCCGTAATGCGACTCGAACCCGGATCTGGCGCGACAAACATCTCGCGAACCTGCAACGACCAAACGACGTCGCGCCAGCAACGTCAGAGTCGGGAGGTACACGTAGAGAATGATGATGAACGCTGGACGTATTGCTGTCACGTTGTTCCTAGCGGTCGCCTCTGCCTGTGGTTCCGAGCAGTCGACCGGAACATCGACGCCCGAGACCGATCCCACAGCGCCGTCGCCGCAGGGCGTGGCTCCCGCTCCGCAGCCAGCTCCACCTCCACTCCCAGCTCCTAGCCAGAGTGCAATCTGGCGATACACGATCAAACTGAACGTCGTGATGTCGGGGGTGGACCAGATCGACGTTGATGATTCGAACAACTACGACATTGGCCAGACCGTCAGCATCTCGCCGAAACAAGCGATGAGCTTCCAATCGAAGAGCGGTTCGGTCACGATCAACCCGGGTGTGACGATCACCGGCAAGGTAACGGCGAAGCAGCAGGTCCAATAGCGACACCACAGTGAACCGCCCGCGATGGTCCAGCCGCCGGGCTCGTATCCTGGTCGTCGTCCGTGAAACTTTCATGGACTGCGTGCTGATAAGCTCGTCGTCGCCGCAGGCTGCGGGGACGATCCCGAGACGGGGGCGCGGCTCTCGCGCGACTTGGCCCAACGCGATCCGAGCCGGATCCTGGAGGACCCACGCCTCGCGAACGGATACGCGTTCGCCATCAACTCTGCAAATCTTACGTTTGCACCCTTGGCAAGCAGCCCCTTAAAGTCGTTTCGCACGTTCGCGAAGAACTCGAAGATCCGCGAAGGACGCGACACGCCCGAACTGCGCGAACGGCTCGAAGGCTCAGCCAAGGCAATGGAGATGACGAGACGGGAAGACTACTTCCAACCGTGCGTTTTCTCGATGGCGAGGAACGATGGACGATCTACGAGGATCGTCCGAGTGAATGTGGGAC
>Ga0315912_10004893_pt1 | contig 12466 bp, 10 predicted proteins | sample VfabasoilMG_FD_204469 | JGI IMG/M metagenome (GOLD analysis project Ga0315912, IMG submission 204469) | Garden soil microbial communities collected in Santa Monica, California, United States - V. faba soil | ecosystem: Environmental > Terrestrial > Soil > Garden | place: USA: California... | reverse complement strand
CACCGCCGCGATTTCGAGCCCGCTGCTCGAAGACGCGTCAGTCGACGGCGCCCGCGGCGTCATTATTAATGTGACCGGCGGCTCCGACCTGACGCTCTCCGAAGTCAGCGAAGCCTCGGACATCATCTACAGCGCCGCGCACGAAGACGCGAACATCATTTTCGGCGCGGTCGTCGACCCGAAGATGGAAGGTCAGGTCAAAATCACGGTCATCGCGACCGGCTTCGATCACAAGCGCGTCGCCGCGTCACCAGGCGCGCAGGCCTCCACCGCGACGCCGACGGATCTGAGCGCTTACACCACGCATCGCATGACCGCCGCCGCCGATCGCACCGTCGCCAACGCCGCCCGCGTGGGCCGGCGTCCGGTGATCGATCTGCCGTCCATGGCTTTCAAGCCCGTGAATGACGCGGACTCGCTGGTCGACGAAGAGACGTCACCGTTGGACGTGCCGGCGTTTCTCCGACGGCACGAGGGGTAGGGCAGGGGAGTCCGGAGTCCGAAGTCCCTAGTCCGGAGTCCGAAGAGCTGAGAGCTGAGAGCTGAGACCGAAGTCCGGGAACGGACGAAGATCGAATTCCCTCCGCGGCTCAACGGACGTGAGGCTCGAAACGTTCGTTGCCGGCTTAACGTCAGTCTTAGATCGCGCTCGGCACCTCACCCTTCGGGTTCCGGGCCTCACGCTGGTGCCACCCGCCGGCAACGCACGTTTCGTGTTTAGTTGCGTCACAACCACCGCCGAGTTGGCGTCGCCTCAGTCCGATTCGCCGCGGACGGAATTCGATCTTCGCCCGTTCCCGCTGTGAAGACGCTGCAACAAGATCGAATTCCCTCCGTGGCTCAACGGACGTGAGGCTCGAAACGTTTGTTGCCGGCTTAACGTCAGTCTTAGATCGCGCTCGGCACCTCACCCTTCGGGTTCCGGGCCTCACGCTGGTGCCACCCGCCGGCAACGCACGTTTCGTGTCTAGTTGCGTCACAACCACCGCCGAGTTGGCGTCGCCTCAGTCCGATTCGCCGCGGACGGAATTCGATCTTCGTCCGTTCCCGCTGTGCGGTGTAGACCTAGAATATGCCGAGCATGAGCAATCGTCAGGTTGCCGCGTTAGCCACGGCGCTCGCCGCGGTTGCGGTATCGGTCTTGTCAGCGCAACAGGGCGCACCCGCTCAGCCGCCGCCAGTCCCACAAGGCACCGCTCGCGTTGTCGGCCGCGTCGTTGCCGCCGACACCGGCGCGACCGTCCCGAATGCCAGGGTCAAGATCTCTGCGCTTCAGTTCGACGCGTCATGGATTGCGTCAACAGACGATGAAGGCCGCTTCGATTTGCAGCGGCTTCCGGCGGCCACCTACAACATATCCATTCAGAAGGCTGGATTCGTTGACGCCACGCCACCAAGCATCCAGATCAAGGACGCGGTGACACTCGATCGCGGAGACATCAAGCTCGTTCGCGGGGGAGTCATTACGGGAAGAATTATCGATAGTCGCGGAGATCCAGTCGTGGATGCCAGTGTTGGCGCTGCGGGCTTGCGCTATCGAACGCCAGGAAGCGGCTCGCTCTACCCCGTGCAGTCGGCCCGCACGAACGATCTTGGAGAATTCCGCCTCTATGGTCTGCAGGCCGGGAACTACTACGTCTATGCGGGCTTCGGGGGAACTCGCACACTGGCGGGAGGGGCGTGGGGAATGCCACGCGTCTTTTATGCCGGATCGAGTTCGGCACCAGCTTTGACGTTTTACCCCGGCGCATCACGCGCAGTTGACGCCCAGGCGATTGAGGTCAAGAACGGCGAGGTGTCGTTTGTCGACTTGCGACTGATCTCAGTGCCGCTCGCGACAGTTTCGGGCCGCGTGGTTGATTCGAAGGGGCAGCCCGCGCAGGACGTTGTGATCATGATGACGCAGCCTGTGCCGTACGGCGCGCTCAATTTCAAGGCAGATGGCGTTGTGCCGGACTCGCAGGGTCGATTCAGCATCAACAACGTCCAACCTGGCGACTACCACCTTGACGCGCTGTCACGCGGTTACCTTGAGGCGATGGGCCGCGAGGGAAGCACCACAGCAGCCGCGCGTGCATTGGGCGAATACGGGAGCGCGGACATCACGGTTGCGGGTGACGTCAAAGATCTGGTGGTTCAAACGACGAAGGGCTTTGAAGTGCGAGGCCGGGTGATCGTCGATGGCGGCGCAATGCCATCGACTTGGATTCCAAAATTTTCCCTCCGGGGCGGTTTGTTCAGCGGCCAGGGAGAGGTATCAGGTGACGGCAGCTTCGTGCTCCGTGCCATGGATGGCCATCGGCGCATCCAAGCGATGGGAATGCCGTCTGGCGCGATGGTCGAGAGCGTTCTCGTTCGAGGCCGTGAGGCAACAGACGATGGATTCGACGTTTCTGGCGACATTGTTGGCGTCGAGGTTGCGATCACTTTGTCGCCGCCCATGGTCGCTGGTCGTGTCGTGAACGCCAGGGGCGAGACTGTCGAGGGCGCCGTCATCGTTTACGCCGAACGTGCGGAGCTGTGGACCAAGCCCGACGCGCGTTACGTGAAGAGCGGCCACAGCACCGTCGACCAAGGTTTTCGGATCGTCGGTCTGCCGCCTGGCCGCTACCTCGCCGTGGCGCTTGAACAACTGGACGAATTCGACTGGGCGAATCCCGCCAATCTAGAGCGACTCCGCGCCAACGCGATCCCGATTTCCTTGAGCAAAGGCGAAACGAAGACGATTTTGCTCACGCGCAGGTGAGCGAGCCATGCGGCGGGAATTCGACCTTCGTCCGTTCCCGGATTCAGCCCCCAATAGCCGAGTAACAAATAGCCGAGTAACAAATAGCCGAGTAGCAAATAGCCGAGTAGCCGAGTACAGCCTCGCCCTCTCATCTCGCCAACCAAGTAATCCCTAACCAAGTAACCAAGTACCGCGGTGGTGCCTAGGACAGGTACAATCTCCATAACCACGGTCTTCGACTCCGTCTTCTTCGGAGCCTCGGCTCGTGGCCATAATCTTGAGCAAATCTGTGGGTGATCGAATGAAGTCCGGGCGGCCGGTCCGGCGAGCGGCGCCGCGCGTGGAGGCGGGCGACAGCATTGCCCGGGCCAGGCAGGTGCTCGCGCGGGAGGCTGGGTTCGTCCAGAAGCCGCACGGAGGACGACTGCGCGTGGCGTTGTCGTTTCCGAACACCTACTGGGTCGGCATGTCCAACCTCGGACTGCAGACCGTCTACCAACTGTTCAACGCCGACGAACGCGTGGTCTGCGAGCGCGTGTTCCTCCCGGGCAAGCAGGAACTGGCGCTGCATACCGATAAGCGCGAACCGCTGGTCACGCTGGAATCGCAGACGCTTGTCCGCGACTTCGACGTCATCGCGTTCTCCCTGTCTTTCGAGTGGGACTACACAAACGTGGTGACCATGCTGCGGTTGGCCGGACTGGAGCCGCGCGCCGACAAGCGGCACCGGCGCGATCCGCTCGTGGTGATCGGCGGCGCCGTGACGTTCCTGAATCCGGAGCCGCTGGCGCCGTTCGCGGACGTGGTGGCCGTCGGCGAAGCGGAGTTGCTCGTGCCGGCGCTCGTGGATGCGTTCGCGCAGGATGACAGCCGTGACCGCAACAAGCTGCTCGCGCGGCTGGCTGGCGAGCGGGGCTTTTACGTGCCGAGCTTGTACGACGTGACGTACGCTGGACCAGGGAGAGTCGCGGCCATCACGCCCAAGCCCGGCACGCCGGCGCGGCCTGTCGTCGGCAAAGCTGCCGTGAAGGCTGCCGCGCGACTCAATCCGCCGGCCACGTCGATCTTCACTCCCGACACGGAGTTCGGATCGCGGCTGCTCATCGAAGTGGTGCGCGGCTGCGCCAACCTGTGCCGGTTCTGCTGGGCCGGCTACAACTACCTGCCCGTGCGGCCGTTTCCGACGGAGCGGATTCTCGACATCGCACGCAACGCGCGGCCGTTCGCCGATCGCGCCGGACTGGTCTCCATTGCACTCTGCGACCATCCGGACATCGAAAAGATTCTCGCGGGCCTGATCGACATGGGCTACACGGTGAGCCCGGCGTCGCTGCGGCTCGACGACCTGACGGAGGCGATCGTGACCCTGCTCCGCAAAGGCGGTGAGCGGTCGATCACGATCGCGCCCGAAACCGGGTCCGATCGCCTCCGTCGCGTCATCAACAAGACCGTGACGAACGAGCAGATCCTCGACAAAACGGAACTCATCTTCCGCACGGGGTTCGAGAACCTGAAGCTCTACTTCATGATCGGTCTCCCGACGGAAACCGACGAAGACCTCGCCGCCATTCGCGACCTGACGCTGGCCATTCGCGATCGGATGCTGGCGTCGGCCGCACCGGGCCGCGTGGGCCGCATCGTGGCGTCCGTGAATCCACTGATTCCCAAACCCGGGACCACCTATCAGTGGATGCCGATGACCGATGCGCGCGTCATCGATCAGAAGAGCGAGCGACTGCGCGAGCTGGTCGGCGAGATCGAGCACGTGTACTTCAACATCAAGTCGGAGCGTCATTCGTATTACCAGGGCCTGCTGTCACTCGGCGACCGTCGCGTGGCCGATGTGATCGAACTGGCCGAACGCAACGGCCACAACTGGCGGGCCGCCGTAGCCGAATCCGGCATCGACGCGGACGCGTATCTCTACCGCGATCGCCGCGGCGACGACTTCCTGCCGTGGCATGTGATCGACGGCGGCGAAAAAACGCCGTTCTTCCGCCAGGAGCTCGCCAAGAGCGAGCTGGCGCAAGTGACCGTGAAAGCCTAGGACGCTTCCGCCAGCGCGGCTTCGTGTTCCTTGTGTGCTTCCAGCACGAGGTCCCGCAGCCGGTCCTGACACGCCTGATCGGCAATGGGTTTCAACAACGCGAAGCTCCGGCGCTCACCCTGGACGGTGTACGAGCGCGCCGGGAACGTGACGTTCCTGCCGCCACCGGACTTGCGCTCCCAGACGGCGAAACCGAGCAGCCTCAGGCCGTCCAGCGGCCCCCCGGAAAAGTGCAGTTCTGCGTCTGCCAGCTTGCCAGCCGGCGCTCCCTTGTCGTTCGGAAAGAATTTGATGGTCATGTGTGTGCGTCTCCACCGGGGTGTCCGGCGGAACGGGAGACTGCAACGGGGCGGCCAATCCGGCCCAAACTGGGCTGTACCGCGCAAGTGCGGACAGGAAATGACTTGTCGTGCCGATGATCTCTCCATGTGCCACAGCGCCCTGGGGAACCGACGCCTGGAGTTGTCGAAATCCGGCCGGGAGGCGTCCTGGTGACGCCCGCAGTTTCCAGAGGGTTTGAGCGTCAGGACGGTGCCGCCGGCGCGATCCTCGTGAGTTCACGGCTCAAAGAGGTCGCGGACCACGTATTCACCACCCGGCAACTGCGGTTTCGGGACGACAGCCTGGCCGGCGACCTCGCCAAGCTCGGCGCCGTCCTCAACGCCAGCGCCACCGACATCGTTACGCTCAAGCAAGTCCACGGCCGCAGTGTCTTTGTGGTCGGCCCCGGCGAGCCAGTGCTCGAGCAGCCGGAAGCGGACGCCGTCATCTCGATCGATCCGTCTCGCGTGATTGCCGTCCGCGTTGCCGACTGCGTTCCGATGCTGGTCGCAGACCGCGAACGCCGCGCCGTGGCCGCCATTCACGCCGGCTGGCGCGGCACCGCCGCCGGCATCGCATACGCCACGGTCATGCGGCTTTCGGAACTCGGCGTGCCGGCATCCGATCTGGTGGTGGCCATGGGGCCAAGCATCGGCCCGTGCTGCTATCAGGTGGATGACAAGGTGCGGTTTGCGATGTCGCAGGGTCATCGCGACGCGGAACAGTGGTTCTCACCGGACGGCGGCGGTCACTGGCGGTTGAATCTCTGGCGCGCGAACTTCGATCAGTTGCGCGCGGCCGGTGTGCAGGCCGATGCGATCGATCAGGCCGCGATCTGCACGGCCGATCGCCTGGATATCTGTTTCTCGTACCGGAAAGAAGGGGAGACCACGGGCCGGCTCGCGGCGGCGATTCGGCTGCGAGTCGAGCGCGCGGGCAGCGCGCGAGCCTCGCGAACGAGCCGAGACTTGCCGGAGGGGCTGTGAGCGGAGGCGAGTCGAGCGAGTGAGCGAGTCGGGAGTCTGAGGGCGAAGCCCTCAGAACTTGAATAGATCGTCGAACGCTTTCTTGGCGCTGTTCGGCGCCGGGCTCGACCCCGTCTCACGTTCCACCTTGATCCGCGGCGAATAGAACGTGCACGTGTTGCGGGCGTCCTTGGGACTCACGCGCGCGGGAATCGGCTGCATGCATTCCAGCCGGGCGCCCGAATCGAACGACGTGCACTGAATGCACGCGTGCAGATCGACGCCGCACTTGGTGCACGCCGTGTCGGCGGCCACGTCCAGGCCGTTCACCGTGCCGCAGCGGGTGCAGCGGAACACCTCGATGAACCCCGGCATGTTCGGCACTTTCGGATCGCGCGGCATGCGCGGATCGCGCGGCTCCGGCGGTTTGCGCGGCGCCTGCGGCGCGCGCTCCCGCGGCCCTTCGTCCTGATATCCGCGCTGACGGTATTTCCGGTCAGACATCCTGGGCACCCGTGAGCTCGTCCATGGCCTGATTGGCCAGCCGGTCGGCTTCCTTATTGTGCTCCCGTCGGACGTGTTCGAACGTGGCCTTGCCGATCTTGTGGGCCAGCAGCCGCGCCTTGCCGTGAAGCGGTTTCAGGCCTTCGTGCTTCACCTTATAGACACCCTTCATCTGCTGCACCAGCAACAGCGAGTCAGACCGCACGTGCACCTCGGATGCGCCGTGTTCCACGCACCAATCGAGCGCCGCCAGCAGTCCGCTGTATTCCGCCACATTGTTGGTGGCGTGCGGAATCCCACCTGACAATTCGGCGACGACGTCACCGGCCGCGTTGTGAACGACCACGCCCCAGCCGGCCGGGCCGGGATTGCCGCGCGCGCCGCCGTCGATATTCACGCTGAACACCGCTCCCATTACGCGCTGACACCTGCCGGCGGCGGCTCGAAGTACAGGATCCGCTGACAGCTGTCGCACGTCGCGATCGAATCGTTCCGGCGGATCTGCTGCGCCACATGGGGCCGCAACCGCACGTGACAGGCCTCGCAGATTTCGCTGCCGCTCATGCGCGCGATCGCGATGCCTTTCCGCTGCTTGAGGAGCTGCTCATACTTTGCCATCAGTGGCGCGTCAACGTTCTTCGCCTCCTGGGTCCGTTCGTGCATCAGCCGCGCGAGTTCCTTGTCGAGCGTGGCGCGATCGGCGGCCAGCGCGGCGCGCGCGGCGTCGCCCTCGGCCGACTTCGCGGCCAGCACGCCCTCCGCGGTTTTCTGCTCAACGGCGAGGCCTTCGGCCGATTCCATCAGCTCGAGCATCTTGTCTTCGATCGCGTTCTTCTCGCCCTTGGCGACGGAGATTTCGTGGAGGAGTGCGGTGTATTCCTGATTGGTCTTGACCGCGGCTTTGTGATCGTCGAATCGCGCGAGCCGGACGTCAACGGCGGAAACATCTTTCTCCAGCGCCCGCCGCGCCAACGCGTTTTCCTGAATCTTTACCTTCGCCGCGTCCACGCCGGCGCGCGCGTTCGCGACACCCGCGGCGATCGCCTGCTCGGCGGCAGGCATCTCGCCCAAACGCTTCCTGGCGGCATCGGCGGCCGAATCAAGTTTCTGCAGAGCGACGAGCGCGGCTAGTGCCGGTAACACGGCGTGTAGTGTATCTGCAAAGCGGCGCGCGAGTCGTGCCGGACGAGTTGGGAGATAATCGTCCGTCATGCCAACGTTGATCGCACAGCCCACTGTCATTCCTTGCGTCGGGACCAAACCGAAGCAGATTCAGGAGTTTGCCGGCCGCGTCAATTCCGGCCATTCGAGCGTCAGCATCGCGCGGATGATCTCGCCGTCCGGCTGGACCGAGCCGGGCCAGCGCCCCACGTTCGAGGAAATCACGATCGTGCTCAAAGGCACGTTGCGCGTGGAGCACGAAAAGGGCGTGACTGAAGTCAACGCAGGCCAGGCCATCGTCACCCACCCGGGCGAGTGGGTGCGCTACAGCACGCCGGGGCCCGAGGGTGCGGAGTACGTGGCGGTCTGTGTGCCGGCGTTCTCGATCGACACTGTCAATCGCGATCCGGACTGACCGGCGCTCAGCGAATCTGCAGGTCCTGCGCGATCTTCGCGCCTTCCGTCAGCCGAATCTTAATCGCGGCTGGCGCGAGTGATTCAAGCGATTCCGGCAACTGCCAATCGAGGGGATCGAGGTCCGTCAGTACCGCCAGGTGGTACTCGCCTGGCGGCAAGTCCATCAATGTAAAGCGGCCTTCGGTTGTTGGTCTTGCGGAGAGATTCCGGCGCGAGCCGATGCGCCAGTTGTTCCGATCGGCGGAAAACGCCACCACGTAACAATCCGAGACCAGCTGACCGGCCGCGGTCTTCACGACGCCGGCAATCTGCGTTCGTTTGTCAGAAACCGTCAACGTGACGCCTTGCAGCGATGCCGGACCATCGATCATCGTGTCCAGCAGGTCGCGGCCGTCGAAGATCGCCGAACGCAATCGCCAACCGGTCGCCATGTCGGGTGGCAGCGTTGTGCCGATGGTGTATCGCGTTGGACCGACGCCTTTAATTTCAAACGTGCCGTCTTCTTTGAGCTGGGCGGGCAGAATCGCGGAAAGTCCGGGCCCCACGCGCGTGGTTCCGTTCGACGCGTTCCAGCCGCCGCCAACCAGGTTCACGGAGACCCGGATCGAACTGAGATCGTCGGGCAGCGCTGCCGCGGGACCGTCGAAGACGATCTTTCCTGAAACCGTTCCGCCAAGTTGCAGCGGCAAGCTGACGCCGTTGATGTCCTGGCCGCGCACGTCCACATCGACGGTGGCGTACAGCATGTCGCCGTTGGCCGGCACCGCCACGCCGGGTGGAGGAGTGGCGCCCGCAAATCCGCCGCCGCGCCCCGCGCCGATCGGCTGGGCCGGCGCCGCCGGTCCGCTGCGTGCGCGCGCGACGATGCGGTAGCGGCCGGGCGCGAGATTGCCGTACTTGAACACGCCGTTCGCGTCTGGGCCGGATGCGGTGATGCCGCCTGTGGTGATGTTGACTCGAGGCTGCTCCGGCGTGATCGACAACATCACTGTTGTCATGCTCGGCACGTTGCCGGTGACGACGCCCTCGATCGAGGCGACGGGCACGTGGCTCACCACAAAGCTGACGCCTCCGCGCTCGTCGCCGGCGTCCAGATGAATCTTGGCGCTGTCCTGGAACATCGGCGTGCCCGGGTAGTAGATCGGAGCAAAGCCCACCAGCTTGGGTCTGGCGGGAACAGCCGGCGTGGGATTCGGCGCGCGGTTCTGCCGCTGCGACAGCGACGCCAGCAACGCGTCCATCTCCACTTCACGCCGGAGCGCGATGTCGCCTGAACCGTCGGGAAGCGCTGTTGCCACCACGATGTAGTCGCCAGGCGTCAGGCCGTAGATTCGATACTCGCCGCGGTCGTCGGTGGTGAATGCTTCCGGCGAGAGGATCATCGACGGATCGCGCATGACGCGCGCGTCGAGCGCGGTCACCGAGGCGCCCGCCACGGGTTGGCCGTTCTCATCGCGGAGCGAGCCGGCGATCGCGGCGCCCTTGAAGATTGTGATGCCCACCGCTCGTTTCTCGCCGACGCCCAATGCGATCTTGGAGCCGGGCCGGCCCGGCTTCGACGATCCGAACTCAGCGGGTAAGAACGACGGCTTCTTGGCCGTCAGCGTGTATGTGGCCGCGGGAAGTTTCGCAAACACAAATCGTCCGGCATCGTCCGTGATCACGCTGCGCGCGTTGATGGATCCGCCGGCGATGCTGACCACTACGCGGCGCACGGGTTGGGGATTGGCATCGGCCGACCAGACCACGCCGCTGAGCTCGGCGGTAGTCACTGCCGCGGGCGCACTGTCTCGCTGTTGCGCCGCGAGAGCGATCGGCAATAGCGCGACCGCCGCGAAGCGAACGACAACGGCACGTGCTCGTTTCATCAGCGCACCACCACCGGCGTCAGGTCCTGCACGGGCTTGCCGGACCATTCGAGCCGGACACGCGTGCCGAATCGCGCGACACGTTCGAGGAACGCGGTCTCTCGCCAGGTATTCGCGTGCGTCCGATCGATCGCCAACAGCAGATAGTCGCCGGCCGGCAACGCCGTGAATCGATACGCGCCGGTGGTGGTCACGGGCGCGGACTTCATTCGAGCGGGATAGAAGCCGGTGCCGCGCCAGAGTGTTGCCTCAAACGGAAACGCGATGACGATGGTGTTCTCGGCTTTCAGTTCTTCAGTCGCTCGAACCGTGCCCGTCAACTGCGGTGTGGCATTCGTGACCGTCACCACGACGTCGTTCATCTCCGGGGCTTCCGCCGCGTCGAACGGCGTCATCGTGCGGTCGCGCCCATTCCAGGTCACGGATTTCACCACCCAACCGGCGTAGCCCGGCACTCGAAGCCAGTATTGTCCGGGCACGATTCCCGTGATGGTGAACTCGCCGGGCTGGTCCTGAAACGAACTCTGCGGCCGGCCCAGGTGTGTTTCACCGCGGGCCGCGTCCAGATAGATCGTGAATCGCGTCGGCGGCTTCACGTCAGGCTGTGCAGGATCACTTTCGACGATCACGCGCCCCGACATGGTGGCGTGCGGACGCAGGCGCAGCACCACGCCACTCAGATCCGCACCAGGCACAATGAGCGGCATCCGCCCTGAATACTCGCCGACCTGTCCGCCGCGAAACGTCGTGGTGGCCAGGTCCAGGCCGGGCGCGATGTCGACGGTGTCCCATGAGATGCCGCGGCCCTGCGCCGGTGGGGGCATGGGCACGCTTCGCCTGAAATTGGTTGCGGATGCCTGGCTGAGCAACTCGGTGACTTGCACAGGAGCGTCGAGCGTGTAGCTGCCGGCCGGCACGTTCATGAACGTGAAACGTCCGTCGGGAGCCACCAGTGCCGTCGCGGCCTCAGCGCCCAGTCCGAGGCTCTCGAGACCGGCTGGCAGCAGGCGCAGCGTAAGCTGCCGCAGTGCGTCGGGTGGCGCTTCCACCAAGCCGGTGATGCGCACCGAAGCCACCGGCCTCAGCGTGATGTCGATCGCGGATCGATCGTCGCCGTAACGCAGGTCGATCGGCGTCGCCTCCGCGACCTGTGACGTGGATGGATGGAACATGAGCGGATACGCCAGCTGCCGTCCATCGACCGGCGGAGGGGGCAACGGATAGCGGCCGATCACGAGCCGGTGCGATTCATCCACGTCGAGCGCGTCCGAGAGACTCTGCCCCAGGGCTGGAAATTTCGTGTCCGACGGAACCGACGCTTGCACCGACGGCACCTGCACGTAGTAGCGGCCCGGGGCCAATCCGAGGATTCGATAGGCGCCGCGATCGTCGGTCAGGACCATCGGCCCGGCCGCGAAGTCGTCACGGCCCATCAAGCGAATGCGCAGCAACGCGCGGACCAGCACGCCAACCGCCGGCTCGCCGGCTTCATCGCGAACCACTCCAGAGATCGCGCCTGGCTTCCAGATCGTGACGCGCAGACCGCCAACCCATTCGCCGTCCTTGAGCACGATGCGGCGAAGCGCTTCGGTGGGCGCGAGCTCGCGACCGAAGCCGCCGCCGAGATATCCGGATTTGGTCACCGCAACGGTGAACTCGCTCGGGCCAGGCAGATTCTGAAAAACGAAACGGCCCTTTTCGTCCGTGATCGCGCGCGTGATCACGTTGGTCATGGGCTTGGTGACCAGGGCCGGTTGCAGATTGACGAGCGCGTTCACAACCGGCTCGCCGGTTGCGCCGTCGAACACGGTACCGCTGATGACGCCGTTGGCCGGCGGCTCTGGCGGCTTAGACTGTGCGTCGCCTTGCGGCGGGTTTTGCCGCGCCAGCAGCGGAACGGCCAGGACCACTCCGGCCAGAACAGCGCACGAGGACGTCCAAAGGCGCGATAACCCGGGCATGTCTTGAATCCCTTTAGCTATAGACACCGGCCGCGGCCCATCGTGACACGAAACCTCCGCACGGGGGTTCTTATCCAACAGAGCGCTTGCGTGGCAGACGTCGAACTCCTGTTCACTCAGCACCGGCAGGGTGTCCATCGATACCTGAGCCGGGTTGTCGGCCACGCGGAGGCTGCGCAGGATTTGACGCAGGAAGTGTTCCTGCGGGTTTCACGGGCGGCAGTGCCCGATTCGGATCCGGCGGGCCATCGGGCGTGGGTGTTCAAAATCGCGCGCAACCTCGCGCTGAACCACGTAAGAGATTCGGCGCGGCGTCCCGAGGCGCCGCCAACGGTCGAGGCCGTGCAACCGGCGACGCAGGAAGTGACCGTCGCAGTGCGGCAAGCGATCGACGCGCTGCCGACGGTCGATCGCGACGTGTTTCTGCTGCGCGAATCGGCGGGCCTCAGTTACGACGAGATCGCGTCGGCGTGTGACTTGAGCGTGGAGGCCGT
>Ga0315912_10004892_pt1 | contig 12467 bp, 12 predicted proteins | sample VfabasoilMG_FD_204469 | JGI IMG/M metagenome (GOLD analysis project Ga0315912, IMG submission 204469) | Garden soil microbial communities collected in Santa Monica, California, United States - V. faba soil | ecosystem: Environmental > Terrestrial > Soil > Garden | place: USA: California... | reverse complement strand
AATCCGCCCGCACGCGACAACACGGCCCCGCGGCCGTTGAGACTCCGCGTTCCCACGCTCAGGCGGGAAGGTGAATGAGCACGTGCTCCACGACGCGGTCGCAGCGTTCGGCGCCGAAGTCGAAGATTCCCGAGCTTTCGCCCTGCAGGCGGCGTGACAACTCGCCGCGCAACTGCCGCTGCGCACGGAACAGGCGCGTGCGCACCGTGTTGGCGTTGAGCTCGAGGACCTCGGCGGTTTCGCGCACGTCGAGTCCTTCGACCACGCGCAACACGAACACCATGCGAAAGTTCTCCGGCAGCGCATCGATCGCGTGTTCCAGCAGCGCGCGCGCATGCGCGGCTTCGACGAACTGTTCGGCGGAAGGCGGTTCACCTCCCGGCGGTTCGGCGGGGGTCAGCGCCTCCTCGCCCACTTCATCGATCGACACGGTGTCGCTGCGATGGCGCCGGCGGATCATCAGCGCCTCGTTGAGCGCCACGCGAGTCAGCCAGGCACTGAATCGGCCCGTGGGCTTGTACGAATCGAGGTGCGTGAACGCGCGCAGGTAGGCTTCCTGCACGGCGTCCTCGGCCGCGTCCGCATCGCGCAGCACGCTGCGAGCCACGCGAAACAGTCGCCGGTTGTGACGACGCATCAGCGCTTCGAAGGCCGCCACGTCGTGTTCGCGCGCCAGTTCGACCAGTCGCTCGTCGGGCACGTCACTGAGGGTGCGCCAGGATGTCGGGCGGATTTCGGCAGGCTGAAGTTCTTGGGTGTTCATGCCCGAAGAATGCACCCGCAGCAGCGCACGTTCCCGTAGTCCAACGCCCCCGGACGATATGTTGCATAGCAATAACCCGGGTTGATCAATGGCCGGCATCGGCCGCGGGCGCCGGACCCGCGCGCTGCGCGGTACTGCGTTTCAGCAGGAACACCAGCGGCACCATGAAGAGGTAGCTCCCAGTGATCAGCTTGAACACATCGAGCATCGCGCCCATCTGCGCCTGCCGCCCCACTTCGTGCGCCACCACCGCGAGCCCGCGCGGATCCGTGGGCTGCAGGCCCAGCCGGCGCATGTAGTCGACCAGGCCGACCTGGTACTGCGATACGAACGCGCCGAGCTCATTCCAGAGGATCTGCGACTGGTGCGCGAGCAGCGTGGTCACGATGGAAATGCCGATGGCCGAACCGATGGTGCGCACCAGGCTGTAGAGGCCCGCGGCTTCAGCCATGCGCCGCGAGTCGAGCGTGGCGTACGCCACGGTGGACAGCGGCACGAACACCAGCCCCAGGCCGATGCCCTGCAGGAAGGCCGGCCAGATGATGTTCAACTGCGTGACGTCGAGCGAGTAGTAAGTCATGCCCCAGGAACCTGCGGCGCCGAAGGCCAGCCCCGTGAGCACCAGCCAGCGCGCGTCGACGTGCGCCACGAGCCGCCCGACCACCAGCATGGTCATGGCCGTGGCGAGGCCGCGCGGCGCCATCAGCAGGCCGGTGGTCACGATCGGATAGCCTAACAACCCTTCGAGCAGGATGGGCTGCAGCACCAGGCCGCCGAACATCCCGAGTCCCATGCAGGCGATGACCAGCGACGACATGCCGAAGTTGCGATCCGAGAAGATGCGCACGTCGAACAGCGCGGTTTTCGGATTGCGCAGCGAATGGACGATGAACACCGCGATGCCCACCAGCGCGCAGGCCGCGCCCCAGCGGATGTCCAGCGCCTCGAACCAGTCCTGCTGGTTGCCGCGGTCGAACACGTATTGCAGGCCGGCGATGCCGATCGCCATGAAGCCGAAGCCGAACCAGTCCATGCGCCGCGCGCGGCGCGGCGAGTCGGGCACGAACTGCGAGGCGAGGAACAGCGACAGCAGGCCCACCGGCAGGTTGACGTAGAAGGTCCAGCGCCAGTTGCCCACTTCCGTGAGCCAGCCGCCGAGCGTGGGACCGGCCACCGGGCCCACCATCACGCCCAGTCCCCAGATCGCCATGGCCTTGCCGCGTTCGTGCAGTGGATAGGCGTCGGCCATGATGGCCTGCGACAGCGGCACCAGCGCCGCGCCGAAGATTCCCTGCAGCAGCCGGAAGAACACCAGCTGCCCCACGGTCTGCGCCATGCCGCACAATGCCGACGCCGTGACGAAACCCGCGATGCTCAGCAGCAGGAAACGCTTGCGCCCCATCACGTCGGTGAAATGCCCGGTGAGCGGCATGAAGATGGCCGAGGACACGAGGTAACTGGTCAACACCCAGCTGATCTGGTCGGCGGTCGCGCCGAGTTCGCCCTGCATGTGCGGCAGCGCGACGTTGACGATGGTGGTGTCGAGCACCTGGATCAGCGTCGCGGACATCACCGCGAGCGTGATCATCAGGCGGCTCGCGGTGGGCTGCGCCGCGGGAAGCTCGCCGAATGCGGCGCTGGCGCTCACGCGAGCGGGTTGTCCATCGCCACCAGGATGCTGCACGACACGCGCGTCAGCAGCGTGGCCTCTTCTTCCTCGCTCCACCACCTGGCGAGCCGGTTGCGATAGCGGTGGCCCACGACAATGAGGTCGGCACCCATGCGATTCGCCACCTCGGGAATGTGGACCATCGGGTTGCCGTAGACCAGCTGTCCGTCGGCCGGCACCCCGCGATCCTTGAGCCACTGCACGCCCTCGGTGAGCAGCTGGTTCGCGGTGTCCTGCTCGCAGTGCACCAGCTCCGGCGTCACGCCCTCCGGCACGGTGGTCGCCAGCATGTTGCGGCAGATGGCCAGTAGATAGGCGCGCGACTTCATCGCGATGGCGACGTCCGCGCCGTGGCGCAGCGCGCGACGGCCTTCGGCGGTGCCGTCGTAACACAGCAGGATGTTCTGGTACATGCGTTACCCGGGCGCGCGCACGCGCACCGTCGCGGTGGTGCCGATGCGCAGCGGATATCGCGGATCGGGATTCAGGATGCGCACGCGCACCGGTATGCGCTGCGTCACCTTGACCCAGTTGCCGGTGGCGTTTTGAGCCGGCAGAAGCGAGAAGGATTGCCCCGCGCCGCCGGCCAGGCTCTCCACTTCGCCGTCGAACACCTTGTCCGGGTACATGTCGGCGATCACTCGCGCGGACTGGCCGACCTGCACGCGCCGCAACTCGGTCTCCTTGAAGTTGGCGTCCACCCAGTACTCGTCATCGCCGATCACGGTGAACAGCGGCACGCTGGCCTGCGCCATGCTGCCGGGACGCAGGTCGAAGTTCGCGAGCAAGCCGCTGGTGGGCGCCGTGACGCGCGTGTGGATGAGATCGAGCTGCGCCTGCGCGAGCTTCGCGGCGGCGGAGCGCACCGCCGCGTTCTGCTCGCCCGCCTTGCCGAGCACGCTTTGCGCCTGCTCGAGGCTTGCCTGCGCCGCGCGCACCGCGGCCGCGGCGGTCTCGCGCTCGGTCGCCGTGGTTTCGGCGCTCTGTTTGGAAATCAGTTTCTCGCGCGTGAGCTCCATGGCGCGCTGCTCCATCGATTGCGCGTTGCGCAGCTCGGCGGTGCGCTGCTCCACCTGCGCATGCGCCGCGGCGACGGCGGCACGGTCCTGCGAGTTCGACTGCATCGCGAGCTCGAGCTGCGCGGCGGCGGCATCCACCGCCAGTTGATAGGGCTTGGGGTCGATCTGGTACAGCAGCTCGCCATACTTCACGTGCTGCTGGTCGCGGACCCATACCGCGAGCACCGGCCCGGACACCTGCGCCGCCATCTCCACGCGGTTGGCATTCACGTAGGCATTGTCGGTGGTCACGTAGAGGCGGGATTGCCGCCAGTAGTGGACGCCGAAGCCAATGGCGGTGATCAGCACCAAGGCCGCGAAGGCCCACTTGATGATCTTCGCTGCCGAGGCGCGCGGCGGTGCCGAAGGTTGGGTGGCTGCCGGCAAGGGAGATGTCTGGTCGTTCATGGCTTTCCCGTTGTTCCCGGCGGATTGTGCGGAAGCTCCGACGCGAAGCAATCGGCATAAAGCCCGATCCGGACCCGTGCCTGTACTCTTTTGGATGACGCGAGGGACGGTATTGAGCGACCGGGTGGTGCCATTCCTGATGTTCGAGGGCCAGGCCGAAGAGGCCATGCGGTTCTACGTCTCGCTGTTTCCCGAGGCGCGGGTGCTCGAAATCGCGCGTTACGGCAAGGGCGCACCGGGTGCCGAGGGCAGCGTCAGTCGCGCCCGATTCTCCATTGGCGGGCAAACCCTGATGTGCACCGACAGCACCGTCAGACATGCCTTCGAGTTTTCACCCGCCACCTCGCTGTTCGTGCAATGCACGTCGCAGGAGCGCATGCGCTTGCTGGTCGAGCGGTTGTCGGAGGGCGGCAAGGTGTTCATGCCGCTCGACGACTATGGCTTCAGCAAGCGGTTCGCCTGGATAGCGGACCGGTTCGGAGTGTCGTGGCAGTTGAGCATGGGCTGAGGCGGGAATTTTGGCGCGCCAGCGAAGCGAATTCGCTTCCGGCCTAACAATCCCCTACCATGCCGGCGGTCGATAGTCGGCACGGATGCCCCCGTGATAACAAACAACAACATCGATGAGGGGGACAAGAAATGAGTATCGAGAAGATCGTCGGATTGATTGGCGTGGCGGTGGCAGTCGTTGCCGCGTTTGTCGCGATTCCGTACGTGGCGACCATCCTGCTGGTCGCGGGCCTGGTCGTCGGGCTGTACGTGATCGGGGATCACCACGTGCGCGTGATGGTGTCGGCGCTGGTGCTGACGGGACTTGCGGGAACGTTCACGGCGGTGCCCGCGGTGGGCAGCTACATCTCGTCGATATTGGCGAACCTCGGCGTGGTCGTGACCGGAGTCGCGGTGATGATCGTCTTGAGGAACACCTACGCGCGGCTGAAGCCCTGAGAGGCGCGTGAGGAAGTGAACGAGGCCCCGCATCATGAGGATGCGGGGCCTTTTTGTTTTTCGATATGGCGCGCCCGGACGGATTCGAACCGCCGACCACCTGGTTCGAAGCCAGGTGCTCTATCCAGCTGAGCTACGGGCGCGTGGGGCGGGATTCTAGCGTCCCTGCAGCTCGATCAGGGCGATATCGGAGTTGTCGCGGAACCGATCGAACACTATGTCGCCTTCGGCAGTCACGTCGAAGTCGGCGATCTGGAACTCCCGCCCGAAATCGCTGAGCTGGCGCTGCTGGCCGGTGTCGAGATCCACGTACCAGAAGTTCACGTGGCGCATTTCGCCCTGCAGGACCACGAGCGCGTGGCGACCGGGCACGAAGCTGATGCGCTTCGAGCCGCGCGGCAGCGTCAGGGGCGCGATGTCATGCGGCGTGCCGTCGGCATTGGCCGCCTTCACTTCGAACGTGGGCCCGACGCCGGTGTCCGAGTAGACCAGCAGTTTTCCATCGGATGACCACAGCGGATTGAGCGCATCTCCAGCGAGAATCGTGGTGGGCGCGCCGCCGTCGACGGGCACGCGAAACAGCTGCCGCTTCTGGTCGCGCAAGCCCGCGACCGTGATCGAGCCGCCCTCGGGCGCCCATATCGGCGCGCCACGAATCTCGATCTCCGCCGCCAACCGCTTCGGCACCCCACCCTTCGCATCCAGCATGAAGAGCCGCGTCCCCTCGCGGCTTTCCTCCACGAATGCGATCTGACCGCCCTCCGGCGAGACGGCGGCGCCACCCACGACGCGCGCGTCGCTTCCCTGCGTGAGCTCGGTCGCGGCGCCGCCGGCGAGTTTCCAGATGCTGTAGCCGGTGCCCTTGGGCATCACGTAGACCAGGTAGTCAGGCCCGACGCGCGGGGAGCGCCCGCCCACGGTGGGTAGTTCGATGCGCCGGGCCGCGGTCTCGGCCGCGACGCCATCGCCGATCCGCATGCGCCACAGGCTGGCCTTGGAGCGTTCGACGGTCGCGACCACGCGCCGGCCATCGGCGCTGGCCGCGAGCGAGGTGTACTGCTCGATGCCGAAGCTGATGCGGCTCGCGATGCGCTTTTCGACATCGAAGGAATACAACCACGGGCCCGCGCCCTCCTCGGTGGTCGCGAGATACCAGAGTGTCGTGGGCCCGACGAATACCGGGAACATCACGCGCGAACGGTGGTTAGTCAGGCGCTCCGCGCCGCTGCCGTCGGGCCGCATGCGCCACAGGTCCATCTCGTCGGGCGGAACGCCCTGCGCGAAGTAGATAAAGGAGTCGTCGGGCGCCCATACCTGGAAATGGCAGTGCTCGCCGCGCGCGGCGGCGTGGATGCGCTTCACCGTGCGCGAGTCGGCTTCGACCAGGTAGGTCGCATCGCCAGGCTCGGGGGTATGGAACACGGCCTGCGTGCCATCGCGGGACCAGTCCATTTCCACCGCGGCCGCGCGCAACATGCGCATCGGCCCGCCAATGGCGGGCACGGCCTGCAGGTTCACGGGGCTCGCTCCCGGCGCCGGGTCGGTCACCCGGGTCCAGAGCGTCACCAGCGAACCGTCGGGCGTGAAGCCCAGGCTGCGCAACTCCGGGTTGTGCAATTCGGGCGCCGTGCCCCGCGTGAGATTGTGGAACTCGCCTGTGCCCACCTGCGTGATCCAGGCGTCGAGCTTGCCGTCCTTGTCGGAGAGAAACGCGACGAAGCGGCCATCGCGCGAAATCGACGCCGCCTGCTCGACGCCTTCGAAGTCCGTCAGCGGCACCACACGAGTCAGCGCCGTCGAATCCGTCGGCGCACCCTCGCGACGGAACCACCACACCAGTCCCACCGCCACCAGCAGCGCCGCGAACGCAGCCAGCGTGGCCGGGGTCAGAGGACCGCGAATCGTCGCGGGACGCTCCGCGGCCAGTTGCGAGCCGCGCGACGCCATCCACGCATCGAGCTCCGAGCGGAAGGCGTACACCGATCCGCGCTTGTCATGCTGATGCCGGCGGACCGGCATGCCCTCGCGCTTTTCCCAGCGCTGCACCGTCGTCACATCGCGTTTCACGTAGGCCGCGATGGCTTTCCAGGAACCGAGCCGGTCTTCCTCATTCATGCGTTGATCCTGAAGCCAGGCGACGCGCGGCGATAAGCGGTATTACGCGGCACGCGCGGCGGGACGGCATCTTACCGCTTGCTGGACGCAGGGCCGGAGGCCGACGGTGGCGCTGGAACGCTCATTCACACGCCTGAAAGGAAAACGCCATGCACCAGAACAAACTATTCCCCCAGGTTGCGACAAGGATGGCCGCCGTCGTGGCCCTGCTCTTCACCTCGGCCGGCGCCCAAGCCTACGGCAACAAGCCCGACGCCGAGGTGATCCCCGAATGGAACGCGCTGCTGGAATCGGTGGTCCCGGCCGGTGGCCTCTCGCCCCCGCGGTACTACGCCATGCTGCACGTCGCCATGTTCGACGCCGTGAATTCCATCGAGCGTGGCTACGGACGCTATCGATTCAGCGTCTGGGCTTCGCCGCTCGCCTCCCCGGAGGCCGCGGCTGCGCAGGCCGCGCACGATGTCCTGGTCGACCAGTTCCCCGCCTCGAAGGCGACCTTCGACACGGCGCTCGCGGCGCGGCTGGCGAGCATCCCGCCATTCCGCGCCAAGCCGGGCAGTGACGTCGGCAAGGCCGTGGCCGCCGCGGTCCTGGCATGGCGCAAGAACGATGGCTGGGCCGCCGCGCCGCCGCCCTTCGTGCTGCCGCCGATTCCCGGCAACTACCAGCCCACGCCGCCGGCCTTCGGGCCGCCACAGTTCACGCAGTTCCCCACCACCACCCCGTTCGCGCTGCTGACACCCACCCAGTACCTGCCGCGCCACCCGCCGGCGCTCAACAGCCAGGAGTACGCCGACGACTTCAACGAGGTGAAGCGACTCGGCGCGGTGGGCAGCACCGAACGAACCGCCGAGCAGACGCAGCTGGCCAGGCTCTTCGCCAGTACCATCACCAGCACGGTGCATTGGGGCGTCTGGAATCACGTGGCGCGCGACACCGCCCGCGAACAGCGTCTGTCACTGATCGAAACGGCACGCCTGTTCGCGCTGATCAACGTCTCTATCCATGACGGCGTACAAACCTCGCATACCAGCAAGTTCGTGTACGGGTTGTGGCGGCCGGTCACTGCGATCCAGCGCGCCGATGAAGATCAGAATCCCCTCACGGACGCGGATCCGGCCTGGCTGCCGCTGATCACCACGCCGCCGTACCCCTCCTACTCCGGCAACATGGCCTGTGTGGGGGCGAGTGCCGCGCGGGCACTGGCATTGTTCTATGACACCGATGCCGCGGCATTCAGCGTGACATGGAAGGGCAGCGCCGGAAATCCCGACGTGACGCGAACCTACCAGGGGTTCTGGCAACTCGCCGAGGACCAGGCGAACGCGCGCGTATACAGCGGCATCCATTATCGCTTCGACAATGAAGCAAGCCAGGCCACCTGCGTGCGCGTGCCCGAATACGTGTTCGCTCTCTACATGCGCCCGCGGCACTGAGGAGGCACGAGGCCTCGGCGCGTCGTCGTTCCGGAGCGATCACTCCGGAACGGCGAATGCGCCGGAATGGCCGATCACTGGCTCCGCGAAATCACGCCGACCGCGCCGTTCCTGCCGGTGAGATGCACCAGCAGGCCGAGCATCGCCATCGCCCAGACGATCACCGGGCTCGACGGCATGTCCGTCAGCACCGAGACCCCGAGCCCGACGACATAGCTGCCCACGGCCAGTAGATAGCCAAACAGCAGCTGGCGCTGGCGCAGGTGCCGATACGTCGCCACCGCCGGCACGATCAGCGTGGTGAACACCAGGTACACGCCCACCAGCTGCACCGATGCGGTGACCACCAGCGCGAACAGCACGTAGAAGCCGATGCGGCCCATCTTCTCGCGCCCCAGGAACCAGGCGAGCGCGAACACCGCGGTCACCGCCGCGGTGCGGATCAGCTGCGCGTTCGACACCCAGAGGATCTGCCCCGCGAGCAGGTCCTTGAGGTTGTCTCCGCCATGGGGGTCGTTGGCCAGCAGCAGGATCTGCGCCGTGGACGCGAGCACGAACAGGATGCCGATCAGCGCCTCCTGCACCTCGGGACGCTTCTTCTCCGTCCAGGTCAGCAGCAGCGCACCGGCCAGCGCGGCCGTCGCGGCCGCCACCTGCGCGCCCCAGCCCTCGATGGGCAGCTGGAAGTGATTGGCGACGATCACGCCGAGCGCCGCCACCTGCGCGATGGCGAGGTCGATGAACACGATGCCGCGCGCCAGAACCTGTTGTCCCAGCGGTACGTGCGAGATCGCCACCAGGCAACCGGCGATCAGCGCCGGCCACAGGATGCTGAAGTCGATGTACAGGTCGTTCATTTCAGTGCCGCCAGCAATTTGTTCACGGTGTCGTCGAAGAGACCGAACAGGTCCTTCGCGCCGTCGCTGCCGCCCACCGAGAACGGCAGCACGACGTCGGGTGTGTGGACACGCCCGGACAGCCAGTTGGCGGCCTTCGGGTCGTTGTAGGCGTTCAACAGGATCAGTTTCGCCGGAGTCGCGGTCAGCTTGCCCACCAGCGAACCGAGATACGCGGCGGTGGGCGGCACCCCCGGCTTGGGCTCGATCGACGCCACCTCGGTGAGGCCCAACCAGTGGCACAGGTACACCTGGTCGCGATGCATGATGACCACCGGCTTGCCCTTCAGCGGCGCGGCCTTCGCCTCCCAGCCCTTGATGGCCTGGTCCCAGCGCGCATCGAAGTCCTTGCCGCGCGCGGCGTAGTACGCCGCCTGGGCGGGATCGATCTGCGAGAGCCGCGCGGTCAATGCATGCGCCACCGCCTGGATGTTGCGCGGATCGAGCTGCACGTGCGGATTGCCCAGCGGGTGGATATCGCCCATGGCGCGATCCAGCTTCGACGGCACCTCGAGTAGTTTGAGCGCCGACACCGCCTCGAAGTACCCGGGCTGGCCGGACTGCACGCGGGAGTTGCCCGACTCCTGCAGCAGCACAGGCAGCCAGCCCACTTCGAGCTCGGCGCCGGTCGCGACCACCAGGTCGGCATTGCGCGCGCGGGCCACGAGGCTGGGCTTGGCTTCGACGCGATGCACGTCCTGCAGCGCCGTGGTGGCGACGTAGACGTTCACCTTGTCGCCGCCGAGCTCGGTGGTGAGCGCGCCCCAGTCGGGCGTGGTGGCGAGCACCTTGAGCGCGGCGCTGGCTGGCAGGCTGGCGGCGCCCACGAAGAGCGCGGCCATCAGCTTGATGAAGGTTTTCATGTTCATGTCCTAGTACTTGTGCGCGCCGTGCGCGCCGATGCCGTAGAGGTATTGCAGGCGGAGCACGTGGTCGCCATCCGTCAATGAATGGCCGTCGTCGCGCGCGTCGTCCCAGTCGAATTGCGCGCGCAGCCGCGAGAACTCGCTGGGATTCCAGTCGAACATCAGCGAGAGCCGATCGGGACTCGGCGCCGCGCCCGGCGGGGCGAATTCGATGGGCGGATCGCTCGCGGCGGGGCTGTACAGCGGGCTGCCGGAGTCGAGCGAGTCATAACGCGCGCCCACGCGCCAGCGCGCCGCGAACTGGTATACGCCCTGCAGGTACCAGCCTGATTGCGTGTTCCCGTAGTTAGCCAGCGCGGCCAGGCCCGCCGGATCGAAGACGAACGTGCCGTCTTCCTTGGGGTGCTTTTATTCGCCCTGCAACTTCAGCTGTCGCCGCGGCGACGGCTCCCACTTCAGCACACCGTCCACGACCCAGGTGTCGCTGTCGCCGGTGAACGAATCGAACGCGCTGGCGCCGTCGGCACCCGGGATGCCACCGGGACGTTCTTCCGCCCTCGACGTGAGCCACGAAGCGCCCGCGCGCCAGCTGGTGTAGTCACCGATGTCACCGCCCACGTGGGCAAACAAGGTGGCGCCGTTGAAGCCGTTGTCCTCGAGGCGCGTGCCGGGGAAGTTGTCGCCGTTGCCGGTCTCGGCGCCGAACTCGAGGAACAGGTCGGTCGGCGCCAGCCATTTCACCTGCACGCCGTTCTGCCGGTACTGCCCGCCGAACATGGCCTGGTACACCAGCGGCTGGTCGACGAAGTCCCAGGCGTGCGCGTGCACTTCATTGAGATAGCCGAAGCCGGAAAAGAATCGCCCGCCCTTCACGCTGAGCCCGTCGCGCAGCGCGGTAGTGCGGAAGAACGCCTCCTCCACTTCGATCTCGTTGTCCGCGGTGATGGCCGCGGTCAGCGTCCCCGAGAAGTAAGGATCGATGCTGGCGCTGAAGGTCAGCTCGGATTCACCGAGATTGAAACTGCGCTCACCGGGCCCGATCTCCTCGCCCGCGGGCACGAAGCCGGCGATCCGCCAGTCGGCCGGATCGCGCGAAGTGGTGGTGTACGAGCCACCCAGGATCAGCGAGATCGCGGGATTGAACGCCGAGGCGCTGCTGGTCGCTGCAGCCGCGGGTGGCGGCGGCTCCGGTCGCGTCGCTGCGACGGCGGTCGCCGCATCGGCCGGCGCCGCGTTGGCGGATTCAAGTTGCTGGATGCGCGCTTCGAGCGCTTGGACGCGCGCGTTGTAGTCACTCTTCAATGCCTGCATCTCGGCACGCAGCGCCGCGACATCGTCGGCGGCGGGTGCCAGCGCGGGCAGCGTGACGAGCGTCATCGACGCCACCACGAACCTGAGGTTCCTCATGTGAAGTCTCCATCGGAAAACGAACGGGCACGCGGACGCTTCGGCGCCGCATGGGTCTCAACGTGTTTTCAGAAGGAGACGGGAGGTGCGCGCGAGCGGAAGCCCGTGAATGCGCGTTGCGGAGCGAAGGAAACGAGATCGCGCGGAATCGCGTGATCGTGCTGGACCGTGACCGGCAGGACGACGACCGCACCGCCGCCCGCCATGTTCTGCAGGGGGGCGAAGGACAGGCACTCGCCGCACAGCTGCGTCGGAGTCGAGTGTGGATCGCGCTTCAGGTGCGTGCTGGCATGCGCGACCATGCCGAGCTGGGCAAGCAGGAATGCCAGCGTCAGCAGGTGTGCGAACCAGCGGCGAATACATCGAGTCAGGTCGGCCTCCGCGGGCGCACAGTATCCGCGCCGCGGGATGAATCGACAACTTACGACGGCGTAAGGAACCGGTGCGGCAGCCCCCGGTCGAATCCCCGATCGGGAGGTCCCTGATGGCTCAGCCATTCACTGCACGGCGTCTGAATACCTGGTGGCGCGAATATCGCGGCACGCTGCTGTTCCTGGTGTTGATGCTCGGCTTTCGCTCCGCCTGGGCCGACTGGGTCACGGTGCCCACCGGCTCGATGAATCCCACCATCATCGAAGGCGACCGCGTGCTGGTCGACAAACATGTCTATGGCCTGCGCCTGCCCTGGACGCTGACCCGGCTGACCGACGGGCGTGACCCGCTGCGCGGTGAAGTCGTGGTGTTCGATTCCCCGGGCGACGGCACCTCGCTGGTCAAACGCGTGATCGGCGTTCCGGGCGACGTGGTGGCACTCGATGAGCGGGGACTGTCGATCAACGGCGCGTATGCGGAGTACGCCCCGGGTGATCCCGCGCGGGTCGACACCCTGCTGACTTCGACC
>Ga0315912_10004891_pt1 | contig 12467 bp, 11 predicted proteins | sample VfabasoilMG_FD_204469 | JGI IMG/M metagenome (GOLD analysis project Ga0315912, IMG submission 204469) | Garden soil microbial communities collected in Santa Monica, California, United States - V. faba soil | ecosystem: Environmental > Terrestrial > Soil > Garden | place: USA: California... | reverse complement strand
GCGCGGCTTGCCGCCGACCGAGCGCAGGAAGAGCGCCACGCTCGATTCTCGCTCCGGGTCCTCTGCTTCGCCGACGATGAAGGCCAGAGTCCAGCCTGCGCCTGCGCCCGGTAGCGAGCGACAGAAGGACGCGAGATCTCGGTACAGGCGTCCTAGCTCCTGCTCGCTTCCGCCCATGCGAACGCCGTAGGGCGGATTCGTCAAGAGGAGCCCGGGCTCTCCTCGCGAGACTGAAAGTGCAGAGCCCAGGTCCCACTGGCGAAAGTCTCCCTGGAACAAGCTGATCTGCTCCCGAACGCCCGCTCTCACGGCGTTGTCCTGCAAATGGCCCGCCGTGACCGGATCCAGCTCGGCGGCGAAGAGCGCTGCCCGAGTGTCTGCGAAGAGCGCTTCCGGCAGGCCGGAGAGCGCCTCGGCGAGCCCCGGCAGACGAGCCCCGAGTGGCCGCTGCCCCGATGGCCACAGACTCTGCGCGCAGGCCAGCAGGGCCGCTTCGATCAGGATGGTCCCGGAACCCGCGAGTGGATCGACCAAGACCTGACGTTTGGCGTCGTGACGCGCCAGGAGGACCAAGCTGGCAGCGAGATCTTCCCGCAGGGGGGCATCCCCGTGGGCGAGGCGGTACCCGCGCTGGTGCATGGGGCGGCCGGCCAGGTCGATGGACACGGTGAGCTCGCCCTTCGCACCTTCGCTTTCGCCCGTCGGGACCGACCGCGCGTGCAAGATGACATCAGGGCTGTCGGGGTCGACCTGCCAGTCGATGCCGCGCGCTCGCGCCGCATCGAGCAGCGCATTCTTGACCACGCCCACGACTTGCCGCTGTCCCGCCTCGACCGACTGGGTTCCGAAGGCAAGCACGCTCAGGCGGCCGCCTCGTAAGAACCACGGCCGCTGTTCCGCCTGGAAATCTGCCAGGAGCTCGTCGTAGAGCGGCTCCAGCCTGGAGGCGGAGGACAGGCAGACGTCCCAGAGCACCCGCGCCGAGGTGCGGTGGTAGGTGACCGCCACTGCCGCGAGATCGTCCGCGTACGGGTAGACCAGGCCGCCCGGGCCCACCTTGCGCGGGGGTCGGGCCAAGAGCTCGCGGCTGCGCTCGCCCGGCAGGGCTCGCTTGGCGAGCCGTGAGAGCTCCCCGGCCATGATCCGGTTCGAGCCGAAGGCGCCGAGCAGACGCAGGTGGTCGAGCTTCATCGGGGTGCCTCAGAGCTCGTCCGACTCCAGCGGCGACAGCAGGTCTTGCACCTCGTCTGCGGACCAGTCGTAGCCGCCGGCAGCGGCGCCCAGGATGGCGTCGGCGAGATAGCGCTTCTTCGCTTGGAGCTCGAGGATGCGCTCTTCGACACTGGATGCGGCCACCAGGTTGTAGGCAATGACGGGTCTCTTTTGGCCGATGCGGTAGGCTCGATCAGTGGCTTGCGCCTGCGCTGCGGCGTTCCACCAGGGATCGTAATGGATCACCGTCTCGGCCGACACCAGGTTCAGCCCAGTGCCGCCGGCCTTGAGGCTGATCAGGAACACCTGGGCTTCTCCGGCCTCGAAGCGATCGACCAGCTCCTGGCGCTCCTTCGTTTGGCCCGTGAGCACGAAGTGCGGCACGTCGCGCGCTTCGAGCCCCTTGGACAGGAGGCCGAGCATCGAGGTGAACTGCGAGAAGACCAAGATCTTGCGCCTCTCGGCGAGCTCGCTCAGCGCGAGATCGAAGAACGCGTCGTACTTGGCCGAGCCCTTCACCCGGCGCGCACCCTCGACCGAGACGATGCGGGGATCGCAGCACACCTGGCGGAGCTTCATCAGTGCGTCGAGAATCGCGATGCGGCTTTGGGACAGGCCGTGCGCAGTGATGGCGGCGCGCACGTCGCTATCGGCCGCCAGACGGATGCTCTCGTACAGGTCACGCTGGTCGCCTAGGAGCTCCACCGAGCGCACCACCTCGGTCTTGGGGGGAAGCTCCGTGGCAACCTGTCCCTTGGTCCGGCGCAGGATGAACGGTGCCACCCGTTTTCGCAGCTGAGCGAGGCGCAGCTCGTCCCGCCGCTTCTCGATGGGCTCGCGGAACTGACGACGGAACTCCTCGGCTCGCCCCAAGAGCCCCGGCTGCGCGAACTCGAAGAGCGCCCACAGCTCGCCCAAGTGGTTCTCGACCGGCGTGCCGGAAAGGGCCAAGCGGTGGCGCGCCGAAAGCATGCGTACGGACGTGCTGGCCAGGCTGCGCTCGTTCTTGATCGCCTGCGCCTCGTCCAAGATGACGTAGTGGTACTCGCGGCCCGAAAGGCTCACCAGATCGCGGATGGCCAGCGGGTAGCTGGTCAGGACCACCTCCGCGCGATCGAAGCTGGCTGCCCTGCGATGGCGCCCGGGCCCCGTGTGCGAGAACACCCGCAGGTGTGGCGCGAATTTCGTGAGCTCTTTGTGCCAGTTTGGAACCAGGCTCGTCGGCGCCACGATCAGGCTGGGCCGATCCATCCGCCGCGCTTCCTTCTCCCTGCAGAGGAGCGCGATCGTCTGCAAGGTCTTGCCGAGGCCCATGTCGTCGGCCAGGACCCCACCGGCACCGGCGTCGCGCAGGTGCTCCATCCAGGTCAGCCCCTCCTCTTGGTAGTGGCGCAGCTCGGCCTTGAGCGCGGCCGGCTTGGGCGACCAGGCGGGCCCCTTCGCCAGCGCGCGCGCTCGGTCCACCCATTCGGCCCCTTTCAGCCACAAGCCTTCGCTCTGGCCCGTAGCCAGGGCCCGGTCGAGCCCGGAGAGCTCGAGCACGCGCGCCACTGGCAAGTCGAGCTTGCTCCCGGGCTTGGCCCCATCGGGGTAGAGCTCTGCCAAGACCGACAGGATGAGCTCGAGCCGCTGCCAAGGCATGGCCACGTAGCGCCCGTCCGCAAGCGGCACGGCTCGGAAGCGCGCCCTGACGTGAGCGAGGGACTCGAGGCTGCTGCCGGCGCCAGACTGTTCCAGAAGCTCGAGCAGGGCCGGCACCAGGTTGTAGGGGCGGCCGTCGATCACCACACCGAGCTCGATCCGAAACCAGTCGAGGTCGCCGTCGGTGTCGATGTGCCCGTAGAGGGGGGCATCCGGCGCCGCGACCCGAAAGGGGAACGAGTCGTCGACGGCGACGAGAAAACCGTGCGCTTGGAGCTCGGGGGAGGCATGCGCCACGAAAGAACAGCCTACGTGCCGCTGCCCGGCCAGCGCGATCAGGTAGTTGGCTCGGCTGCCGTAGCTCGGAAGCACGCCGTCGACTCTGCTGAGCTCGAGCGCCCCCAGGCTCTCCAGGAGCTGGCAGGCGCGCGCCTCTTCTCGCCGATCGCGCTCGAAAAGTGGCTGCAAGGAGCACTCGTCGGAGAGCTCCGCACCGAAGTCGAGATCGTCGTCCGGCCCGTCCTCGGCTTCTGGCAGGACGACTCTGCCCTCGTAGGCGAACTCGAGCACCGCGAGCCCTGTCAGTTCCTCCCGCTCCCCATCTTCCCCCTCGACGACGGCGAGCTCGCCCAGCAGCGTGAGCCGGGGCTGGAAGGGGAAGCTCTGGCCCTTGGGCTGGCTGGGCTGGCCGGGCGGACTGGGCCCACTGGGCCCACTGGGCGAGACCTGGCCCGGTCGGGGCGATTTCTCCGACGATTCACCCATGGGGCTCGCCTCTGTAGAGCAGAAACGTTCGAGCAGTGCGAGTGAATTCTGCTTTCAGGGCTCGCGCTTCGGCGGCATCGAGGCGCGCGCGAACGCGCCATGCAAGTGCCCGTACGACTGCTTGTAGTCCTCGTGCGCCAGGAGAACCATGCGCTGCGCTTCTTCCACGCCGTACTCTTCCTCGATCTCGCACGGGGAGAGCTTTCCTGGCTGCTGCTTGTAGGTCAGAAAGTAGTGCTTGAGGCGGTCGATCAGCGCCGGGGGGCAGTCGTCGATGTCGCCCCAAGTACCGAAGGCTGGATCGTTCTTCATCACCGCGAGCAGCTTGTCGTCTGCCTCACCCCGGTCGACCATGCGCAGGCCGCCGATCACGCGCGCCGTGAGCAGGATGTTGCCGTGCGAGATCGGACGCTCGGACAGGACGCAGACGTCGATGGGGTCGCCGTCGCCCACGATGCCGACGCGGCCGGTCACTTCCATGCAGCGCCCCGCCACGCGCGGGCCGCACAGCGTCTGCGGAACCAAGCCGTACGGCATGGGACACGTATTCGAGTAGAGCTGCGGGCGGTCGACCTTCAGGTGGCCCGAGACCTTGTCGAGCTCGTACTTCACGGTGTCGCCAGGGACCACCTCCACGAACACGTTGACGCGCACGGGCGCTTCTGCGCCGAGGGCCACGCCGTGCCAGGGGTGCGCCTGGAAGATCCCACCGAGCATTTGGGTCGGTGTCGGACCGGAGGGGGGAGGCAGGTCGTTGGGCATGGCGAGCGCTTTGAGCACCTCATAGCTCAGCAAGCGGCCCGCCAGGAAGGGTCGCGCACGGGAGAGCACGCCCGCGAGTCAGGGCCCGCCGCGCTTGCACTCGTACGCGCCCACGAAGACGAAGGCGCGCTGGCATTCGACCAGCACCGTGCCCTTGGGCGTGGAGAAGAAATACTGGTGGCTGATCGGGCTCTTGCCCAGCTGCGACAAGGCCGGCTCGCAGGCATCGCAGGCGAGAGCCTTCGCCTGTTCCTGCACCAGCGAATGGTCGGCGTACACGTTGTGCAAGCCGAGGGCAGTCAGGATGAGGAGCACGACGCTGAGCAGTGGACGTACGAAGCGCTTCATGGACCGCAAAACTCCTTGCCCGGCTCTTGGTTCGTCATTTGCCGGCTCCTGCCATCTCGAGCTCGAAGAACGGCGGCGTCAGCTCTTTGACCCACCACAGGCCTGCACCGACCTGCACGAAGTGTTTTTGCAGGATCCCGCGGTAGTAGCTGCCGTTGCGCACGTGGATGTTCTGGTCGGTGCGCTCGGTGTCGGTGCGTTCGCGCAGGTCGAAGCGGGTGGTGACTTCGAGGTAGAGCAGGCCCCGGCTCATCGCCGCCAGGTTGGCCACCGCAGGGGCGACATCGGGGTCCGGCAAGTACTGCAGCACGCCCTGGCAGACGATGAGGTCATGCTGTTCGCGATCGCGCCAGCGGGCGATGTCGCGGTTCAGGTAGCCGTGCTTCTCACACATGGCCTTGCTGACTTCCGTGCCGACGTAGCGCGTCGTCTTGGCGTGCTTCTCGACCCATGCCTTCCACAGGCCGACCCCGGCTCCCACATCCAGTAGGCTCTGAACTTCAATCCCGTTGTACTTTGCAAAGGCAAAGACGTACCGCGCCAGGAGCGCATGCTCCTCGGGGGACACGACGCGCGTTTTGGGCGACAGGTAGAAGCGGTCGTAATAGGCCTGGTCGAACTGCCCGAAACGATCCATGTGGCAGTCACCATACCAAAGGCCGGCGCGCGCGGGTGGGCCCGCCCCCAAATGCTGCAAAAAGGCCTGGTGTCCGGGCTTGGGATCACTATACCGGGCGGCAAGCCTTGGCCCGACGGGTCGAGGTCGACCAGAAGGATACCCAGTTCATGAACAAGCACGTTGCCATCCAGACCCGCGTTCCTACCCAGGAAGGTGAGACCTACCGCGTCCACGACATGAGCCTGGCGGAGTGGGGCCGCAAGGAAATCGCCATCGCCGAAACGGAGATGCCTGGCTTGATGTCCATCCGCGAGGAGTTCCGGGCGAAGAAGCCGCTCGCCGGTGCGCGGGTTGCGGGCTGCCTGCACATGACCATCCAGACGGCTGTCTTGATCGAGACGCTGGTCGATCTCGGCGCTGAGGTGACCTGGACCTCGTGCAACATCTTCTCCACTCAGGATCACGCGGCCGCCGCCATCGCGAAGACGGGAGTCCCCGTCTTCGCCTGGAAGGGGGAGACCGAGGAGGAGTACGAGTGGTGCCTCGAGCGCCAGATCTACGCGTTCAAGGGTGGCAAGGGCCCCAACATGATCCTCGACGACGGCGGGGACCTCACGATTTGGATCCACCAGCGGCACGCGGACCTGTTCGAAGGGGCCGATCCGATCCGCGGCCTGAGCGAGGAGACGACGACGGGCGTTCACCGCCTCTACGAGATGTTCCGCGATGGCAAGCTCAAGTGCCCGGCCATCAACGTCAACGACTCGGTGACCAAGAGCAAGTTCGACAACCTGTACGGCTGTCGCGAGTCCCTCACGGACGGCATCAAGCGCGCCACGGATGTCATGTTCGCCGGCAAGGTATGCGTGGTGGCCGGCTACGGTGACGTGGGCAAGGGCTGCGCCCAGGCGATGCGCGGTCTCGGCGCGCGGGTTCTGGTGACCGAAATCGATCCCATCTGTGCGCTCCAGGCCGCCATGGAGGGCTACCAGGTCGTGCAAATGGACGACGCAGCACCTTTGGGCGACATCTTCGTCACGGCGACCGGCTGTTGCGAGGTGATCAAGGCGCGCCATCTCGACGCCATGAAGAACGAGGCGATCGTCTGCAACATCGGTCACTTCGACAGCGAGATCGACATTGCCTACCTGGAGAAGCGCTCCGACATCGTCGAAGAGAACATCAAGCCCCAGGTGGATCACTTCATCTATCCCGACGGCAAGAAGCTGATCGTGCTGGCTCGTGGTCGCCTGGTGAACCTCGGTTGTGCGACGGGGCACCCCTCGTTCGTGATGTCGAACAGCTTCTCCAACCAGGTGCTCGCGCAGCTGGCGCTCTGGAATGAAAAGTTCCCGCTCGGCGTGCACCTCTTGCCGAAGAAGCTCGATGAGAAGGTCGCCGCCCTGCACCTCGGCAAGCTGGGTGCAAAGCTCGATCGGCTCAGCGACAAGCAGGCGCAATATCTCGGTGTCGCCATCGAGGGTCCGTACAAGCCCGAAGCGTACCGCTACTGACGCAGGCGGGGGCGCAGCCCCCGGCCCTGTCCAGCGGGGGCCGGTGCGCGCCAGGGGGCGGGTGCGAGCGCCGGCGGAAACGCCTTCGACCCTGGTTCTGCGCCTCCAAATTGGCGCGCGACCTTGGGAAACAGGTGCGAAGCAGCCTTCCCCAGGCACCAATTTCCCCTGATTGTTTCGTACCCGTTTCAAGAGCAGAGGCGCTGCAAGCAGCGCTGAGTAGCTGAATCTGGCTCTGATGTGTGCAGGGGGGGAGCGCAGGCTGCCGAGTACCCTGCAAGTGAGGTCCGGGCGCGACCTCACTGCTCCTGCTCATAAGAATTTGTAATCGCTGATGAAGTTGGCGGGTCTTCCGGATCTTTTCCGACATTTCGGCCGCTCACTGCGGGAAAACCACCTCGAAATGATTGTGAAATGAACGCCTAGCTAAAGAGTCGGTCATCGGTTCAGCGGTTCACGAACCCCCCGATCGCCCCGCCTCGGTGACGGGCCGCGAAGGTTCCAGCCGCTGGTCCACGGACCCAAATCCAAGGAGAAATTGATGAGCCTTTATCGAGGAGTGAGCGCTGGAGTGGTTTCGAGTGCGGTGATGCTGCTGTCCGCCAGCAGCGCCTGGGCACAGGCAGCCGCAACGGCAACCGCGGAGGCATCGACCACCGCACCCCCCGCCGCCGAGGCAACCGCCACGGCGGAAGCCGCGCCGGCCGCTGAGGCAGCCCCTGCCGAGCCGGCTCCTGCCGAGGCAGCCCCTGCCGAACCCGCTCCCGCGGAACCCGCTCCGGCTGAGGAGCCGGCGGCCGAAGAGGAGGCCCCTGCCGAGGAAGCAGAGGGTCCGTTCTCGTACATGGTCTTCGGTGACGCCTACGCCACCGTGCAGACCGCCGCTCCTGGTTCTCCGTCGCCGCTTTGGCGCGCCTACGCCTCGAACGCCGTCGTGTCTGTCCCGGGCGCTCCAGTAGCGTTCGTCGCGGAGAACGGCTTCAGCCTCAACTTCGCGGGCGCTGACCTGGCCTACTCCACCGAGCACTTCGGCGTCACGACGAGCCTGCGCTTCGGACCCGGCGTCACCAAGTTCTACGCTGCCGACATGGGCGGCCTCGGCGTTGCCGGAATCACCCAGGCCTTCGCGACCTGGAAGCCGACGGACAAGATCAGCCTCGACTTCGGCCAGTTCGGCACCATCTTCGGCGCCGAGGTGGCGGAGAGCTGGATCAACCTGAACTACACGCGCGGCGGCCTCTACTACGCGATGCAGCCCTTCTGGCACACCGGCTTGCGCGCGGCGATCGCGCTTTCGGACACCATTACGCTCAAGGGCTTGCTCGTCAACGACGTGAACACGGTCTCCCTGGTCTCCACCCCCGGTGGCGATATCCAAGCCGGCTTGCAGTTGGCAGTAGCCGCGGGCGATCTGGGTCTCTACGTCGGCACCTTGCAGACGCTCGGCACCCAGAACCTGCTCTTCGACCGCTTCTTCGACGTCGTGGTCACTTACATGCCCGGCGACTTCAGCTTGGTGTTCAACGCCGACTTCAACGCCTCGGACACCGCGACCGAGATCTTCGGCGGCAACAAGTTCTTCGGCGTGAGCTTGGCGGCAGGCTACGCGTTCTCGCCCATGTTCGGCCTGAACGGGCGCGTCGAGCTGCTCGACTTCTCGGTCGACGACGCCGCTGGCGTCGGCTCTGGCGACGAGGTCGTCACTGCGACGCTCACGCTCGACGTCAAGCCGGTCAAGGACATGGACAACGTCGTCTTGCGTTGGGACAACCGGCTGGAGGCGGCGCTCGATACGACTCCGCTCAACGACGGCGGCGGTGGCCCCACCGACCTCTGGTTCTCCTCGACCATCGGTCTGGCGGTGCACGCCAACGGCATCTTCTGAGTGCCTCCGCGTTAGCGTGGATCGGGCCCACCTCGCCCTTTGGGGCGATGTGGGCCCGTTCCTTATTTCGGCGCCCTGGTCCGAGCGAGGCGTCTGAGCGAGGCCCAGCCTCCCTGCCGCTCAGAGCATGGTCGCTCGAGCGTTCATCAGGTAGGTGTTGTCGAGCTGAGCCTTGTTGTCGATGTTGACGTCGAGATCGTGGAGCAAGCCGTCGCGGAGGGAGTAGACGACACCGTGAATGGTCAGCGACTGCCCGCGCCCCCACGCGTCCTGGATCAAGGTGGTGTGGCCCAGGTTCTCCACCTGCTGCATGACGTTCAGCTCGCACAGGCGCTCGCCTCGCTTGTCCTGGTCGAGCGTCTCCAACTCCAGCTCGTAGCGGCGTGCGACGTCCCGGATGTTGCGGATCCAGTTGTCGATCAGACCGAACGATTTGTGGCCCAGGGCTGCGAGCACACCCCCGCAGCCGTAGTGCCCACACACGATGACATCCGTCACCTTCAAGACGTCGACCGCGTACTGGACGACCGACAGACAGTTGAAGTCCGTGTGCACGACCAAGTTGGCCACGTTCCTGTGCACGAAGACCTCGCCAGGATCGAGGCCCAAGATCTGGTTTGCTGGGACGCGACTGTCGGCGCAACCGATCCAGAGGTAGCGCGGCGTTTGCTGAGCAACCAAGCGCTCGAAATATCCGGGGTCCCGCTGGACCTGTTCGCGGGCCCAGGTCCGGTTGTTCTCGAAGAGGGGAGCGAGATCCGTCATGGCGACTCCGAGAATGGTAGGAGAGCGATTGGTTCGTCAATGCGGCCCGACAGTTTCCCACCATGGACCAGGCCTCGGGGCTACCAGGTCGGCGGTGCTAGCTCGGCCGCGCTAGCTCGGCCGTGCTAGCTCGGATGGACGGACGGCGGGGCGCCGGTCGTGCTGAAGCCAGAAGCGCCACCGCTCAGTAGGAAGGCGAGCAGCTCGGCTGGCGGCACGTCGAGCGGCTCCACTTGGGAGGCGGGCACGACCAGCACTTGGCCCGCGATGTTGTAGGCCTGCGGCACGTAGACGACCACGTGGTCGAAGAGTCCGAGCGCAGGCACGCTGCTCCTGCTCACGAAACCGAGCAGCTTGAGCTCCGATCCGGGCACCAGCCGAACCGCGACCGGACGCCCGAAGCGACGCTCCTCGCCCACGAACGCCTGGATGAGGTCGCGAATCGCCGTGTACAAGAGCTTCGCCACCGGCAGGTGGCTCATCACCCGATCGAACAAGTCGTAGAGCCGTCGGCCGACCACGTTGGACACGAAGAAGCCGACGCCGATGACGAGGAGCAACGTGATGGCCAGCCCCAGGCCCGGGATGGACAACCCGAGCAGGCTGTCGACCGCGGTGACGACGAAGTAGATGACGTAGGCGGTTGCTGCGACCGGAAGCAGCACCAAGCAACCCTGCGCGAAATAGCGAATTAGGCGGGACATGCGCCCTAGCAAATCACGAGCGTCAGTTGGTCGGAAGGGCAGGGGCCGGCTTGGCGAGTCGCCGGCACAGCTCGAGCTGGCCCAGCCCCACCGCGACGGCCACCTCGGTGCGCAACGTGGAACGAGAAAGTGTGGCGAGCTCGTAGCCAGCCCGGCGGAAGAGCTCGACCTCCTCGGGCACGAAACCGCCATCAGGACCGAACGCCAGCACCACCTCGGCGTCTCGGTGCCAAGACGGGCCCTCGAGTGCAGCCGGCATAGCGTCCTCGGCTGAGGGGTCGAAGAGCACGTGGGTCCCGCCGGCACCGGCACGCACTGGTCGGACGACCTCCTCCAGGTGTCGATGCACCACGAGGAGCGGCAGGTGGACGAGGCCTCCTTGCTCGAGGCCGAGGTGCGCGTCGCTCTTCAGCCGGTCGGGGTGCAGGCGGGGTGACGAGAAATAGGCCGGGTCGACCTTGTGCGCTCCGACCAGGTCCAGGCGGCGGACGCCGAGCGAGGCCGCCAGCTGGACGATGCGGGAAAGGCCCTTCGGCCTGGGGAGAGCGAGAATCAGGCACGTCTGGGGCTCCCGCGACGGCACGACCGGTCCGAGTCTGAGCTCGACGCGTGCGGCGGCCCGCCCGATGGCGGTGACCTCTGCCGGACACAGCCCCAGACCCAGGATGCCTGCCTTCACCGGGTCGCCGACCCCCTTGCCCAGCACTCCAAGCAAGTGAGCGGCGCGCGGCCCCTCGACGATCGCCGTGTCCCTGCTGACCTCGTCTGGCAGGAGGAGCAGGAGGTTCACGACGCCTTGGGATAGCTGCCCAGCACCTTGCGGAGCATTTGGCGCTGGCGGAGGTCCTCGAGAGCGCGCGCGAGCGGTGGGTCGTCGACGTGGCCCTCGAGGTCGACTACGAACGCGTACTCCCAGCGCTTGGAGGGGAGCGGGCGACTCTCGATGCGGGTCATGTTTACTCCCGCGTCATCGAAGATGCCGAGCGCGCGGCGCAGGGCCCCGCGCTCGTGGGGCGTCGTGAACACGAGGGTCGTCCGGTCGTGGCCGGAGCGTGCGGGTCCCTGGTTCGAGATGGCGACGAAGCGGGTGGTGTTCTCCGGCCGATCGCCGATGCCCGAGGCCAGGGCGACCAGGCCGTAGTGCGACCCAGCGAGCGGGGAAGCGATGGCCGCGCTCTGCGAGAGGGTGCCGACCGCTGCGGCGGCGGCGGAGGTCGATGCGAAGACTTCGCGCTCGGCGCTGGGGAGGTTGCGTTCGAGCCACAGGCGGCATTGCGCGAGCGCTTGCGGGTGGGAAAGGACCCGCCGCACGGCTCCGAGCACGATGCCCGGCGGCGCCAGCAGCTCGTGGCGGATTTCCAGCTCGAGCTCGAGCTCGATGACGGGAGCCATTTCGATCAGGCAGTCCATCGTTTCGCGGACCACGCCCTCGGTAGAGTTCTCGATCGGCACCACGCCATGGGCGGCCGAGCCGTTGGCTACTGATTCGAAGACCTGAGTGATGCTGACGCACGGCTCGTAGGTGGCCTCTGCCCCAAACCCTTGCAGCGCGGCGGCGTGGGTGTTGGTGTAGACGGGGCCGAAGTAGGCGACGACCATCACGGGCTCCTTCCTCCGGGACTCGCGAGCCGGACCAGCGAGCCTAGACCAGGAGCGCAGCCAGCGAGCCGAGTTTCATGGCCAAGCCCAGGTCCCCTTCGATCAGGAGCTTGCCAGCGAAGAACAGCTGCGGGGCTTCCACGCGCCCCTCCATGAGCTCGACGTAGTCAGAAGCTGCGAGCTTGAGCGTGCAATCGGCGGGGCCGTCGGTTTCTTCGAGTTTCGGCGGGTTCTTCAGCGTCGCCAGCCAGGTTCCACCGCCCTCGCCACTCAGCTCGAACTTGTAGGTCGCGCCAATTTGGTCGGCCAAGCTCGGGTTCTCGCCGAGCTTGGTACGGGCGCGGTCCATGAGCTCTCGTGCAGTGGTCATCGCTGTTGAAAGCCTAGCCCATTTGGGTGAGCATGCCTACGCGAAGTGCACACGCTCCTCTTCGTCTACGGATCGCTCCGCCGCGGGGAGCGCCATCACGATAGGATGCGGGGCGCCGAATACGTGGGGCCAGCGCGCACTGCCATGGGCTATTGGGTAGTTCCGCACGCGGAGGGCTACCCAGCCCTCGTGCGCGGGGCGGCCGGCGATGGTTTCGTCCAGGGGGAAGTCTACCGGGTCGAGCCAGCGCACCTCTCCGAGCTCGACGAATTCGAGGAGTGCC
>Ga0315912_10004890_pt1 | contig 12467 bp, 1 predicted proteins | sample VfabasoilMG_FD_204469 | JGI IMG/M metagenome (GOLD analysis project Ga0315912, IMG submission 204469) | Garden soil microbial communities collected in Santa Monica, California, United States - V. faba soil | ecosystem: Environmental > Terrestrial > Soil > Garden | place: USA: California... | reverse complement strand
CCCTGCCTCACCATTGATGTACTCGTCAGTGATGAGTCTGCGGCTGCCTTCGAAGAACGAAGACGCCATAATCCAGGACTCGAGGCACGCGCTTGTCAGGCACGAGCCCAGTTAAGGGAAAAAACAAGTTCGTGAGGATAGCTCTTCGCGGACCGAGATCCTCAGTCAGCTTCAGTGGCAGAATGTCTGTTGAATAGCGGACCCCAAAACTGTTTTGCAAATCTTCGCTGTGGTGCTTGAATCTCTCGACCGCACGATCAAATGATTGCATCGGCACCAACTCGGCATCGAGAATCGTCGGACGTTCTTTCAGAAAGAACTCAGGCGGTACTAGCTTGTCGTGACCTGGGGTGATCAACTCGGTAGCCGGCCTGGCTGCCACCTCCCGGTTCAGCAGACCAGTCCGATCGTAAATGAACAGATGGGAGTAATACCCCAGGTTGCCGACAGCATGTGTCACGAGTGTGTCTTCCGGCCCGGCAAAATTCTTCAACACAAGGGCCATTTCCCTCATCTGATTGCTGTGCCGGCGCTGGACGTTCCACTTCGTGAGCTCCGACAGATAGGGCGGCTCTTTCCAGTCGATTCTTGCTCGTATCCGCTCGGGTACGACGTGCACATTAGCCGCGGGAAGCAGACTGAGGATAAGTACCACGCTAACTGTCGCGCCGACTAGCACGGCATCCTTCAGCGATTGATCCCGTTCCCAGAGCCATTTGAGGAGCATCGCGAAAAGAAGCGCATTGAATGGGAGCATTGGAACGAGAAAGCGTCCCATCGTCATGTAATCGCCGCCCACGGCGATCGAATAGCCGATCGGCGCAATCGCCAGGATCAAAGCGGGGATACCAATGGGCCGAGTCGTCTTACCAAAAGCGACAATGCCGGCCGGTAATACCAGTAACGGAGTCATGAAGGTCACAACATAGACTGCGACGTACCGTATTCCGCGCTCGATGCCGGCAAGACTCAATCCGATATTCTTGGCGTGGGCGGTGTTTGCTATCAGCGCGTCGTAGTAGCTGTAGCGCCAGGCCAGGAAGACAACGAAGCCGGCGAGCACAATCGTGAAGTAGGTTAGCGGTATCCTCCTCGTTCTCACGCCACTCAGCCAGTTGGCGAGATAGGCGCAAGCGCCAACAAGAATGGCCCACGCAAGGCCTTCGACGCGCAAGAGGACGAGTGCAAGCCCGGCCAATCCACCGCGCCATGTGTCCTGACGGCGGATGACGATGTGTTCGAAGGCGATGAACTGCGCGAGAGCCGCCGGTACGGTTTCCAGGCCACTCGTGGACCACACGGCGAAGGGCGGAAACACAGCCAACGTTAGCGTAGCGAGCGTCGCGAGCCACAGGTTCAGGCCCAAAGAGATTCGCAGTACAACGAATACTCGATAGAGCAGGATCGCCCCTAAAAGAGACGATGTCAGGGGTACCCAGAAGATGACGTCTCCCCCCAGGAACTCGATGAGGCCAGACCACAGCACCCATAGGAAGTTGCTGTACCCCTCAACTGGAACCTGCTCGCCGAGGTTGAATCGAAGGCCATTGCCGTGTGCGAGGTTGTAGGCGTAACGAAACGAAATGAATGCGTCTTCATCCACCCACCAGAAACACCGCACCAAGAAGATGTACGGCACGAGCGCTATCGAGAACGCGGCGAGCTCGCGTCTGCCGATTCGTGTTGGCATGTCCATTGGCCTCGTGACCCTGACTCTCAGGGATTTTTCCTGGCCCGACGACGACCGGGCACCAGCGATGACATTCGCGCCTCTCGATGCCGGTTCTCCTCGAGCACCTGATCGCGAATCTCTGCCTCCGTCTGCAGCGTAAGGTCGTTCACGCGCGTGTCCGGAGCGGCGGCGATGTTCTCGAGCAGCGCGAGATACTGATTCGCCAGGCGCTGGATCGTGGCGCGATCGAACAGGTCGGTCTTGTAGGTCCACTTCGTGACGATGCCGTTCTCCTGTTCCCGCACGAACAGCGCCAGGTCGAACCTCGCCGTCTCGGCCTGGCTCGGCATCGGTGTCATCGTCAGACCCGGCAGGCGGAGCGTTTCCAGAGGAATGTTCTCCATCACGAAGAGCATCTGGAACAGCGGCGTTCGGCTGCGATGCCGCTTGGGCCGTAACTCCTCGACGAGCCGATCGAACGGCACGTCCTGGTGAGCAAACGCTCCCATCGCTGTGTCACGCACTCGCGCCAGCACATCGCGGAACGTGGGATTACCACTCAAGTTGGTCCGCAGGACCAGCAGGTTGACGAAGAAGCCGATCATCCCTTCCAGCTCCGCGCGGTTCCGTGCGGCCAGATCGGTACCTACCACCACGTCGTCCTCGCCGACATGTCGATAGAGCAGCGTTTTGTAGGCTGCCACCAGTGTCATGAACAGCGTCACATGCTGCTGTGTCGACAGACGATTCAACCCTGCCGCCAGCGCGTGCGGGATGAGCAGTATTTCGTCGGCCCCCTGGAACGTCTCGACCTCTGGCCGCGGCCGATCCGTACGAATCTCGAGTGTGGGAAGGTGACCGCCCAGCCGGGCCTTCCAGTAAGTCAACTGAGACTTCAGCCCGTCGCTCTCGAGCCAACCTCGCTGCCAGACTGCGAAATCGGAGTACTGAACAGGCAGCTCGTCCAGCGGCGACGGACGCCCTTCGCGAAACGCCGCATACAGCACGGATAGTTCACGGACGACGAGCGCGAGCGACCAGCCGTCCGAGACGATGTGATGCATCGCAAAAAGAATCGTGTGCGACGTCGCACCGTGCGTAATCAAGGTGACCCTGATCACGTCGCCGGCGGAAAGGTCGAAGGGCCGGCGCGCATCGAGCGCGGCCAGGCGCCGCACTTCTGTGTCTCGCGACGCTTCGTTCAATGCGTTGAACTCCACGATGCGCACCGCAAGGCGCGTCGGCATTCGGACCTGTACCGGCTGTCCCTGTTGCAGCACGTAGCCGGCCTGGAGCACTTCGTGCCGCCGCACGATCTCGCCGAATGCCCGCTCCAGCGCCGCCACCTGCACTTCTCCGCTCACGTGCAAGGCGGCCGGCATGTTGTAGTACGGGTTTCCCGGCTCCATTTGCTCGAGGAACCACAACCGCTGTTGCGCGAAGGAGAGTGGTAAGGGCCCCTCGTGGCTCGTTCGCTCGAGCGGCGGCATCTCTGACGGCGCACCGCTCAATCGCGCCCCGTCCTCGCCAAGAGCTTTGGCCAATTCAGAGACAGTGGGGCTCTCGAAGACGCGACGCAGCGGAAGCTCAGTGCCGAAGACATCGCGGACTCTCGACACGATTCTCGTGGCCAAGAGGGAATGCCCGCCCAGTTCGAAGAAGTTGTCATGCGCCCCGACCCGCTCCAATCCGAGCACCTGGCACCAAATCTCCGCCAGGCGTTGTTCGACTGGATCGCGTGCCGCGATAAATGCATCGTCCAGATCTGGCCGCGTCTGGTCCGGGGCCGGCAGCGCGCCGCGGTCGACTTTTCCGTTGGGCAGCAACGGAAGCGCCTCCAGAGTCACGAAGGCCGCAGGGATCATGTAACCGGGAAGCCGATCCTGCAGGTGATCGCGTAGGTCCGTGACCGTTGGCGGCGGCCCGTCGGCAACCACATAGGCCACAAGCCGTGTGGCCCCAGGCTGATCCTGGCGCGCCAGCACAATGGTCTCCCGCACCGCCGCGAAGTCGCGCAGCGCCGCTTCGATCTCACCCAATTCGATCCGGAATCCTCGAATCTTGACTTGATGATCAATGCGGCCCAGAAAGTCGAGACGACCATCAGCCCGCCACCGCGCGAGGTCGCCTGTCCGATAGAGCCGCTGACCAGGTGCCAGCCCGAGCGCATCGGGCAGAAATCTCTCGGCAGTCAGGTCGGGACGATCAAGATAGCCACGTGCCAACCCGCCGCCACTCAGCTGCAGCTCACCGGCCACACCGATCGGAACCGGTGACCTCCCCAGCTCGCCCAGATAGACTTGCGTATTGGCCAGGGGCCGGCCGATCGTCGGTCGATCGCCAATCGCTCGCTGGCAGAAGGTCGAATAGGTCGTATCTTCCGACGGGCCGTACAAGTCGCAAACCTTCTCGATAGTTCCCGTGGCGTAAAGAGCGTCGGACAGCTCTCTCGTCAGTGGCTCGCCAGCCAAGTTCACCGTTCGGACAGACGAGGGGATTCCGCCCGTCCGCAGGAGCTCGGTGATCGCGGATGGAACCGTGTTGATTAGCGTTACCCGCTGAGCGGAACGCAGAGTGGGAAGTTCCAAGGCCGTGGGGGCCAGGATCACGGTCCCACCGGTACTGAGCGTTACGAACAGCTCCCACACTGACAGGTCGAAACAAATCGACGTGGCCGCGAGCACGCCCGCCAGTTCTGCGGCGGAATAGTTCTCACGCGACCAGCGCACGAGAGTAACGACACTGTGCTGTTCGATCGCTACGCCCTTCGGCCGCCCCGTGGAACCCGATGTGTAGATGACGTGCGAAAGGTTTTGGGTCTCTCCCGTCCGGCCTAGATTTTCCCCGTCCTCCGCGGCTGCGATCTGTAGTGTGGCGTCCAGATAGACGACGCGGGCGGTGTGCTCCGGCAAGGAAGCCGCCAGCCGCTCGTCGGACAACACCACAGAAGCACCGCTGTCTTTCAGGATGAAAGCCAATCGGCTTGACGGATAGGCCGGATCCATAGGGACATAGGCCGCCCCCGCCTTCAGCACGCCCAGTGCCCCGACGACCAACTCGATCGATCGATTCAGGCACAGCCCCACACGTGCTTCCGGCCCCAAGCCGAGGGATCGGAGGTAGCGCGCCAGTTGGTTGGCTTTCCGATTCAGCTCACCGTAGGTCAGCTGCTGATTGTCGAAGACCACCGCGACCGCGTCTGGAGACGTCCGGACCTGCGCCTCAATCAGTTCGTGCAGGCACTCATCTGGCCAATCCACGGCAGTGTCGTTCCACTCGATCAGTAGCCGTCGCCGCTCCGTTTCACTCAACACCGCGAGATCGGCCACTGGTCGTCCCGGATCATCGACGATCGCCTGTAACAGGACTTCGAACTGCTCCAGCAGACGATCCATCGACGATGGCTCGAACAGATCGGCGTTGTATTCAATGTCGAGCCGGGCCGGCGTCCCGTCTCGTTCTACAACCAGAAGGCTCAAGTCGTGTTTGGCCGTGATCGCGGTTATCGGTTCGTGTGTCGCGGTCAGTCCCCGCAGGGACAGCGTCGCGACCGATTCTTCTCGCGCTTCGATCGATACCTGGAAGACCGGAGTTCGGCTCATATCGCGCACTGGCTGAAGAGCCTCCACCAGCTTCTCGAACGGCAGGTCCTGATGCGCATACGCACCGAGCGTCACTTCCCGAACGCGGCCCAGTGTCTCGCGGAAAGACGGGTTGTCGGTCACGTCGAGGCGCAAGGCGAGTGTGTTGACGAAGAGACCAATCAACCCTTCGAGCTCGGGGCGTAGCCTGTTGGCGATCGTCGTACCCACCACGACATCGCCTCGTCCGACGTACCTACTGAGCAGGACTTGGAAGGCCGCCAGAAACGTCATGAAAGACGTGACACGTTCCTGGCGAGCGAGGCGCGATAGCCGATCGCTCAACGCGGGGGCAATCGCGCGTGACGCCAACGCACCTCGATAGGTTCTGACTGGCGGTCGAGCACCGTCCGTGGGTAGATCCAGCGTTAGTGGTGCCCCACTTAGCCGTTCACGCCAGTACGACAGCTGCGCATCGAGTGCGGGACCATCCAGCCACTCCTTTTGCCAGATGGCGAAGTCTCCATATTGAACCGGCAGGTCGGTCAGAGGCGAGGGGTTGCCGAGCGCATACGCCTCGTACAGAGTCGCAATCTCGGTCATCAGAACGCCTGCCGACCAGCCATCGCTCACGATGTGGTGCATGTTGAACAGCACCACGTGCTCGTCGCTGGACAACCGCAGCAGCGACACTCTGATAAGGGCAGACCGCTCCAGATCGAAGGGGCGTTGCGACTCGTCAAGGGCCAGCCGGAGAACCTCGTCCGTGCAACCACGTACGTCGATCAATTTGATGTCGGGACGCCCGATCGGCTCTACCACCTGCACTGCTCGATCCCCATCTCGACGAAATGTGGTGCGCAGTGCATCGTGACGATTGACGACTGTCTGGATAGCGTGATTGAACGCCGCCGTGTTCAGTTGACCGCGGAGGCGAACCGCGACAGGGATGTTGAACAGGCTACTGCCTGGCTCGAACTGATCGAGGAACCACAATCGTTCCTGGGCGAACGACAGCGGCAGCTCCGTCCGCCGCTCTGCTGGTCGAACAGGCGGGATCGCGGCGCCGGCATCGGCCTCCTTGGTGCTCTCGACGATCCGCGCGAGCCCATCGACCGTCGGCGAATCGAACGCCGTCTGCAGCGGCAGATTGACTCGGAATACGTCGCACAAACGCGACATGACCTGCGTGGCCAGGAGTGAGTGGCCGCCGAGATCGAAGAAGTCGTCGTGCAGACCCACCCGATCCACACCCAGCAACTGCTCCCAGATGCCGGCGATCAGCCGCTGCGTCTCGGTTCGCGGCGCACTGAAAACGGTGCTTTCCTCCGCTCTGACTCGAACCAGTCTGCGATCGTCGATGGCCCTCACGATCTCTGGTACGTCGAGCAGCCTTGCAGGCTTCTCGAACAGGCGGACTGCGCTCCAGCCGCTTCTTGCTGGCGATGCGGCGCGGATCGTTGTCTCCTCGGCTGCAACAGTCGGCACGGTTGCGTCCGCCTGGAACGCCATCTCGCGCGCGTGCTGCGTCGGCAGGACGAAGTCGAACGCGTTTCCGTTCGATTGCTTGAATTGCTCGCCGACTTTGGTCAGGAACTCGAGAGCCGGCTGATTTCGGTCCGTCGGCTTGAGCGGAATTCGAACGTGCGCCAGCCCTCTTTCCGCCGCGATCTCTCCCAGCCGCGCGACCACGCGGTGCTCGACGCCACGCCCCAGGGCACGGCAACTCAGGAGGAACGTGTCTACGTTGAGCCGCTCGCTATCGGGCTCACAGATGGCGACACCGACCAGTCCGTAGTCTCCGAAGCGATCGGATACCTCCACCGTGAGACATTCCGCCTTCGCCTCGCGGAACATCGCATCCAGCTCGCCTTCCGACCGGCCGACCTTGTTGACGTTGAATTGATTCGTCCGCTGCGTCAGCTGCGACACGCGCGGCAATTGATGCGGCGACATCCTGCCGATCGACACTTCCAACCCGAGGTCGGCGATGAAGTCCGCAAAGCTCAATGACTTCTCGCGCAGCTGCTCTCGCTGTGCGTTCTGCTGATACAGACGCGTCCGCTTCGTGTCTTCAGACGTCAGCCGCGCATGATCGAACGCCCAGACGTTTGCGAGAAACGCAGGAATCTCCTCGGCGACTTGAGGAAGCTGAAGCGACAGCACCTCAGGGCAGTTCGCGCGGACCTCGGCGCACTCGACCGGGCTGTCGTCAAGGAACACGAAGCTGTCGAGGCCAAGCTGCAGTTCCGCGGCCAGCGAGCTGATGTTCTCGGACTTCGGTCGCCAGTTGACTCGCCAGGAGACGACGTGATTGCGACGCAATGGCATGTCGTCTCGACGGTCGAACACCTCGAAGACGTCTGCCTCTTGATTCTTGCTGCAGACACAGATCAGCCGTCCGGCGTCGTGCTGTCCGACCATGAACTGCTGCAAGGCCTTGTAGGCGGGACCGATGGAAATTCCTTCGACGCCATCTTCTGCGCACACGCCCTTCCACAGCGTGTTGTCGCAGTCGAGCACGATAACCTTGTGCGGAGCTCTCTTGAGCGAGGCGATGTGCCTGACGATGGACGTTCCCAGCGCAGCGAAGAACTCGCGCGTGTAAGGAACGCGACCCAGTTCGTCTCCGTGTGCGTCGTAGTAGTTCGACACAGGATACGCACGGGCGAGATCACTCGGTGCGATCAGCGTGACGCCGGTCACGTCCTTCAGACTCGAGGCCAACACGCCTTCCATCTGCTCGTGAAGCGCGTGCTGCGCCGGATCCCTTTGCGTCCGCGGCGATGAAGGACAGACGCACACGAGCCACGGCGTCGCAGTCCGGCTGGCGGCCGTCGTCAAGGCACGGACAAGCTCTTCGACGTTTCGCTGAAGCTCTGATCCCTGCCAGTCTTCCAGGCGAACCAGCACGACGTTGAGACCTCGCTGGTTCGTGGCAAGCAGGCTGTCGGGTGCCAGCAGCTGCTGAAAGACCTGACCATACGGAGCGAATTGCGTCTTGCAGGGTGCGTCGAGCTCCGCCGCCCAGAACGCGACCGATTCCTCGACCGGCTCGGCGGTGAACGTGGACGCGATGGCAACTGTCTCTGGCTGCGAGCGAAGAACGAGCGTCTCTGGAACGGGGAAGTCTTCGACACTGGTTTCGGGCTCGTGAACCAGCCTTTCCAGGATCGCGCTCACAGCGCGGAGAAGCGACTGGATCGTCGCGGCATCGAATAGATCCGTCGCGTACTCACATGACAGCAGGGTGCCGTCACGCGTTTCCGCCGCCACGAAGCGGAGGTCGAGCTGAGAAATCTCTCGATACGGTGTTTCGAAGGAGGCCTCGAGCGTGTCGGTGAACGCGTCGCTCTGAGGATAGTTGTCGAACTGGAACGAGACGTTGAACAGTGGATTCTGGCTGCTGCTGCGATCAGGCCGGACCGCTTCGACGATCTTCTGGAACGGACACTCCTGGTGGGCGTTGGCGTCCAGCACGGTGGTCCGCACCTGCTGCAGGAGCGTGCTCCCGCTCGCGTCGCCCGACAGCTTCGTGCGCAGCGGCAGGAAGTTGATGAAGCAGCCGATGAGCGGCTCGATTTCCGCTCTCGTCCGGCCCGACGTGACTGTTCCAACAACGAGATCAGCTTGTCGAGTGATCCTGGCCAGCAGGATCTTCAACGCCGTCAACATCGTCATGAACGGCGTGACACCGTGTGCCTTGCCGAATGCGTCGAGTGCGTTGACGACCTCTGGCTGTAGCAGCCGGATCTCGGTCGAGCCCCGATAGCTCGGCGGCGATGTGCGCGCGCGATCGAGCGGCAGATCGATCGACGTCAGGGCTCCGGACAACGCACTCGTCCAGTACGTCAGCTGTTCGTCGAGCGCTGAATCACGCAACCATCGTCTCTGCCACTGCGCGTAGTCCTGATACTGAATGGCAGGCTCGGAGAGGCTGGTTCGCTTTCCTGAGGCGTGCGCTTTATAGAGCGCGGCCATCTCTCGCATCAGGATGCCGATGGACCATCCGTCCGAGGCGATATGGTGCATGGTCACGAACAAGACGTGTTCCGATGCACTCAGCCGAGCGAGCGAGGGCCGAATGAGAGAATCGCTGACCAGATCGAACGGGCGGAGCGACTCCGCCTTCGTCAGCGCTCGTAAGGCTGCCGCACGTGTGTCGCGCTCGAGACTCTCAAGGTCAGCGATCGGCATCGTGCATGCCGATGCGGGGCTGACTATGGGAACGGGCTGGCCATCTACCGCACGGAAATTTGTGCGTAGCGTCTCATGCCGGCGCCTGATCTCATCGAGCGCCTGCTCAAGAGCTGCGACATTGAGGTCGCCTCTCAGCCGAACTGCTGCCGGGATGTTGTAGACGGGCGTGCCCTGTATCAGTTGCTCGAGCAGCCACATTCGCTCCTGCGTAAAGGAGACGGTCGGTCGCTCGCCGTTGGCCACCGGCACCAGTGCGGGCTCGCGACGCGCTCGATCGGTCTGCTGCGCAACAGTATCGAGCCACTCTGCAAGGCCTGCGACGGTGGGCCTCTCGAACAGGCACCGCAGCGGCATGTCGATTCCGGTGCTCTGCCTGACTCTGGAGACGACCTGCGTGCCAATCAGCGAATGGCCACCCAGCTCGAAGAAGTTGTCGTGACGGCCTACGCGATTCACCCCGAGTAGCTCGGACCAGATCTCCGCCAACGTCGCTTCGCTGCCTGGTTGCGGCGCGACGAATTGGTTATCCAACTCGGGACGCGATTGGTCGGGCGAGGGAAGCGCGCGCCGGTCCACCTTCCCGTTAGCCGTCAGCGGGAAGGCGTCCAGTGTCATGAACACTGACGGCACCATGTAGTCGGGAAGACGCTGCGCCAGGTATTCCCGCAACTGAGTGGTGGAAGGGGCGCCTTCAGTATCGGCAACGAGATAGGCGATCAGCCGCTTCGCCGCCGGAGTGGATTGCGGTACGACCACGCAGGCGCGAACCATGGGATGGCTCGACAACGCGGTCTCGATCTCACCAAGCTCCACACGGAAGCCGCGGATCTTCAGCTGATGATCGAGCCGGCCCAGGAACTCGATCGTGCCGCTTTCCAGAAAGCGAACCAGATCACCCGTGCGATAGAGACGAGCGCCTGTGTGTTCGCTGTGCGCGCTCGGAACGAATCTCTCTGCCGAGAGTGCTGGCCGATTCAGATACCCGCGCGCCAGACCGGTGCCGCCGGTCACTAGTTCTCCAGCCACTCCGATGGGCACGGATCGTTGATGCCCATCGACCACGAACACTTCAGTTCCGGTGATGGGGCGTCCGATCGGAACTGAGACCGCGGGCACGGCCTCGTGTCCTTGCATCGGATGGCAGCACGTGAATGTTGTGTTCTCCGTCGGCCCGTACCCGTTAATCAGCCGGCACGAAGGGAACCGCGCAAGCACTTTGCGCACATGGCTCACCGAGAGCACGTCGCCCCCAGCCAGAAGCCGACGAACAGAGCCGAACACGTCAACGTCGTGATCCACCAGCTGGTGAAAGAGACCCGACGTCAGCCAAAGCGTCGAGACGCGATGCCTCGTGAGCGCCTGACCCACCTGCTCCAGCGACGGCTTCTCATACGGTGGCAGCACGAGCCTGGCACCATGCAGCAGACTGGCCCACACTTCGAACGTCGCGGCATCGAACGTCTGAGGAGCGAGCTGGAGGACGATGTCGGTTGCCTTCAGCTCCACATAGTTCGGGTCGTAGACAAGCCGGACGACCGACTGCTGGGAGACGGCAACTCCGTTGGGAGTCCCGGTGGAGCCCGACGTGTACATCACGTACGCCAGGTTCTGCGATGTGGACCACTCGACGGGATTCTCGCCGCTCTCGTGTGATGCCTGCGCCCAGACGGCATCCTCCTTACCAAGCACCAACCGGATCTGGCCGTCGCGGAGCATGAACGACAGCCGCTCTTCTGGGTAGTCGGGATCCAGCGGGAAGTACGCGCCACCGGCTTTGAGGATGCCGAGCATCGCCGCGATCGTTTGCGGCGAGCGATCCGTGAAGATGCCAACGAGCACCTCGGGACCAACACCATGCTTCCGCAGGCAACGCGCGAGCTGATTGGCGCGACGATTCAGCTCGCGGTACGTGAGTTGGCCGTCATCAGACGCAAGCGCCACTGCGTCGGGTGTCCGCTCAACCTGTTCCTCGAATAGCCTCTGCAGGGTGAGCGCTTGCGATGCGTCCTCGACCGTTCCTTTCCATTCCAGGAGCTGCCGCTGTTCGTGGATCGAGAGGACCGGCAACTCTGACAGTCGCCGGCTCGGATCGACCGCAGCGCCTTCGATCAGCGTCTGATAGTGCTGCGCGAGACGCGCGATCGTGGATGGATCAAACAGGTCGGCGTTGTACTGAATCGATGCGGAAAGGCCACCTCCAGCTTCGACCATCATCAACGTCAGATCGAACTGCGCGACCCGTTGCTCGAGTGCCAGCGACTCCAGCTGGAGCCCGCCAAGAGACATCGTCGCACCGCTCTCGCCGAGTACGAACTCCGCCAACTCTTCCCGCATGTGCGGCTTCTCGAGGACGAAGGCCGTTTGGAAAACGGGAGAGCGACTCGGGTCTCGATTCTGTTCGAGGCGATCGACCAGCAGCGCGAACGGGAAGTCCTGATGCGCCAACGCCTCTAGAACAGTCGTGCGCGTGCGAGACAACAGCTCGATGAACGTCGGGTCGTCCGACAGGTTGCCTCGCAGGGCGACCATGTTGACGAAGTAGCCCACGACATCGCCAAATCCCACACGGCTTCGCCCCGCCACGGGAGAGCCGACCAACACATCTGTCTCGCCGGTGTACCGATTCAGCAACGATTGGAACGTCGCGAGAAGCAGCACATAGAGAGTGACCTGCTCCTGCCGCGCGAGGTCGTGCAGCACTCGCGTCAGCTCCGGTCCCAGTTGGAAGTTGTGAGATGCGCCGCGGTGCGTCTGCACTGCGGGACGAGACCGATCGGTAGGCAGGTTGAGGACAGGGAGCGTCCCGGCGAGCTGTTTCAACCAGTATGCTTCGTGCTTGCGGCCCACCTCGTTCCCGAGCATCTCGTCCTGCCACTGGACGAACTCGCTGTACGACGCGGGTGGAAGCAGTTGCCGCGCCACCGCGTGCGGGTCTTCGCCTCCATAGATGCGCCCCATCTCGTCGGTCATCACGACGAGCGACCAGAAGTCCACGCAGATGTGGTGGACGCAGA
>Ga0315912_10004889_pt1 | contig 12467 bp, 13 predicted proteins | sample VfabasoilMG_FD_204469 | JGI IMG/M metagenome (GOLD analysis project Ga0315912, IMG submission 204469) | Garden soil microbial communities collected in Santa Monica, California, United States - V. faba soil | ecosystem: Environmental > Terrestrial > Soil > Garden | place: USA: California... | reverse complement strand
CCGGCATGCGGCGGGTATCTTCACCGTCAGCCAGCGCCACGAGTTTGCCGAGCACGCCTTCCAGTTCGGTGACCAGGCGGATGACGGCATTGATGATCTGTCCGGAGAGATCCTGGTAGCCCTGCGCCAGCAACATCTGCTGCAGGTAGCGGCGCACCAGGCCGGTGTCGCGAACGGTTTTTTCGAAAGTTTCGGTAGCGCGTTCAGGCCACATCGTTCCCACGGCAAGTTGCCGCGAACCATGTAGCCCCCACTCTTCCAGGAGCTGCGCCGACTCGAGCGACATGCGATCGACGAGCGGCGTGCATTGGTCCACGAGGTCGAGGGTGCGATGCGCGGCCTCCTCCGTGAGCTTGACGACATGCGCCAGGCGCCGGCGCGCGTCCGGTACTTCCTGGTCGGCGAGAACCTCGAGACGCGCCTGTTCGCGGAAGCGGCGCAACGCCTGTTGCACGTCGGCGGTCAGTCGCTTGAGCTCGGGATTCATCTCGACGTTGAGCTTCTCGCGCATGCGTTCGAACGCGCCACGGAACGCGGTTTCATCGTCGGCCTCGAGCGCGCGCTCGAGGTCAGCGAGAAGGGGTCGGAATCGTCCGTTGAGCGAGTCGGCCTGGGACATTCAAATACACCTAGGCCGCCGCCTTGCTGGCAAGAATCTTGTCTATCTTCTCTTTGAGCGTCGCGGCGGTGAACGGCTTGATGACGTAGCCGCTGACACCGGCCTGCGCCGCCTCGATGATCTGCTCACGCTTGGCCTCGGCGGTCAGCATGAGCACGGGCAGCTTGGCGAGCTTGGCGTCGCCACGAACGGCCTTCAGCAGGTCGAGTCCCGGCATGCCCGGCATGTTCCAGTCGGTGATCAGGAAATCGAAGTTGCCACCCTTCAGCAGCGGCAGCGCGGTGTTGCCGTCGTCGGCCTCGGTGATGTCGCTGTAACCCAGCTCGTTCAGCAGGCCCTTGACGATCCTGCGCATGGTCGAAAAGTCGTCGACCACCAGAAATTTCATTGCGTTGCTCACGTGGGCTCTCCTCGACTCACAAACGATCGCGCCAGCCGGCGAGCCGCGCCTGCAGGCGCGACAGGGCCTGGCCATGGATCTGGCAGATACGCGATTCGCTTACTTTCAACACTGCGCCGATTTCCTTGAGATTCAGCTCGTCGTCGTAATACAAAGACATCACCGTGCGCTCACGCTCCGGCAGCCCTTCGATGGCCTCGGTCAGCGCGGCGCGAAAACGTTCATCGATCACGTCGCGGAACGGGTCCGCTTCCGGATCGGTGGCGTTGATCTCGCCCTCTTCCGTCGTGAGGCTCGCGATCTGGCAACCCGCCGCGTCCTCGACGATCTTGTGATACTCGTCCAGGCTCACGCCCATCTTGTTGGCGACGTCGGTGTCGCGCGCCTCGCGGCCGATCTCGGCCTCGAGCTCGCGGATCGCGTTCGCCACGGCACGCGCCTTGCGATGCACCGAGCGCGGTGCCCAGTCGAGCTTGCGCAGCCCGTCGAGCATCGCACCGCGGATGCGGATACCGGCGTAGGTCTCGAAGCTCGCGCCCCGGCCTACTGAATAATTCGCTGCAGCCTCGAGCAGCCCGAGCATGCCCGCCTGGATGAGGTCGTCGACCTCCACCGATGCCGGCAGTCGTCCCGCCAGGTGATACGCGATGCGCTTCACGAGCTCGGCATGCCGCATCACCAGCTGCTCGGTGTCACGAGCGCTGGCGCGCTGGCTGTAGGCGCTCACTCCACTCATCGAACCACCTCGAGACGGACCGACGGGCGTCTGATCAGGCGCTCGACAAAAAACTCCACGTTCCCCCGGGGACCTTCGGCTACCGGCCACATATCGGCCCTAAGGGCGAGCGTCTTGAGTGCCATTGCGGCCGGACAGGACGGGTACGCCGTCACAACGGGACGCTGTTCACGAATTGCCCGGCGCAGGAACGCGTCCTCCGGGATCTCGCCGACATAATCCAGCTCCACGGACAGGAAGCGGCTGGCCACGCGTTCGAAGCGTTGAAACAGCGCCTGGCCCAGGCCGCGGCCGCGGGACTGGTTGGCCAGTACCCGGAATTGTTTGACCCCGTGGTCGCGCGAAAGGATCTTGATGAGTGCATACGCGTCGGTGAGTGAAGCGGGCTCGTCGCAGATCACGACCAGCACCTGTTGAGCGGCCTGGGAAAACTGCAGCACGCTGCCGGCTATGCCGGGCGCGGTATCCACCACCATCACGTCCAGTTTGGTGGCGAGATCGCCAAAGGCGCGCACCAGGCCGAGATGCGTCATCTGGTCGAGCTCGGCGAGCTGGGCGATGCCCGAAGCGGCGGGTACGACTCGAAAACCCTGCGGCGCCTCGATCACGACTTCTTCGAGCGAGCAATTGCCGGCCAGCACGTCCGCGAGCGTGAGGCGCGGCGTGAGGCCGAGGAATACGTCGACGTTGGCGAGGCCGAGGTCGCCGTCGAGCAACATCACGTCCTTGCCACGCGAGGCCAGTGCCGCGGCGAGGTTCACGGAGACGGTGGTCTTGCCCACGCCTCCCTTGCCGCCGGTCACCGCGATGACCTGCACCGGGTTCGGCTGGACCTGGTTCATCTGTGCCTTATTTGCGGCCATTGCGCGCTCCCGCCATGCGTCGCTGCATGACTTCGTCGTCGGCCGTTGCGCCGTTGTGGCTGGCGATTTCCACCGCGCGGCTCACCAGTGCGTGCGCTCGCGCCGGAGACAAATCCTCCGGAACACGCTGGCCGTCGCTGATGTAGGCGGCGGGCAGCTTGTGGCGGATGAGCGCCGACAACACACCGCCCAGGCTCACGGTCTCGTCCACCTTGGTGATGCAGCAGGACGAGGGCCGCGCGAGCGCAAAACGCTGCACGACCTCGTCGATGGCGCCGGCCTGGGTGCTGGCGGGCAGCACCAGCGCGGTCTGGATGCTGGCCTGCATCTGGCTCAGCAACCGCAGGCGACGCGCCAGCTCCGGATCGCGCGGGCTCGCACCCGCGGTGTCGATCATGATGAAGTGACAGCCGCGCAGCTCGTAGAGCAGCTCGGGCAGCTCGGCCACGTCGAATACGTTGTGCGTGGTCACGCCCAGCAGGCGTCCCAGCATGTGCATCTGTTCGTGGGCGCCGATGCGCACCGCGTCCGCCGAGATGATGGCGACACGGCGCGGGCCGTGACGCAGCACCCAGCGCGCCGCGAGCTTGGCGAGCAGCGTGGTCTTGCCGGCACCGGCGGGTCCCGCGAAGGCGACCACACCGCCCTGTTCGAGCCAGCGATCACCCGTGGTCTGCACGGTGCGCGCGACGGTGGCCAGCGCGAAACGGCGCGCGGCCGAGAAACTCAGGTTGGTCGGAACCTTGCGGACCAGCGAATTCGCGAGGTCCTGCGTGATGCCGAGCTGCGCCATCTCCTTGAGCAGCGCCGCCTGGATGGGCGAACGGCGCGACATGTCATTCCATGCCAGCGTCGCCAGCTGCGCCTCGAGCATGCGGCGCATGTCCTTCATCTCGTTGGCGAGCGCGTTCTGTGCGGGCACGGACGCGGGCGCCGGCAATTCATGGACAGGCGCAATCGATTCGGAAAGCTGCGAGGACGCGCGGCGCGCCTTCGCGGCCTCGGCCTGCGGCGCCGCCGGGGCTGCCACGCGCGTTTCCGCGGCGCGGGTTTCGACCTGCGGCGGCTGGTAGCGCTGCGGTTCGCGGGAATAGTCCCGCGCAGGGTCACGCGCAGGGGGCGCCATTTCGACGGCACGCGCCACTTCGGCGTCGATGGCGGCGACCACTTCGACTTCGTCGCCCACCTTGCCCGAAGACAGGATGACCGCGTCGGGGCCCAGCGACTCACGCACCTGGGCGAGCGCCTTGCGCATGTCCTTCGCGATGTATCTTTGAATTCTCATGTTCTAACTAACCTCGGCTCCCAACTGCCGTGACCATTCGAACCTTGCGGTTGTCCGGCAGCTCGTTCCACGCCAACACATGCAGGCCCGGCACACTCACGCGGAAGAACCGCGCCAGGGCCGCCCGGAGGGCTGGCGGGGTCAACAACACCGCCGGTTCACCGCCACGTTCTTGACGCATGGCGGCCTCCTGTAGACCTCGTTGCAAGCGGTCTGCCAGCCCCGGCTCCAGACCCGGGCTGGAGGCCGGATTTGCGAGTCCGTTTGACAGAAGTCGTTCGAGTTCTGGCTCAAGTGTGATGACGGGCAACTCTTCGGCGAGCCCGACGATGTCCTGGACGATCTGTCGACCCAGGGCAACCCTGACCTGCGCGATGAGCTGCTGGGTGTCCTGGCTACGCGGACCGGCCTCCGCCAGCGCTTCGACGATGGCGCGCACGTTGCGGATCGGGACCCGTTCGGCCAGCAGACCCTGCATGACGCGCACCACGGTCGCCAGCGGCAGCACCTTTGGAATCAGCTCTTCGACCAGCTTGGGCGAGGCCTTCGCCAGGTTCTTCATGAGTTGCTCGGCCTCTTCGTGACCGAACAGCTCGTGCGCATGGGACTGGATCAGGTGCGAGAGATGCGTCGCTATGACCGTCGCCGCGTCGACGACCGTGTAACCCAGCGACTGCGCGTGCTCGCGCAGTCCCGGCTCGATCCACACCGCTTCCATTCCGAAGGCGGGATCGCGGGTAGTGAGGCCGTTCAACGGACCGAATACGCGTCCCGGGTTGATGGCGAGCTCGCGATCCGGGTGGACGACGCTTTCGCCGATCGCCACGCCCGCGAGGCGGATGCGGTAGCTGTTGGGTCCCAGCTCGAGGTTGTCGCGGATGTGCACCGGCTGCACGAGGAAGCCGAGCTCCTGCGTGAGCTTGCGGCGAATTCCCTTGATGCGCGCCAGCAGGTCGCCACCCTTGGTGCGATCCACCAGCGGCACCAGCCGGTAGCCGACTTCGAGACCCACCACGTCGACGGGACGTACGTCTTCCCAGGACAGTTCCTGCTGCTCGCTCGGCACTGGCGGAGCGGCGACCGGTTCCGGCACCACTTCTTCGACCACTGCCTGTTCGCGATCCTTCTTCAGCTTCCACGCGCCCCAGCCCGCCAGGGCGGCGATCGACAGGAACGCGATGTTCGGCATGCCGGGAATCAGGCCCATGACGCCGAGCACGCTGGCCGCGACGCCCAGCGCCTTGGGCTGGCCGAAAAGTTGTTTGCCCAGCTCCTGGCCGACGTCCTGCTCGCGCGTCACGCGCGTGACGATGATGGCGACCGCCACGGAGAGCAGCAGGCCCGGGATCTGCGCCACCAGGCCGTCGCCGATGGTCAGCAGCGTATAGGTCTTGGTGGCTTCACCCACCGGCAGGTCGTGCATCATCGTGCCGATCAGCAGCCCGCCGACGATGTTGATGACCAGGATGAGGATGCCGGCGATGGCGTCGCCGCGCACGAACTTGCTGGCACCGTCCATGGAACCGTAGAAATCGGATTCGGCGCGCACTTCCTGGCGGCGCTCGCGCGCCTGCTCCTGCGTGATGATGCCGGCGTTGAGATCGGCGTCGATGGCCATCTGCTTGCCCGGCATCGCGTCCAACGCGAAACGCGCCGACACTTCCGAGACGCGGCCCGCGCCCTTGGTCACCACCACGAAGTTGATGATGGTGAGGATGATGAACACCACGGCGCCGACGGCGTAGTTGCCGCCGATGACGAACTCGCCGAAGGCGGCGATCACCTTGCCGGCCGCATGCGGACCTTCATGGCCGTGCAACAGCACCACGCGCGTCGAGGCCACGTTGAGCGCGAGACGCAGGAGGGTGACCAGCAACAACACGGTCGGGAAGATCGCGAACTCGAGCGGCCGCTTGACGTTGAACACCGCCATGACGATGACCAGCGATAGCGCGATGTTGAACGTGAACAACACGTCCAGCATCAGCGGCGGCAGCGGCAGGATCATCATCGCGAGAATCGAGATGAGGCCCAGGGGCACGCCGATGCCCACTTTCATCATGAGCGACAGGCCGGAGTTGTCGTTGGGTGCTGCCATGGATCAGTTGATCGTCGGGGGTGGCGGCGGCGTGGCGCCCCGCTCCCGCGCGGCCTTGAGCTGGTAAACGTAGGTGAGCACCTGCGCGACGGCGACGTACAGCGCGGCGGGCACTTCGCGGCCGATGTCGACGCTCTTGTGGAGCGCGCGCGCCAAGGGCGGCGCTTCAACAATAGGCACGCCGTTCTCGGTGGCGATTTCGCGGATCTTCGCGGCGAGCAATTCGGTGCCCTTGGCGACCACCAGCGGCGCGCGGTTCCTGCTCTCGTCGTAGCGCAGCGCCACGGCGTAGTGCGTCGGGTTGGTGATCACCACGTCGGCGGTGGGCACGTCCTGCAACATGCGGCCGCGGGCCAGCGCCTTCTGCGCCTCGCGAATGCGGCCCCGGGTCTCGGGAGAGCCTTCGCTCTCCTTGTATTCTTCCTTCACTTCCTCGCGCGTCATGCGCAGATCGCGCGCGTGTTGCCAGAGCTGGAACGGCACGTCGAAGCCGGCTATGACCGCGAGTCCGCACACCAGCACCAGCAGCGCGTATCCCGCGAGCGCGGCGGAATGACCGATGGCGTTCTTCAGCGGCTCGGCCGACAGGCCCATGAGCTGCGGCGTCAGACCCTTGAGCAATACCCAGGCGATCAGGCCGACCACGGCCACCTTGGCGAGACCTTTGCCGAGTTCGACCAGGCCGCGCGCCGAGAACACCCGTCCCATGCCACTGGCCGGGTTGAGCCGCGAGAATTGCGGCACCAGCGCCGCGCCCGAGAAGTTCCAGCCGCCGATGGCAATGGGCGCGGCCAGCGCCGCGAAGAACGTCGCGCCCAGGATCGGCAGCACGATCCACAACGCGCGCGCCCCGGAAGTCGTCAGCGTACTCCAGATCGCGTCTTCGGCCATGACCGTCTCGGGCCGCAGGCTGAGGCTGTCCTGCATGAAGTCGGCGAAGCGCCCCGCCGTCATGCGGCCCATCGCGTAGATAGCCGCCGCGGCCGCGATACACACGGCCGCCGTAGAGAGCTCGGCCGAGCGCGGAACCTGGCCTTTCTCGCGCGCCTCCTTGAGGCGCTTCGGTGTCGCTTGTTCGGTGCGTTCTGCCGTGCTCCCTGCCATGGCGTCAGCTTCCCGTGAGGCCGCGCAGGAATTCGAATCCCTGCCCGATGAGCTGGGCCACCCCTTCCTGCAGGGGACCGATGCCGGCGAGCACCACGAGCAGGCCGACCACGAGCGAAATCGGGAAACCCACCGCGAACAGATTCAGCGAGGGTGCGGCGCGGCTCACCACGCCGAACGCCAGGTTGACGATCAGCAGCGCGGTAACTCCGGGCAAGGCGATGGCGATGGCACCGGCGAACAGCTGTCCGCCCCAGAGCACCAGCATCCACAGGCCTTCGCGGCCGAAGCCGTCGGTGCCCAGCGGCAAGGTGCTGAAGCTCTGCACCAGCACTTCGAGCAGCGCCAGGTGGCCACCGATCGCCAGGAAGGTGAGCGTGGCGAGGATGATGTAGAGCTGGCCGAGCGCCGCCGTGCTGCTGCCGCGCAGCGGATCGACGTTGAAGGCGAACGACAGGCCCATGCTGTTGGCGAGTAGTTGGCCCGCGAGCCCGAGCGCGTCGAACACCACCTGCAGCGCGAAACCCATGGCCGCGCCGATCAGCAGCTGCTGCGCAACGACCACGAAGCCCTGCGCCGAGAAGGGTGCGATGCCGGGCGCCGGCATGAGCGGCACGACCAGCGCCGTGATGGCGAGCGCCAGCAGGATGCGCGTGCGGGTCGGCACGAAGCGCGCGCCGAACATCGGCGCGACCATGATGCAGGCGCCGATACGCGTGAACGGGAAAAACCCCTGCGCCACCCAGGCTTCGAGCTGACCGGTTGTGAGGGCGATGCTCATGTCCTAGCCGATCATCGAAGGAATGCTTTCGATGAGATTGCGCGTGTACTCCACCAGCGTGCGCAGCATCCACGGCCCGGTGAGCGCCAGCACCGCGGCCATGGCCAGGAGCTTGGGAATGAACGACAGCGTCATTTCGTTGATCTGCGTCGCCGCCTGGAAGATGCCGACGATGAGACCCACCGCGAGCGCGGTGAGCAGCAGCGGCGCCGCGAGCATCAGGGTCATCTCGAGCGCGTGGCGGCCGACGGTGACGACGGTTTCCGGGCTCATCTGAAGAAGCTCGCTGCCAGCGTGCCCATCACCAGCGACCAGCCGTCGATGAGCACGAACAACATGATCTTGAACGGCAACGAGATCAGCACCGGCGAGAGCATCATCATGCCCATCGACATGAGTACGCTCGCCACCACCAGGTCGATGATCACGAATGGAATGAACAGCAGGAATCCGATCTGGAAGGCCGTCTTGAGCTCGCTGGTGACGAACGCCGGCACCAGGATGCTGAGCGGCACGTCCTGCGGCTTGGCGAAACCCTTGCCGCCGGAGATGCGCACGAAGGTGGCGATATCGGACTCGCGCGTCTGCTCGAGCATGAATCCCTTGAGCGGCACCATGGCGCGCTCCAGCGCGACCTCGGCCTCGATCTTTCCATCCAGGTAGGGCTGCGCGGCTTCGGTGTTGATCTTCGTGACCACCGGCGCCATCACGAACAGCGTGAGGAACAGCGCGAGTCCCACCAGCACCTGGTTGGGCGGCGTCTGTCCCGCGCCGATGGCCTGGCGCAGGATGGACAACACGATCACGATGCGCGTGAACGCCGTCATCATCAGCAGGATGGCGGGCAGCAGCGTCAGCACCGTCATCAGCAGGAGGACCTGCAGCGTCAGCGAATACGTCTGGCCGCCGCCGGGGTTGGTCGTGACGGTGACCGCCGGCAGGCCGGTGGCGGCGGTGCTCAGCATCGGCACCAGCAGCAAAGCCAGGGCGGTGAGCGGGCGGCGAAAGCGGCGCAGCCCATTCTTAGGCAGTGCAGTCACTTGCCCAGGCTCCGCATCAGGAGTTCTTTGAAGTTAGGCAGCTTCGGCCCGCTCGACGGCGGCTCCGGCGGCGCCTCGGTGTTCGCGCCCACCGGGAATACGTGCAGCGCCTGCACCGAACCTGCGGCCACGCCCAGCAGGATGTCGGTGTCGCCGACGCGCACCAGCAGGCAGCGCTCCTTGGGACCTATCGGTCGGTCTGCCAGCACTTGAATCCGATGTTGGACTCCAACTCCGAAGCCGCGCATGCGGCGCGCGGCCCACGCCAGCAGCGCAATCAGCCCGACGACCAGCAGCAGCGCGAGCGTGACCTCGAGCGCGCCGCCGCCTGCGGTGCCGTGCGCGGCCGCGCTGGGCGCGGCGAACAGCGTGGAGTCGGACATCGTGGGTCCGGTTACTTCAGCTTGCGAATGCGTTCGGCCGGGCTCACCACGTCGGTGATGCGGATGCCGAATTTCTCGTTGACCACCACGACTTCGCCGTGTGCGACCAGCGTGCCGTTGACGAACACGTCGAGCGGCTCACCGGCCGCGCGATCGAGCTCGACCACCGAGCCCTGGTTGAGCTGCAGCAGGTTGCGGATGGCGATGCGGGTGCGGCCGACTTCCATCGACAGCGTGACCGGCACGTCGAGGATCACCTCGAGATTGACGTCGCGCGCGACTTCTTCGACGTTCTGCGGCACGGCCGCTTCTGACTTGGCGTTCATGGGATACCTCTAGGAATTCTTTCGCAGCAGCACCGCATCCACGGCGCTGCCACCGGGACGGCGAATGCGCTGCTCGTAGCGCACACATTGCTGGCCGCGCGAGACGCCGAAGGCGCCGCGGAACAGCGGCACACCCTCGGCAAGCACGGTGGCCTTGCCGGCGAAGTCGCAGGGCAACACGTCGCCGGGCTGCATGTGCACGAGTTGTTGGAGCGTGATGCTGCCGCTGCCGAGCACGGTGGTCAGTGCCACCTCGGCGTCCTGCAGGCAGTCCTTGAGGGACGCGAGCCAGCGCTCGTCCTGCTCGGCGCGATCCGACTGCACGCCGGAGTCGAGTACCTCGCGCAGCGGCTCGATCATCGAGTACGGCAGCACGATGTGCAGCGCGCCGCCACCACCCTCGAGTTCGATCTGGAACGGGCACACCACCACGACCTCGGAGGGCGTGACGATGCCGGCGAAATTCGGGTTGATCTCGGAGTTGAGATATTCGACGTCGATGTTGGCGATCGGCTGCCAGGCTTCCTTCATGTCGCCGAAGGCGCTGCGCAGCAGCATGTGGACCACGCGCATCTCGGTGGTGCTGAATTCGCGCCCTTCGATCTTGGCGTGACGGCCCACACCGCCGAAGAAGTTGTCGACGATGGTGAACACCAGCTTGGGGTCGAGCACGAACAGCGCCGTGCCACGCAGCGGATTGACCTTGACGAGGTTCAGGTTGATCGGCAGCGACAGCGAATGGGTGTATTCGCTGAACTTCTTCATGGTCACCTGGCCGACCGACAGCTCCACCGTGCGGCGCAGCAGGTTGTAGAGGCTCACGCGCAGCTGGCGCGCGAAGCGCTCGTTGACCATCTCGAGCGTCGGCATGCGGCCGCGCACGATGCGCATCTCGCGCGAGAAATCGTAGGCGCGGGTTTCACCGGGCGTGGCTGGCGGCTCGGTGCTGACCGCGCCGGCGTCGACGCCATTCAGGAGCGCGTCGATTTCATCCTGGTTGAGTACTTCCTGGCCGCTCATGGTTTGCGCCTACTGCATCACGAAGGAGGTGAAATACAGGGCCTCGACCTTCTTCGGGTCGCCGCCCATTTCCTTGACGATGGTGCGGGCGGCGTCGAGGCAGCGCGTGCGCAATGCCTCTTTGCCCTCGGCGGTGGATACGGACTGGTAAGTCTGGTTGCTGAGGATCATCAGCATGTCGTTGCGCACGCGCGGATCGTTTTCCTTGATGAGGTGTTCGATCTCGAGATCGCGCGTCATGACGCCCACGGTGACCTGGAGGAAACGCACCGCGGATTCCGCCTCGAAGTTCACGACGAACGGAGGATCGAGGTTGATGTATTTCGGCGGCAGCTTCGGACCTTCTTCCTCCTTGGCTTCCTTGGCGTTGGGGTCGTGTTTGCCACCGAAGGCAAACCACGCGCCGGCACCGCCGCCTCCGAGCACCAGCACTGCCGCGAGAATCATGATCAGGCGCTTCTTGCCACCCGCGGGAGCCGCGGCGCCCTCTTCGCCTTCAACCGGTTCTGTCTGCTCTTCATCAGCCATGAATTCACCCTTCGCGCGTCGACGTCGACTGGTGGAAGTTCTGCAACGGGCGTGCCATGGCCGCTTGTGTGAGAGGCGTCACGAAATGTGGTGGGGTAACGCCGGTTTTTTGGCGGCTTCCGCACACGCCCGTCCCGATTTGCATGTCGATTGCGGCGTGGTCGCTCGCCGGCTTCGCCGTACGCAGCCGGTGCAGCTTGCGCGTCGGCCTCACGAGTTATCTGGATTCAGACCGCAGCACCTAAAGGTTGCCGCCGCGCTTCGCCCCCCGGCTGCCTCGCTCCGACACGCCTGATCGACATGCAAATCGGGGCGTACGTGCGCGAGATCCACCTACGCGTAGGTGTCCAGGAGGCCCGTGGCGGTGACGCGCGTGGTGGTCTGAGTCTCCGCCTCGACGTCGCCTTCATGGCGCTGCGCCGGCGGAACGTCGGAACGCGACTGCCGGGCAAACCCTTGGGAGACACTCGCATCCATGAGCTGGAATCCCTGCGCCGCCAGCATTTCGCGCAGCCGGGGAATCGACGCTTCGATGAGGTTGCGAGTCTCGGCCTGCGCCGCGCCGAAGTGAATCGACGCCTGCGAGTCCTTCACGCTGATGCTCACTTCCATTGGCCCCAGGTCGACTGGCGACAACTGCAGCGAAGCGGCGGACTCACCGCCCCGCACCATGAGCGCGATGCGTGCGCCGAACTCCTCGGCCCAGCGCGGATCGCGCGCGTGGGTGACGATGCTGTTGCGCTCGCCCGCGGCCGCATGGCGCACGGCCTGGCCGAACCACTCCGCGCCGCGCATCGGCGACTGCGCGGTGGGATCGCTGCCGGAGGCGGCATCGGCCCGCGCGGCACCCTGGCCGGCGGCATCCGTCGCGGTGTCGGGCATCAGTAGTTTGCCGGCCGCCGTCACATCGACGGGCTGGGCGGTCGGCTCCGCCGCCGTCGATACCGGCGGCGCCATGGCTGCCGTCACCGGCTGGGCCGGTGGCTGCGCCGGAGAGTCCGTCCCGCCGGTCAGATCCCCTTCTCCCGCTGACGAGCCAGCGTTCCCCGGCTGCACCGGGGTGGTCGTCGGCATCGCCAGCAGCAATGCGAGGAATTCCAGCGGCCCGGCAGCCTCGCCGTCCTCGCTATCGTCATCCTGTTCTCCGACCGATGTATCCGGCAGATCGTCGAGACCCATGTCGGGGCTCAGGCAAGCCGCGCCGGCCATGTCCAGCATCGAGATGGTCGCGGCCAGCGTCTCGAGCGACAGGATGGTGTCGAAGGGTGTCGCCGGGGCATCCGC
>Ga0315912_10004888_pt1 | contig 12468 bp, 11 predicted proteins | sample VfabasoilMG_FD_204469 | JGI IMG/M metagenome (GOLD analysis project Ga0315912, IMG submission 204469) | Garden soil microbial communities collected in Santa Monica, California, United States - V. faba soil | ecosystem: Environmental > Terrestrial > Soil > Garden | place: USA: California... | reverse complement strand
CAAGGTGAGCTCGCCGAGCACACGTTCGCGCGCGTCCGCGGCGGCGCTGTCGAGCAGCGCGTTGTGCTGGGCGCGATTCTCGAACACCAGCACCGAGCCGACGGCCAGGGACACGACGATCGCGGCGATGACCGCGACGGCGATGTACTTGCTCTTGAAGCTGACTACAGCCAAATACCGTCCCCAGTTCCCGGGCGCTCGAATGCAGGCGCCTGTAGTTTGCGCCGCATCTTAACCGTGCAAATCCGGCCCCGGCCACCTTCACTTTCCGGCCGTCCTGCGGCGATGTCGACTAGGTCCGCAAGTTGTCAGGCTACCGGCCGGCCCGGGCGGGTAGGTACCATCGCGGGGTGGCGGAAACCCCCGATTTCACCCTGGAGCAGCTGACCGGACGGACCCGGGACCACCTGGCGGACCTGTCCGACCCCCGGTGCAGCTTGCATAAGGAGGTCATGGCCCCCTTCCTGGCCATGCGGGCCGCGGCCGCCGTCGAGGGCATCGACCTGGTGGCTTTCTCCAGTTTCCGCGATTTCGACCGCCAACTGGCCATCTGGAACGGCAAGTACAGGGGAGAGCGCCCCATGCAGGACCGGGACGGGCGCTCGCTCGCCGCCGGCACCCTGACGCCGGCCGAGCGGGTCACCGCCATCCTCTGGTGGTCCGCCATGCCGGGGGCCAGCCGCCATCACTGGGGTACCGATTTCGACGTCATGGACCTGGCGGCGGTGCCGGTGGGTTATCGCATCCAGGTGGTGCCGGCCGAATACGCGCCGGGCGGGCCGTTCCATCGACTAACTACCTGGCTGGACCGGCACATGCATGCCTTCGGCTTCTTCCGTCCCTACGCCACCGATCGCGGCGGGGTCAGCCCCGAGGCCTGGCACCTGTCGCACGCGCCGGTGGCGGCGCGCGCGCAGCGCGCACTGTCGGTGCACGGCCTGCGCGAAGTGCTGGCGGCCAGCGAGATAGAAGGGAAGGAAGCGGTGCTCGAGTCGCTGGAAGAGAACTTCCGGCGCTACGTGGCGGACGTGGATGCGGCGCCGGAGGCGGCTCGCCTCTCTCCGCGGCTCGCCTGAGGCGAGCCCGGGGAACTCAGCCCCAGACCTTCTTGATCGCACCCAGCATCAGCGTGCGCGTGGTGGTCATCGAGTCTTCGACGCCGGTGAAGATCGGCGGTTGGCGGCGCAGCAAGCGCCAGTTTTCACTGCGCAGGATTCGCTGCAGGTATTCCAGGTTGCGGTCGATGGATTCCATGTACGGGTTGCGGCCGCCGAACAGGATCTCCAGGTACTTGTAGGCGCGATGGAATTCGCCGTCGAGACGCTTGGAACGCATGTCGAATACGAACTTGGGCGTCTGGCGCAGCAGGTCCAGGCCCGAGGCGTAACGCACCTTCACGTGGCCGTTTTCGCCCATGGGCAACGCCACGCCGGCCAGCACGAATTCCGCGTACAGCCGGTCGCGGCACTTCTCGAGGTAGCAGCGGTCGGCCATCTGCGCCATCAGGTCGGCGGTGCCGATGAAGTGACCCAGCTTGTGGTCGCGCAGGTCCGGCGCGTTGATGTTCTTGAACGGCCGCTCGTAACCCGTGTAGTGGATGATCTCGGCGGCGATGTCGGCCCAGTGGCCGAGGTCGATCTTGGGTAGATAGTCCCTGAGGAAGGCCGCGCCGCGCGACACGTGCACCGTGGTGAACTCGGCGCCGTTCGGCACGTCGGCATCGCGCGTGGTGCGCAGGTAGCCCACGTCGTGGAACAGCGCGACCACGATGCCGAGCATGGCGCGCTCCGGACCGAAGCGTTGCGTCGGCGGCACCTGCAGCTCGTGCCCGACGATGAGCCGCGCGGTGGCGAGCGTGATGTCGAGCGTGTGCTGCTGGTCGTGGTAGACGGTGTCGACGCCGAAATACCCGGGCATGCGGCCCGAGAACATGCGTTCGAAATCGCTGAACACGTGCGGGAAAGCGGCGAACTTGTGGCCGGGCCAGACGCGCGCGAACAGCTCTTCGACCGCGGCGCGCACATCGGCGGCCGAACTCACGAGCACCGTGTCGGTGACGTCGTAGTCGCTGCGGCGGGAATCGGCGATCACGTGATCTCGCGCACTAACAAGATGCGCGAGTCTAGGCAGGGGGTATCCAAAAGACCAGCGGACGGCGCCCAGCCTTGGGTCGAGCGTGAATTGCGTCACGCAAGCGTGTTGTGCCAATCGCTGGTGGTCGCCGCTTACTGTAAAGCGGGTTTTCCCCGCGGGGCCCGCGGGCGCTCAGGGATCGAAACTGGCGATCACCGGGGTGTGGTCCGACGCCCGTTCCACGCGCCGGGGCTCCACGTCGATCCGGCAGGATTTCAGCCGCGGCACCAGCGCCTCGTGGACCAGGATCAGGTCGATGCGCAGGCCATTGTTTCGCCTGAATGCGCCCAGCCGGTAATCCCACCAGCTGAACGATTTTTCCGGCTGCTCGAAATGGCGAAAGGCATCCACCAGTCCGAGGTCCATGATGCCCTTGAGCGCGGCGCGCTCCTCCGGGCTCACGTGCACGCAACCCACCCAGGCCGCCGGATCGTGCACGTCCCGATCCTCGGGCGCGACGTTGAAATCGCCTAACACGACCAGCCCCGGATGCTGCGCCGCTTCCTTTTCGAGCCAGCGCGTGAGCGCGGCCAGCCACTTGAGCTTGTACGCGAACTTCTCCGAGCCCGGCGCCTGCCCGTTGGGCACGTACAGGTTGATGACGCGGAAGCCACCGATATTCGCGGCCAGCACGCGACGCGGCGGGTCGTCGAAGTCGGGAATGTCGCGCACGAAATCGGTCATCGGCTGGCGCGCGAGCAGCGCGACGCCGTTGTAGGTCTTCTGTCCGCTGAACACGCTGTGGTATCCGGCCGCCGTGAACTCCGGGTGAGGGAAATCCGGATCCTGCATCTTGGTTTCCTGCAGGGCGACCACGTCGGGCTGCGTGCTTCGCAGCCAGTCCACCAGCTGTTCGCCGCGCACGCGCAACGAATTCACGTTCCACGTGGCGATCGAAGTCACTACGCAAGGCCCTGTTGCTTCAGCAGCGCGTTGACGTCGGGCGCGCGACCGCGGAATTCCACGAAGGCATCCAGCGCCTTGCGGCTGCCGCCCTGCGAGAGGATGGCGTCGAGGAAGCGCTGGGCGACTGCCCGGTCGAACACGCCGCGCTCCTCGAAGGCGGAGAACGCGTCGGCCGCGAGCACCTCGGCCCACTTGTAGCTGTAGTAACCGGCGGCATAGCCACCCGAGAAGATGTGCGCGAAGTTGTGGGGGAAACGGTTCCACTCGGGCACCGCGAACACACCGACTTCGCCGCGCACCTCGCCCAGGATCTGTTCGAGCCGCGCACCTTTCGCCGGGTCGTACTCGGCGTGCAGGCGGAAATCGAACAGCGCGAACTCGAGCTGGCGCATGGTGGCGAGCCCGGCGTGGAAGGTGCGCGAGCCGAGAAGCTGCGCCTGCTTGTCGGCCGGCAGCGGCTCGTCGGTTTCGAAGTGCCGCGCCATGTCGGCCAGGACTTCCGGGCGCCACGCGAAGTTCTCCATGAACTGGCTGGGTAGTTCGACCGCGTCCCACGACACGCCGTTGATGCCGGCGATCGAGGGATACCCCACGCGCGTCAGCATGTGGTGCAAACCGTGGCCGAACTCGTGGAACATCGTCACCACGTCGTCGTGTGTCAGCAACGGCGGCTTGCCGGCGCCGGCCGGCAGGAAGTTGCACACCAGGTAGGCCACCGGAACGGTGTGCTCGGCGCCGAAGTCCTTGCGGCCCACGCAGTCGTCCATCCACGCGCCGGCACGCTTCTTCGGACGTGCGCAGGCGTCGAGGTAGAAGCCCGCGCGCGCCTTCCCGCTGTCGTCGCGGATCTCGAAGAAGCGCGCATCGCTGTGCCACACCGGCACGCCGGTGCGCTCCACGATCTTCACGCCGAACAGGCGCTCGGCGACCGCGAACAATCCCGCCAGCACGCGCGGCAGCGCGAAGTACGGGCGCAACTCTTCCTGCGTGATCGAGAACAGCTTCTGCTGCAGCTTTTCGGCGTAGTAGCTGATGTCCCAGGCGTTGAGCTTGCGGCCGGCGAACTGCTCGAGTTCGGCGAATTCGCGCTGCGCGGCCGGCCTGGCCACGGCGGCGAGCTTGCGCAGGAAATCGAATACCGCGGCGGTCGAAGGCGCCATGCGCGTCGCGAGCGCGTAGGCGGCGTAGCTGGGAAAGTCGAGCAGCTGCGCGGCTTCGTGGCGCAGCGCGAGGATTTTCCTCATCACCTCGGTGTTGTCGAACTTGCCCGCCGAGGGACCGCGCTCGGAGGCGCGCGTCGACCAGGCTTCGTAGAAATCGCGGCGCAAGGCGGGCGAATCGGCGTCGGTCATGATGGCCACGTAGGTGGGTTGCTCGAGCGCGAACAGCCAGCCTTCGAGGCCTTTTTCGGCGGCGCGAGTGCGCGCCTGCTCGACGATCACCGGGTTGATGCCGGCGAGCTCCGCGGACTCCGTGACGTGGCGCGTCCAGGAGTTCATCGCATCGAGCACGTTCTCCTCGAACTTCGCGCCGAGCAACGCCAGCTCCTGCACCACGGTCTTGTAGCGTTCCTTGCGCTCCTTCGGCAGGCCGACGCCGGCCAGCCGGAAATCCTCGAGCGCGCGCTCCAGCACGCGGCGCTGCGCGCCGTCGAGCGTCGCCGCCGGGTTGGTGGCGATGCTGCGATAGGCCTGGTACAGCGGCTCGCTCTGCGCGAGATCGGTCCAGTAGTTGGACAGCAGCGGCAGGCAGGCGTTGTAGCTGGCGCGCAGCTCGTCGGAATTCAGCACGCCGTTGAGGTGGCTGATCGGCGACCAGGTGCGCGACAGGCGGTGCGCCAGCTGCTCGAGCGGCAACACCGTGTTCTCGAACGTCGGATGCGGTTGACCCTCGAGCGTGGCGACCTCGCCACGGCTGCGCTGCAACAGCTCGCGGATCGCGGGCTCCACGTCACCGGCACGAATACGGTCGAAAGCGGGCAGCGCGGTCCCGCTGATCTTGGCGTCGCTCAACATGATTTGATTCCGCTACTTGATCCCGAGGGCTGCGAGCACCGGCCCCGTGTCCGGCCGCACGCCGCGCCACAGGGTAAATGACTCTGCGGCCTGTTCCACCAGCATGCCCCACCCTTTATGTGCTCGGGCGCAGCCATGTTCAACCGCCCAGGTCACGAATGGCGTGGCGGACTTGCTGTAGCTCATGTCGTAGCAGGCGGTGTGGCTGGCGATGACGCTGCCGGCCACGTTGGGCACCGACCCGGTCAACCCGGCGGCGGTCGCGTTGATGATGATGTCGAAGGGCTCGTCGCCCACGTCCTCGAAGCCGCAGCCGCGCACCGCGCCGAGGTCGGAGAACAGCGATGCCAGGTTGATGGCGCGCTCGGGCGTGCGGTTGGCGATCACGATCTCGGTCGGACCCAGCGACAGCAGGGGCTCGATGACCCCACGGGTGGCGCCGCCGGCGCCGAGGATCAGCAGCCGCGAATTGGTGATGTGGAGCCCGAGGTTCTTGCCGAGGTCGGTGACCAGGCCGTGCCCGTCGGTGTTGTCTCCGAGCAGCACGTGATCCGCGTTGAGGATCAGGGTATTTACCGCGCCGGCACGATCGGCGCGCTCGGTCAGCGCGTTCGCAAGCTCTGCCGCCGACTCCTTGTGTGGTACGGTGACATTGAGGCCGCGGCCCCCGCGCGTGAAGAACTCGAGCACCTGCGCGCGGAAGTTACCGGGCGCGATGTCGTACAGGCGGTAGTTGATGTGCTGGTCGGTCTGCTTGGCGAACAGTCCGTGGATGAAGGGCGACCAGCTGTGACTGATGGGATGGCCGACGACACCGTACTGATCCGGCGCGTTCATTTTAATGAGTGAAATAAGAAACCCATCCGGCCGGTCTTATACATGAAGCCGGCCGCGCACGGAACGACGGTGGAGACGCCCTTTTCCCGCTTGCTGGCGATGTTGCGGCCGGACCTGGTGCGCTTTGCCCTGTGGCTGGCGCGCGATCGTTCGGTCGCGGAGGACGTCGTGCAGGAGACGCTGATACGCGCCTGGAAGTCGCGCGCCGAGCTCAAGGATGCCGGCGCCGCGCGCCCGTGGCTGTTCACCATCGTGAGGCGTGAACATGCGCGCCTCTACGAACGCAAGCGGCTGCCCACGGTCGACGTCGACGAGGTCGAAGCGCTCGGCGATCCGGCATTGGCCAGCGAAGGTGACGCCAGCCTGGACGACCTGAGGCGCGCCATCATGCAGTTGCCCGACGAATACCGTGAGCCCCTGGTCATGCAGGTGTTGGGCGGCTTCAGCACCGCCGAGATCGCCGCCGAGCTCGGCCTCACGCAGCCCGCGGTGCTCACGCGCCTGTTCCGCGCCCGCAACCGCCTGCGCGTCATCTACGGTCTCGAAGCGGTGGAGGACGTCGAATGACGGAAACCCGGCCGGACTGCCGCCATGCGCGCCTGCACATCGGCGCGGATCCGCAGCACCTTCCCGACGACGTGCAGGCCCACGTCGCCGGTTGCACCACTTGTGCGCGTTTCCTCGACGAGACGCGCGCGCTCGACGGCCGGTTGCGTGGCGCCCTCGAACTTCCGCTGGAGAAATTCCGTACGCCGGCGCGGCGCCGGGACGGGTGGCCATTCACCTGGAACTTCCAGTTGAAGATGGCCGCCTCGTTGCTGCTCGGCCTGCTGGTGGGTGGCGGACTCTGGTTGGCCAACACGCCGCCCGCGCTGGCCGGCGAACTGGTCGAACACGTCCGCCACGAGGCCTCGAGCTGGAGCGGGCACGCGGTCCCGGCGGGTTCGGTGGCGCGGGTGCTGCAGGACGCCGGAGTCCAGTTCGACATCTCGATGCCGGTGGTCTACGCCTCGGCCTGTCCGTTCCACGGACGGGTGGTGCCGCACCTGGTGGTGCAGACCGCGCAGGGCCCGCTGACCGTGATGCTGCTGCCGCATGAAAAGGTGCGCCGCCGCGCCGAGTTCGAACAGCAGGGCCTCCACGGAGTGCTGCTGCCGGCGGGCGAGGGCGCGGTCGCGGTGCTGGCGCGCGGTGCCGAGGTGCCCGAGCCGCAGGTGCGCGAAATCGTCAGCGGCGCTCGCTGGTAGCCAGCACCTCGCAACCCGAGCGCGCGTCGCCGAGCAGTTCACGCAGCTCCGGCAGCCACTCGCGCATCGCCTGCTCGAGTAGATAGGGCGGGTTGACGATGACCAGCGCCGAGCCGTTGAGCGCGGCGCGCGAATCGGGCGTATGCACCCACAGCAACGAGGCGAGCAGCGGGCGCGCCAGCGCGCGTTCGAAGCCCGCGTACCACAGGTCGAAGTCGGCGCGGAGCTTCACCGGCAGCCAGGCCACCAGCACGCCGGTGGGAAATCGTTGCAACGCGTCCACGGCGGCGTCCTGCAGGCGCGCATAGTCCGCGCGTTCCTCGTAGGGCGGATCGATGAGCACGCAGCCGCGCCGTTCGGGCGGCGGCAGCAAGGCGCGCAGCCCGGCGAAACCGTCGGCGGCCTCGACCCGCGCGCGCGCCGCGCCGTCGAGCACCTTGCGCAGGTGGCCGGCCTCGTCGCGCTGGGTGTCGAAGAACACGGCGCGATCGACGGCGCGCAGCAGGCGCATCGCCAGCAGCGGAGACCCCGGGTAGCGCAGCGCGGCGCCATGCACGCCCGTGGCGATCATGTCGCGGTAATTCGTCAGCGCCGGGTGGCGCGGGGTGGCGGCGAGCAGCCGCGCGGCGCCGGCCTGCCATTCGGCGGGATGCTGCGCATCCCCCGGGTGCAGGTCGTATTCGCCGCGCCCGGCGTGCGTGTCGACGAACAGCAGGCCCTTGTCCTTGCGGATCAACGCGCCAAGCACCTCGATCAGGCACACGTGCTTGTGGACGTCCGCGAAGTTGCCGGCGTGATACTGGTGTCGGTATTTCATGAAACCTTTCGGGCGCGCGGCGCCGTTTATACACTGTCGGCCCGGAGGAAGAACGCATGGCGAAACACTGGTTGGCGATGATCTGCGCGGCGCTGGGCGTGGCCTGCGCAGGCGCGGCCGAGCCGCGCCCGGTGCCGGGTACGGGCGTCGCGCCGCCGACGCGCATTCCCGACCCGGTGGAATCCACGCTGGCGCCGCAGGGCGCGCCGGTGACGCCCGCCGAGGTGCCGCGCGAAGTACGGCGCGCCGTGGCGGAAGATGCCGCGCGGCGTTTCAAGGTGGACGCCAGCGCCGTGGTGCTGACGCGCGCGGAGCAGGTCACCTGGGCGGATGGATCGCTCGGCTGCCCGGAGCCGGGTCGCATGTACACGCAGCAATTGGTCGCGGGGTATCGCGTGGTGGCGAAGACCACGGCCGGTGAGCTCACGTACCACACGGACGAGCGTGGCAACGTGGTGAACTGCGCCTCGCGCGTGCTGCCACGCAAGGCCATCGAAAAGGGCCACGACGCCACGCAACCGCGCACCACGCCGACGCCGCCCGCGCCCGATCGCTGAACTGCGCAAGCTCCGGGTCGCGCGCACCCGGTACGCATCGCATGCTGTCCCCGAGGTGACGGCATGCGGTTCCAGGTACACAGCATTCCCCAGGCCATCGCGGACGAAGTCCGACGCACGCGGGTATCTCCCGGCTACGGTCACCCCGCGCATCTCGAACTGGCGCGCGGCACCGGGCCGTGCCGCTGCTGCCTGCGGCAGTTCATACCCGGACAGGAGCAGCGACTGCTGTTCACGTACCGACCCACGGCGGGACAGTCGCTCAATGCGCCCGGGCCGGTGTTCATCCACGCGGAGCATTGCGAGGCGTGGTCCGGAGAAGGATTTCCTCCGGGCCTGCGGGGCCTGCCCCTGGCCATCGAGGCGCGCGCCGCGGGAAGCCGCGTGACCGCGCTCACCACGGATCACGAACACGCGCCCGAGACGCGCATCGCGGCGCTGTTCGAAAGCGGCGCCGAGTGGCTGCACCTGCGCCACGCCGAGGCTGGCTGCTTCATCGCCGTCGTCGTCGCCTGACAGGCGCCACCGCACTCGAGAATCGTCCAGGCAAAAAAAGACCCCCGCGGTTTCCCGCGGGGGTCCATGCCGTTCTGAAGAACGGGGTCGTGCCTTGCGGCCGACCTCAGCGTGGCAACAACGTCGCTTCGGTCTCGCGCGTGGCACCACCCGTGTTGGTGGCCAGGCTGCTGAAGAACGTGAAGTCGCTGTTGTTGATGAGCAGCACGCCCGCGGCCGGGTCGGTGTTCGGGAACAGACCCCACTGCGTGACGCTCAGGTCGCCCTTCGCCTTGTACGCCAGCGAGTCGCCCGGCACCGCGCCGGTGAACTCCTCGCCGAACGGCGTGGCACGGAACGGACCCACATGCGAGGTCTCGCCACCGAAGTACCAGCTGTACGCGTAGTAGTCGATGACCATCGGCTGGCCGATCGCCGCCTGGGTCAGGCCCATGTCGCTGCCGCAGACGCGCAGGATGACGTTGGACGAGTTGGTCCCGTGCTCCACGAAGAAGCGCGAAATGCTCGCGCCCGTGGCTGCATTGATCACCGCCGTCACCTGCCGTCCGTCGGTCAGCGCCGTGACGCCGCCCACATCCTGGTTGATCACGAAGAAGTCGAAGTTACCGTCGTTGTTCACGTCGATGTCGACTTCGTGGATCGTGCCCACCGGGGACGCCTTGCGCTCGTACATGTTGAACACGAACTCCCAGACGAAGTTCGGGTTCACGCTGCACACCTGGCCTGCCGGGGTGAGGAAGGTGTTGACCGCGGCCGCGCGAATCGAGGGATTCGGAGCCTGGTCGCCACGATCGCCACGCGGCGTGTCGGTGCCGGTGCCGAGCAGCGAGTACGCGAAGATCTGCGCCGTACCCACGCCCTTGTTCTCCAGCGCCACGGTCGCGGTGCTGGTCACCGGATCGAAGTTCAGGTGTCCACCCGGGAGCTTGGCAACCAGGTCGGCCGACTTACGCGGCAGGATGTGCCACGGCATCGTCACCTTGTGGTTGTGACCCTGGAACACGACGTAGCCGTCGTATTCGTTGGTGGTCAAGGGCCCGATGGCATTGCCGCGCGAACCGGAGTTCATCTGGTTGTCGCGCAGCTTGGTGCCGTCGATGGTCAGCTTCACGTTCACGCGAGCCGAGCTGAACGGATAGACGACCACGGTCGACGGGCTGACCGACATGCTGACGGCTCCCGTGTCCTTGTCGTCCTGGTAACGCAGCGTCGGCTTCACGCTGTACACCAGCGGGAAGAAGCCGCGGTTCTCGATCTCCAGCTTGCGCTGCATGACCGTGTTCGGCTTCGAGGCATCGAAGTAGCCAAAGCTCATGGCGCCATGGACTCTCGACACCTTGTCGCCGGTCACGTCGCTCACGATCGCCGGCGAGAACAGCGCGCGGTCCACGCGCACTTCACCACCACCGATGCGCGTGATCGGCGCGAGCTGGTCCGGCAGGACGGTCGCCGCGTTCGACGGCTGGTACACCTCGGTGTTCGCCGTGTTGATCAGCAGCTGCTTGATGTCGCTGCTCGACAGGAACGGCCGAGCGCCCTTCAGGATGGCCGCGGCGCCGGTGACCATGGGCGCTGCGCCCGAGGTGCCACCGAAGGCCGCCGTACCCGTGAAGCTGCCCGACATCGCGGACACCGACGCGCCCGGCGCGCCGATTTCCGGCTTGACGATGTTGTCGTCGAAGCGCGGACCGCGCGAGGAGGTCGAGGCCAGCGAACCGACCAGCGGGGCGAGGTTCGCGGGATCGAACTTCACCGAGGCATTGCCGGCACGCAGGATGTTCGCGTCCGCCTGGCTGATCATGTAACCCGGGATGTTCGGATTGCCACCGCCGAACGCGCCGCCGAACGGAGCATCCGGAGTGATCAGGCCGATGATGCCGAGGATGCCGCCCGCCGCCGCGATGTTGCTGATCTTGAGGCTGAAGGAGCAGGTACCACGATCGACCAGCACGATCATGCCGGCGAGTTCACCGGCCGCGTACGGGTTGGTGCCCGCCGCGTCGGCGCAGCCGAGGCGCTTGCCACCCGCGGCCGGGTAGAACACCGGGCCCTGGATGACCGTGGTCAGCGGAGCCGACCAGGGCTGGAACACGGCGCCCTTCTGCGAAGCCGTCGGGGCGGTGATCGCCATCAGCTGCAGCGTCGCGGACGGGACAGCCGTCTGCGCCACGCTCAGCGCCGAGGAAGTCGCCGCCGGCGATCCGGTGATGAACTGCTTGTCGGCGCTGTTGCCGGCCGAAGCCACCGTCAGCACGCCGACCTTCGAAGCGTTGTCGACCGCCTCGGAGAGATCGTCGTCGAACGGCTGGCCGTAGGGCGAACCCAGCGACATGTTGATGATGTCGACGTGGTCGCGAATGCGGCCGTCGCCGTTCGGGTCGAGCGCGAAGTCGACGCCGCTCAGCAGGGCCGCGCCGCTGCAAGAGGTGGCCGGCGCGGAGCACGCCTTCACCGCGTAGATCTTCGCGGCCGGCGCCACGCCGAGCTTGCCGGCGATGATGTCGGACACGTGCGTGCCGTGGCCGCCGAAGGTGGTCGCGTCCGGCGCCGCGATCGGATCCGGATCCGGCTCGAGCACGCCACCGGGCGAATTCGGCCAACGCTCACCGACGAAGTCATAACCGCCGATGATCTTGGAGCTGGGAAACAGCCCGTTGTCGGCAGTGGTCGCCGGGTCGTCGACGACCAGGTAGCCGCCGCTCACGAGTTGCGGGATCGCCGGTGAACCGGCGGGAGGAAGCGGCGCCCACGCCGCTTCGTACGCCGCCTGCGTGCCCGGGCCACCGAGCGCCGCGTGCGTGTAGTCGACGCCGCTGTCGATGACCGCGATGCGCACGCCCTGTCCCTTGGCATGGAAGTCGTGCGCGGTGTCCGCGCCGATGTATGGCACGGTTTCCGAGAGGTCCTGGCTGTAGTTAGCCACGCCGACCACGCGCGAGATCGAGGTGTCGCGCGCCAGCGCCGGCAGGTCCGCCCCGTCGACGCTCAGCACCACCGCGTTGAGCGCGAGCTGCGTCGAGGAGACCACCTCGGCGCTCGGCACGATGGCGAGGATGCGGTCGACGAACGCGGCCTGTTCGGCCATCACCTGTTCCCGACTGCGCGTCTCGCCGGATCCGGCGACGGATTCACCCCGCAGGCGCACCAGGATTTCCTGGCGTCCCTTGATGCCCGCGAGACTCGGATGCAGCACCGACGGCCGGGTGCCGGCGTCCGAGACGATGGGTTCGGGAAGCGTTATCGCGGAAAGCCTGGCGCTGTTGCTTGTCGTGAGCGGTCGCGGTCCTGCAGCCGCGGCGAGAGTGCTCATAGACAACAACGCGCCGCAAACGGCCAGCGTGAGCTGACCGTGTCGTACACGTGTGCTCTTCATTTGAATGTATCCCCTGAGAACCTGTTATTCCGGACACACGCCAGGGATGAATGCCCCCGGGACCGCG
>Ga0315912_10004887_pt1 | contig 12468 bp, 26 predicted proteins | sample VfabasoilMG_FD_204469 | JGI IMG/M metagenome (GOLD analysis project Ga0315912, IMG submission 204469) | Garden soil microbial communities collected in Santa Monica, California, United States - V. faba soil | ecosystem: Environmental > Terrestrial > Soil > Garden | place: USA: California... | reverse complement strand
CAGATCGGCCAGCTCCTGGAGGTCGATCTTCCCGAGGCGCCGCGCTCCCGATTCATCCGGGTCGAGTGCGGGACCAAGCGCTCGTTCGCGTTGCCCGTGCCGCCCGAGATGGCCACGGCGCGCGAGGCCAACGCTTGGACCTATGGGCTCAGCAAAGACGAACTGCAACTGGAGGCAAGAACATGAAGACGATTGAAACGATGGGCGCTCAGGGGGATGTGATGTTTCGGCGCGTAGACAACGTGCCTCTCGGCTTCGAGGTGGCTCCGCGCAAAGACGCGCGCCTCATCGTGGCGCACTCCGAGACGGGCCATCACCACGCGATCGACGACACCGGTGTCGTTCACTACACGGGCGGCGATCCGCTGATCTCGTATCTGCGCCTGGAAAGCGTCGACTCGTGCGACGTGGTGCACCACCGGCCGCACGACACTCACGAGACGCTGCGCCTGAGCGGCGGCAAGGGCGCCGTGTACCAGGTCATTCGGCAGCGCGAGTACACCCCCGAAGGCTGGCGCCGCGTGGAGGATTGAGCATGAGCAAACGCAAAGAGAAACCCGAGCAAGACACCCCGATGCACATCCGGCTCAACCCGGAGGAGCTCGCCGAGCTCGACACGATCGTGGGCTGGATGAAGCGGGACCCGAAGCTCCGCCGCCTCAAGAGCAACCTCGGGCGAGCCAAGGCGATCCGCTACGCCATCGGGCACATCATCGACAACCCGCCAGCCCACGTGGAGAGCGGCCAGGGATGAGAGGCCGCATCCGCACCGTGAAGCCCGAGATCTTCTCGGACGAGCAGTTGTGGGACCTCGCCATCGAGACGGGTCTGCCTTGGCTGCTCCAGGCCTTCGAGGGCCTCTGGTGCTACGCCGATCGGGAGGGGCGCTTCGAGTGGCGGCCTCGCGCGCTGAAGACGAAGATCCTCCCCTACTGGGACGGCGACTTCGGGTGGCTGCTGGAGGTGCTGGAGCGCGGGCGGTACATCGTCCGCTATCGGGTAGGCGGCCAGGAGTACGGCTACGTGCGGGGCTTCGCCAAGCATCAACGGGTCAACGCTCGCGAAGAGCCCTCCGTTCTGCCTGAACCACCCGTCAACGATTCGTGCTCCACGAATTCGGCACCCGTGAGCGAACCGTCGCCACCCGCTGACGATCTCGAAAATCCTGCACGTGGGGAAGGGAATGGAAGGGAATGGGAACTGGAAGGGAATGGGAAGGGAGCGCCGCGTGGGCACGCGCCCGCCACGCCCCACGTGCCCGGTCTCATCCGAGTGCTCTCCGGCGGCGTGCCGCGGACCTACCAGATGCCAAGCGAACTCCCGCCCAAGGAATACCTCGACGAGGCGGTGATGCGCAGCGTGACCCGTGAGCAGGCCGCAGCGACCTGGAACCACTACTGGACCAAGGGTCTGCCCGTCGACGGCGTGGAGAAGCTCTTCCCGTGGCTCTGCCAGCAGGCGAAGGACTTCGCCAACCGCCAGGCCCGCGCCAGCCCGACCGTCGTCGGTGCCGATCGCCTGTCCGCCCAAGCCGAGCGCATCGAGATGCTCCGCGCCAAAGAAGCCGCCGCCGAAGACGCCCAACGAAAGACCGCCCCATGAAACCCTCCGAAGCCGCCGAGATCGTTCTGATGCTGATGGCCGCCTACCCCGCGTCCAAGACGATGCCGACCACGTCGGCCGTGTACGAAGTCTCGCTCGCAGACCTCGACGCCGAGCTCACCCGCAAGGCCGTGACCCGGCTCATCGCGACGCAGAAGTGGTTGCCGACCGTGGCGGAGATTCGCGCTGTCGCGACGGACCTCCGGCTCGGTGCGGTGCGCAACGGAGGCGAGGCCTGGAAGGACGCCGTGGCCGCGGTCCGCTACGTCGGCCGCTACGACGTGCCGGAGTTCCCGGATCCCCTGGTGGGGCAAGCGCTCCAGCTCTGGGGCTCGTGGACCTCGTTCTGCGACTCGCCCGAGGACGACCCGGGAGGGCGAGCGCGGTTCATCGAACTCTATGATTCGCTGGCAGCGCGACGTCGCCAAGCCGAGGTGTCGGGCATCCCGTTGCCAGCGCCCGCGTCGGCTCCGCAGCTGCGGACGGCTTCTCCGGAGCGGCTCCCGCCCGTGAAGACCTGGCCAAGTCTCACGCAGTCGCTGGCCCTGCGCAGCTTGCCCCCTCGCCCGGCGGACGTGCCGCACCGGAAGTTCACGGCAGAGGAACTCGATGCGGCGCTCGGCGCCAACGACAAGGAGGCGGTGGCGTGAGCGCACTGGAGAAGCTGAAGACCATCGAGGCGGACTACTGGGACTGCGACGAGTCGACCGACTCGCTGTCGCACGACGATCCGCAGAGCGCTCTGGAGGAGCACCTGGACGGCTGGCTCATGCCCCACGACTCACGCGGCATAGAGGCGCAGATCTGGGAGATCGGACCAGTCAAGATCTGGCCCTGGCACCGACAGTCTATCGACGCGAAGGAGGTCGAGCGTCTGACGAAACACCTCCTCGAGGAGGCCGACGAGTGGCTCTGTGAGAACACCATCCTCGCGGATCCGGAAGGCGGCGATCTGCTGAGCAAGCAAACGCGCGAGAAGCACCAGCCTGCCATGGCGGCCACAGTTGCCGCTCTCTGCGCGGACGCGAGCGTCTGGCATTGCGAGCGAGGTGAAGCCATCACGCTGACCGCGGACGAGGTCATCGCGCTGCTGCGGGAGCAGTGTCCCGAGTGGTTCGAGAAGGAGGCAACGTGATCCAGGCGTTCCCTCTTTGGTGGCCCGATGGGTGGCCACGCGCGAAGCATCGCAAGGCGAGCCCGTATAAGATCACGACCGACGCGGCGCTCGAGGAGTTGCTTGGCGACCTCCGGCTGATGGGCGCGCGCAATGTCATCGTGTCCAGCAACGTCCCGCTCCGGCGGGATGGAACGATGTACCGCGGCGACCATGCCGAGGCCCGGATGCCCGACCCTGGGGTCGCCGTCTACTGGGACAATCGGCGCAGCGAGCCGAAGGTCATTCCCTGCGACTGCTGGTACACCGTGCGCGAGAACGTTCGCGCCTTGGGAATGGCCATCTCCTACCTTCGCGGCCTTGATCGCTGCGGCGCAGGAGAGATCCTAGATCGCGCCTTCCAGGGATTCTCCCGTCTGCCTGCGGCCCCCGACTGCTGGAAGATCCTCGGCATCGAGCGAGGGACCACGGAGCAGGTTCTAACCCGCCGCTACCACGAGCTCGCGCGCAAGCTCCACCCCGACCAGGGCGGCACCGACGCACAGATGGCTGCCGTCAACCAGGCGTACAGCGACGCATTGCGCGAAGTGAGGGCGTCGTGAAGCTCCTCCGTCTGGCCATTCTCGCGACCTGGGCTCTCCTCGGTTGCTCGAGCGAGGCGGACGCCAAGCGCGCGCTCGAGTCCTCGGGCTACTCGCACATCGAGCTCACGGGCACGCGGTGGTTCGGCTGCGGGGAGAACGAGACGGCCGACGGCTTCCAGGCCACCAACCCCCGCGGGCAGCAGGTGACGGGCATCGTGTGCTGCGGCCTCGCCTTCAAGGGCTGCACGGTTCGGTTTTGAAGGAAGGCGCGATGAGCGAGCCCGATCTCTCCCCCGTTCCCCGCGACCCCATCGAGGCCGCCGCGCTCGAGCAGGCCAAGCACTGGAACCTGGTCTGCGACAACGGGCAGATCGTCTGCTTACGCCCAGGCTGCGGGCTCGAGGCGACCTTGCCGAGCCTGCTCTGCTCGGGGCACCTGGCGTCGGTCCGGAGGGGATGCCGGTGAGTAAGCGCACGGGCCCGGACTACAGCTGCAAGTGCGGCTGCGAGGAGTCGGAGTTCTTCCAGAACTACCTGCTCTACGGCCCGGAGCGCCCCACCGATCCGGGAGGGCTCGGCTGGTACACCGCTGATCGATTCGAGTTCCGTGGCTATGTGCTGCGCCAGCGCAACCTCTGGTCGCGTCGGCTGCAGGAGTGGCACTCTCACACGAGCATCAATGCGGTGGGGCCCGGCGCTGAACCGTTGCCGGGAGCATCCGGCTGGAGGGCGCGGGTGGCGCAGGTCGAAGGCGAAGGCGCCACGATGCTGGAGGCGCTCGAGGACGCGTGGCGGCTCGCGGAGTCCGAGGGGCAGCTGCGCAACTTGCTCCCGCCGGAGGCCTCGCCATGAGCAACTGCACCGCCGGCCTCGCCCTGGGCGAACTCAACCCGCTCGCGGGCCGCCGTCGTCCCGCCCCGGTCGTCCACACGTGCGCGTGCGGGGAGTTCGTGATCGTGCGAGAGCCCTCGCTTCGCTCGCGGCCCTGGTGCGGGGAGTGCCGAGCGTTCGTCGAGGCGGTGCTGCGTGCGCCGCCGGCGCCAGCGACCGTGGCTCCGTCGGTTCTTCCGCCCGGCTTCGGACGGGCGCTCTTGCCCGCGGAGGGACTCGGCCTCGCCACCTACCTCGATACGGTGGAGCGCTCGCTCATCCAGCAGGCCCTCGATCGCACGGGCGGCAACAAGGCGCAGGCGGCCCGCCTCCTCGGTCTGAACCGGACGACGCTCGTCGAGATGCGCAAGCGCCATGAGCTGGCCGAGCTGCGCCGCGCAAGAGCCGAGGTCTCCCCGTGAGCGCAGCCCAGAAGATCGGCGCCATCGGCATTACGCCGGAGGAGCTCGAGCTGGCCGCCGGGATTGCCAGCGCGATGCAGCGCAAGCTGCCGCGGAGCGTGCTCCGGGCAGACCTCCAGCAGGCGGCCCTCATTGGCCTCTGGGACGCGGTCCGGAAAGATACGGGCGAGAGGACTCCCGAGCAGCGCAAGGGCTACCTCATCACCCGGATCCGGGGTCAGATCCTCGACGAGCTGCGCCACCAGGACTGGGCCAAGCGACGCAACAGGCGACGCAAGGGTGGCGCTCTCGAGCCGGTCACGGTCGTTCGATTCGACGACATCGGCTACCGTGAGGGACCCTCGTTCGAGGAGTGCCTTCCTTGCCCTCGGCCGAACCCCGAGGAGCAGGCCATCACTCGCATCGACCAGGGGCGCGCAATCACCGAAGCGCTCGGCGCGCCGCTGACCGAGCGGCACCTGCACATCGTGCGCGGGCACTACTTTCGCGGGGAGCGGTTCGTCGATCTCGGCACCCAGCTCGGCACGAGTGAGGCCCGTATCAGCCAGCTGCACTCGCAGGCCATCGGCACGATGAAGGGCTGGCTCACGGGGGATCCCGAGCTGGCGACCGAGAAAACCCGAGCCTTGCTCGTCGCGCGCAAAGCCATCGCAGCCAAGTGGGAGAAGCATGAAGATCGAAGATCTGATCGAAGAGCTGGAGAGCCTGCGGGCGAGGATCCACCCCCGCGCATTGTCCGCCGCTCAGTACGAGGTGGTGGGCTGGGCGGACCGCCCGCTGCGACATCTCATCGACCAGTGCCGGGAGGAGCAGGAGTCGCAGAGCTGGGCGGAGAAGCACGCCCGGGACTTCCTGCCGCTCTTGGGAGCGGACCTCGGGACGGAGCTATTGCCGGAGCCGCTCCCGCGCCGAGCCCTGGTGTCCGACGGGGTGGTCGACCCCAGCGAGGCGGCGTCGTTGTGATGGCAGCTTTGCCGGTCGAGCCCGTGCCCTCCGTGCTGCCCGAGGAAGGGCTGGATCTCCGCGCCGAGCTCGAGCGCTACAAGGACTGGCTCATCCAGCAGGCACTCGTGCGGACCCTCGGCAACGTGCATGCGGCGGCCAAACTGGTGCGGGTGAGCGCAGAGACCATCTACGCCCGCACCCGCGACGGGCGCCTCGGGCGCAAGGTGCTGCCCGCTCCGAGTGCTTCGGCGCGTGAGGAGAGTCCCCCGATGACACAGTCGGTCGAGCCGGAGTCGCAGAGCGCGGAAGCCTTGGCCCAGGCCTCCGTCGCTCGCCTCGCCCGGCGCATCCCGTGGGATCGCGTGGCGGCCCTGCGCGCCGAAGGCAAGAGCGACACGGACATTGCCCGGCGGCTGAAGGGCATGATCGGCGCGCACCCGTGGACCATCGAGAAGGCGCTGCGGCTGCCCCGGCCGCTGGCGAAATGTGGCCCATGAAGCCCGGAGGCCTCCGCGATCGGCTGCGGCTCAAGCGCCTGCGCTTCTGGCTCTCTCTGATGGCGGCCTGCGAGCGCCACAATCTCACCGACTGCGAGATCTACTACTGGTTCAGCCGACGCGCGTCGGGCTGCAACGCCTGGAGGAAGTAAACCATGAAAATCAGCGTCACATTGAAAGACCCCGACGGCTTCGGCGAGTGCGTGGATGAGGACGTGAAGGCATCGCTTGCCGACAGCGGGCTGCCGGAGGACGAGCAGGAGGCGGTCGTCGAGAAGCGCCTCGAGAAAGTCTGGAAGGAGCTGGAGCGCTGGGTCGACTGCCAGGAGTACGTCACCATCGACTTCGACACCGAGGCGGGCACCGCGACCGTGAGGCCCCGCCAGTGACCTCATCCACCCGCGAACGCACGCTCACCCCGCCCGAGGTGGACCAGCGCACCCAAGTCTTGCTGTCGCTCCTGGACGAGCAAGACACCATCCGCTTCCGAGTGAGGGCCAGCCGCGACGAGCTCCGGGAGTGGAGGGTGGAGGCCCGCAAGCTCGCCGCCCAGATCGACGAGGTGCGCCAGGAGATCCGCACGGGCATCGTCACCGAGCCGGCGCAGATGAAGCTCCCGCACACCGAGCCGCAGCACGTGCTGTCTCCGACGGAGACCGACGACGAGTGCCGGGCCCGGGAGGAGATCTACGCTCACGACCCGTGCCTGGACGCAGAGCGCAACTGTGGCGAGTCGGTGTGTCCAGCGGGCATCGACGGCACCAGCGACGAGCCCGACCCCGAGACGGATCCGCCGCTGCCCGATCGCTACTGGGGCTTCAATGCGAACTACCCCAAGGCGGAGAACCACCTGGCTCTCTGGGATGCACTGCGCGAAGCCTTGACCCCGGCCGAATACGGCAAGCTGGTCGACGGCAAGGCGGTCGCCTCGTGGCACCGATCCTCCGGTCAATTCGAGGCCGTGGCGCACTGGGCTCGGGTGGAGAACGCGCACAAGGTCCACGCCAACCGCGCGCCGACGCCAGGCATCACCGTGCCCGCGCGGTTCCCCATGCCGCTGGCCTTGACGCAGGCGCTCGCCGTCTCGGTGCCGGAGAAGAAGCCAGCCCCGGCCCGCAAGAAGAAGACCGCGAGGGCAAAGTGAATGCGGCTCTGCGAGCGGTGCCACGAGCATCCGACCTGGAGCCTGCACGGCAGCTGCCGGCTCTGCGTCGAGTGCTCCGACCCCAACGCCATCGCATACAGCGTGCAGCGGCGAGAGGAGACCGCAGCTCGGCAGCGCAGGGGCAAGCCGGTGGCGTTCGACGTGCAGCCCTTCCGGCCACACCGCGAGAGGCGGCGGCGCCCGCCCGTCCTGGTGCCGCTCCCGCTCTTGGTGGTGCGGGGCGACGCCATGACGATCCAGGAGATCGCGGCCGTGCTCGGCATGTCGGAGATGGGCGTGCGGCTCGTCCTGCGCCGGGCACTGCGGCGCTTCGCGGATCACTGGCGGGAGATGTTCGGTGCGCCGCTGCCGGACTGAGGGTGCTGCCATGATCGCCATCCCGTCGGCCACACCCTGCCCCTGCGGCAAGCCGGTGCTGCTCATGCAGATCGATGCCGGCCCGGGGCGGCGCTGGCAGGCGCACTGCGACGAGTGCTGCCTCACTCCGCCCCCGAGGACCTCCCCCGTCGCCGGCTACGGCGACACCCCCGACGAGGCGCTGTGGGACTGGCAGGTGACTAGCGACCTCGAGCGCGGGGTCCAGATCGTGCCGGTCACGACCCTCAGGGAGCTGGAGCGGCAGGTGACGAAGGAGCACGAGCGGCAGCGTGGCTGGCGGGCGAGGCGAGTCTCGCTCACCAGCACGCTCTACGACCGGATGCTGCATGACGAGGGGGCGGTCCTCTACGGCCCGCCGGATCTCACGCCAGCCCCTGAGCAGGCGGCCTAAATGCATCCCGTGTTCCCCCTTGGCGCAGAAAAGTGCAGGCCCGACGTGGACTGTCAATACATTGTCAATACAATTAAGAGATATGAAGTTCACGTTCCCCACACGCAAAGACAAGAGCCTGGGACGCCCCGGTTGGCACGTCGAGATCAAGCGCGACGGGCAGCAGGTGTGCGAGGTGTGGTGCTCGGGCACCAAGAGCGAGGCCCTGCACGAGGCTCGCGTCGCGGCAGAGGCCTACGGCTACATCGACGAGTGAGGCTCCCACCATGTGCACCTGCGCCAAGCCCAAGCCCGTCACGCCGTCCGCTGTCACCCCGGTCCAGCCCATCGTCCACCCGATCCCGGCGAGCGTCATCCCGGAGCTCATCCGGTGGAGGATGCAGGCCGAGCAGCGCTACATCGCCAAGAGCCTCCAGCGCTCGCTGCCGAAGGGCAAGAGCAAGTGACCGATACCGAGTTCCAGGCGCTCCTGGATCGCCGGCACGAGCTGCGGATCCGGCACGAGCAGTGGTGCCGGGAGGTCAACGACCTGCGTCTCGGCGAGTCGTCCCTCGAGGCCTCCCGCCGGGACGCGGCCTTCCGGGAGCTCGAGACCGTGCAGGCGCAGATCGACGCCGAGCTCGACGCCGAGCGCGCTGCCGAATCCAAGGAGCCAGCGTGAGGCGCTACGCGATCCAATGGATCCCGCTCCGCTCCTGGGTCCGGGGAGCCGACGAGGAGGACCAGCGCTGGTCTCCCACCCCCGACGTCGTGCACGGCAGCGAGACGGACGCCGACGAGGAGTGCCGGGCCAGCGAGGCCGCGCACGATGGCACGATCCGCTGCCGAGCGGTTCCGCTGCCGGTAGAGCCCGAGGACGAACTGGACTTCCCGGAGCTGGCCAAGTGCGAGCCCGGGGCAGAGTCCGCACGGAGGGCGTCGTGAGCTGCGAGCACGACTATGGCGACGAGGGCATGCGCTGCAAACGCTGCGGAGCCCGCATCCCTGAGGATCACCCGAGAGCCGTCAACCGGGCACGCAAGATCGCCTACGCGGCGGCCAACGACTTCGCCGTGATCCGCGAGTCCGCCAAGAACTGGGGCAGCTCCCAAGTCGGCCGGCACATGCGCGCGGCGCTGGCAGCCATCGACGGCGTGGCGCCGCTCAGCGCCGAGTGCCGCCAGGAGATCCGGGAGCGTGGCTACCACTCGGGCTGCCACGGCGACTCCATGGGCGACTACATGACCGAGCTCCTGGCCGAGCTCCACCGGAGGGAACATGCCTGACAATTCACGACCGCGAAAGCTGTTGCAGGCCGAGCGCCTGAGACGCGAGCTGGAGGACTGGCTCTCCCGGTTCGATCTCGAACTCCGCGTAGGCTCGCCGCCGCGGCACCTCGACCCGATCGGGCAGGTGTGCGCGCTGCTGCTCGAAAAACTGGTGCGCGTGCAGGCCGAGACGGTGGAGACCCGCGCCTTTGCCGAGCGCATCGCCGCACTGGCGCAGCGCGGCCTCGACCTCTGGAAGCGTCCGCCCGTGCCGCTCGTCGCTCCGGCCGATCCGCCCCCGTGCTTCGAGGCCGCCGACGATTCCGAAACGAGACAGCTGCGGCACCTGCGTCTGGTGCACTGACTTGACTGTCACCACATTGTCAATACAATGGGAGTAGCATGATCAATCTAGTCCTGCGATGCAGCGGCTTGCCGTTGGCGTTCCGTTGCGCCGGGTCGGTGCGTCCGGGCGCCGTGCCCATCAACGAATCGAACGACCCCGCCGACCTGGGCACGGCGGCCCACGAGGGCCTGGCCCAGTTGGTCGAGACGGGCAAGGTCGACTACGACGCGGTGCCGGCGCTCGCCAAGAAGCACAAGGTCGACGAGACGGAACTCCGGGTGCTGCTCGCGCAGGGCGCGCAGCTCTGGGAGCAGGTGCGCGAGAGCTTCCCCGCCGCCATGACCGAGGTGGATCTGGCGCACGAGGCCGGCTCGGTGGAGCTGACCGGGCACGCGGACATCCTGGGTCGATCGGGCGCGGTCGCTCTCGTGGGCGACTGGAAGACGGGGCGGGTCGACTCGGACTACGCCGAGCAGCTGAAGGGCTACGCGGCATTGGCGCTGCTCGAAGACCACACGCTCCAGTCGGCGACCGCTGGCGTGCTCTGGGTACGGGACGCCTCGTTCGAGCACTACACGATGACGCGAGCGGACCTGCCTGCCTGGCTCGACCGCCTGGAGACGGAGCTGGTGCAGTGGGACGGCACGTTCCGTCCGGGCCGGCACTGCGAGTACTGCCCCCGCGCGCACGAGTGCCCGGCGGCCAACGCCATGGTCCGGAGCGCGGTCGCGGCGCTCAGCGACAAGGACGTGGACGACGCGGCGCTCATCCGCGAGATGCCCGCCGAGCAGTTGATCCAGCTGCATTCGAGGGTCTCCCTGGTCGAGTCCCAAATCGATCGGTTCCGCAAGGCGGTCCGTCACCGCGTCGAGGAGCAGGGCGACATCGTGGGCGACGAGAAGCGGATCACGCTGGAGACCGAGGAGCGTCGGCAGCTCGACCCGCTGGCGGCATTCCCGGTGCTCGAGGCCCAGGGCTTTGGCGACGCGGAGATGGCCGAGGTCATCGACATCAGCGTGAGCAAGGCCGAGAAGGTCGTGGCGACCCGGGCGGGCAAGGGCAAGGGAGCCGGCGCAGTGCGCGAGCTCCAGGCGGCGCTGAAGGGTGCGGGCGCCATCAAAACGCGACCCATCACGAAACTAGTCCTGAGGAGAGCCTGAATCATGGCGATGAGCACGACCGAAGCGATTGATGCGATGCTGGCAGAGGACGACCGGGTAGCCGTGGTTCGGCCCGAGGTGGGAGCCATCGAGGCCATCACGCGGAGCGAGGTGGCGATGCAGCTCGACTCGGCGCACCGCTGGCCCCGCTCCCCGAGCAAGTTCCTCCGGGACGCGCTCAGCCTGGCCACATACAGCCGGGAGATTGCGGAGAGCTGCATGTATTCTGTGCCCCGAGGGGGCAAGATGATCACGGGGCCGAGCGTGCGCCTGGCAGAGATGGTGGCCTCGAGCTGGGGCAACCTGCACGTGGGCGCGCGCGTGATCGACGCGACCCAGACGGAGGTCATTGCGCAGGCCGTGGCCTGGGACCTCGAGAAGAACACCCGAATCACCATCGAGGCGCAGCGCAGCATCGTCGGCAAGAAAGGTCGGTTCGACGAGGACATGATCCGGGTGACCGGCATGGCCGCCATCAGCATCGCGCTCCGCAACGCCATCTTCCGTATCGTGCCGCGCGCCTACGTGGACGCCATCTATGAGAAGGCCAAGGCCGTCGCCGTCGGCAACGCGGAGACGCTAGTCGAGCGCCGCGACGAGTCGCTGCAGCGGCTCGGCAAGCTCGGGGTGACCCCGGAGCGGGTGTTTGCCCGGCTCGGCGTGGCGGGCCCGGCCGACATCAACCGCGAGCACATCGAGATCCTGATCGGAATCGGAACGGCCGTGAAGTCCGGCGACCTGTCGCTCGACGAGGCGTTCCCAGCGCCGGCGCCATCACCTGTTCCGGACGGCACGCCCGAGGGCAAGCGCATCAAGCTCGGCAAGAAGGGCGCGGCTGCAGAGGCAGCGCCTACGGCCAAGGCAGAGCCCGCGCCGGCGGCAGCCAAGGCCGAAGCCAAGCCCGCCGAGCCCAAGGCCGAGGACGCCATCCCCGTGCTCGGCAGAGAGCCGGGGCAGGAGGGCTGATGGCGCGGCTCGCCATCAAACGGCGTCGGAGAGCCGAGCGGCGCGTGCTGAAGGCGCTGGCGGTCATTCCAGACGCAGCGCTGCGCCGCTGGATCGACCGCCATTACGCCACCGTCATCAGCCTGGCCAGGGCTGAGCTCGCGCTGCGCGCGCTGAAGGCCAGAGGGGCGTCCCGTGGGTGAGCCGGATGAGATGGGCTACCCGCCCGACCCTGCCGACTCCCGCCCCTGCGGGTGCGAGGAAGCGCAGGCCTTGCGCAAGCTGCTCGCGTGGGCCGCACTCGGGATGTCGGCGCCTTGGAACGTTCCGCGCGAAGTGGGGCTTGCCATTCAGCACGAGATCAAGGGCATCACTTTGACGGCGGAGGACGCTTTCCCCGGTGCAGCGCAGCCGGCCGAGCCTCCACCCATTCACGAGATGCACGACAACGGGTGTGCGCGCCTGAGCGGCGGAGCGGTGTGCGACTGCTCGCTGCGGTCGTGGAGAGCGCAGCCCGCCGAGCCGAGCGCTAGATTCATGCGTGCTGTGGCGCAGACGGCACCATTGGACGTCTCCGTGATGGCGGCCTCCGACTTCGTTCCAGACGTCAGCTGCCCAGCCTGCGGTTATTCCGGGAAAACGTGGGAGCATTCGTGCCCCGCATCCGCCTCGCCGGAGCCGAGCCCACCGGGGGAGTTCGCTATGGTTGTGCACTGGCATGCGCGCGCCGAGTCCGCCGAATCCACGCTCGCGGCCGTGCGGGAGATCGTGGACCAGATCCGTTTTACCCATAACGAGGAGT
>Ga0315912_10004886_pt1 | contig 12471 bp, 9 predicted proteins | sample VfabasoilMG_FD_204469 | JGI IMG/M metagenome (GOLD analysis project Ga0315912, IMG submission 204469) | Garden soil microbial communities collected in Santa Monica, California, United States - V. faba soil | ecosystem: Environmental > Terrestrial > Soil > Garden | place: USA: California... | reverse complement strand
GGCGACGGCTCGCAGGATTGGTACTACGTGCTGGTCGAGGGCACGGGCGGCACGGGCGGCACGGGCGGCACGAGCACGGGCGGCACGGGAGGATTTTCCGGCAGCGGGACGGCGGGGTCCGGCACGACGGGTCCGTACATCGGCTACGCGTATGAGGGTTGCGACGACGGCAACACGGCCAACGGCGACGGGTGCAGCTCGGCGTGTGAGGCCGAAAACGGCTGGCTCTGCGAGCGCCCCGGGGAGCCCTGCCGACAGCCCCGCTGCGGTGACGGCTTCGTCGACTACATCTGGGGCAGCGGCGGCGCGGGTGGGTCGGGCGGCACCGCTGGCTCCGCCGGCATGTCCGGCATGTCCGGCATGTCCGGGTCAGGCTTCGGCAGCTACGAGGAGTGCGATGACAGCAACGTCACGCCGGGCGACGGCTGCAGCGCGAGCTGCTCGCTCGAGCCCGGGTACTCGTGCCCGACCGGGGGCGAGCCCTGTAAGGCCGCCTTGTGTGGCGACGGCGTCGTCGACTACCCCGTCGAGGAGTGCGACGACGGCAACACCATGAACGGGGGCTACTGCACCAGCTCCTGCCACTACGATTTCGGCGGCAGCGGTGGCATCGGCGGCTTCACGGGCGTGGGCGGTGGGGTCACCGCAGGGAGCGGCACCTTCGGCGGCTCTGCGGGAGACTCCGCGCAGGGTGGCCGCAGCGCCCGAGGCGGCTGACGCAGGCGGGGCGGGTGGCTCAGCCTGGCACGAGGTCGGGCTGAGCCGCTCGCAGCGTCAGCGGGCGCTCAGGCGACGCCCGAGAGCGCTTGGGCGGGTCGGCTGCGCGTGGGCTTTCGACCCGCCTTGGCCTGGTACATGCGGGTGTCGGCCTCGACGAGGAGGCTCTCGATCGTGACGGGGGCGGCCGGATCGAAGCTCGCCACACCCAGGCTGAACGAAAGCTGGTACTCGCGGCCCGCCCGCCCGTTGACCTCTGCGAGCGCCCGGTCGAGGCGACCCTTCAGGATGTCGACCGAGTCGCCGTCGAGGTTGCTAGCCAGCACGACGAACTCGTCGCCCCCGAGGCGCGCCACGAGATCGGTAGCCCGGCACGTCGAGCGCAGAAGCTCGGCGGCTTCCCCGATCGCGCGGTCGCCGAAGCCGTGACCGAGCTCGTCGTTGATGGTCTTCAGCCCATCGAGGTCGACGAAGAGCACCGCCAGGTGGTGCTTCTGCCGCTCGGCCACGCGCACCACCTGCGCGGAAAGCTCCAGGAAGCCGCGCCGATTGTAGAGGCCGGTGAGCCCGTCACGCAGCGACAGGTTCCTGAGCTCCTCGGCCTGCACTGCGAGGCGCTGCTCGAGCTGACGCCGCACGGTGACGTCACGCCCGGCCGATTGGTAGTGGCGCAGGGCGCCGTCCTCCCCATTCACGCGCGTCACCCTGAACTCGAACCAGCGGTATTCGCTGTCCCGCCGGCGAAGCCGGCACGTCACGACGCCCGTCTGCATCTCACCGGACTGGAATTTCTGCAGGCTGTAGCGGACGCTCGCCACGTCTTCCGGGTGCAGCAAGCTGAAGGCCGACAGAGCGTGGGCCTCGCCCGGCGTGCGCCCGAGCAGCGACTCCACCGAGGGGCTCACGTAGCGAAGCTCGCCCTCGGGACCGTGGATCACCACGAGGTCGCTCACGTTCTCGACCAGCATGCGGTAGCGCTCCTCGCTCTCGGCGAGCTCCGCCGCGGCCTCGCGCACGTCGCGCGCGTCGCGCACTATTGCGAGAAAGCTCATGGCGAGCAGCACGAACATGACGACGGCTCCCGCCCCGATGGCGGCGATGGTCTCAGTCTGCGTGCGCGCGGCCGCGCTCGAGCGCTGCTCGAGAAGCCGATGCTCCTCGCGCTCCAGCTCGGACGCCGTCTGGCGGACCTCGTCCATGATGAGCTTGCCGCGCCGACTGGCCACGCGTTGCTCCACGTCGACACGCATGCCCGCCGACCGCAGCTGGATGTTCTCGGCGACGAACGCGCGCTTCTCGCCCACGGCACGCGTGAGGCGCCCCACGCGCGCGAACTGCTCGGGATTGTCGCGCACGAGCCCGGCCAGCTCTGCCAAGCGCTCCGACATCTTGCGCTCGGTCGCCTCTCGCCCTTCGAGGAAGGCGGGGTCACCCGTGATCACGTAGCCACGTCCCGCCGATTCGAGCTCCCGTACTCCGGCCAGTACCGCCTCGACACCGTGGACGACGGTTTGCGTGTGCTCGACCCAGTGGAGCGCATTCAAGTATCGGCGCCCCGAGACGTACGAAAAGCTGAGGACGAGCGTCGCGAGGAACAGCCCCAGAGCCCAGGCGATACGTTTCGTACGGAGGAGGGCTGACATTGCTGTCCCGGATCGGTACGGACGGCGACCGCCACGCTTAAGAGTCGACGCTTTCGTGCGCCTTTTTCGGCCGTGGGGCCTCCGCCGCGCACCTCGGCCCACATCCCCGGCCAAAGCGAGGAGCCCGGCGGAAGCCGCCTCGCAGCGTGGCCGCTAGGCGCTCGCGCTGCCGAGCTCTTTGTCGATCGCCGTAACGGCCGTGAGAAAGCCCATCTGGAGCGCCTCCGCCCGCAGGCCCCCGATGCGCGCGAGGAGCTCGGGCGCGCGGTCCCCACGCCGGTATTCGACGAGTGCCAGGATGCGGCGCGCGTCGAGCTCCAGCAACGCTGCATCCTGGAGCTGCCCGAGGGCCGCGTTCGCCTGCTCGACGGCCAGGCCGTCGTAGCCGCGCGCGAAGCACGCCGACGCGGCCCGCACGTGGAAAAATACGCTGATCACCCCGGGCGCGATCCCGTCGAAGAGCTGCTTCACCTCCTCGAACGTCTGCACGACCTCGGCCTCGCTCTGCGCGAAATACGCCTTCAGCGCGTGCACCGTCGAGCCCACGAGCCACCAGCCCGCGGCCGGGTTCAGCGCGAAGCACTCGTCGGCCGCGGCGCGCGCCCCCTCGATGTCCCCCGACGCGGCGAGCGCCTCCGCGCGCTCGGAGAGCATCATGGCCTTGAACATGGTCGACCCGGTGGCCTCCGCGAGCGGTAGGCCGAGGTCGATCTGCTGAAGGGCGAGCGCGTACTCCCCCATCTGGGTCAAAATGAGCGACAGCGTCTCGCGCGCGATCATCTCCGCTCGCCGGTGCCCGGCCCGCTCGGCCTGCAGAATGCCGTGCTCGACGGCAGACAGGGCGCCCCGGAGATCCCCGGTGAAGAAGCGCGTCATGCCCACCATGTAGTGCTGGTAGAGCTCGACGCGACCGAGCCCGTGGCGTCGCGACAGCTCCACGCAGCGCTGGAAGTAGTCGTGCGCCACGCGCGAGCGACCGAGCAGGTAGTTGGCGTCGCCGAGACAGCTGAGCGCGCGCGCCTCGAGCTCGACGCTTCCGGCGCGCACGGCATGCTCGAGGGCGAGCTCCTGATCGGCGAGGCTATCCTGGCCGACGGTGAAGCGCAGCGAGCCGCGGATGCGCGCGATCTGGGAGCGTTCGGCGTCCATGCCGTCCGGGGTGACGAGCTCGAGCGCGTGCTCGAGCGCCTGGTGCCCGGCGCTCGCGTCCTGGATGATGCGATGCGAGTCGGCGATGCCGATGTACGAGCGGCATTGCTCCGCGCTCGTCGTGGCCTGCGAACGAGCCTTCTCGAAGGCAGCCAGGGCGCGCTTCGGCTCGGCGCGGTACAGCATCAGCTGGCCCTCGCGGTACGCGATGGCGAACACGTCGGCCGGGCGCGTCGCGATCGCAGCGCCGCGCAAAAGGAGCGCCGCAGCTTGATCGTAGTCGAGCGCCTCGATGCGCGTGAGCGCGGCCGCGGCATACGCCGCCGGGGCGTTTTCGTCGTCCGCGCGGTCGAGGTGCTCGGCTCGCAGCACCGGATCCGTCGTTCCGAACCAGCGCGCGGCACGCCGGTGCAGCTCGCGCCGCGTCTGCTTCAAGAGCGACGAGTAGGCGCCGTCCCGGACCAGAGCGTGCGCGAACAGCCACATGTCGCCCGCCGCGCGTACCAGACCGCGCTCGACGAGCACCTCGCCGCCGTAATCGGGGTCGTCGAGCAGGTGGCGCAGGAGGTCGAGCGAGAAGCGCTGGCCGACCACCGCCGCAGCCTGCAGGGCGCCCTTGTCGCGCGGACTCAGGCGATCCATCCGCGCCTGGACCAGGCTCTGCACGGAGTCGGGCAGCACGCCTTCGGCCTCGCTCGCGAGGAGCTGCTCGAGGAACAGCGGATTGCCGCCGGAGCGCTCGACGCACGCGCGCAGCCGCCGCGAATCCGGCGCGCCGAGATGAGCGGCAAGCTCCTCCGCCGCTGCGGCACCGAGCGGCGTGAGCTCGATATCGACGAAGGTTGCGCTCCCGGCGCGCGAACGCCAGGCCGCCCCGAGCGGATCGCCCTCGGCGCGCGAGGTGAGCACGAGCAAGAGCGGGGCCGTGCCGCACTGCGTGGCGAGCGCCGAAATCACGCCGAGGGTGGCCTCGTCCGCCCAGTGCACGTCTTCGACCACGACGAGCTGCGGCTCGCCGTGGCAGGCGCGCGCAAAGATACCGCTCACCGCCCGACCCCGCGCCGCGACGCGCATCGCCTCGCTCAGGGAGTCGTATTCGCCGCGGATCGCTGCGGGTTGCGGCAGGTCGAGCAGATCGTAGAGGCTCGCGCTGTCCTCGGCGTCGAACGAAAGCCCCTGGCCACCGGTGATGGCGGCGTCGCGCTCGTCGGGAGTCGCATCGAGTGACAGCCCGAGCGCGCTGCGCACGATGGCGCCGACGGCGTCCTGTCCGCGCGCCGTGCCGAAATCGAGCACGAGGCCCGTGTGGCTCGTGAAGCGCGCCCGCGCGGCGAGCTCGCGCATTTCGGCGACGAGGCGCGTCTTGCCGACACCGGGCTCGCCACGCAGATGGAAGACGGCGCCCGTCCCGCGCTCTTCGGTGCCCCCCAGCACTTGCTCGAAGCGTCCGAGCTCCTCCGCGCGTCCGACGAGCGGCGCGCGGAAATCGTGCCGCGCGTCGCGCAGGCCGCGCACCTTGTAGACGCGCACGGCCTCGCCCAGGCCCTTGACCGTCACCTCACCGACCGGCTCCGCGTCGACCAGCCCGGCCACAGCGCGCTCCACCCCCGCCGAAATCACCGTTTCCCCCGCCCCGGCCAGGCCGTCGAGGCGCGACGCCAGGTTCACGGCATCGCCGAGCACCGTGTACTCGCGGTGCACGTCACTGCCGCTGGCGCCCGCGACCACCTCGCCGCTGGCGATGCCGATGTGCACGAACAGGGGGCGGCCGAGTGCGGTGCTCAGCCGACCCATCGCCACGTGAATGGCGAGCGCGGCACGTACGGCTCGCTCGGGATCGTTGCCGTGCGAGACCGGCGCACCGAACACGCCCATCACGGCGTCGCCGATGTGCTTGTCCACCGTCCCGCCGAAATCCTTCACCACGCCGTCGACGACCGCGAAGTAGCGCTCGAGCAAGCCGTGCAGCTCCTCCGGATCGATCTCGGACGAAAGGCGCGTGTAGCCCGAGATGTCGGCAAACAGGATCGTGACCTGCCGCCGCTCGCTGCCGGGCTGTACCGGCTTGCGGGACGTGGTCCCGCCCTCGACCTTGGCCCCGCACTCCGAGCAGAACTTCGCGCGGGGCGACGCGGTCGCCTGACACGCTGGGCAGCGGATCTCGAGCATGGAGCGCGCGCCCAGCGTATCGCAGACTCGGATTCGGCCGCGCGGCCGACCCGCGCTGCAATCCGCTCGGGCCGGTGAAACCCGAGGGCGCGTCGACAGTACCAAGCACGAGACGCTCGGTTACCTTGTGAGCCCGCACGCATGAGCCGCCGCACACCGCCCGCCTCCGAGATCACGCCGGAGGCGGTCTACCTGCGCCGCCGCGAGCTCATCCGGCAGGGCGCGCTCTTCGTCGGAGCGTCCGCCGCGTTCGGGGGTGGGCTCACCTGGCTCACGGGCGCGGGCAGCGGCGGCCCTCCGCCCGACGCCGCACCGCTGCCGAGCGCCTCGGCCATCGTGAAGCCCGACGCGTACCGCCCGAAGGAAACGCTCACGCCGTACGAGGACGTGACGCACTACAACAACTACTACGAGTTCGGCCTCGGCAAGCTCGAACCGGCCGAGAACGCGCACACGCTCAGGCCTCGACCGTGGACGATCGAGGTGAGCGGCGCGGTCGAGAAGCCGCTGACGCTCGACCTCGACGCGATCCTGAAATGGTTCCCGCTCGAGGAGCGCGTGTATCGCATGCGCTGCGTGGAAGCCTGGTCGATGGTGATCCCCTGGCTCGGGTTCCCGCTGGCGGCCCTGATAGAGAAGCTCCGGCCGACGTCCGCGGCCAGATACGTCGCCTTCCAGACGCTGCTCGACGAACGGCAGATGCCGCTCCAGGCCGAGCGTGTTCTCGATTGGCCCTACGTCGAGGGGCTCCGCATCGACGAGGCGACGCACCCGCTCGCGCTACTCGCCGTCGGCCTCTACGGGAAATTCCTGCCGAATCAGAACGGAGCGCCGATCCGGCTGGTCGTGCCCTGGAAGTACGGCTTCAAGGGCATCAAATCGATCGTGAAGCTCCGTTTCACGGAGACCCAGCCGGTCACCACGTGGAGCGCCCAGGCCCCCGACGCTTACGGTTTCTACGCGAACGTCAACCCGAACGTCAGCCACCCGCGCTGGAGCCAGGCGACGGAACGCCGCATCGGTGACCTCGAACGGCAGCCGACGCTGCCTTTCAACGGCTACGCCGCGGAGGTCGCCTCGCTCTACCGCGGCATGGATCTCGAAAGGAACTTTTGATGGCGTCCGGACCTCTGCCCTGGCTCAAGCCGGCCGTGTTCACGGGCGCGCTCGTTCCGCTCCTCGCCATCGCCTATCGCGCGGCGTCACACGGGCTCGGCGCCGATCCGATCAAGGAGGCGATCAACCGGCTCGGGCTCGTCACGCTGGCGTTCATCGTCCTGACGCTCGCTTGCTCGCCGCTCAAGACGCTCTTCGGCTGGACCTTCCCCGCGCGCCTGCGACGCATGCTCGGGCTCTGTGCGTTCTTCTACGGCACGCTGCACGTGGCCGGCTACGCCGTGCTCGATCAGCGGCTCGATTTGGCTGCCATCGGCGAGGACATCGCGAAGCGCCGCTTCATCCTCGTGGGTTTCCTCGCCTGGCTGCTCCTCGTTCCGCTCGCCGTCACCTCGACCAAGGCGATGGTCGCACGCCTCGGCTTCCAGCGCTGGAAGGCCCTGCACCGTGCCGTCTACGCGATCGGCCTGCTCGGCGCCGTTCACTTCCTGTGGCGAGTGAAGACACCGACGGCCGAGCCGCTCGCGTACGCGGCCGTCATCCTCGGGTTGCTCGCCGTGCGCCTCGTGAGCGCGCTCCGAACGCGCGCGCCCGTGCGCCGGCTACTCGGGTAGCGGGCCGGTCCTCGTCCCTTCGATCACCCGGAGCTTGGCGCAGGGCTGGGTCGCCGCTTCCTGCTTGAGCTTCGTGGGATCGATCGGACAGCTGTCCTGCTGCGAGGGAGCGTCGGGGAGGGGCGTGTAGCGGGTCTCGATCCGCAGGCTGTCCCCCGTGCGCCTGAGCTCGTGGCCGTCGTACTCGCGGGAGACGCAGGGGCCGCCCGCCGGATCCGGGTATCCGTTCGTGGCACTGAGCCCGTCCAGGCGATCGGCGCCGACCTCGATCGAGAGAATCAAGGAGTAGTCGGCCAGGATCGCGCCCGGCTGGCGAACGGCCTCGACGGCGTCGGCGCACGACGCAACGTCGCTGCACGACACGAGCTCGACGTAGCTGATGGCGAAAGCGCTCGCCCCGACCAGCACGAACTCGGCATCGGTGTCGGCGCTGACGAGGGAGGGGCCCTCCACGTCGCAACCGGCGTCGTTCTGCGTGAGTCGCGTCAGCGCGTACGTGCCCTCGAAGCTCGCGACCGTCGGCGCCGAAACGCCGTTCGTCGAGCCCGACGCGTCGTCATCGTCTCCGCCGCCACAGCCGACGCTGCCCAACGAGAGCCCGACGAGAAGCACCCACCCGCGTCGCCCAAAAGCCATGCTGCTCCCAGCATAGCAGAATGGCCGCGGCTTCTCAGGCGAGATCGAACACGAGCAGCTCCGCGTCGGAGATGCCCTCGATCTCGATCTGCGGCTCCTCGGCGAGGGCGATGCCGTCGCCGCTCTCGAGCTCCCGACCGTTCACGCGGGCCCGGCCGCGCGCGATTTGAATCCACGCGTGCCGGCCTGCGTCCAACGGGAGCACGGCACTTTCGCCTTGATCGAACAGGCCTGCGTACAGCCGCGCGTCGGCGTGGAGCACGACGCTGCCGTCACGCCCGCCCGGCGCCGCCACCAGGCGCAGCTTGCCCCGCTTCTCGGCCTCCGGAAAGTGTTTCTGCTCGTAGCTCGGCTTCACGCCCCGCTCGGACGGCATGATCCAGATCTGATAGAAATGCACACCCTCCGTCGGGGAGGCATTGCGCTCGCTGTGGCGCACACCCGTGCCGGCGCTCATGCGCTGCACGTCGCCGGGCTCGATCACCGAGCCGCCCCCGGTCGAATCTTCGTGACGGAGCGCGCCATCGAGAACGTACGAGATGATCTCCATCTCGCGGTGGCCGTGGGCCCCGAACCCGCGCCCCGCCTCGACGCGGTCTTCGTTGATCACGCGCAGAGCCCGAAAGCCCATGAAGCGCGGATCGTGGTAGTCGGCGAAGGAGAAGGTGTGCTGAGAGAGGAGCCAGCCGTGATCTTCACGGCCGCGCTCCTTGGCCTTGCGGACTTCGAGCATGGTCCGTGCAACGTAAGAACCTTTCATGTCCCTGTCGAGGGCGCGGCTAGCGGCCGAAATCCGGGCGTCGGTTGCTCGCCCCGGGGGGTTCGACATAGTGCGCCCGTGACCCCGCGAGCCCTTCGCTCGGCGCTCACCGCATGGCTGCTGACGCAGGGAGTGGCGACCGTTGCCGCCTCCGCGCCGCTGCCAGCGCTCGAGCCGGAGGAGCGCCTCAGCCTGCATTTTCAGACGACGGTCGCCTACCAGGCTCACCCCGCGTTTCAGGCCGATTACTCGGGCCAGAACAGCCTGAGCCCGGAAGCGGAGTCGGCGGGCGCCATGGTGATGAACGTCGCCGCCGACCTGCGGCTCTGGCGAGGAGCGGATGTCGTCTTCAACCCCGAGCTGAGCGGCGGATCCGGGATCAGCCGGACGCTCGGCGTCGCGGCGTTTCCGAGCGGGATCGTCTATCGCGTCGGCAACCCCGCTCCCACGCTGTACCTCGCGCGGCTCGTCCTCCGGCAGCGTTTCGAGCTCGGGGGCGGCCGGGTGTACGACGAGAGCGGACCGAACCAGCTTGCCGGCTCGCGCTCTCGCGATGCGCTCACCTTTTCGCTCGGGCGACTCTCGGTGACCGATGTCTTCGACGGCAACGCGTACGCGCACGACGCGACCACGCAGTTTTTCAACTGGGCCCTCTTTGCGTCGGGAGCGTGGGACTACGCGGCCGACACGCGCGGCTACACCTGGGGCCTGCTCGGGGATCTCAGCGTGGGCGACTGGTCGCTCCGCACGGGCATCGCGCTCCTGCCGAAATACGGGAACCTGCTCGAGATGGAGTGGAACCTCGGCAAGGCACACGCGCTGATGCTCGAAGGCCAGGCGCGCTACCGCCTGGGTGGGCGATCCGGAAGCACGCGCCTGCTCCTTTTCGCCAATCAGGCCCGCATGGGCAACTACGAGCAGGCGACGAACGATCCGGCGGCGGGGCTCGACGTGACGGCCACGCGCACCGAGGGCAGGAAAAAGTACGGCGTTGCCGTGAGCGCGGATCAGGAGCTCACGCCGACGCTCGGCGCGTTCCTGCGCGCGAGCTACAACGACGGACACAACGAGACCTGGGCCTTCACGGAGATCGATCGCTCGCTCGCCTTCGGGCTCGTGCAGCAAGGCGCGCTCTGGTCGCGCCCGGACGACGAGCTGGGCGCCGCAGTCACCCTCGACGGTCTCTCGCCCTGGCACCGCCGCTACCTCGCGGCCGGCGGCTACGGGTTCCTGCTCGGCGACGGAGCGCTCGACTACGGACTCGAGGTCGTGGGCGACCTTTATTACAAGGCCGAGCTCACGCCCGAAATGGCGCTCTCGGGCATCTACCAGCCCATCATCAACCCCGGGTACAATCAGGACCGCGGCCCGGCGCACGTCTTCTCCGCGCGCTTCCGGGTGGGTTTCTGATGGCGCGCACGCTCGGCCTCCTGCTCGGCGCCCTGCTGCTCGCAGGCTGCGATTCAGACAGCGACAAGGCCTGCGAGGACGTCGGCAACTGCTCGCACGGCGGCAGCGACGACTGGATCACGGGCTGCCAGGAGCAAAACGACGCCCTGTCGGACGAAGCCGAAGACATCGGGTGCCAGGCGCAATTCGCCGCGTACTTCGCCTGCGCCGAGGATCGCTTCGAGTGCACCGGCAACCGGAGCAGCTTTCCCGGCTGCGAAGCGCAGCTCGACGAGTACTCGTTCTGCCTCGGCTCGAAGACGCAGGGGGAGGGCGGCACCGCCTGCTTCGCGCTCGCCGCGGAGCTCTCCGCGTGCCCGTCGACACCCGGTGCCGACGCCGCGCCGGTTCCGTGCACGCCGAGCGCGGATTGCTCGGCCCGTTGCTACCTGGAAGAGCTCCGCGACGTGTGCGCGCCCACCGCCCTGGAGCTTGCCCGGTTCGCCGAGTGCGCGAGCCGCTGCCTTTTCTAGGGCAGTGTGGGGTCATGCCGCTCCCTCGCGCCCACGAGGAGCGGAACGAGCAGGCAACCGAGCGCGAGCGCGACCTGAGTCGCGCGGATCGCCAGCATCGCCGCCAGGGCGCGGGCCGGGACGCCGGCGAAGCCGAGCGTGTCGGCGAACAGCACGTAGGCTCCGTCCGCGACGCCGACCTGGTTCGGGAAGGCCACGCCGATCGTCGCGCCCACCACGTGGATGCCGTAGGCCACGGCAGCGGTGGGCACGTCGAGCTTGCCGCCGACCGCGTGCACCGCGAGCCCGTGCTCGAGGACCTGCGCGAGGCGTCCGACGAAGCTCCAGACGCAGGCGTCCACCCCCCAGGTGTGCGGTCGGCCCTCCCCGCTGACGAGCTTGGCGAAGAGACGTGGGAAGCGGCGCGCGAGGGCGGCGGCGACGCGCGGCTGCTGAATCAACACGAGCAGCCCGACTCCGCCGCCCAGGGCGATCACCACGTTGCCGGCGAGCAGCTCGGGGAGATGGTGCGAGCGCTCCACGGCGCCGACCACGACCAACGCAGCAATGGCGGAAATCACGCCGTCCGCGACGAGCGCCGAGGCTTGCAGCTGGGCTGCCGCGGTCGCCGCTCGGAGCGCGCCGACGTAACGAGCGAGCACCGACGCGCGCGCCACCTCGCTCGCCGTGCGACCGGCCGGCAGCAGCGTGAGGCAGACGTACGAGGCCGCCGACGAGCGCAGCCAGCCGCCGACGTCGACCTGTTTCGCGTCGCGACCGGTGAGACTGGCGAACGCGCGGGCGTCGGTCAGCGCCGCAACGAGCTCGAGCGCTGCGAGAAGCGGCAGGACCGGACCCGCAGCGCGTAATGCCACGAGCACCTGCCCCGGGCCGCTGCTGACGACGAAGTAGGCGACGAGACCGAGACCGGCGACGAGCAGCGCAGCGCGGATCCAGATCCGGAAGCGGCTGGCCGGGACGGGGTCCTTTCGCACGGGCCCGGTAGCGTACACGCTCGGACGCTCGCGGCGCACCCGCCCGGCGGTCTACGCCCTCAGGACGCTGCCGCCGCTTGCGGCGCGATCTTCGCGCGCAGCTTGCGCTTCACGCGCTCCTCGAGCTGGCGCGCTCGCTCGCGCGACACGCCGAGATTTCTGCCGATCTGTGCCAGTGATAGCTCGTCCTCCGAGTCGGCCATCAGCCGGTGCTCGACGATGTAGCGCTCGCGCGGGTCGAGGCTCGAGACGGCCGTATGGATCGGCTCGCGCATGCGTTCGAGGCTCTGGCGTTCGGCGAGATCGACCTCGACGTCGCCCGGCGCAGCCAAGCGATCGGCGAGCGGCGCCGAGCCCTCGGACGGCGGGAAGTCGAGCGACACGTCGCGCACCTCGAGCCTGCGCAGCATGGGGCCGAGCTCGGCCTGGCTGACGCCGACGCGCTCGGCGAGCGCTCGATCGGCCTGCTCGCCTTCACCGAGCAGGCTCGAGACCCGCGCTCGCTCGCGCCGGAGCTTGAAGAAGTGGCGCGAGCGCAACGCCCCCGAGCCGGCCCCGACCAGGCTCCACGAGCGAATCACGTAGTCGATCACGTAGGCGCGGATCCAGTACGTGGCGTACGTCATGAAGCGATTACCGCGACTGGGGTCGAACTTGGTGAGCGCGCGAACCAGGCCGAAGTTGCCTTCGGCGACGAGCTCACCCTCGCGCAGGCCGTAGCGGCGATAGCGCTGGGCGATCATCACGACGGAAGGCATGCTCGCCCGCACG
>Ga0315912_10004885_pt1 | contig 12472 bp, 10 predicted proteins | sample VfabasoilMG_FD_204469 | JGI IMG/M metagenome (GOLD analysis project Ga0315912, IMG submission 204469) | Garden soil microbial communities collected in Santa Monica, California, United States - V. faba soil | ecosystem: Environmental > Terrestrial > Soil > Garden | place: USA: California... | reverse complement strand
TTCCTCGGGCAGTCGCGCGGCGTCAAGGAGGATGTATTGTTCGCCGATCTGTCTGCGCTCCATGTTCACTCGTCCGCGAGCTTCTTCAGCGCTGGTGAGAAGGCGGGTATAGGTTGATTCAAGCACAGCAGTCTCAACTTTGACGCGACGGTCTTCACTCGTACCTGTCGCTTTGGCCTTGGCAACATGCGCCTCCAGCCGACGGCCGACTTCCTCGATCTGGCTCTCAAGATAGCTGGAGGTATTCTCAGCCATCCGCGCGGCAAAGAGGGCGTTTTCATCCTTGAAGAACGCGGCGAGTTTCTCAGTTACCTTCATCACCGTCACTGGGTTCTCGCCGGTGAAACGGACGGAGAATGTCCGGTCCGCTTTCGGGAAGATGTCGATGTTGTTGCGCATCATCTGAACACGCTCTTCCATGACTGCCGTGGACGACGAGTAGAGGTCGAAGTCTCTCATCAGCCGTTCGAGTCGTGTTCGGCTGAGGATGACGTTCTTGGACATCTCCACGCGTCGCATCGCGGCGTCTGCGGCAATTGGCGACGGTCCGATGCCATTAATAGCCGGAGCCGGTTCAACCACAATGACCGCCTCCGCACGGTAAAGCGGCTTGGTCATTTTTCCGGTGACAAACCCGGCCACCGCGCCAAGAATGGCGAGCGACGACACTACGAATTTCAGATTGACTCCCCGGGGCACCATCGTCGCATCCCTCCATTCGTCCATCGTCTGTTTCATTGCGTCTTCCGCGGCGGCGTGACTGCGGCGCCGGACCATTTCGACGTTGCCGAACCGTTCGTGCGCGGCGTCGGCGGCGTCTTTCGCAGACATTCCGGACGCGATGAATTCGGCGGTGAGCTGATCGAGGTGGTACTGAAGTTCGTTGTCGAGATCGCGTTTCGTCCAGGCGGGTAGCAGACGCGACCGGAGCCACAGACGCGCAACCGAGATCCAGCCGTCCATCGCTACACCTCCCTCAGCGACACGATGGCGGAGATGGCGGCGGAGCGGCGCTGCCAGTCGGCGGCTTCCGCATCCAGCTTGCGCCGGCCGGACCGGGTGAGGGCATAGAACTTGGCGCGGCGGTTGTTGTCGCTCGCGCGCCACTCGGCTTTGATCCAGCCGCGATGTTCAAGTTTGTGGAGGGCGGGGTAGAGCGAGCCCTCGCTGACTTTCAGGACATCGCCGGACAGCGACCGCAGTTTCACGGCGATGGCCCAGCCGTGCAGCGGCTCGCTGGCCACCAGTTTCAGAATCAGCAGGTCCAGCGTGCCCTGGACGAGGTCGTTCGGCCGAGACATAGGCTCTCCTCTCGGTGTCCGATGGGACTGTAGCACACGACCCCTCGGTAAGCAAGGGGAAGCAGGGATACCTGGTTAATTGTTATTGGTTACTTGGCTATTTGGGGAACCGTGCGCTGCGAGAAGAGAGCTGGGCGAGGAGAGCTGAGCGCATATACTCGCGTGATGCTGCTCGGGGGAGCCGGCGGTCGCGTTCGACGCGGACTCGCGGTCGCTGCGCTCGTGGCAGCCATTGGCGGGCTCCCAACCGCACAAGAGCCTTCCACGCTCGTCCTCCTTGATCAATACGCCGCTGGTCAGTTCGCCGACGTCAACGCAACGCTAGCCAAAACCGAAAACTTCAAACGCATCTATGACGATCTGCGAAGTGATGCGCTGAAAACGTGGCTCGATGCTCGCGGTCCATCCGATCGCTCGCGCCGGGAGTTGGCGGCCGCAACGTTTGCTCTGGAAGCGGCCAGGGCCGATGAGTGGGAAGAGTGGAAGTGGATCCAGCGTGTCGGGCGATATCGCGCTGTGTGGTGGAAACCGCCGCCCCTGCTGATCGAGTGGGGCTGCGAGCTGCTCCGCCAGCGTGAGCAGCCGAGTGACATTGAGAGGATCTGGCAGATGGCTGCGCTCGCGGTGGCGCAGCGCAGCGAGGACGAGCAGTTCCTGATCGGCCAGACAGATGTTCACATCGACGGCCCGACGCCGGCCGAAACGCCGATCGCACTTCCGTCTCGCGAAAAGCCTGTCCTACCGCCCGGACCGTTTCGCGTGACCGTCAAGCCGGGATCTGGCGAGGGGCCGCTGGAGGTCGCGAATCCGAAAAAGGAATTCGCTCATCTCAATCACGTCGTGGAACGATTCCCGCAAGAGAAGCGGTTTCTGCTCGCCGAAGGGCTCGCTCGGGAGCAGCGGCAGCCCAGCGAGTCCGTGAAGATCTATCAACCGTTGACGAGCGATCAGGCGGTCGGCGGTGAAGCCGCCGTGCGGCTTGGCGCGCTGCTGATGCGCCGCGGCTCGGTGTCCACGGCGTTACAGATGTTCGCCAAGGCCGAAACGCTGACTCGCGATCCGGACCTCATCTATTTGGCGCGGTTTTATCGCGGACAGGCACTGCAGCTCAATCGACAGGAAGAGGGGGCGATCGCGGCCCTTCGCGGCGCGCTTGCCGCCAGACCGGGCGCGCAGTCTGCCTCCGCGGCCCTGGCCCTGATGCTGGCTGGCCGCGGGCAACGAACTGAAGCGCAAGCCGTCATGAAGGCGGTGCTGGATGCGGGTCCTCGCCATCGCGACCCGCATCTGGAATACGTCCACGGTGACGACCGGTTCTGGCCGGTACTCATCGCGAGACTGCATCAGGAAGTCGCGCGATGAAGATCCGCCTCGCGCTCATTCTCCTGACCGTGATCGCGGCAGCGGTCCTTGTCCGTGCCCAGAATCCACCCCAACAGGGTCCGCCGACGTTCACGGCGAACACCGACGTTGTCGTGGTGGACGTGTCGGTGCGAAAGGGCGGTCAACACGTCGCCGGCCTCAGAGCAGCGGACTTCGAACTTCGCGACAACGGCGTCAAGCAAGAGGTCGAGACGATCGAATCGTTGGCCGTGCCGATCGATCTGTCGATTCTGGTCGACGTGTCGGCCAATCCAGCTCGCCCATGGGTGAATCTGCCGGCGGAGTCTGCCGTCGCCGCCAAGCTCATTGAGCGAACGCGCGAACTCACACGCCTGTTGCGCCCCGGCGATCGGGTCCGGCTGTTCGCGCTCGACACCTACATCCAACAGCTCTGGCCGCTCCAGGCACCAGACCAGGCGCCGCGAGTCGAGCGCGTGGACTTCGACGGCATGCCGTCACTGTACGACTCACTGCTGACGCTGCTGTTGCAGCCAACAGAACCGAGGCGGCGTCACGTCATCGTGGCTGAAACGAAAGGACTCGATGCAGTCAGCGTGACGAAAGCCGCTGAGCTTCGCGACATCACGGCGCATTCCGATGCGCAGGTCCACATGGTGATGATGGAGCGGAAGGCTGATGAAGAAGCCACTGTGGCGATGTTCCAGGGCTTCATGATGAGCTTGTTGCCGCCGACCTATCGGTTCTGGCGACCGGCAAACCGACGCCTGTTCGAGTTGGCGCCCAATGCGGTCGGAGGCGGCCTCATCACGGATCCGGGTGGTTTGGACGCGCCTTCGCATCGGCTTTTCCCGGACGGTCTGCTCCTGAAAGCTGGCGCTGAGATGACCGGGGGCGGCTTGTATCAGACCCAAGGCCTCTCCGAGCCCACGCTGCTCAACACCTTCGAAAAGGCGTTCGAGAATTTCCGGCAGAGCTACATCCTGCGATACACGCCGAAGGGCGTCGCGCGAACGGGGTGGCACGACATCACCGTGATCGTTCCGCGTGACAAGTCCGTGCAGATCAAAGCGCGCAACGGGTATTCGATCGACGCTCCCGCGCCAAATCCGTCCGCGCGACCGGCGCTGCCCCCCGGCAACGCGTTGCTCAAGAGCGTCGCTGATGTGACAAACGCCTTCGATCAAGGCGCGTACGAAATGGTCCGCCGCAGCCTGCGTCAGATCCCTGATGCGTCGCGTTTCATCACTGACTTCGAGACCGGCGGCAATCCGTGGCCGGCGGCACCGCGGCGCGAGGCGACCCTCGCACTCGAGATCGCCGAGGCCGGACTGTTCTCCGGGCAATTCGACGGGCGCGAAAAAGGCGCGGCCATGCTGCAGCGGTTCGCGCATCTGGTGCGCGATCCGATCTCGCCGGATCTCTTCGAGCGCGAATGGCTGGTGGCGGCCAGCCGGATGTTGCAGGGACTGATGCGTCCCGCGGTGAGTGAGCCGTTTGTGGAAGCGGCCATCCTGCGGTTTCCCGAAGACGCGCGCTTGCGAATGGCACGCGCGGTGATCACCGATCAACGCTGGCCCATGTCTGGATCGGTGACCGACGTGCCGCAGGTCACCAGAGCCTTCGCGTCGCCATCGCACGTCGCAACCCTGACAGGCCGTTTTGAAACCGCGGCGACGGCGCCGGAATTCCTGGCCGAGTCGGCGCTGCGCCGTGGGTGGTTTCTGCACCGCATTGGAAACAGCAATGACGCCCTTGCGCTGATCGAACCCATCGTCGTCGATCCGAACGATCGGGCACTGGCCTATCTGAAAGAACTCCTGCACGGGCATGTGCTGGAGGGACTGGATCGTCATGCCGACGCGCTCACGACATTTCGCCGCGCCGTCGCGCTGGCACCAGCCGCCCAGTCCGGACGCGTCGCGCTGATGAACGCGCTGCTGTTGACCGGCGATCGCGATCAGGCGGCGGCTTTCGCGGCTGAGTTGCAGGCGACGCCGGTGACGATGATCGATCCGTGGTGGTTGTACTGGCAGGGCGACTACCGTCGGTATCCGGAATCGCTGGTGCGGTTGCGGGAGTTGATGAAATGACCCGTGGGTTGAAACTGGCGACCGTGGCGATGGGCCTGTTGGCTCTGACGCAGGATCCCCAGCAGCCGGTGTTCCGCTCGTCGGCGAGCGCCGTCATGGTGGACGTCAGCGTTCGCGACCGGACCCGCCGCGCCCTGAACGATTTGACGAGCGCCGATTTCACCGTGCTCGACAACGGCGTGCCGCAGCAAATCGATCAGATCAGCTACGGCAAGCTTCCGATCGACGTGACGGTCGGCCTCGACATCAGCGGCAGCGTGAACGGCCAGATGCTCGAGCGGCTGAGGGCGTCGATCCATCAGCTGGTGCGCGAGCTTCGGCCGGAAGATCGGCTGAAGCTGATGGTGTTCAACATGCGCTTCACGCAGACGATCGACTTCACCACGGACGTGACCCAAATCGATCAAGCCATTCGAAACGCGGGCGGATCGGGTGGTACGGCGCTCTACGACGCCTTGAGCGTCGCGCTGATTACCGCGGCGAATCCCGCGCGCCGCCAGCTCGTGGTGTTTTTCACGGACGGCAACGACACGAGCAGCACGACATCGGCAGAAACGCTGGTCAAGGTGGCTGAGCGGTCGCGTGCCACGGTGTCGGTCGTTCTGGTGCCAACCGTCTCGACCGTCCCTCAGCGGCCAACGGGGTATTCAACGGCAAATACCAACCTGACGCCGGCGCTCCTCGGCGGCATCCGTGGGGAAGTCTTTTTTCTTGATACCGCGTTGAACCGCATCACAAAGGACACGGGAGGAGAAATCTCGTACGTCAGAGCCATCGGGTCCATGAATTCGGCGTTCCTGCAGGTGCTCGATCGTTTTCGATCCGCGTATGTTCTGTACTATTCACCGCGCGGCGTCGATCGCGACGGTTTTCACACCCTCAGCGTGACCGTGAATCGACCGGGAGTCGTGGTGGAGGCGAGACGAGGCTATTTTGGCGGATAACGACTCGGCCGACTTCGACGTCAAGCTCGATCCCGATCCCATTCTGGTGCCGCTCGCGCTGATCGCGCCGGCGATCACGGTGATGGTGACGCTGCCGCTGTTCATGGCGTATGCGGCGGTGGCGGCGGGCATTGCGCTGGTGGGCGCGGTGGTGCTGGGCGCACCGGTCCTCGCGCTCGCGCATCGGTTCGGATTCCGGGGATTGATCAAGACCACGGCGCTCGGGGCGGTGACGGCGTCGGTCGGCGTGCTAGCCGCGTCAGCAGTGGCGACGGCAATCAGATTCCGCTATCGCTTGCAGGTGGATGAGTCGTCTCTTCTTGCCGCCCTGGCGGCCGCGATTGGCGGCGGCACCGGCGCGGTGTACGCCACGATCTTCGATTCGGAAAATCTCGAACGGCACCAGGTCCGCTGGCGGGTGCTGATCATCGTCCTTGTGGCGCTGACGATCCCGTTCGCGGTGATCGCGTGGCAGAAGACGTCCGGAGCCCCGAGTGTTTAGACCCGGGGTTACGAAAAGCACACACACCGTGTTGTGTGTGCTCTTCGGTTGCCGGCTTATCCCAATGCGCGCGTCAGAATCGCGACATCCTCATCAAACGACTCGGGTGCGAGTGGGCCGAATGAGAACCTGAAAAAACTGCGCAATGGCGACGCGTCGCCGCGTCTGGCCATGTCGCAGTCGGTGCCTTTGAGGATCGCGGCGCCGTCCTTGAAGAGACGCCGATTCAGCTCGTCGGCAGTGAGGCCACCGGGCAGCTTGCACCAGTGATAGAAGCCGCCGTCACCGGTGAAGAGCTGCAGTCCGAGTTTCGAAAACGCGGCGCCGTAGCGGTCGCGCTGGCTGCGGTAAAACGCCGGCACGGCGGTCCGGACCTTGGCCATCCGTGCGGGTTCCAGCAGCTCGAGCGCGTAGCGTTGTGATGGGTGCGAAACGCCGCCCATACCGAACGACGAAAAATTACCGAGGATCTCGATGTTTGCCCTGGACGCGATCGCCCAGCCGATACGAATACCCGGTGCCTGAAGACCTTTGGTCGCGGCGCCGGTGATGAACACGTTCGACGAGTCGATATCGGTGACGTACTGCAGCGCGCTCTCGGGTCGATCCTGAAAGAGTTCGTACGCCTCGTCCACCAGCAGTCCGGTGGTGTCTGACGTGGCCGCCTCCACCAGCGAACGCAAATCGGCGCCGCGTCGCGTGATACCCGTCGGGTTGCAGGGATTGCTCAGCAGCACGAGCGATCGGCCCCCGGCCGGGCGATCCAGATACTGCGCGGAGGTCGGCGTGAACGCGTTGGCCTCGCCGCTCGGTACCATCGACCACTTGCGGCCGAGCCGCTCGAGCATGTCGTAATACGGCGTGTATTCGGTCTCGGCGATGCGGACCTCGATGTCCTGTTCCAGAAAGAACAGGATCGCGATCAGCGCGGGGCGGCCGCCCGCAAACACCATCACGTTGTCGGCCGTGAGCTTCGTGCCGTAGTGCGTGCGGTAATAGGCCGCGATCGCTTCCCGCAGCGCAGGCAGGCCCCACGCCTTCGGATACTTCAGGTCGCCCGGCAGAATCGGCGCGTGGTCCGGCATGGGCGGCCCGCCCGGCAATTGATCGGTCCTGGGAAATCCCTGACTCCATGGATGCGTGCCGGCGTCTCCCATTGGCCGGCCGAACGCTGCCAGAAACGCATACAGCGTTTCGTAAATACCCATCGGTGGAACGAAGCGGAGATACGACATGAGCCACGGCAGTATACCTGTGGCATTCTGTGGCGCGCGAATGGACCTGTTCGATCGGGGATACGACGCACTCGCCCACGTAATTTGCGGACCCTGGCGGCCGCGATTGATCGACACGCTCGCGCGCGATCCGTCGAACGGTCAGCCCGCGGCGCGATTGCGCAAGGGCATGCGCGACCATGTGTGGCCGCACCCGGACGGCAGGACCGACCTGGCCGCGATCATCAGCGAGCTCGATCACACCACTCGGCGTGTCGATGGGCTCCATGTGCTGCACGATTGGGATGGAAAAGCGGCACGGGTCACATCGAACAGCATCGCCGTGGACGTGCTCGAGTTTGTCGTGGCCGCGCGCGCGGACCATCCACTGGAACGCGCGGCGCTCGCCATCGCACTCGACTTTCACTTCCTTTATCTGTTGGCCGTCCTCGCGGTGCGCGCGTGGGACCACGGGGACGCCGGCCGGAATCTCGATCGCGTGACGCAACTGCTCGCCGATCTGCAAGGCGAGTCGGGCAGCGGCCAGCGGTTCGCCGACAACGCGGAGACCTTGCTGCTGATCGGCACGTCTCATTACGAACCGAAGGAAGAGGGCTACGCGAAGTTGCTCGAACGGGCACGGGCGCTGCCCGCGGCGAATCGCGAAGCGATGGCGCTCACGCACGCGCAGGCGATGGGCAGCCATCTGCGCTTCGGATACGAAATCACGTACGCGCAGGACATTGCCGCCATGCGCGCGGACAACGGCGCGGACTACCCGTGGCTCGGCTTCGGCCTGGCCTGGTTGATGGACGCGTACGCGCGGATGCATGAATCGGGCGCCACGGGCGAGGCGCGCGATCGCGTGGTGGAAGGCATCATCAACGGCCTGACGCCGGACCCCGAGGCATTTCTCGTGCGTCGGCCGAACTCGATGGACGCGCACGCGTTGGAGTACGAACGATTCGCCCAACTCTTCGATCGGTTCGCGCCGGACCTGGTCCGGGAGTTCGAACCGCTTCGTCCCCGCGACCAGGGCTATTCACCGGTCGCGTTGTTTTTCAATTTTTCGCAGAACGTCCTCAAGGGGTTCGTGGTTGACGCCATGCTGCGAGCGCAGCCCTCGTCAATCGGCCTGAATGACTTCTGGACGGGGGTGGGCGCCGATGCGGCACGCAATGAGGAGAAGGCGCGCGTGGCGCGTGTGTTGATGGCCTATGCGCGCGCGAGCCCGGATGTGATCGGCGGCCGCCGGGCCCCGGTCATCGTCTACGACCCGGTCGTGGCCAGGCGCGCGTTTGGCGCGGCAATCCGCGTCGCCAAGCGCCGCGCAGGCGCCGCCACGGCATCCTGACGGCATTGGCGCAGGGGCCCGTTTTGCCCTACGATACGCGCATCCATTATTCCCGGGGCCTTTTCACGGCCCCGTTCCGAGGTGTGAATATGCGTGGTCGTCTGGCACTCGTTCTGGTGGTCATAGCCGCAGGGTTGTCTGTTGTTGCGCAGGGCCAGCAGGGCACGCATCTGAATCCGCTGGTCGATTTGCTGAAGAACGGCCAGGTGGTCATCGGCACATCCGCGCCCGCGCTTCCGCGACAGGGCGGCGGCCGACGTGGCGGCGGTGCCGGCGATCCCGCGGCGACGCCCACTCCAACGCCGACACCAACCGCGCCGGTTCGGACGAACGCGGACCTCGCGAAGGACACGTACGCCCATCCGGAAATTGACTACTTCTTCTCCGGCGGCATGGAGGGCAGTGTTGACGCCGGACTGGCGGCCTTCACCGCTTACGCCGAAGCGCTTGCCGAAGCCGGCCCACTCACCACCTCCGGCCCGCGCCGCCTGCGCGCGCCGCTCAGCGTGAAGACGCCGAAGCTGTCTACCAATCCCGCGAACATCATCCCCAACATCAGCAAGCAGCTCAACGCTGGCGTGGCCGCGATTTCGTTCGTGCACGTGGACACCGCGGCCGAACTCGAGCAGGGCATTGCGGCGATGCGATTTGTGTCGAAGGGCGGCACGCGTCCCGAAGACGTCGGCAACGCGCCGAAGTACTGGGGACTCACTGAGAAGGAATATCGCGAGAAGGCTGACGTGTGGCCGATCAATCCGAACGGTGAATTGCTGGCGTGGGCGATCATCGAGACGAAAGAAGGCATCGCGAACCTCCGGGACATCGCCAAGGTGAAGGGGCTGAGCGCGATCATCATCGGCGCCGGCACGCTGAGAGGCGTGTTCACCAACGAGGTCAACGGACAGCGCGTGCGCGATGAGAAGGCGTGGGAAGACGCCAATCAGCAGATCCTTGCGGTGTGCAAGGAAGTGAAAATGCCGTGCGGGTTCCCGGCCTACGCCACGGACATCGAAGAGCGCTACAAGCAGGGATTCCGCGTCTTCATCATCCAGGCGTTCAACGAATCCGGCTTCCAGGCCGTTGAGATTGGCCGCCGCATCGGAGGACGAAAGTAATCATGACCACTCGAGCACGAAACGCCGTGCTGGCCGGGCTCACGGGCCTGCTGGCCGTGGCGATCTCCACGCAGAGCGCGATGGGGCAGCGCGGTGGTGGCGCGCCCGGCGGCGCACCAGCCGCCAAGCCCCTCGTGCCGCTCACCGCAGCCACGATCGCGAGAGACGTTCAGCCGTACGTGGGTGTGAACGCGTCCATGATGGCGGCGGTGGAAACCATCCTCTCCAAGACCGTCTTCATCGTCGATTCCGATCGAACGAAGACGACCGGGCAGGACGTGCTCGTGATCGCGCCAGCCATGACCGAGCCGCCGGCCGTGAATTCGCACGTGACGGTGCAGGGCGAGGTCTTCAGGTTCTCCGCCGAAGAAGTGGCGACGCGCGCCCGCGGCTACACGCTGGACATGCCCGCTGACGCGATCGAGAAGTTCAAAGGGAAACCCGCGATCGTCGCGACCGCCGTCATCACCAGCACGCTCACGGATCTCGCGAAGAAACCGATCCCGCCGCCCACGCCAGACGATGTGGTGCTCGGCGCGCATATGAAGGCGATCAACTCGTCGTTTACGGCCATTCGCGGCGGCCTGGACAAGCCCGATGCGGCGCAGCTCAAGGAACAGGTGGCCACGCTGAAGAAGGGCTTTGCCGACACGGAGATGTTCTTCAAGATGAAGTCCATCGCGGACGGCGCCAAATGGTCGGCCGATGCGGTTGCCGGCGTCAGCGCCATGGAACAGAGCGTCGCGGCCGCGAAGTGGGAAGACCTCAAGACCGCGGTCGGCACCGTGCAGCAAACGTGCACCGCGTGCCACACCGCGCGCCGTGAGCGAATGGAAGACGGCACCTATCGCCTGAAAATCGGCGGCTAAGTCAGGAGTCCACAATGAAGCGCCTGCTGCTGTTTGTACTGCTGGGCTGTCTTGTTGCGCCGCTGGCCGCTCAGCGGCCTGCGAATGCGCCGGCCACGTCGCCGGCCGGCACGCCGCCGGACTCCACATACATCGAAGACCTCACGTGGGCCGAAGTCCGCGATCTGGTGGCGGCCGGCTGGACTACGGCGATCATCGGCACCGCGGGCACGGAGCAGAAGGGCCCGCACATGGTGGATGGCGAACATCGGTTCGTCATGGAATACGCGGCGGACAAGATCGCGCGCGTGCTGGGCAAGACGCTCGTGGCGCCCGTCATTACTTATGTGCCCGAAGGCAGCTGGGACTCCGCGGGCGGCCACATGGGCAAGCCAGGGACGATCACGCTGCCCGACGACCGTTTCCTTGAACTGCTGATGGCTGCGGGCCGCAGCCTGAAATCGGGCGGCTTCAAGACGATCCTTTATCTGGGCGACTCGGGCGGCAATCGCACCGGCCTGCGGACCGCGGCCACGCGCCTCACCGAACTCTGGAAGGGCGAAGCCCGCGCGATCTGGATCGACGACTACTACACGAAGAGCCACAACGACCAGGCCGCTTACGCCGCCAAAGTGCTGGGCGTGAAAGAGAGCGATATCAGCGGCGGCCACGCCAACATCTTCGACACGTCGGAAATGATGTTCGTGAATCCCCGGCATGTGCGCAAGGACAAGATCGCGCCGGGCGGCGGTTATCAGAACAGCGGCGTCTCCGGCGATCCGTCGAAGTCATCCGCTGAACTCGGCAAGGCGTTCCTGCAGATCAAGGTCGATCTGGCTGTGGCGCAGATTCGCGCGCTCATGAGCGCCCCACCGCCCGAAGCGTCACCGTCGGCGTCACCCAGCGCGAGCCCGCAGGCCCAGAACGCCGGACGTGGTGGACGCACCGGCGGCGCCGCCGCCACGAACGCGGCAGCAACGCCCCGGCCGCCCACGATGGAAACGGCGCCGGCGGGCATTTCGCCGACCAATCCGCCCGACACCGTCTTCATCGACGAATTGACGTGGGAAGAAACGCGCGATCGGATGAAGGCTGGCTGGACCACCGCGATTGTTCCGACCGGCGGCACCGAGAAGAACGGGTACCACATGGCGCTCGGCAAACACAACGTCATCGTGACTTACTCCGCCGATCAGATGGCGCGCCGGCTGACGAAAACACTCGTGGCGCCGACGATTCAGTACGTGCCGGAAGGCAATCCCGATCGCCAGAACCCTGGCGGCATTTCGCTGCCGTCACCCGCGTACGACCAGTTGCTGGACGCGGCCGCGCGCTCGCTCAAGGCGCACGGTTTCAAGGAGATCCTGTTCATCGGCGACAGCGGCGGCAACCAGGCCGGCCTCACCGCCGTGGCCAACGCGCTGAATGAAGAGTGGAAGGGGCAGGGCGTTACCGTCTTCGCGCTGACCGACTACTACAACCGGGGCCGCGACGATTACCGCGCGTGGTTGCTCAAGACCTACAGCTACGACGACACGATCGTCGGATCGCACGCCGGCATCAGCGACACGTCACAGCTGCTTTTTGTGAAACCGGCGATGGTGCGGAAGGATCAGATCAAGCCGTGGGGCGGCGCCGCGGACTCAGGAGTGACCGGCGACCCGACGAAAGCCACCGCCGAAATCGGCAAGGCCGGTATCAACTTCAAGATTGATGCGGGGATCGCGCAGTACAGGGCGATCAAGGGGAAGTAAGAGCAC
>Ga0315912_10004883_pt1 | contig 12476 bp, 14 predicted proteins | sample VfabasoilMG_FD_204469 | JGI IMG/M metagenome (GOLD analysis project Ga0315912, IMG submission 204469) | Garden soil microbial communities collected in Santa Monica, California, United States - V. faba soil | ecosystem: Environmental > Terrestrial > Soil > Garden | place: USA: California... | reverse complement strand
GCCCTTGCGGATCTGCGCGATGATCGGATCGCCCGGGATCGGATGGCAACACGGCGCGAACTGCACCGCCAGGCCCTCCGTTCCGCGAATCGTGATCGAGTCGAGCCGGTGCTCGCCCTCGATGGATTCGGCGATCGAAAGCAGTTTCTTCGCCACGACCACGGCGAGGCGCTTGCCCAGGCCGATATCCGCGAGGACTTCCTCGCGGTTCTTCGCCGAGTCGCCCTTGAAGAAGCGCTTCCAGTGCGCGTCGCCGATCTCGTCCGGGTTGGCCTTGAGCGAGCGCACCGCCTGCACGAGGAGCAGGCCGCCCACTTCCGCCGACTCCTGGAGCTGCATCGTCTTCAGGTAATGACGGATGTGCGAGCGCGCCTTTCCGGTCGCCACATACGAAAGCCAAACGGGATTCGGGCGCGCCTTGCCGTCCGTGATGATCTCGATGCGGTTGCCGTTGCGCAGCACCGTGCCGAGCGGCACCGGCTCGCCGTCCACCTTTGCCGCGATGCAGTGGTTGCCGACGTCCGTGTGCACCGAATAGGCGAAGTCGATGACGGTCGCGCCCTTCGGCATCGCGAAGATCTTGCCCTTGGGCGAGAAGACGTAGACCTCGTCGGGGAAGAGGTCCACCTTGATGTGCTCGAGGAATTCGAGCGCGTCGCCCGACTCGCTCTGGATCTCGAGGAGCGACTGGAGCCACTGGTGGCTCTTGAGCTGCACGTCCTTCGCCTTCTCCTCGACGCTCTTGTAGAGCCAGTGCGAGGCGACGCCCGCCTCCGCCACCCGGTGCATGTCCTGCGTGCGGATCTGGATCTCGACCGGCATGCCGAACGGCCCGAAGAGCGTCGTGTGCAGCGACTGGTAGCCGTTCGCCTTCGGAATCGCGATGTAGTCCTTGAACTTGCCCGGGATCGGCTTGTAGAAGGTGTGGAGCGCGCCCATCGCGAGGTAGCACGCCGCGACGTCCGGGACGATGATGCGGAAGCCGTAGATGTCGAACACCTCGGAGAACGAGATGTTCTTCTCCTGCATCTTCTTGTAGATCGAGGAGATGTGCTTCTCGCGACCGTAGACGTGGGCGTCGACCTTGAAATCCCTGAGCCGCGATTGCAGCGCTTCCTGGATCTTGCCGACCGCGTCGCGCCGGTTGCCGCGCGCCTTGCGGAGCGCCTTTTCCAGCACGCGGAATCTCGTGGGATGCAGGTAGGAGAAGCCGAGGTCTTCGAGCTCGTAGTAGAGCGCGTTGAGGCCCAGGCGATTGGCGATGGGCGCGTAGATGTCGAGCGTCTCGCGCGCGATGCGTTCCTGCTTTTCGGCCGGCACCGCGTCGAGGGTGCGCATGTTGTGCAGCCGGTCGGCGAGCTTGATGAGGATGACGCGCACGTCGCGCGCCATCGCAAGCAGCATCTTGCGGAAGTTCTCGGCCTGCGCCTGCTGCAGCGTCGCGAACTCGATGCGGTCGATCTTCGAAACGCCGTCGACCAGGTCCGCGACGGGCTTGCCGAAGCGCTTGGCGATCTCGCTCTTGGTGGTGGGCGTGTCCTCGACGACGTCGTGCAGGAGCGCCGCCATGAGCGCCTGCGCGTCGAGGTGCCACTCCGCGAGGATCTTGGCGACGGCGAGCGGGTGGGTGATGTACGGCTCGCCGCTCTGCCGGTATTGCCCCGAATGGGCGCCGCGAGCGACTTCGTACGCCTCCTCGATGGCGTCGATGTCCTCCTGGCGGAGGTACCCGACGACGGAGGTGAGGTCTTCGGGGCTCGGTCCGGGCAGCGCTCCGCCCGCGGGCTTCAGCCCGCTCGCCACTCCTTGATGGATGCCGAGCGAGGGCATGTTTTGGGGACAGATCCCTCGTTCCGTCCGAGATGTGTCCCTAACGTTCCGTGTGCCAGAACGAGGGATCTGTCCCCGGTTTTTAGAGGACCGGAGGGGTGGGGGCCGGCGGGTTCAGCAGCTCGCGGCCGACCTTGCCGCCCGCGATCTCGCGAAGCGCGATCACGGTGGGCTTGTCCTTGTTCGGCTCGACCATCGGGGTGGCGCCGAGCGCGATCTGGCGCGCGCGATTGGTCGCCGCGAGGGTGAGCTCGAAGCGGTTCGGCAGGAACTTGATGCAGTCGTCGACGGTGATGCGGGCCATGGCAAGTTCTCCGTTACTTGAATTCGTCGATGAGCTTCGAGAGGCGACGCGACTGCTGCACGCGCGACAACCGGGTCGCGCGCGCGATCGCGATCAGATCATCCAGGGCCGACTCGAAGCGCTCATTGACAATTATATATTCAAATTCAAGAACATGGGAGATTTCTTCTCGGGCACTGGACATCCTCCTCTCGATGGCCTCCGGGGAGTCCTTTCCGCGGGCCTGGAGGCGGCGCCTCAGCTCCTCGATCGAGGGGGGCAGGATGAAGATCCCGACCACCTGCGGGAAGAGCTTCCGGACCTGCTCCGCCCCCTGCCAGTCGATTTCCAGGAGCACATCGTGGTCGCCCGCGATCTGCTCTTCGATCCAGCGCTTGCTGGTTCCGTAATAGTTGCCGTAGACGTTCGCGTGCTCGAGGAAATCGCCGGCGGCGATCATCGATTCGAACTTCGCCCGGTCGACGAAGTGGTATTCGCGCCCGTCCTGCTCGCCGTCGCGGGGCGCGCGCGTCGTGTACGAGATCGAAAGCCGGATGTTGGCCTCGCGCTTGAGGAGCGCATCGACGAGGCTCGTCTTGCCCGCGCCCGACGGGGCGACGATGACGAAGAGGTTGCCTCGTTGGTTCTTCACTCGATGTTCTGCACTTGCTCGCGCATCTGCTCGATCAGGACCTTGAGCTCCACCGAGATCCGCGTGATCTCGTTCGCGACGGACTTCGACCCCAGCGTGTTCGACTCGCGGTTGAACTCCTGGCAGAGGAAGTCGAGGCGCTTGCCGCACGCGCCGCCCTTGTCGAGGACCCGCTTCATCTCGGCGATGTGGGCGTGCAGGCGCGAGAGCTCCTCGTCCACGTCGATGCGCGCCGCGTAGAGGACGATCTCCTGCTGGATTCGCTCGTCGGAAGGCGACGCGCCCGCCTCCGCGAGCTTCGCCGCGAGCTTTTCCTGGAACGCCTTGATCGCCGCGGGCATGAGGGGCTGCGCTTCCTTCACGAGCTCGCCGATCCGATCGAGCCGGTCGCGCAATACCTTCTCCAGCTTCGCCCCTTCGCGCTGGCGCGTCGCGTCGAGCTCGCGCACGGCTTCGCCCATGAGCGCGAGGAGATCGTCCTTCATCTTCTCGGGCGAGAGCGCGTCGTCGCCCAGCACCCCCGGCCAGTGGAGGATCTCGCCGATCGAGAGCGGCCGCGCATCGGGGAATTCGCCCTGCACCTGTTTCGCCGCCGCCTTGATCGACGCCATCGCGCGCGCGTCCGGAACCAGCGTGCGCGCGCCGGCATCGGCCGACGTGAACGTCACGCGGCAGTCGATCTTGCCGCGCGTGAGCTTGCCCGACAGAACCTCGCGAATCGCCGGCTCGAGCGGACGAAGCTCCTCCGGAATCCGCGCCTGGAACTCGAAATAGCGGTGGTTGACGGTCTTGATCTCGACCGAAAGGCTGCCTTGGGCGCTCTCGCGCACCGCGGCCGCGAAGCCCGTCATGCTGGCGATCATCGGAGGGGAATGTCGCCTTTACAAGGCGGAGCGGTATGGGAGAATTGCTGGATTATGCCCCAGCAGGCCAACCAGGCGCTGCCCGCCGGCTACGTCCTGAACGGTTACCGGATCGAGAAGCCGCTGTCCTCGGGTGGGTTCAGCATCGTCTATCTCGCGCGCGACGAGGGCGGCACGCCCTTCGCGATCAAGGAATACCTCCCCGCCTCGCTGCCGCTGCGCACCGAAACGCTCGAGATCAAGCTCGACGACGACTCCGCGCCGATCTTCCGCCACGGCCTGAAGTGCTTCTTCGAGGAAGGCCGCGCGCTCGCGATGATCACGCACCCGAACGTGGTGCGCGTCGAGAACTTCTTCCGCGCGAACGACACCTGCTACATGGTGATGCAGTACGTGAGGGGGCGCACGCTCCAGTTCCACATCCAGCGGCACCGCCACGAATTCACCGAGGGGTTCATCCGGAAGATCTTCGTCCACCTGATGAACGGGCTTCGCGAGGTGCACGCGAACAAGCTCCTGCACCTCGACATCAAGCCGGCGAACGTCTTCATCGCGATGGAGGGCCGCCCGGTGCTCCTCGACTTCGGCGCCGCGCGCATCACGCTCTCCGAGGAGATCACGAAGCTGAAGCCCATGTACACCGCCGGCTTCGCCGCGCCCGAGCACTATCGCTTCGACCCGCAGGAGCTCGGGCCCTGGAGCGACATCTACTCGGTGGGCGCGACCATGTACACGTGCATCTCGGGGACGCCTCCGCAGGCGGGCGATTCGCGCGAGGAGAAGGACCACCTCATCCCGCTGCGCTCGCTCGCCCGGCAGCCGTACAGCGACAGCCTCTACGACATCATCGACGCGTGCCTCGCGGTCGATCGCATGAAACGTCCGCAGACGGCGTACGACCTGCAGAAGCTGCTGATGGAGGAGCCTCCCGCCGCGCCGGAAACCAAGAAGTCCTCCTCCTTCCTCGACACGATCAACAGGCCGCTCTCGAAGCTCTTCTCGCGCGCCAGCGAATAGTCGACAGCGTCCATGCGCTTCACCATCTTCCAGGAGAGCCGGCAAGGCGATCGCAAGGGCAACGAGGACCGGATCGGCTACTCGTACAGCCGCGAAGTGCTGCTCATGACCGTGTGCGACGGGATGGGCGGCCACATGGAAGGCGAAGTCGCCGCCGAGATCGCGGTGAACGAGATCACGCGCCGCTTCCAGCAGGAAGCGCGCAACCGGCTCCGCAAGCCCCCCGAGTTCCTCCTCTCCGCGATCAATGCCGCGCACCACGCGATCGTCGCCTACGCGGTCGAGAAGAACCTCCTCGAATGTCCGCGAACGACGTGCGTCGCGTGCGTGGTCCAGAACGGATCGGCCTACTGGGCGCACGCCGGCGACTCGCGGCTCTACCTCCTTCGCAACGGCAGCCTCGTCGCGCAGACGTCGGACCATTCGCGCGTGCAGCAGATGATCGACTCCGGCGCCCTCACGCCCGAGGCGGCGGCGCGCCATCCGGATCGCAACAAGATCTTCAGCTGCCTCGGGGGCGTCGTGCCGCCGCAGATCAGCATCGGACGCGAATATCCACTGGCGCTCGGCGACACGATCGTGCTTTCCACCGATGGCTTCTGGGCGCAGATACCGCCGCCGCTGATCGGCACGATGCTCAGGAAGCAGGGCATCGTCGACCTCTTTCCGGGCCTGCTCACCGAGGCGCATCGCCGCGCGGCAGGCGAGTCGGACAACCTCTCCGTCGTCGCGATGACGTGGGAGGCGCAGGATGATCCGAACGCGGCCGACACGACGCAGCTCGGGATGGAGCAGTTCGCCACCGCGACCAATACCGAGGCGCTCGACGTGGGCAAGCCGCCCGACGATGTGACCGAAGAGGACATCGAGCGCGCCATCGCCGAGATCCAGGACGCCATCCGCAAGGTTCCCCGCTGAGCCTCCATAACCATCCCGTAAATTAGAAAGGTCAACGTGTCGGCTCTCGGCGCTACCTCCCGCACCAAATCAGAACATTCACCGTGTCGGTAGCGTCCACGCCCCGCGCCTTCGACCGCGGACCGCGCACGCTTCGGCCGGTCCGCTTCCACCGCAAGTTCACGCGCCACGCCGAGGGATCGGTGCTGGTGGAGATGGGATTCACGCGCGTCCTCTGCACGGCGAGCGTCGAGGAGAAGGTCCCCCCGTTCCTCAAGGGCTCGGGACGCGGGTGGGTCACCGCCGAGTACGGCATGCTTCCGCGCGCGACGCATACGCGCGGGGCGCGCGAGGCGGCGTCGGGCAAGCAGTCCGGCCGCACGCAGGAAATCCAGCGCCTCATCGGCCGAAGCCTTCGCTCCGTCACGCGCCTCGAGCTCCTCGGCGAGCGCCAGGTCACCATCGACTGCGATGTCCTGCAGGCCGATGGCGGCACGCGGTGCGCGTCCGTCACGGGCGCGATGGTCGCGCTCGCCGATGCCTTCGCGTGGCTTCGCTCCGAAGGCAAGCTCGCCGCGGACCCGCTCAAGGATTTCGTCGCGGCCGTCTCCGTCGGGATGGTCGAGGGACAGCCGGTGCTCGATCTCGATTACGCGGAGGACTCGTCGTCCGACACCGACATGAACGTCGTGATGACCGGCGACGGCCGCTTCGTCGAGGTGCAGGGCACCGCCGAGGGCGAGCCGTTCTCGCGCGAGCAGCTTTCCGCGCTGCTCGATCTCGCCTCAGGAGGCATCAGCGAGCTGATCGCTCTTCAACGCTCCGCCCTGGCCCAAGGCTGAAACGCAGCGTTTCAGCCTTGATCCGTCATGAAAAAAGTCGTCATTGCCTCGAATAACCCGGGAAAGCTGCGCGAGCTGCAAGCACTGCTGCGGCCGCTGGGCCTGGATGCGGTGGCGCAGGGAGAGCTCGGGGTCACCGAGGCCGAGGAGCCGCACGGGACGTTCCTCGAGAACGCGCTCGCGAAGGCGCGCCACGCGAGCCGCGCGACCGGCCTGCCGGCGCTGGCCGACGACTCGGGGCTCTGCGTGCAGGCCATCGGCGGGGAGCCGGGGGTGCATTCGGCGTATTTCGCCGGCAGGGAAGGCACCCGCGAGGAACGCGACGCGCGGAACAATGCCCAACTCGTCGAGCGCCTTCGCGGCGTCGAGGACACTTCCGCCTTCTACTACTGCGTGCTCGTGCTCGTGCAATCCGCCGAGGATCCGGTCCCCATCGTCGCCGACGGCCGCTGGCAAGGGCGGATGATCGACATCGCGCGCGGCAAGGGCGGCTTCGGATACGACCCGTACTTCGTCCCGGCCGGATCCGGATTCACCGCCGCCGAGCTCGATGCCGTGGACAAGAATCGGGTGAGCCACCGCGCGCAGGCCCTCGTGGCGCTCGCGGCCGTGGTTGCGAAGCACCGTGGCGATCTAGCATCCAGGTGATCCCGCATCCGCCGCCGCTTTCGCTGTACGTGCACATCCCGTGGTGCGTCCGCAAGTGTCCGTATTGCGACTTCAACTCGCACGAGAGCCGCGGCGAGATCCCGGAGAAGGAGTACGTCGACGCCCTTGTCGCCGACCTGGAGGCCAGCCTTCCGGATGTCTGGGGACGGCGGATCCAATCGATTTTCATTGGAGGTGGCACGCCGAGCCTCTTCAAGCCCTCGTCGATCGACCACCTGCTGACCTCCATCCGCACGCGCATCCACGTGAACGCGGAAGCGGAGATCACGATGGAGGCGAACCCGGGGACCTTCGAGGCGGAGCGCTTCCTGGGCTATCGCGAGGCCGGCGTGAATCGCCTGTCGATCGGCGTGCAGAGCTTCGACGATGCGAAGCTCGCCTCGATCGGCCGGATTCACGGCGGCGAGGAGGCGCGGCGCGCGGTCGCGAGCGCGCTCGAAGCCTTCGGCAACGTCAATATCGACCTCATGTACGCGCTGCCGGCGCAGACCGCCGAGGAGGCGGCCTCGGACATCCGGGAAGCGATCGCATTCGGCGCGCCGCACGTGAGCGCCTACCACCTCACGCTCGAGGAAGGCACGCCCTTCCACCGCAATCCGCCCTCCATTCCCGATGACGACGCGGCTGCCGGAATGCAGGACGCCCTCGAGAGCGAGTTCGCGCAAGCGGGGTACGAGCACTATGAAACGTCCGCCTTCGCGAAGGCCGGCTTCCGGTCTCGGCATAACCTGAACTACTGGACGTTCGGCGATTACCTCGGCATCGGCGCCGGGGCCCACGCGAAGGTCACCTTCCTCGAGCGCGTGCGCCGCGAGATGCGCATCCGCCAGCCGCAGGCGTACATGAACGCGTCGCTTTCGGGAAAGCCGATGCGCGAGGCCCATGAGGTCGAGGACGTCGAGCTGCCGTTCGAGTTCATGCTGAACGCGTTGCGCCTCATCGAAGGATTCCCGGTGTCGCTCTTCACCGAACGCACGGGGCTCCCGATCATCGTGATCGAGCCGCAGCTTGAGGAAGGAGAAAGGGCCGGACTCCTGGAGCGCGACCACCACGGGGGCGGCACCCTCGGGGTCGGGAATCAATGGATCCGTCCCAGCGTGAAGGGGCGCCGCTTCCTGAACGACTTGATCGAGCGATTCCTTCCGGACGCGGTCGCGGCGAAGCCGGTCATCCCCATCGCCAACGCCTATTCGCGGGATTCGCGCCGTCCCTGACGCGTGAAGAGAAGGTCCCAGATGCCGTGGCCCAGGCGGCGGCCGCGGCGTTCGAACTTGGTCTCGGGACGCGAGGCGGGCCGCGGCGCAAAGCCGTGCGCGGCGTTCTTGAGCCCGCTCACCCGCTCGAGGACTTCGAGCGCCTGCTCGGCGTAGTCCTGCCAGTCCGTCGCGAAATGGAGGTACCCGCCCGGCCGCAGGCGGCTCGCGGCGAGCGCGGCGAAATCCGGCTGGAGGAGCCGCCGCTTGTGGTGGCGCTTCTTCGGCCAGGGATCGGGAAAGAAGATGTGCACGCCGTCGAGCGATCCCGGCGCGATCATGTCGCGGAAGACTTCCGCGGCGTCGTGCTGCACGACGCGGATGTTCCCGATCGCCTTCGCCTCCATCAGCTTGAGGAGGCTCCCGATTCCAGGCGAGTGCACTTCGATCGCGAGATAGTCGACGCCAGGGTTCGCCGCCGCGATCGCCGCCGTCGTCTCGCCCATTCCGGACCCGACCTCGGCGACCACGGGCGCCCCGCGCCCGAACACCGAGGCGAAATCGAGCGCCTCCTTTGCGTACGGCACTCCGAACCGCGGCAACAACTCTGCATAAGCACGCTGCTGGCCGGGCGAGAATCGCCCCTGCCGAAGGACGTAACTGCGGATGGGTGGATGGGTCACCGGACGGTCATTTGACACGCGTAGGCTGGGAGCCTAAATTGAGCTTCGTCGGACGCGCAACAAAAATGAACATTCCCCAGTTAGCTCAACGACTTGCGGCGCTCCTCGCGGGCTTCGCCGCCACGGTTGCGAGCGCCGACTACGTGGGGACCCTGAAGCTTCCGGGCGCGCCGTCCGCGTCGAGCGGTTTCTACGCCTTCTCCGCGAGCGCTCCGACGGGCACGGTGCCGAGCTTTTCCGCCGCCGCGACGAACGATCCGACCCATCGCGTGAAGCTGGGATACAAGTACTCGCGCTACTTCGCCGTGGAGAGCGAGTACGTCGATTTCTCCAACGCATCGGGCGGCGTCTTCGCCAACCCGGCGGTGCTTTCCTCCGCATTCAGGAGCACCGGCTTCGGCGTGGACACGATCGCGACGCTTCCGCTCTGGCGGCAGTTCTCCTTCTACGGCCGGCTCGGGGCGTACAGCGGCTCGCGCAACATCTTCTCCGCCAACCCGGTCTCGCTTCTCGGCGACAGCACGCGCGCGCGCGTCCGCTACGGGCTGGGCATGCGCTACGACTTCACCAAGGCCTTCGGCATCCGTGCCGAGCTCGAGCGCTATTCGCCGCTCTCGACGCCGCTCACGGGCGAGCCCGAGTCGGACGTCTTCACGGTCGGCCTGAGCTGGCGCTTCTAGCCGCCATCCCCTAGTAGGACATGCAGGACATGGTGCGGACCCGCAGCACGGCTTCGTGCTTGAAGCGGGACCGGTAAGCCGCGATCACGTCGCGCACCGCCGCGTCGTACTTCGGCTCGTCCTTGTGGACGATGGAGAGGACGTAGGAATCCTCCTTGTGCAGCTCGCCCGTGGGACTCAGCCATTGCCCGGACGCGGGCCAGTGGGTGAGGCCTTCGGGAAAGCGTGGGGTGACGGTATCGGCGAGAAAGCGCTGCCAATCTTCCGGGCTCACCTTTTCTCCCGCCTTTCCGCCAGGCATCACCGTGCCAAAGTACAGGCTCTCGGCAATAGCCGCCTGCTCGTTCGTGCGACAGGCGATGTTCTCGGTAACCCGGGAAACGCTGACGCAACCGGAGGCAAGCACCGCGAGGCTCGCGGCCGCAAGCTTCGCTGTCCGCACGCTATCCGATCTTCTGGATGAGGCCCGTCTCGGGAGAGCTGGCGCTCGCCTCGTACGGCTTCTTCGCCATGCGCCCGGCGAGGAAGGCTTCCCGCCCCGCTTCCACGGCGAGCTTCATCGCGCGGCCCATGCGCACCGGATCCTTCGCCTTCGCGATGGCGGTGTTCATGAGCACGCCGTCGCAGCCGAGCTCCATGGCGATCGTCGCGTCGGAGGCCGTGCCGATTCCCGCGTCGACGAGCACCGGGACGTGCGCGTTGTCGAGGATGATCTGCAGGTTCCAGGGATTGAGGATTCCCATGCCCGAGCCGATGAGGGACGCGAGCGGCATCACCGCGACGCAGCCCAGCTCTTCCAGTTGCCTCGCCATGACCGGGTCGTCGCTGCAGTACACCATCACCTGGAAGCCCTCCGCCACCAGCGCCTTGGCTGCGACGAGCGTCTCCGGCATGTGCGGAAAGAGCGTCTTCTGGTCGGCGAGCACCTCGAGCTTCACGAGGGAGTGGCCGTCGAGAAGCTCGCGCGCGAGGCGGAGCGTCCGAATCGCGTCCTGCGCCGTGTAGCAGCCGGCGGTGTTCGGAAGGATCGTGTACTTCGACGGCGGCAGGACGTCGAGCAGGTTCGGCTCGCCCGCGTTCTGCCCGATGTTGGTGCGGCGGATCGCGACCGTGACGATCTGGGCGCCGCTCGCTTCGATCGCGCGGCGCGTCTCGTCGAAGTCCTTGTACTTGCCCGTTCCGACGAGCAGCCGGGATTCGTAACTCTTGCCGGCAATGACCAGCGTGTCTTTCGCCATCAACCGCCTCCTACTGCAATCACGAGCTCGATCCGGTCGCCATCCACGAGGCTTGCGTTTTGGAAGGCGCTCCGCGGGACGATCTCCCCGTTCCGCTCGACGGCCAGGCGCTTGCCGGCAAGCGAAAGCTCGTCGAGCAGCTGGGCGAAGGTGAGAGGCGCGGGGAATTCCCGTGGCGCCCCATTCAAGGTGATGCGAATGGGCGCGGACATGGCGCCAATTTTACATTTGCTTGAACAGGTGCGCGTATGCGCGACTGACGGGCAGCTCGGTCTTGCCATCCCGCAACTTCACGAAGACCCGGCCGCCCAGGTCGCGGCGCGACGAGGCCACCTCGTCCATGTTCACGATGGTGCTGCGGTGGATCTGGACGAAGCGATGCGAGTCCAGGTCGCTGGCGAGATCGGCGAGCGCCGTCCGGATGAGGGCTTCGCCTTCGCGCGTGACGACGCGCGTGTACTTGTCCGCCGCGTTGAAATAGAGGACGTCGTCGACCGCGATCTGGTGGACGACCTCGCCCTTGAGCGCGCGGACCCAGCGCAGTTTTCCGCCGCCTTGGGGCACGAGCTTCGCGATGCGCTCCATGAGGTCGCCCAGGGGGGGCGGCGATTCGGCGGCCGCGATCTTGCGCTTGAGGCGCTCGACGCATTTCGCCAGGCGTTCGTCCGTGACCGGCTTCAACAGGTAGTCGACGGCGTCCTGGTCGAAAGCCTCCACGGCGTATTGGTCGTAGGCGGTGACGAAGACCACGTGCGTGCGCGAATCGATGCGCCGCGCGAGCTCGAGGCCGGTGAGACCCGGCATGCGGATGTCGAGGAAGGCGACCTGCGGCGCTTCGTCGTCGATCGCGCGAAGCGCTTCGAGGCCGTTGGCGGCCGGGGGAAGGATCTCGAGCTCGGGCCAGAGCGATGCGAGCCGCGTGGCGAGATCGCGAGCGAGGTGCGGCTCGTCATCGGCGATGAGCGCGCGCACGTTCATGCGGGCAACCTGACCGTGACGATCGTCCCGCCGCCGGGATTGTCGGAAATGGCGACCGACGCGCGATCGCCATAGAGAAGCTTCAGCCGGTCGCGCAGGTTCGTGAGCCCCGTGCCTCCACGGGTGGAAGCGGCAAATCCGACGCCCGTATCCCGCACCTCGATCTTCACGGCATCTCCCTCACGCGCGGCCGAAAGGCGCACTTCCCCGCCCTCGATGCGCGGCTCGACGCCATGGCGGATCGCGTTTTCGACGACGGGCTGGAGCAGCATGGGCGGCAACGCGAACGCGGCAAGGTCCGGCGCGATGTCGACCGAGTGCCGCAGCCGCGTGCCCATGCGCACCTGCAGCACGTCCAGGTACGCCGAGATGAGATCGCCCTCGGCGGCGAGCGTCGTCGTCTCGCCGCGCGTCGCCTCGAGGGAGGCGCGCAGGAACCGGATGAAGCGCTCGAGCATCCGTTTCGAGAGCGCGGGGTCGGCGTCGATGAGGCTCGAGACGTTCGCGAGCGTGTTGAAGAGGAAATGCGGCTCGATCTGCGCCTGCAGCGCGCGAAGCGTGGCGAGCGTCGCCTCGCGCTCGACCCGCTCGGCCCTTCCGCGCTCCGCCTGGAGCGCCGCCTCCGTCCGCGCCTGCCGCTCGCGCGCGAAG
>Ga0315912_10004882_pt1 | contig 12476 bp, 12 predicted proteins | sample VfabasoilMG_FD_204469 | JGI IMG/M metagenome (GOLD analysis project Ga0315912, IMG submission 204469) | Garden soil microbial communities collected in Santa Monica, California, United States - V. faba soil | ecosystem: Environmental > Terrestrial > Soil > Garden | place: USA: California... | reverse complement strand
GTGTGGACGTGCTGACCGAGCGTCGCCACGTAGAGCGCGAGCGAACCCAGGCCTGCCGTCAGCGCCACGGGCCAGGCGCGCAGCCCCGGGGACCAGAAGCGGTCGAGTGTCACGTTCGGGAGCCGCGACTTCCGCGCGAGCACTCCACTCGGCACACCGATCTGCTTGCGACCGCGTTGCGCATCGGACGACCGTAACGACGCGTCGCAAGTGCCGCAAGCCGCGAACGCGCGAGCCTCGGGCTCGAGGCGAGCTCAGGCTCGGGGCGAGGAGACAGTCGCGAATGAACCGTCGCTCGCAGGGCATTCGAGCGGCACGGAACGCTCGCCCGCGCTCGTCGCGCTCAGGCGCGCTTCACCCTCGGCTCGGCGCGGGCCTCGGACGGCGTCTCGGGCCAGTGCTCCCAGCCCTTGCCCTCGTGGCCGAACCGGAACGCCTCGGGGTGCATGGCCTCGGCCAGGCACTCGAGGGCTTCCACCACGCGCGGGCCCGGGCGATTGAACAGTGCATTGCCGTCGCCCAGGAACACGCTGCCCTCGCGCACCGCACGCAACTCGTCCCAGCCGGGCTGCGTCACCAGCGGGGCCAGTTCGGCGCGCGTGCGGTCGAGGTCGAACCCGCAGGGTGTGATCCAGATCACGTCGGGGTCGGCGGCCACCAACTGCTCGAACCTGAGTGCGCCCGCGTGCCGCCCGGGCTCGCCGAGCACGTCCTGCCCGCCCGCCAGGCCGATCAGCTCGGGCGTCCAATTGCCCGCCGCCATGAGCGGTTCGATCCACTCGATGCACGCCACGCGGCGTGCGGGGCGGGCCTTCGCGCGCTCGGCGATCGCGCGCATGCGCGCGCGCAGCCGTGTGACCAGCTGCACGCCGCGTTCGGGCACACCGAGGGCTCCGGCGATCGCGCGCATGTCGGTCCACAGGCTGGCGAGATCGTCGGGCTGCATGCTGACGACGGCCGGCTTGGAGCGCAGCCCCGTGCGCAGCGCCTCTTGGACGTCGCGCAGGCTCACGGCGCACACCTCGCATTGCAGCTGGGTGACGAGCAGGTCGGGCTCGAGCGCGTCGAGCCGCTCGTGGTCCACCTCGTACACGCTCAGCGCGTTCGAGAGGATCGTGCGGACGTCGCGGTCGATCTCGCCCGAGGGCCGCGACGGGTCGAGGCGCGCTCGAGTCACGGCGGGCAGCTGCTTCACCCACTCGGGGTGATCGCACTCGTGCGACCGCGCGACCAGCCGATCGCCACAGTCGAGCGCACACACGACCTCAGTCCCAGAAGCGAGCAACGTGATGACTCGGCGTGGTTCCAGGAAGTGCTCCTAGTGGAGAGAGGGGACGCAGGCGGGCGCAAAGGGCGGAGCAGGAAGGCGGAAACAACCGAAGGCATTCCTTGATACCCCGCAGGCCCCGGTTTTCGCCCGAGCCCGCCAAGCGGCCGCCACCCGCGAGCCGAGCGGGGTGCGTGGGCGGTTGCGAACGTGAGCAGTCGCGAGCAGGCCGCAGCCAGGGACGGCGGAGGCCGTCAGCGAGCGTCAGGTCAGCCCGGGCAGGAGGCCCGGGCTGACCGTTGCTCACGTTCGCGACCGCCCTCGCACCCCGCGACGCCTCACCGAAAGCGCCGCACGATCCACACCCGAATCCTCAGGCCGTGCAATCGCTTGTCCGCTCGTCGCGGCTTCGGGTATCCTGCCGCGCCTTCCGGGACAGGGCCTCCCTGCCCCGCTGTCGCTCAGGGAACCCCGCTGCCCCGGCCGCCTCCCCCCATCGCACCCCGTGCGGCCTTGGCACGACGGGCCCACCGGCTTCGCGCCGGGAGCCTCATCACCATGACCAGGAGCCGACGATGACCTTGTTCCGAGCCGCGGGAGATGCCCTGCGGAGACTGACCCTGCCTGCCCTGCTCGCCGCCCTGGCGGCGGTGGTCCTGCCCGCCGCGGCGTTCGCCAGCGAGCTCGACCTGCAGCTGCCGACGCTCGACCCCACCCAGCGCCAGATGCTGATGATCGGCCTCGGCGTGTGTGTGGTCGGCATGCTGTTCGGCCTGGTGATGTTCAACCAGGTCAAGGCCATGCCGGCGCACAAGTCCATGCTCGACGTCTCGGCGACGATCTACGAGACGTGCAAGGCGTACCTGCTCAAGCAGGGCCAGCTGCTGCTCGTGCTCGAGATCTTCATCGGCGCGTGCATCGTCTACTACTTCGGCTTCCTGCAGCACCTGGACGCGATGCGCGTGGTCACCATCCTCGCGTTCTCGGTGCTGGGTATCCTCGGCTCCTACGGCGTGGCGTGGTTCGGCATCCGCATGAACACGTTCGCCAACAGCCGCACGGCGTTCGCCTCGCTCAAGGGCAAGCCGCTGCCGGTGTACGAGATCCCGCTGCAGGCCGGCATGAGCATCGGCGTGCTCCTGATCTGCGTCGAGCTGCTGATGATGCTCGCCATCCTGCTGTGGGTGCCCGCCGACCAGGCCGGTGCCTGCTTCCTCGGCTTCGCCATCGGCGAGTCGCTCGGCGCTTCGGCGCTGCGCATCGCGGGCGGCATCTTCACGAAGATCGCCGACATCGGCTCCGACCTCATGAAGGTCGTGTTCAAGATCAAGGAAGACGATCCGCGTAACCCGGGCGTGATCGCGGACTGCACCGGCGACAACGCCGGCGACTCGGTGGGCCCGACCGCGGACGGCTTCGAGACCTACGGCGTGACGGGCGTGGCGCTGATCTCGTTCATCGCGCTGGCCGTGATCCCCGAGCACAAGGCCACGTTCCTGGTGTGGATCTTCGTCATGCGCGTGCTGATGATCCTCACCTCGATCATCTCGTACCTCGGCAATGGCGCGGTCGCACGGGCGCAGAACACGGGCAAGGACAAGATCGACTTCGAGGCCCCGCTCACGAGCCTCGTCTGGGTGTGCTCGATCCTGTCTATCGTGGTGACGTTCGCGGCCTCGAAGTTCCTGCTGCCCGAGGCCATGTTCGGCAACCTGTGGTTCACGCTCTCGGTCATCATCTCGTGCGGCACGGTCGCCGCGGCGGTGATCCCCGAGTTCACCAAGGTGTTCACGAGCTCGCACTCGCGTCACGTGCAGGAAGTGGTGTCGGCCTCCAAGGAGGGCGGCGCGTCGCTCAACATCCTGTCGGGACTCGTGGCCGGCAACTTCTCGGTGTTCTGGAAGGCACTGACGCTGGCCGTGCTGCTGTTCCTGTCGTTCAAGTTCTCGGGCCCCATCAACGCCTACTTGAATCCCGACATGCCCTACGGCGCGGTGTTCGCATTCGGCCTGGTGGCATTCGGCCTCTTGGGCATGGGTCCGGTGACGATCGCCGTGGACTCGTATGGGCCGGTCACCGACAACGCGCAGTCCATCTTCGAGCTGTCGCAGGTCGAGACCACGCCCGGCGCGGCGCAGGAGATCGAGAAGCAGTTCGGCTTCAAGCCCGACTTCGAGAAGGGCAAGCACTACCTCGAGGACAACGACGGCGCGGGTAACACGTTCAAGGCCACGGCGAAGCCGGTGCTGATCGCCACCGCCGTCGCCGGCGCGACGACGATGCTGTTCTCCATCATCCTCACGCTGCAGAAGCACTTCGGGCTGGACGCGAGCGGCATGCAGGTGTTCCGCCTCGACCTGCTCGATCCCTACGTGCTGCTCGGCCTGCTGATGGGCGGCGGCACGGTGTACTGGTTCACGGGCGCCTCGATCCAGGCCGTGACGACCGGCGCGTATCGCGCCGTCGAGTACATCAAGAAGAACATCAAGCTCGACTCGGCCGAGGCGGCCAGCGTCGAGACCTCGCGCACCGTCGTGCGCATCTGCACGCAGTACGCGCAGGCGGGCATGTTCAACATCTTCATGGTGATCTTCTGCCTGACCATCGCCTACGCGTTCTTCAACGAGGTGTTCTTCATCGCCTACCTGGTCAGCATCGCCGTCGTCGGTCTGTTCCAGGCCGTGTACATGGCGAACGCCGGCGGTGCCTGGGACAATGCCAAGAAGGTCGTCGAGGTGGAGTTGCAGGCGAAGGGCACCGAGTTGCACGCCGCTTCGATCGTGGGCGACACCGTCGGCGATCCTTACAAGGACACGTCCTCGGTCGCGCTCAACCCGATCATCAAGTTCACGACGCTGTTCGGCCTGCTGGCGGTCGAGATGGCGGTCGCGAACCCCGGGCTCAAGGTGCCCGTCGCCGCGGTGTTCATGCTCATCGCGCTGTTCTTCGTGTACCGCTCGTTCTACGGGATGCGCATCTCCAGCACGAAGTGACACGAGTCGGCTGAAGGCGAAGGCCCCGGCGGGTGTCCCCCGCCGGGGCCTCGTGCTTCGTGGCGAACGCCGCCGCCGCTCTAGAGCTCGTTCCTGCGGATGATCTCGGCGAATCGCCAGGCGCTGGGCCGGATCCGGCGCTCCTGGGTGGCGAAGTCCACTTCGATGAGGCCGAAGCGGGCCTTGTAGCCGTCCGCCCACTCGAAGTTGTCGAGCAGCGACCAGTGCAGGTAGCCCACGCAGTTCACGCCGTCGGCGATGGCGCGTGCGACCTGCCACAGGTGCATGAACAGGAACACCCAGCGGTCGTCGTCGCGCTGGGTCGGGATGCCGTTCTCGGTGATCAGGATCGGGATCTTGTAGCGCGAGTATTCGCGCAGGAACTGCGCCAGGCCCTCCGGGTACACCTCCCAGCCGAGGTCGTTCAGCTTGCCGCGCTGCTGGCGATGGTCGCGCTCCGCGACGGCATCACCCACCATCCCGGCCAGGTTGTAGCCCGAGTTCCGCACGAAGTCGCGCGTGTAGTAGTTCACGCCGATGAAGTCGAGCGTGCGCGCGATCGGCAGCCGCTCCCAGAACAGGCCCGGCACGCGCAGCGCGCCTGTGTGCAGGGCTTCGATGAACAGGTGGTTGAACAGGTGCCCGCGCACCTTCACCGACCAGCGGTCGCTCCAGCGCTGCGGGTCGTCGGGTGAGAGCGCCAGCGCGTGCTGCGCGATGCCGACGCGTGCGTCGGGCCGGAACGCGTGGATGACGTGGTACAGCCGCACGTGCGCGCGCATCATGAGGCGCAGCACCTTGAGCGCCGTGGCCCAGGCCCGCGTGCGGCCCGGTGGCCACTGGCCCAGGAGCCAGCCCTTGAACACCTGCACGACGGGCTCGTTGAGCGTCACCCACCAGCGCACGTGCGGCCCGAGCCGGCCCAGCACGTGCTCGGCGTAGCGCGCGAGGTAGCGCTCGATCTTCGGGTTCTCCCAGCCGCCGCGCTGGGCCATCCACTGCGGCAGCGTGTAGTGGAACAGGGTGACGACCGGCTCGATGCCGCGCTCGCGCAGCGCCAGCAGCACCTCGCGATAGTGCTCGATCGCGGTCTCGTCCCAGATGCCCTCCTCCGGCTCGATGCGGCTCCATTCGAGCGAGAACCGGTGGGCGTTGTGGCTGAGCGACTGGGCGAGGTCGAAATCGGAGCGGAACCGGTTCCAGTGGTCGCACGCCGCACCGCTCATCGTCGCCACGCGGCCCGCCTGTTCCCACGCCCACCAGTCGTTGTGGATGTTCGCACCCTCGACCTGGTGCGCGGACGTGGCCGCCCCCCACAGGAAGCCGTCGGGGAACCGGAAGTTGGCCGCGAGCGGCGGCACCGGCGACGACGGCGCGCTCGCGGCCGGGTGCTCCAGGTCGGTCAGCTCTCGCGCATCCAAAGGTGCTCCTCCACTGAGCGTGCCGCCCCGGCCGGCCTCCTGCCGCGCCGCTTGACGCGTGCGTGGCCGCAGCGATTACGCTGCCGGCTCACTGCAGCATCTGCGGGCAGTATCGGCCCTGCAGCGCGTGGCCTCAAGGCCGCGTGACCGACCCCGCCGCACGCATCGACGCACCGCCGCCGCCCTGACGCGACTTGCGACGGCTCCCTCATCGAGAGGAACCCCACGCAATGAAGACGATCAAGCACCGACTGGTCATCCCCCGGGGCCGCCACATCCCCGAGGTGGCCTCGTTCCTCGCCCAGCTGGACGACCTCACGCGCATGATGCTGCGCGACCTGCGCGGCATCACGCCCGCCGAGCTGGCGTGGCAGGCCCAGCCGGGACAGAACACGATCGGGATGCTGCTGTCGCACATCGCGGTCGTCGAGGTGCACTGGACACTGGTCGCGATCGAGGCGTGGAGCGTGGAGGAGGTCGGCCGGCGGCTCCGCTTCGGGCTCGACGACGACGGCATGCCGCTCGCACGCCGGGGCACGCCGCCCGCGCACCTCCGTGGCCGCACGCTCGCGTTCTACGCGGCACTGTTGCGCCGTGCGCGGAACATCGTGAAGAAGGAGTTCGCAAGCTACCGCGCCGCCGACCTGCGCCGCGTCGTCAAGCGCACGCGCGCCAATGGGCAGGTCGTGTACCAGGACGCGCGCTGGATCCTCTACCACCTGGTCGAGCACTTCGCCGGCCACTACGGCCAGATCCTGCTCCTGCGCCACCAGTACACCGACCGGAAGCGCAAGTGAGCGAGACCCGTCGCGTCGAAACACTGCTCGTGCCGGCGGCGGGATTTCGTTCGCGCGAGGTGGCGGTGAAGGTGGCCGAGATCGTGGCGGTGCACGACCTGGTGCGCGAGGCGGCACGCGGCCTCACGGTCGAGCAACTCGGCCGCCAGGCCGCTCCGGGCCGCAACACGCTCGGCATGCTGCTCGCCCACATCGCGGTGGCGGAGACCCATCTCGGGCAGGTCGGGCTCGTGGGCGATCCGTCGGGTCATGTGCACGACGTGCTGGGGATCCGTGAGGACGACGACGGCCTGCCACTGCCGGCCGACGGCGCACCACCCGCCGCACTCGCCGGACGCGACCTCGCGTTCTTCATGGACCTGCTGGCGCGTGCCGAGGCGCACACCCGTGCGGCGTGCGAGGGGCTCACCGACGAACTGCTCGGGCACGAGATCGTGCGACCCCCACGACCCGACGGCACGCAGCGCGTGTTCGACCGGCGCTGGATCCTGTTGCACATGGTGGAACATGCGGCCACGCACCTGGGGCAGATCCGCGTGCTGAAGGCTGCGCTCTAATGCACTGTTGGACAATGACCTAACGTGGTCATCTCCAGCGTGCGCTGAAGGCTTGGCCCATGCGCCCCGGGATCGAGCGGGTCAGCGGGGCTCGCAGGACCGAGAACAGCGACCTCGTAGCATCCCTCTACGCGAACGCCCCGGCGGGCCTCCCCGCCGGAGCGTCGTGTTCTCGAGCGGCGCGAGCCTACGTGCCCTCGCTCCACGTCGCCATGTACTTCACCTGCTCGGGCGTGAGCGTGTCGATGGTCGTGCCCATGCTCTTGAGCTTCAGGCGGGCCACTTCCTTGTCGATCGCCGGCGGCACGACGTAGACGTTGTTCTGCAGCTGGCTCGCCTTCTTGACCAGGTACTCCACGGACAGCGCCTGGTTCGCGAACGACATGTCCATCACCATCGCCGGGTGGCCTTCGGCCGCGGCGAGGTTGATGAGCCGGCCCTCGCCCAGCAGGAACAGCCGCTTGCCACCCTTCAAGCGGAACTCCTCGACGAAGGCGCGCGCCACCTTGCGGCTCACCGAGAGACGCTCCAACGCGGGGATGTCGATCTCGACGTTGAAGTGGCCGGAGTTCGCGATGATCGCGCCCTCCTTCATGGCGAGGAAGTGCTCGCGGCGCAGCACCGACTTGTTGCCGGTCACGGTGATGAACAGGTCGCCGCGCGGGGCCGCGTCCTCCATGGCCATGACCATGTAGCCGTCCATCGCCGCCTCGAGTGCCCTGACCGGGTCGATCTCGGTGACGATGACCGTCGCACCCATGCCCTTCGCGCGCGACGCCAGTCCGCGGCCGCACCAGCCGTAGCCGGCGATCACCACGGTGGAGCCGGCGACCAGCATGTTCGTGGCCCGCAGCACACCGTCCATCGTGCTCTGGCCGGTGCCGTAGCGGTTGTCGAACAGGTGCTTGGTGTCGGCGTCGTTGATGGCGATGACGGGATACTTGAGCGTCTTGTCGGCCGCCATCGCGCGCAGGCGCGTGACCCCCGTGCTCGTCTCCTCGGTGCCGGCGAACACGCTCTTGAGGAACGGCTTCTTCTTCGTGTGCAGCACGGTCACCAGGTCGCAGCCGTCGTCCATCGTGATGTTGGGCTCGGCCTCGATGCAGCTCACGATGTGCGAGTAGTAGGTCTTGTGGTCCTCGCCCTTGATCGCGTACGTCGGGATGCCGAAGTGCGTCACCAGCGACGCGGCGACGTCGTCCTGCGTGCTCAGCGGGTTCGAGCCGCACAGCACCACGTCGGCGCCACCGGCCTGCAGCGTGCGCATCAGGTTCGCCGTCTCGGTGGTGACGTGCAGGCAGGCGCCGATACGGACGTTGCGCAGCGGGCGCTCCTTGGCGAAGCGGGCGCGGATCGCGCGCAGCACCGGCATGTTGCGGTCGGCCCACTCGATGCGGGCCCTGCCCTCGCGGGCGAGCTTCATGTCCTTCACGTGGCCGGCGACGGCGGCACCATTCGTGGCGGCGCCGTTCGAGGCGGCCGAATGCTTGGAAGCGGTCTTGCGCACTGCCATGGAGACTCCTTGTTGGGTGTCGTGGACTCGCGGAACGCCAAGCATGATGCCTGAGTCCGCGCGCGAGCTCAAGGGGTGTTGCGCGACGCTCGCCCAAAATGCTATGCTTTCGCATATGAAACGCACGACGCTGCAGTTGGACCCCGCGCTGTACCTCGAGTTGCGCCGCCGCGCCGCGAGCGAGGGCCGCACGCTCACCGACGTCGTCGAGCGTGTGTTGCGCGACGGATTGCGCACGGCCGCGCCCGCGCGGCGGCCTCGCCTGAGCCTGCCGTCCTACGACTTGGGCCCGGCGCTGCTGGACGCCGCACGGCCCGGACGGCTCACGCGGCCCGAGGAGGAAGAGGCATGATCGCCGTGGACAGCGGCGTGCTCGTGGCCGCCGCCAACCGCTTCGCACCCGAGCACGTGCGTGCGGCAGAGTTGTTGGAATCGCTCGCCAATGGCGACCAACCGTGGGCGTTGCCGTGGAGCGCGGCGCACGAGTTTCTCGCGTTCGTCACGCACCCGCACGCTGTGGCTCGCGCTCTTGAGCCGGCCGAGGCGTGGGCGTTCCTCGAAGCTCTGCGCCGCAGTCCTTCGCTCGTACTGCTGGGCCCCACCGAACGCCATGCCGCGGTGTGTGCCGAGGTCCTCGCAATGCGAGAGCCCGGCTCGACGGGACTGCCGGGCTCGTTCCTGAGCGCGGTGCTGTTGCGCGAGCACGGCGTGCGCGAACTCCTCTCCCCTGACCGCGACATGCGCCGCTGGCGGTTCCTCGATGTGCGCGATCCGCTCCATGGCGAAGGCTGGTCGCCGGACGGCCCACCCGAGCGGCGCTACCGCCGGCTCTCCCGGAGCGGCGTGCGGAGCTGAGGCGTGGGCCTGTAGGCTGGGCCACTCACCTCACGGAGGAATCCCTAACATGCCGGACGCCGACCGCCTCGCCCGCACCCCCGAGCCCCCGTACTGGGTTGTGTTGTTCACGAGCCAACGCACGGCCGAGGACCCGGAGGGCTATGGCCGGATGGCCGAGGCCATGGCCGCGCTCGCTTCGAAGCAGCCCGGCTACCTGGGACTCGAGAGCACGCGCGACGCCGATGGCGTCGGCATCACGCTCTCCTACTGGGCGAGCGAGCAGGCGATCCACGACTGGAAGCGCGTGGCCGCGCACGCCGAGGCACAGCGGCTGGGGCACGAGCGCTGGTACGCGGACTTCGCGCTGCGCGTGGCGAAGGTGGAGCGCGCCTACACGATGGCCACGAGCCCGCACGCGGGGCTCTGAGCGCTTCAGCGGCTAGCGGAGCGGCCGGGCGCTCAGGCCCGGGCGTGCCACGCCGCGAGCACTTCCGCCTCGCGCTCGGGCGTGATCACCGGCGAGGGCGGCCGCGAGTCGTGCTCGAGCGATCGCTCCCAGGCCAGCGTGTCGATCGCCGTGTCCTCGATCGAGCGGAAGCGCAGGCCGTGCACGAACGCCCTTAGCATACTCACGCGGGCCATGTTCTGGTCGGCCGCGTGCAGCCACAGCGGCAGCTGGAGCCACGGTTCGACCCCCTGCTCGCGCAGGAACGACTCGCTCACCCAGGTCAGCCGTACGTCACTGCCCACTGCGGCCGCAATGCGCCGCAGGCACTTGCCCATCGTCATGGGCATAGTCAAGACTGGGCCCGTGGCGTTGAACGTGCCCGGAAAGCCACGCTCGATCATCATCAACATCCAGGCCGCGAGATCGCGCACGTCGATGAATTGCGTCGGGGATGCGGGATCGCCGGGAGCGAGCACTTCCCCACCGCGCGCCATGCGGCGCGGCCAGTACGGGAAGCGGTCGGTGGTGTCGTTAGGCCCCACGATCAGCCCGGGCCGCACGATGGTCGCACGCCTGCCGAACACGTCGCGAACGGCCTGTTCGCAGAGCGCCTTCAATCCGCCGTAGGTCTCGCCCGTGATCTGCTCGACGGTGGGGTCGGCGAGCTGGGCGACCGGCGCATCCTCGTCGAGTCCCGCCGCGAGCGGCTCGGCGTAGACCGAGATGCTCGAGACGAAGAGATACCGCCCCACGGAACCCTCGAGCGCCCGCGCCGAAGCCCCCACGATCCGCGGGAAGTACCCGGACGGGTCCACGACCGCGTCCCACGTGCGGCCGGCGAGCGCACCCAAGCCGCCGTCGCGGTCGCCGAGCACGCGCTCGACCTGCGGGAACAGTTCGGCGTTCGTCCGGCCGCGATGGAACAGCGTCAGCGTGTGACCGCGCGCGAGGGCGGCCTCCACGAAGTGACGACCGAGGAACCGCGTGCCCCCCAGCACCAGGATGCGCATCAGCGGACCGTCGCGGTCCTCAGACGGCGCGAGCCAGCAGCTTCGAGATGCTGGTGTTCTCCCAGGCGAAGTCGCTGCGGCCGAAGTGGCCGTACGCGGCGGTCTTCTGGTAGATGGGCCGGCGCAGCTTCAGCTTCTCGATGATGCCCTGGGGCGTGAGGTCGAAGTGCTTGCGCACAAGCGACGTGAGCCGGTCATCGCTCACCTTGCCGGTGCCGAACGTGTCCACCATCACACTCACCGGCTCGGCCACGCCGATCGCGTACGCCACCTGCACCTCGCAGCGGTCGCACAGGCCCGCAGCCACCAGGTTCTTCGCCACCCAGCGCGCGGCATAGCAGGCGGAGCGATCCACCTTGCTCGGGTCCTTGCCCGAGAACGCGCCGCCGCCGTGACGGCCCATGCCGCCGTAGGTGTCCACGATGATCTTGCGGCCGGTGAGGCCGCAGTCGCCCATGGGGCCGCCGATCACGAACTTGCCGGTCGGGTTCACGTGCACCTTGATGGGCTTGCCCTTCAAGAGGCGCTTGGGGATGAGCGGCATGATGACGTGTTCGAGCACATCGGCGCGGATGCGCTTGTGCGCCGCGGTCTCGGCGTGCTGCGTGCTCACCACGACGGTGTCGATGCGCGACGGCTTGCCGCCCTCGTACTCCACCGTCACCTGCGTCTTGCCGTCGGGCCGCAGGTAGTCCACGAGGCCGCTCTTCCGCACCTTGGCAAGTCGCATCGCGAGCTTGTGCGCCAGCATGATGGGCAGCGGCATCAGCTCCGGGGTCTCGTTGCAGGCATAGCCGAACATCAGTCCCTGGTCGCCGGCGCCGCCGGTGTTCACACCCATGGCGATGTCCGGGGACTGCTGGTCGATCGTGGTCACGACCGCGCACGTCTGGCAGTCGAATCCGTAGGCCGCGTCGTCGTAGCCGATGCCGCGGATGACCTCGCGCACGAGCTTCGGGATCTCGACATAGGCCTTGGTGGTGATCTCGCCCGCGACCACGGCGAGGCCGGTCGTCACCAGGGTCTCGCACGCCACACGGCTCGTGCGGTCCTGCGCCAGCATGGCGTCCAGGACGGCATCCGAGATCTGGTCGGCGATCTTGTCGGGGTGGCCCTCGGTGACGGACTCGGACGTGAACAGGTGGCGCGAGGCCATGGCTTCTCCTGGGATGGTGGCACCGGAGCGGCTGCTTCCGGTGCGCCTCGGTGTGTCAGCGCTTCGCGCTCGCGCGCTCGGCCAGACGGCGTTTGAATTCGTCGATGCTGCGGATGTCGGTGGGGTCCACCCCGCCCAACAGCGCGAGATACAGGCTCAAGAGGTCCCCGAACTGGACCAGGGAGGCGAGCCTCGCCAGACGACTGCCGCCCCGGGTGCGGATCTCGTGCACGGCCGCACCCTGGCGAGCCGCGTACTCCGCTGCGAGGTCCAGCCTCGACGTGGTCTCGGCTGTGTCCTCGCCATCCCGCAGGACCAGCACCGAGATCGAACGCGTGGCCGCATTGGCAACCTGCCAGCCCACGATCTCGTTGTGGTTGTGCTCGGGCACCACCGCGGAATGGGCGAGCACCTTAGCATTTTCGTTGAGCTGCTGTCTCCAGCGCACGGCCACCGCGGCCAGCGGCCCGGGGCCGC
>Ga0315912_10004881_pt1 | contig 12477 bp, 13 predicted proteins | sample VfabasoilMG_FD_204469 | JGI IMG/M metagenome (GOLD analysis project Ga0315912, IMG submission 204469) | Garden soil microbial communities collected in Santa Monica, California, United States - V. faba soil | ecosystem: Environmental > Terrestrial > Soil > Garden | place: USA: California... | reverse complement strand
CAGGTGGAGGACCTCAAGGTGCATTTTCCGATCCGCAAGGGCCTGTTCAAGCGTGTGGTGGGCCAGGTCAAGGCGGTGGACGGGGTGTCGCTGGCGGTGCGCTCGGGACGCACCCTGGCGCTGGTAGGCGAATCCGGCTGCGGCAAGACAACCGTGGGCAAGGCGATGCTGCGGCTGATTCCGCCGACCGCGGGTCGGGTGGTGTTCGCCGGCAGCGATCTTGCCTCGCTCTCGGGGAGCGAACTGCGCGCGCGGCGCGGCGCCATGCAGATCGTGTTCCAGGATCCCTACGCGTCGCTGAATCCGCGAATGCGCGTCGCCGAGATCCTCGCCGAAGGCATGCAGAGCCTCAACATCGGCGACAGCGACCGCGACCGGGCGCGCCGGATCGCGGCGTTGCTCGAACAGGTTGGCCTGCCGCTGGCAGCCCTCAAGCGCTATCCGCACGAGTTTTCCGGAGGACAGCGCCAGCGCATCGCGATCGCCCGGGCGCTCGCGGTCGAACCGAAACTGATCGTGTGCGACGAACCGACCAGCGCGCTCGATGTGTCCGTGCAGGCGCAGATCCTTAACCTGCTGAAATCTTTGCAGCAGCGGCTCGGGATTGCATACCTGTTCATCACTCACAACATTTCCATCGTCGAGTACCTGGCGCATGAGGTCGCGGTGATGTACCTGGGCCGCATCGTGGAACGCGGCACAGTGGCCGAAGTATTGGAGAACCCGAGCCATCCCTACACGGCGGCACTGCTGTCGGCGGTGCTGGCGGTACCGGCTGCGCCGGGGGGGGACGGCAAGCGCGACATCATCCGGCTGTCCGGGGAATTGCCTTCGCCGGTAAACCCACCCACGGGCTGCCATTTCCACCCGCGCTGCCCGGAAGCGATGCCCGAATGCAGGCTGGACTATCCCCAGGAACTGCGCCTCAGCCGCACGCGAACGGTGAACTGCGTGCTCTACCGGGCGTCGAAGGTGGCCAACAGCAGCTGATTCAAGTCGCTGGGCACGGGCAGCATGCGCTTGCGCAGCAGCTCGCCGATCTGCTCCCGCTCTGCGGGGGGCAGCGTGGCGAGTTCGGACTTGAAATCCGCGGCCATGCGTTCCTTTTCGCTCCAGGGCATGCGGGCGAGCTGCAGCTGCGCGGCCCGCACGATGAGCGCCCGGTCGGTGAAGTACTCGATCATGGCGCCGCGCACCGCCGCGTTCCGCGGATTCAGCAGTTCGGCATTGAGCGAATCGAAGATTTCCCGGCGCTGGCGGTCGCCAAGGTACAGGAAACTGTCGTCGATCAGCCGGCGCATCTGATCGGGCTCGATCAACGTCCCCGGATAGACCTTGCCCATGTCGAAGTTGAAGGTCTGGCCCTCGAGCAGCTTCTCGCTGTCCGGCTTCTGGGCGTGTTTCGTGACCATCTGGCGCGCGATGCTCATGAGGATCATGAGGATCGGATCGGCGGCGGCGGGCGCGACAAGGCCTGCGAATAGCAGAGTGAAAAGGACACCCTTCCGAAACAGCCGGCCCATGCATGGATTCTAAAGAACCGCGGGCAGGGTTGGAGCCGCACCGCAACAATTTATTACCCTCTACATAAAATACATAATACAACCCTATGATTTCTTTACTTGGCGTCCCGGAGATGCCTGTCTGGGCTTTCCCTTGGTGGAGGCCTTTTTCCCCGCTGCCGGCGGGGCTCCCTTGGTCTGCACCATGAGCTTTTGCCCGACCGTCAGGCGCCCGATCTGGTTCCAGCGCCGCAGGTCCTCGACCTTGACGCGATAGCGGGCCGCGATGCCCGGCAAGGTCTCGCCGGTCTTGACGGTATGTACGAAGCTGCGCGGCCCGGCCATCGGAATGGGTGGTGCATACATGATCGGCAAGCGGCCGGATTCGCGCGCGCCGTTGGTCGGCACGACAAGGACCGCCGGTATGGCGCGCGCGCGCGGCGTGATGCCGTTGACTTCCTTCAGCTGCGCCAGGCTGACGCCGAACCGTTTGGCGATCGCTTCCAGGCTGTCACCCCGCCTGGGCTGGTAGGTCTGCCAGGACACCAGCGATTTGTCGTCGTACTTGGTGAGGTTTTCGTGGAACACGTCGACGCGGTCCGCCGGCAGCACGATGCGCGGGGTGAGATCTGCGCGGATCACCGGGCGGCTGAAGCCCGGATTCAGAGCGACGAACTCCTCGACGGTCATCTCGGCGAGCTGGGCGGCGAGGCGGACGTCGATGTCGCGTGTCTTGTTGATCGAGGCGAAATAGGGCTGGTTGGGGATCGGGTCGAGGTCGATGCCGAACAGCGTCGGGTCGGCGATGATGTTCTTCAGCGCCTGCAGTTTGGGCACGTAGTGGCGCGTCTCGGCCGGCATGTTGATGCTTTCGTAATCAAGCGGCTTGCCCTCGCGGCGGTTCTTCTCCAGCGCCCGCGCCACCGCGTTCTCGCCCCAGTTATAGGACGCCAGCGCCAGGTGCCAGTCGCCGTGCATGTCGTAGACATCCTTGAGGTAGTCCAGCGCCGCCGAGGTCGAGGCGACGATGTCGCGCCGCCCGTCATACCACCAGTTCTGTGCGAGTTCGTAGCGTTTGCCGGTGCCGGGAATGAACTGCCAGAGGCCGGAGGCGTGCGCGCGCGAGTATGCCATCGGGTTGAACGAGCTCTCCACCATCGGCAGCAGCGCGAGTTCGGTGGGCAGGCCGCGCTTCTCGATTTCGTCGACGATGTGGTACATGTAGCGCCGGCTGCGCTCGAACACGCGCTTCAGGTACTCGGGCCGCGCCACGTACCAGGCGGTCTTCTCCGCCACCAGCGGCCCGGCGAGATCGGGCATCGAAAAGCCGTCGCGGACGCGCTGCCAGACATCGTCCTGGCGCACCGTGCGATCAACGCGCGTCAGGCCCTGGGTCGCGCTGGCCAGTTCCTCGCGCCTGCCCTCGAAGGGCGGCAGGCGAGTCGCATCCAGCGGTTTCGCCAACGCCTGGCTGGCGTTCGCCTTGCGGGCTTCGTCGGAGTCCTCCTTTAATCCCAGCGCCGGGGACTCCGGCAGGGCCAGCGCGCGGGTGGTGCGGGACGGATCCGCGGCGGCTGGATCCGGAGCATTCTGTCCGGGTTGCGATGCGCAGGCCGCAAGTAACAGCGTGGCCGCCAGCAGGCAGAATCGAACCGCGGTTCGCAGCACCCTAATCCCGCCTCCCGAGAAGAAACTGCTGCAGTTTACCCTGCAACTAGAACTTGTTTTTCCACTCGCGGATGGCGGCGAAGACCCGTACCGGGTCGGCGACGCGGGACCCCAGGTACTTGTTGGCGGAATCGACCACGGCCGGCTCGGCGCAGCGCAGGAACGGATTGGTCGCGCGTTCCTCGCCGAGGGTCGAGGGCAGCGTAGGGCGGCCGGCGTCGCGCAGGCGCTGCGCGCGCTCCTCGCGCGACGCGAGCAGGGCATTGCCCGGATCGACCGCGCGCGCAAAGCGGATGTTGGCGAGCGTGTACTCATGCCCGCAATAGACCTTGGTTTCGTCCGGAAGTGCCGCGAGCTTCGACAAAGATTCGAGCATCTGCGCGGCGGTGCCTTCGAATACGCGGCCGCAGCCGCAGGCGAACAGCGTGTCGCCGCAGAAAAGGGAACCTAAGCCATAATAGGCGACATGTGCGCGCGTATGTCCCGGGATGTCCAGCACCGAAAAACTGGCGTCGAGTCCGGGAATGTCGGCGCGGTCGCCCTCGCCGACCGGATGGGTGAGCGCCGGAATTGGTTCGCCCTTCGGGCCGAACACCGGGACCTTGTGGCGCGCGACGAGCTCGGCGATGCCGCCGACGTGGTCCGGATGGTGATGCGTCGCCAGGATCGAGGCGAGCGACAGGCCTTCCTTCGCGAGATAGTCCAGCACGGGACGCGCCTCGCCGGGATCGACCACCGCCGCGAGCTTGCCGCTGCGCAGCGTCCAGATGTAGTTGTCCTGAAAAGCAGGTAGCGGGACGATTTCCAGCATGGACCGGCAATCCTTCGTGGGCAATGGTTCTCACCAGTATAGCGGGGCGCGACCCGGACTCTCCGAGTGGTTTGGCACGCCGCTGGGGCAGCACGTACTTGAATGGGAGCGGGTCCAGTTCGATCTTGCCACCGAGGACGTGTTCGGCTATCGCGCCGTGCAGATGGGCCTGCACCAGGTCGATTTTTTGCGCGCCAACCGCATCCCGTTCCGTTTCACGCTCGCGCTCGAGCACGGCGCCGCGCTCGCCGCCGATCCCATGCAGCTTCCGCTCGCAAGCCAGAGCGTCGATCTGCTGGTGCTACCGCATGCGCTGGAATCCACCGCCGATCCGCACCTCGTCCTGCGCGAGGCCGAGCGCGTGCTGATTCCCGAAGGCCAGCTGGTCATCTCCGGCTTCAACCCGCTGTCATTGTGGCGCTTGCGCCAGCTTTTCGCGCGCAAGGGGTCGGGCGCACCCTGGGACGAGCGCTTCATCGGCCTGCTGCGCCTGAAGGACTGGCTGCATCTGCTCGGTTTCGAGCTCAACGGCGGACGCTTCGGCTGCTATGCGCCGCCGTTCGAGCGCCCGCACTGGCAGTCGCGCTTCTCGTTCATGGAGAAAGCCGGCGCGCGCTGGTGGCCGATCATGGGCGGTGTCTATGTGGTGCGCGCGGTCAAGCGCGTGCACAGCATGCGGCTGATCGCGCCCGCCTGGCGCATGGAGCGCGCACGCCGGCGCGCATTGGCCGCGATTCCCCAGCGCAACGGCCACGCGGCGAATAGAACCGGCGCCACGCACCCTGCCCAACAGCGCCGCGGCGATGACTGAGGCGGTTGAGATCTACGCGGATGGCGCCTGCAAGGGTAATCCCGGTCCGGGCGGGTGGGGCGTCCTTGTGCGCAGCGGGGGGCGGGACCGGGAACTGTGCGGCGGTGAAGCGCAGACCACCAACAACCGCATGGAGCTCGTGGCCGTCATCGAAGGCCTGCTGGCGCTGCGGGGCCGCTCCAGCGTGCGCGTCTATACCGATTCCCAGTATGTGCAGAAGGGCATATCGGAGTGGATCCACAACTGGAAGCGGCGCGGCTGGCGCACCGCGGACAAAAAGCCGGTGAAAAACGAAGACCTGTGGCGTCGGCTGGACGAGGTCGCGCAGGTCCACGATGTCGAATGGCACTGGGTGAAGGGTCACGCGGGGCATCCCGAGAACGAGCGCGCCGATGCGCTCGCCAACCAGGGCATCGCGCGAGGCATGCCCAAGGAGTCTCGCGGTGGCGAATAGGCAGATCGTGCTCGACACCGAAACCACCGGCCTGCATGCCAGGCTGGGCGACCGCGTGATCGAGATCGGCTGCATCGAGTTGCTCGGCCGCAGCATCAGCGATCGCCACTTCCACCGTTACCTGAACCCCGAGCGCGAGATCGACGAAGGCGCTGCCAAGGTGCACGGCCTGACCGCCGAGTTCCTGGCTGACAAGCCGAAGTTCGCCGAGGTCGCGAAGGACTTTCTGGATTACGTCAGCGGTGCGGAACTGATCATTCACAATGCAGCGTTCGATATGGAATTCATTGATCGGGAATTCTCTTTAATTGGATTAAAGAAAATCACTGAATATTGCCCCAGCATCATCGACACTCTCGCGATGGCGCGCGAGTTGCATCCTGGCAAGCGCAACGGGCTGGACGCCCTGTGCGAGCGCTATGCGGTCAGCAACTCGCACCGCACGCTGCACGGCGCGCTGCTGGACGCGCGCCTGCTGGCCGAGGTCTATCTGGCGCTCACGCGCGGGCAGGAGAGTCTGGTGATGGAACTGGAGGCGCCCAGCGACGCGGCCGTCGCTGCCGCCAAGGTCGACGCCCAAAAGCTGACCGTGCTGCGCGCGACCCCGGAGGAATTGGTCGCGCACGAAAAAATCCTGGACAGGATTGATGAGCAGTATTTCAAGCTCAGCGAGGATGACAAAAAGAAAGGCGGAAAAAGCAGCAGTCTCTGGCGCAAACTCGCCGGCTAAGACGGCGAGTTCCTTCACGTCTCTAGTCCATCTTGGCGCCGCTCTCCTTCACCAGCTTCGCCCACTTGGCCGTGTCGGCCAGCATGAATTGGCGGAAGGCCTCGGGCGAATTGCCGACCGGCTCGGAGCCATCCAGCAGGATGCGCTCGCGCACTTCAGGGTTGTTGAGGATCTTGAGCAACTCCGCGTTCAGTTTCGCGACGATCGGCTCGGGCATCTTCGCCGGCCCGATCACGCCGTACCAGCCGATGACCTCGAAACCCGGCAGTGCTTCGGCCACCGCCGGCAGGTCGATCAGTGCGCCGATGCGCTTGGGCGTGGTCACTGCGAGTGCGCGCAGCCGGCCGCCGCGCACCTGCGCCTGCGCGGCCTGGATGCCGGCGAAGTTGTACTGGTACTCGCCGCCGAGCAGCGCCGTGAGCGCCGGTCCCGAGCCCTTGTAGGGCACGTGCTCGGCCTTGACGCCGGCCATCTGCTTGTAGAGCTCGCCCGCGAGGTGCCCGCCACTGCCGATGCCCGCCGAGCCGAAATTGAGCGCCCCCTGGTAATTCCGGGTCCAGGCGATGAATTCCTGCAGCGTCTTGGGCGGCGAGGCCACATTCACCACCAGCATCAGGCCAGCGGAAGTGAGTTGCGTGATCGGCGTGAAGTTGTTGACCGGGTGGTAGGGCAGCTTCGGATTCAGCGCTGCGTTCACCGTGTGCTGATGATAGGCGAGCAGCAGCGTGTAGCCATCCGGCGGCGCATTGGCGACGAATTCGCCTGCCACCACGCCCGAGGCGCTCGCGCGGTTGTCGACCAGTACCTGCTGCTTGAAGACTTCCGCGAGCTTCCCGCCGAATACGCGCGCGAGGATGTCCGTCGTCCCCCCCGGCGCCGCGGGCGTGATCAGGCGGATCGGCTTGCTGGGATAGTCGTCCTGCGCGACGGCTGCACTGCCGCACTGGATCGCGAGCAGCAGAAATGCCGTGCGCAAAAGCATGCAATTCATTGCTGGGGAAGTATTGCCATCGTAATCCGTGAAACGCATGTGGGCTGCCCCTGGTCGTTTGTCAGATCAATATGCCATACATGGGTCGAGCGGCCGATGTGAATCGGGTGCGAGATGCCGGTGACCCAGCCCTCGGCGACGCTGCGCAGATGGTTCGCATTGATCTCCAGGCCGACCGCCCGGAAACCCGGCGGCGAGGCGCATGCCGCGCCGCAGGACCCGAGCATTTCGGCAAGCAGGACAGAAATGCCGCCGTGCAATATTCCCATCGGCTGGCGCGTGCGCACGTCGACCGGCGCCCGCGCCCGGATGAAATCGTCGCCGACCTCCAGGAACTCGATGCCGAGGTGGGCCACGGTGGTATTCACGTGGATGGCGGTCAGCGATTCAACAGTGACGGGCCGCTTCCAGATCGAGGTCATGCAGAGAGAATCTTGTGGCTCATGTGGCAATTGTAGGGGATATACTTTCCTGACTTATGGGCGCGAAGGGCAATCCATTTGAGACTGACCTCGACAAGAATGCGGCCAATTACGCGCCGCTGACGCCGCTGTCCTTCATCGAACGTGCCGCGTCCGTCTATCCGCAGCGCACGGCGGTGATCCATGGCGCGCGGCGCTACTCCTGGCAGGAGACCTATGCGCGCTGCCGGCGCCTCGCGTCGGCATTGACGAAGCACGGTGTTGGCATTGGGGATTCGGTGGCGGTCATGCTCGCCAACACGCCCGAGATGTACGAATGCCATTTCGGCGTGCCGATGACGGGCGGGGTGCTGCTGTCGCTCAATACGCGCCTGGACGCTGCGGCCATCGCGTTCATGCTCGAGCACGGCGAAGCGAAGGTGCTCGTGACCGACCGGGAATTTTCGCCCACCATCAAGGGCGCGCTCGCGAAGCTGAAGCACCGGCCGGTCGTCATCGACGTGGACGACGCTGAATACGCCGGTCCCGGCGACCGGCTGGGGGAGAATGGCTACGAGGAATTCCTGCAGGAGGGCGATCCGGATTTCGCCTGGCATTGGCCGTCGGACGAATGGAACGCGATCTCGCTCAACTACACGTCCGGCACCACAGGCGATCCCAAGGGCGTGGTCTACCACCACCGCGGCGCCTACCTGAACGCGGTCTGCAACATCGTCACCTGGGGCATGCCGCAGCACTCGGTGTACCTGTGGACGCTGCCGATGTTCCACTGCAACGGCTGGTGCTTCCCCTGGACCATGGCCGCCAACGCCGGGACCAACGTGTGCCTGCGCAAGGTGGAAGCCAAGGTCATTTTTGAAGAAATACGAAAAAATAAAGTCACCCATTATTGCGGCGCGCCGATCGTGCATTCGACGCTGATCAATGCGCCGCAGGAAATGAGGCAGGGCATTGCGCACCGGGTGAACGGCATGGTCGCGGCCGCGGCGCCGCCCGCTGCGATGATCGAAGGCATGGAAACGCTCGGTTTCGATCTCACGCACGTGTACGGCCTGACAGAGGTCTACGGACCGGCGACAGTCTGCGCGAAGCAGGAGGAGTGGAACGCGCTGGACATCAGTGCGCGCACGCGGCTGAATGGCCGTCAGGGCGTGCGCTACCTGATGGAGGAGGGACTGAGCGTCATGGACCCGGAGACCATGCGCCCGGTGCCCGCCGACGGCGAAACCATGGGCGAAATCATGTTCCGCGGCAACATCACGATGAAGGGCTACCTGAAGAACCCGGCGGCCACGCAAAAGACCTTCGCCGGCGGCTGGTTCCATTCGGGCGACCTCGCGGTCCTGCAGGAAGACGGCTACGTCAAGATCAAGGACCGCTCGAAGGACATCATCATCTCGGGCGGCGAGAACATCTCTTCGATTGAGGTCGAGGACGTGCTCTACAGCCATCCCGCGGTGGTTGCCGCGGCGGTGGTGGCGATGCCGGACGTAAAATGGGGTGAAACACCTTGCGCCTTTGTTGAATTGAAAAAAGATTCTTCAATAACTGAAAAACAAATCATCGAGTTCTGCCGTTCCCACATGGCGAAATTCAAGGCGCCGCGCGCGGTGGTGTTCGGCGAGCTGCCGAAGACCTCGACCGGCAAGATCCAGAAGTTCATGCTGCGCGAGAAGGCGAAGTCGGCTTCCGCCATTGACTCCTGAGGAATTTATAAATTGAGCGCACAAATTCAACCTCAACAACCCGTGCTGCTGCGCGAAGACCGCGACGGCATCGCGACGCTCACCCTGAACCGCCCGGCGCAGATGAACCTGCTGACCTCGGAAATGCTCGCCGCGCTGCAGGATGCCTTTGATTCGATCCAGAAAGACTCCGACATACGCGTCGTGGTGCTGGCGGCCGCGGGCAAGGGTTTCTGCGCCGGCCACGATCTCAAGGAGATTCGCGAACTGCGCGAGCAGCCGAAAATCGTCGAACTCTTTTCCCGTTGCAGCGCGATGATGATGTCCATCCAGGGCCTGCCGCAGCCGGTGATCGCGAAGGTGCAGGGCGCCGCCGCCGCCGCCGGCTGTCAGCTCGTGGCGCAATGCGACCTCGCGGTTGCGGTGGATACGGCGAAGTTCGTCACCTCGGGCGTCACCTGGGGCTTCTTCTGCTCGACCCCCGGCGTCGCCATCGGCCGCAACCTGCAACGCAAGCACGCGATGGAAATGCTGCTGACCGGCGAACCGATCAGTGCGGCGCGCGCCTTGGAGTGGGGACTGGTTAACCGGGTCGTTCCTGCCGCGCAGTTGGATTCCGAAGTACTTCAAATAGCAAAAACAATAGCTTCAAAACCTCCGGCCACGCTCGCCGCGGGCAAGCGCGCGTTTTACATGCAGATGGGCATGGACCTCACGCGTGCCTACGATCTGGCGGGCGAAGTCATTTCATCGAGTTTCGCGCATGCTGAAGGCAGGGCGGGGATGGAAGCGTTCATCGACAAGCGCCCGCCTCCGGGGAAGGAGTAGCTGAAGTCCCGGCTGGTCGTCTGCAATCCGGCTGCGGGGCGGGGTCGCGCGCAGCGGGATTGGCCCGGAATTGCTCGCAAGCTGCGTCAATCCGGAGTGACCTTCGACGAGGCTGTGACCTCGAGGCCGCTCGAGGCCATCGCCATCGCAGAAAAGGAATCGGGCAATTACGAATGCATCGTCGCCGCCGGCGGCGACGGCACCGTGCACGAGGTGGTCAACGGCTTGATGCGAGCCGGCGGTGCAGCCGCGCTGGGAGTGATTCCGCTGGGTAGCGGAGATGATTTCGCAAAGCTCCTTGGTACGGGAACCACCATCAGGAAGTTCGATGTCGGCCGCATCGCGTCCGCTGGCGACATCCGCTATTTCGCCAACGGCATGGATATCGGCTTCGGTGCCCACGGAGCACGCAACGTAAGGCGCGTGCCGCGCTTCCTGACGGGCTTCGGTGCCTACCTGGGTGCGCTGGCACTGACCATGGTGGACTACCCGATGCTGAAAGTCCGTGTCCAGCTGGACGAAGAACCGGCGTTCGAGCTCACCACCGCCATGACCGCCGTGATGAACGGCACGACCTTCGGCGGCAGCTTCCGCGTGTGCCCGGAGGCGCAGCCGGACGATGGCCTGCTGGACCTGCTGCTCGTGCAGGCCGTCGGCCGGCTGGAAATCCTGCAACTGGTGCCGAAGATCCTGCGCGGCAGCCACGCGGGCGATCCGCGCCTGCAATTGGTGCGTGCGAAACGCGTCAGCGTCGAGTCCGACGAGGCGCTGCTCGCGGAAGCCGACGGCGAGATTGCCTTTGAAGATGTACGCCGTTTCCAGGTCGACCTGCTGCCCGGAGTGCTGCGGGTGTTTTCATAGGAAAAACCTTGCGTCCGGCAGCGACTTCGCGCATCATGCCGCACTGCAGCAGGAGGGCTGCTTGGCCGAAGATGTCATTCTAGAAACCCGTGGTTTGACCAAGGAGTTCAAGGGCTTCGTCGCGGTGCAGGACGTGTCCCTGTGCATCCGTCGCGGCACCATTCACGCGCTGATCGGGCCCAACGGCGCCGGCAAGACGACCTGCTTCAACCTGCTGACGCACTTCCTCGAGCCCACGCGCGGGCAGATTTTCTATAACGGCCGCGAAATCACCGGTTCCAGCCCTGCCAGCATCGCGCGCATGGGTTTGGTGCGCTCGTTCCAGATCTCCGCGGTGTTCCCGCACCTGACGGTGCTCGAGAACGTGCGCATCGCCCTGCAGCGCAAGCGCGGCGCATCGTTCGACTTCTGGCGCGCCGAACAGGTTCTGGATGAATTGAACGCAGTGGCGCGCGAGCTGATCGAAGCGGTCGGCCTGTCCGAGTTCGAGGCAACTGCCGCCGTCGAGCTGCCGTACGGGCGCAAACGCGCGCTTGAAATCGCCACCACGCTCGCGCTCGACCCCGAAATGATGCTTCTGGACGAGCCCACCGCCGGCATGGCGCACCAGGATGTCGATCGCATTTCCGCGCTGATCAAGAAGGCGGCAGTGAACCGTACCGTGCTGATGGTGGAGCACAACCTGTCGGTCGTGGAGCACCTGTCGGACCGCATCACCGTGCTGCAGCGGGGCGAGATCCTTGCCGAAGGCGATTACAAGACCGTGTCGGCGAATCCGGAAGTGATCCAGGCCTATCTCGGGGCGGGGCATGGCTGAGGCATCGAACCAGACCTACACTTCGGTGCTCCAGGCCACAGGCCTGAACGCCTGGTACGGCGAATCGCATATCCTGCACGGCGTGGACTTCGAAGTGCACGGCGGCGAGGTGGTGACGCTGCTCGGGCGCAACGGCGCGGGAAAGACCACGACGCTCAAGTCCATCATGGGAATGGTGGAGCGCCGCGAAGGATCCGTGCGCTTCCAGGGCGCCGAAATATCGACGCTGAGTTCAAACAGGATCGCCAACCTCGGCATCGCCATCTGCCCGGAAGAGCGCGGCATCTTCGCCAGCCTGAATGTCGAAGAGAACCTTTTGCTGCCGCCGGAAGTGGCGCCCGGCGGCCTTGCCCTCGCGCGGATCTACGAGCTGTTTCCGAACCTCAAGGAGCGGCTGAAGAGCCAGGGCACGAAGCTCTCGGGCGGCGAGCAGCAGATGCTCGCGATCGGCCGCATCCTGCGCACCGGGGCGAAGTTCCTGTTGCTGGACGAGCCCACCGAGGGCCTCGCGCCGGTGATCGTGCAGCAGATCGGGCGTACCATCGCGCGCCTGAAATCCGAAGGCTTCACGATCCTGCTGGTGGAGCAGAATTTCCGCTTCGCGGCGACGGTGGCCGACCGGCATTACGTGATGGAAAGCGGCAAGGTGGTCGACATGATTCCGAACGCGCAGCTTGATGCCAACATGGACAAGCTGCACGAATACCTCGGGGTATAGCAACCAGAATTTTCCACAGGAGAAACAGGCAATGAAAATCAAGCAGACGATTATTGCGGCCAGCCTTGCGGCCGCAGCCGTGGCGACGGCCGGTACCGCGCAGGCGCAAGTGTCCGACGGCGTCATCAAGATCGGCGTCATGAACGACATGTCGAGTCTTTACGCGGATATCGCCGGGC
>Ga0315912_10004880_pt1 | contig 12480 bp, 4 predicted proteins | sample VfabasoilMG_FD_204469 | JGI IMG/M metagenome (GOLD analysis project Ga0315912, IMG submission 204469) | Garden soil microbial communities collected in Santa Monica, California, United States - V. faba soil | ecosystem: Environmental > Terrestrial > Soil > Garden | place: USA: California... | reverse complement strand
TGCTCCTGACTTTCTTCCCGCCTGAATTGAATGTGCCTCTCAATGAGCAGGAGCGTGTCTTTGGTCCTCACATCAAAAAAGTGACCGAAAGCCTGCCCCCCGAAAAAAGGAAGGGATATTTACTCAAGCCCATCCCCAACCTGTCTTATGAATCAATGGTCAAGTTGATTCTTGAAAAGGATGGCATCACGCCGGAGATGTTGAAGGAACAACAGGATCGCGTCACAGTCATTGAGCGTCTCTTGCAAGCCAACACGCCGGAGGTGCGCAGTGAGATCATCAAACAGAACATTACTCTCTTTGACGAACAATTCTTTGGGCTATTCAGCCGTCTTGCCCAGGGCGCGGCAGGGAGCGGACAGGAACCCGTTGCGAGGGCAATGGTCGAGTTGCAGAAACAACTTCTCGAAGAGACCGAGTTCGGGCGTCAGTTGAAGGAATCTGTTGGGGAGTTGGAAGCGGCTACGAAGGCGTTGCAGGACGCGGGTCAGGGTTTGACGCGGGAGAAGTTGCTGGATATCGTCATCGAATCACAAAGCGACGCTCGTTTACGCGCGTATGTCAGTCTCGCACGCGGCGGGATGGATTACCAGTTCTTCCAACTGCTCACCGAGAAAATCGAGAAAGCATCCGACGACGAGAAAGCAAAGCTGGAATCCATGCGTGAGAAATTGCTCGGCTTCACCAGCGAAGTGGATAAGCAAATGGAAGCCCGCTACAAAGGGGCGCAGGAGCTTGTGGAAAGAATCCTTTCGCAAGATGATGTCGTCAAGGCAACACAGGACAACATCCAAAACATTACGCAGGATGTAGTGGATATCGCCAGCCAGATGTTGCGACAGGCTTCGGAGAAAAACGATTACGCCCGCATGGGCAAACTGCAAAAGATGATCGAGTTCCTGCGGCAGGCATCCACGCCGCCCGAAGTGGAATTCATCGAACACCTGCTGGACGCTCCCGACGACGCCACGCTCGAACAAATGCTGGAAGCCAACAAGGACATGGTCAACGACCAGCTCATGGAAGCCATGATCGGGCTGGTTGCGCAGGTGGACCAAGCCGCAGAACAGGGCAACCCCGAAGCGAAAGCCCTGAGCGAGAAACTCAGCAAGGTATATAAAACAGCAATGAAGTTTTCGATGAAGAAAAATATGGGATAACAAAAATGGGTTCCCTAGGGAACCCATTTTTGTTAAGTGATTTGCCTTGATTATTGTACCGCCGTGCAACTCACACTGGCTGGAGTTTGCGTGGTGACACAGGTGTAATTCTGTTTGGTCAACAGAGCATTACTGGCTGTATCGTAGACCGAGATTGTGGCATTCGTCCAAAGGATAAAGTCAACGTGGGCAGTCCAATTGGAATTGGGACAACCCGCCACGTTCCACGGAATGGTCTCAGGATCATCCGTCTCTGTAAAGAATGCAGCTTTGCCATTCTTTCTAAGTGGATCATTGCCAAGAAGTGTCTGCTGTCCAGTGGCAGAAATCTTGGGATAGCTCTGACCAGGTACATTATTGCCACCATAGTTGGTGCAGGTGATCACAGGCGTACCGCTTGCATCCAATGCGATCGTTACATCCGTATTGCCTAATCCGCCGGCATAACCGGTGGCAATTAATGAACCAAGGCTGAATGAAATGCTGGTCAGCTTGATGGCGCCGCGTGCAAAGACGGGTGTTGTGGTCAGTACGGTAATCAACAGCGCCGTCAACAGGGTATATAGTCTCTTTTTCATATGTCTCCTCATATTTTTGAAACGTACTTATTAATCAATACCAAACAAAAAGATGCCGCTTGCCTTCCCCAATTCACCTCCTTCTCAATTTTTACAGGACTTTTGAAATCCTGTTGCAGGTACATGGAAAATGATTGATAATCAGACAAATTCTACATGTATTGCAACAATATAGCATAATCAAAAGGTTACAATTATCTCGGTTTCATTTTTAAGTGAGCATGCATGGACTCCCCGAACAGACCGATCAACTCAACAGAACGTAAACTACTTGAACAGGCAATAGCCGAACTCGAAACCAGGCGTTCCATCCTTGGTGATGAAGTTGTCAATTCGGCAACCGCCGCCATGCGGGAAAAGTTATCGAGAATGGATGGGGGGACCGATGCACACGAACCTCAACAACGAAAGCTGATCACCGTCCTTTTCGCGGACGTTTCAGGCTTCACCGCCATGGCTGAGACCATGGACCACGAGATCGTCAGTGATGTGATCAATTCCCTCTGGATCCGCGTGGACAGGGCAATCCTTGACCATGGTGGGCGGATTGACAAACATATCGGGGACGCGATCATGGCGCTATACGGGACGCCAACGGCTCACGAAGACGACCCTGAACGTGCCATCCGTTCCGCTCTGCAAATCCAATCGGAGATATTGGATTGGAAGACCGAACGATCCAATTCCCTTCCTGCTTACAAAAGTCAAATTCAAAACATTCAATTGCGTATTGGCGTGAATACGGGTCCTGCCTTGTTGGGTACTGTTGGGTTGACCCATGAATATACAGCCATAGGCGACACCGTCAATCTTGCCAATCGGTTGGAAACCGCCGCTCCCAAAGGCGGAATCCTTATTTCGCATGAGACGCATCAACTGGTGAGAGGCATCTTCGAAGTCAACGAACTTGAGCCCATCACAGTAAAGGGCAAAAGTGAACCCATTGAGGTCTATACCGTACAAAGTGTAAAACCACGCTCCTTCCGCGATACCACACGAGGGTTGGAGGGAATAGAAACACGCACGATCGGACGCGAAAAAGAGTTGGAACAAATGAAAGCCGCGTTCATAGAGGCTACATCATCGACACGGACACATCTTGTCACATTGGTGGCAGAAGCCGGAACGGGAAAATCACGCCTGTTGTTTGAGTTTGGAAAGTGGCTGGAGGCATTGGAACCAATCATACAGATATTCAAAGGGCGCGCTGTACAGGAATCCACCCATACCCCATACTCGCTATTGCGCGGCATCCTGGCATCGTCTTTTGATATTCACGAAAATGACCGGGCATCCGTTGCACGCCAGAAGCTGGAACAAGGTATCCAAAACATTTCAAGCGATCAGAATAACGCCATTCTATACGCGCACTTCATCGGTCACCTGATCGGGTTGGATTACTCAAACAGCCCGCACTTGAAAGGCATTCTTGGCGACGCACGCCAGATCCATGACCGCGCCTTCCACTACGCCACACAACTACTCACTGAGATCTCACAGAAACAACCGTTCGTCATATTGCTTGAGGATATTCATTGGGCAGATTCGGGTTCGCTTGATTTTTTCGAATCATTCATGGAAAAGCGGCCCGACCTGCCTGCCCTGATCGTCAGTCTGACACGTTCAACTCTCTTCGAACAACGACCAGATTGGGGAACAGGCACGGTTCAGACTCTACGCCTTGACCTGCTTCCCTTATCTGAAGCGGATACCCGCCGACTGATTGGCGAGATACTGCAAAAGGTTCCAGAGGTGCCGGATACCATCATGGACCTCATCGTCAAAAAAGCGGAGGGGAGTCCATTCTATGTGGAGGAATTGATCAAGGTACTGATCGAGGGAGGAGTCATCGTCAGAGGTGAGAACCAGTGGTCAGTGGAATTGAAGCGTTTGTCCGATCTAAAAGTACCCGCCACATTGACGGGTCTACTGCAGGCGCGCCTGGACGGCTTAATTCCGAATGTCCGAGAGACACTACAACAGGCATCCGTGGTGGGGCGGGTTTTTTGGATGGATATTATCGAGCACATGCGCAACCCTGAAGTGCAACACGTGGAAAATGCAGTACCGGTCAAGGACAGATTGGGTGTTTTACGCTCGAAGGAATTGATCTACCACTATGAAGAAGCTGCCGCCGCGACATCGTCCGAGTTCATCTTCAAAAATCAAATCCTGCATGATGTAACATACGAGAGTGTGTTACTCAGGCTTCGCCCCCTCTATCACTCACAGGCGGCAGAGGGATTGGTGGAGGTAAGCGGTGAGCGCATCAACGAATTTGCCGGACGCGTGGGCGAACATTATGAACGGGCTGAGGCATGGATCAAAGCCGCAGAGTGGTATATTCACGCCGGGCAACAGGCGCAAAATACCTATGCATCTGATACAGCCATACACTATTATCGAAAAGCGTTGAACTTTCTGAATGAATATGGCTCACAGGAATATCTTCCATCAAAATTGGAAGTCATGCAAAGATTGGGAGAAGTACTGAACTGGCAGGCTCGATATTCAGAAGCCCTGGAAATCTATACTGTGATGTTGAAAGAGGCGGAAACCGAGGACGACACTGCGTCGCAATCACGCGCTTTGCAAAGCCTGGCAACATCACATAGTTATCAAGGCGATCATCAGGCATCCCTTCAAAATGCGATACGCGCAGAGGAATTGGCAAGAAGTGCAGATATAAAAATCGAACTTGCCCGAGCGTTACGGACTCAAGGAACTGCACGCTTCAGACTCGGAGAGACACAAGCGGCATTATCACAGGCAGAACAGGCGTTGACGATGTTCACCGACCTGGACAATCAAAACGAAATGGCACGCTGTTTGAACCTGATTGCCGCTGTTCACTACGTTTCCGGGCGGTTAAATGAGGCAGAATCCAATTGGGAAAAAGCCCTGCAGATATTTCAGGATCTGGGCAACCGTCAGGAAGGCATGGATTTATTAAGTAACCTCGGCGTGGTGGCAGATGGACGCGGTGATTATGAAACCGCATTCCAAAGATATGACCGCGCCCTGACCATTGCGCAGGAAACTGGCTACAAGGATGGCGAGATCGTGTTTCTCACAAATCGCGGAAGTGAACAGGTCGCATTGGAAAATTACGAAGCCGCCGAAGTTGACCTCAGGCAGGCAATCCAACTCGCTGGGATTACCGGGTCATGGTGCATGCCACTGACGTTTAACCAGCGCGCACAAGCGCTGATCGGACTGGGTAGATACGAAGAAGCGTTTTACTCCGCCCGGCAGGCGCTCGTCCTTGCCGAGGAGGATCAGACACCTGAATTCATTGGTATGGCATGGCGAACCATGGGTGTCATTTGTGATAAGACTCATGATGTGGTTCGCTTTTCAGATTGGGAAACACATGAACTGGAAGAATACGATGCAGAAACTTGTTTCAATAAAAGCGCATCCATTTTCATTGAAGCGGAAATAGAGTTGGAACACGCACATACGTTACGTGAATGGGCAAGGTATAAATTCAAATTGGGTGATCGGGAACAAGGCGAAAAGATGTGGCAGGAAGCGCGGGATATTTTCGCCAATATCGGCGCTCAATTGGAGGTCGAGCGGATGAATACGTTGCCTGAATAATTATGATTGGTTTGGTCGCACAGGTGGATTAAGCCGCCGAACAGGGCAACCCTGAAGCGAAGACTCTCAGCGAGAAACTCAGCAAGGTGTATAAGACAGCGATGAAGTTTTCGATGAAGAAGAATTTGGGATAAGAAAATACAGTCTATCCAAGTAAAAAGCCAACCCAGTTAAGTCAATGGGTTGGCTTTTTTTTGTTCAATATATTTCTATCTTGTTGTTTACGGCGTCACAAACGAGAAAGTAGACCAATCGCTGGGACCATTGGAACCGAGCGCCTGTACACGCCAGTAAATGGTTGTGGCGGAAGGCAAGTCTGTGAGAACCTGGTAGTCGGAACTGGTCACATTGAGATCAACCAACTTGTTCGAGAAATCTGAAGCATCGGAGGCTTGGATAGTGTATCCTGTTGCCCCTGCCACATCTTCCCAATCCAAAGCGGGTTGGAGAGTGGCAAGAGTCTCTCCATCAGTGGGAGTGAGCAGAACAGGCGGTGCGATCACGGTGCGGAAGGAAAAGACCGTTGACCATGCTCCCGGCTTGTTCAAGGCATTGTATGCCCTCACACGCCAATAGTAGGTGGTGTTGGGAGCCAGATCGGCTGGCACGCTGAAGTCTGAGGTGGACAGGTCCTTCTGGTTGTAAGTTGGTGCGGAGAAGGCGTTGTTATCTGCGACTTGGATCTGGTAGGTCACCGGAGCAGGCGTGGAGTCAGACCAGTCGAGATCGGGGGTGTAATCCGAGACCAGTGCATTGTTAGCCGGAGAGGACAGAACCGGTTTAGATGGCTTGCCGATACAGGTGTAGATCTGGACATCGTCCACGAACCAGCCGAGAAAGGAAACGTACTGATCCGTAGCCATTCTCCATCGGAACTGGACTTTCTTTCCAGCCAGAGAGATCAAATCGTAGCGTGAAGAAACATACCCATGACTGTCACCCACAAAGGCAGGACGTCCCTTGAGCTTGTTGGCGGAGCCAGAAGAATTATAGATGGTGCCTTTGTAATTCTGCCCGGCAGAGAAAAGCGGTTTGGCATCCACCCATGTAGAGCCGTTGTTGATTGAATACTCAAGTACGCCACCATCATAGTAGACCTGATCATGCTCGAACAGAAAAGCATGTTTGAAATGCAGGAAGGCTTTGGCATCAACGGGCACAGTGACTCTTGTCTTCATCGTGAGGGAGGAATCATTACTTTTCAGCTCGTCATTACCATGGAACATGTGGATCGGGCTGGTGGCATAGGTATCCTTGAGAAGCCAGACATTCTTTGGCGAGCCTGTTATGCTCCAATTCGTTTCACCACTTTCAAAATCATCCCTATAGAGGCTGAGAGAATCAGCTGTTGCCAAACCGGTTGGACAGAATGCCGCCTCAGGATTGAAGTTGGCAACGGGCTGTGTATTCATCTCGACCACCAGCAGTGCATTCTTGACTTGTATACAGTCACCGGATGCGATACCTTTTTGTCCAATAAGGTTGGAGCAAGCTTGTTGAAGGGCAAAATACAAGTCAGAGTAATCCGAAGCGGAAGTGAGCAGGTTAGTATTGGCTTCGTAGTAGATGGCGGCGGTTTTTGTCCAGCCGAGTTTGGTGATCGTTTTGCCATTGAAGTTTCCACCATTGACCATCAGGAAGACCGCTTTGTTGTTGACACCGCTATTGCTATGGACTCCGCCATTGTCAGAAACATCCTTAACATAATTCGGGCTGGACATTTTGTCCGGGTCGCCGAACTGAGGCGGATTCTTCATACTGCGCATGGCACCCAAACCAGTGACATCTTCCCCGATCAGCCACTTGACGGAGGCTGAGTCGTTGCCAAGATGATTACTTTGGTCATAGTATTCCCCCCACAGATCGGAAAAGGATTCGTTGATAGCGCCGGACTGGTAAAAATAGTACAGGTTGGATTCGTATTGTGTGACACCGTGAGTGTACTCATGAGCAACTACATCATCTGCCAATGGAAAGCCGTGGGCGTCTCCAAAGACCAGTTGTTTGCCATCCCAGAAGGCGTTGGCATAGTTATACTTGTAATGCACTGTAGAAATAACAGTCATACCGTTGTCATCCATGCTATCGCGAAGATGCTTAGCCATGTAAAAGTTATATGTACCAATTGCATATTGATGTGCCTTTTTGGCATGACTATCCCCTGATGGACAGGTGGGTTCGTTTTCATCGCAGAGGAAGGTGCCGGGCAATTTCGATAAATTACCTCCTGTATAGGTTGTTATTCCTACAAACATTAAGACATTTTCAGTCGGGAAATCTACAGACTCTGACAAAGCACTTGTTGTAGCATTAACATAGTAGTTTCCAAGGATCGTGTTTGCAGTAAAAGCAGAAGATATTGCCACACCATTGTTGTTTGTTACTGCTTCGGTTGAATTTGTACCCGTATCATTAAAAACCCCGCTTGGCCCAGACATTGGCGAGCTAAAGACTACATGTACTCCAGGTACTGGATTCCCTGAAGTATCAAGTACTATCGCGCTAAAAGGAATGGGTGAGTTTTTTGCCGCAATGGATTTTGAAGGTCCCTTGTAGAATAATAAATGCGCAGGGGTAGTACCAGTAACGCCAGTGTATTCGACAGCCCCAATGTCGCAAGTTCCTACACGTGCTATACCAAGCTGGTCAACTGGAAAACAGGTAGCGGGATTCGCTGCATCGATAGCGGGGCTTCCAGGAAACAAGGTGTGGTATGCAGGAGAACCTGATAAATAGCTATTAAGCAGTGGATTGACATTTGTCAAATCCTCTCCGCCTGCCTGGATGATACACTTTGTGGAAGTACTTCCAATAATATTGTGTCCATTACTTGTAATCCAGCCTCGGCAATCTAAACTTTTATTGTTAGCCAAAATGCTGTTTTCCAATATTATAGTGCCTGAAGCATAGCTTTCACTAGTGACCCCAACAGAATTAGCGCTGATGGTGCTGTTATTTATAATAACAGCACCGTTGGCATTGTATATTCCGCCATTTGGATTTTTGCTAACGGTGCTATTATTGACCGTCAAGTTGTTCCATCCATTATAAATGCTTTCAGCTCCTTTGTTACCACTAACTGTACTACTATTGAGTGTGAGATCCCCATCGTTGTATATGCCGCTACCATGGAAACCACCAAGCATAGTATTGTTGCTAATGCTACTATTGTTCAAAACCATGGTGCCGTGATTCTTAATGCCGCCCCCCTCAAGCCCTCCGCCACTCGATCCAGTTGCGCCCGCTATATTGCTGTGTACAATACTGTCGGTAACAGTAGCTCTTCCTGAGTTTTCGATTCCACTATCTTTGTTGCTGTTTATGTTGCTATTGCTTATAGTTAAGGTGCCGCCGTTGTATATGCCACCATCTTTATTATTACTTATTTCACTATCAAGCATGGTCAAGGTGCCGCCATTGACGATCCCTCCCCCTGAACTGTTATTATAGACAAGTCCATTTTGAATAAGAAAATGGTCTATAACAACATTAACACCAGAATTATTGATAACAACACCCCTACGTGCCTCTTGTCCGTCAATAATGGATTTTTCAGTTTGCGTACTAAAGTTCCCATCCCATCCACCAGAGAGTGTAATACTTTTGTTTATTAGGACTACTTCGGTTCCCGAGCCTGTATATGTTCCTTCAGCAACCAAGATTGTGTCATCATTAGTTGCCTTACTGATCGCAGCATTTATTGTTAGGCAAGGCAAAACTGGCGTGTTACATACGTTACTGTCATTTCCCGAGGGTGAAACATACCAGGCACCGTTCTCAAGATCAAAATTAATGTCATCAAGCCCACCTGACGATACGAATAACATATAGTTTCCTAATTCGTTATTGGCAGTAAATTGAGATGATGTTGCCATCCCATCAACATTGGTCGAAGTTGATGTTGTGTTTGTACCTGTATCAGAAAAAGTACCACTAGCTCCAGATGAAGGGGCAGTGAAAATGACATTGACATTTGCAACGGGTCCGCCCATTTCATCAATTGCTGCAACCTCAAAATACTTGCGAAAAGGTAGTCCAGGTGCTGTACGTTGATTATTTCCATTGAGTATTACGAGGTTAGTGAAAGTTCCAGAGGGAGCAACCTCATAAGCACCTATATCACATATGTCTCCTTGTGGTCGTCCAACCCCGCGCTGATCCGTAGCCAGACAATTCGCTGGATTCGCGGCATTAATCGCCGGGCTCCCAGAAAACAACCAGTGATAACCGCTTGAAAGCAATGGTCCGAGTTGTGGATTAACACCGACTTGGTCACCTAATTGAAGAGTAACCGCGTTGCTACAAGGAGGCGAAGAACCGAAAATATTGTAACCAGCAGATGTAATAGTGCCCCTACAGTCGTCATGGTCGTTTCCAGCAAGAATACTGTTTCCGATTACGAATTGGGCGTACGCACTTTGATTTGAAATCGCATAATCTCCCGCAGTATTAGTGATGGTTGAATACTGAATATTAATGGTTCCAGAATAATTAAATATTGCAATAGCTTTAGAATTGCTTATGGTGGTATTTTCTACATTTACGTTTCCAAAAAAATTGTAGAATCCATAAGAATGATTGTTCACCAACGCAAGGCGGCTAAAATTTGAAATTCCATTTATGTTTTTGCTAAAAATTCCAGTATTACAATTTCGCACAATAAACTGCGACAAGGTAACAGTCATGTTACTTCCATCGATCACTATCCCGTATAGATTGGACTGACCATCAATAACTGAAGGGCTGTTTTGGATGTTAAAAGTGCTATTCCACCCACCAGAGAGTGTAATGCTCTTGTCTATCGACACCACCTCAGTTCCACCACTCCCGATATACGTACCTTCAGCGACCAAGATTGTGTCATCGCTAGTCGCTTTGGCGATAGCAGCATTGATGGTGGCACAGGGAGTAGTTGTGGTAGCACAATCATTCGTGTCATCCCCTGTGGTTGCAACATACCAAGTATTACCCAAGAGATGAGGTGCTGGGTCTTTGATAAGCTCAATTGATGAAGGACTGACCCTTGAAATCGGGATTCTTGGTGCTGTAACTTCAGGTTTGGAAACTTCCACTTTGGAATTCTTCTCTGGGTGCACCTCCCCCCACGCCTCATCGATCTGATTGAAATGCAGACTGATGCCGCCTCGATGGGCATTGACCAACACCAACTCACGGACAGGGAGTACGTTGTCTCTCGATGTCACTTCCATGCGCCAGACCAACTCGACCGGTCGGTCGCTGGGCTTGAGCAGGCTTTCGTCGAAGATCCATAACTCGGGGTCAGAGACAACGAATTGGTCTACGCTTGACTGATTCCATTTAGCAACCGCTTGCAGAGCCGTCTCCTGCGCTCGGTTGGAATCAATCTCCGGCTGGGTCGAGAGTGAGAGGTTCGGTGAGACTTCCCCGTTCATCGAGTACAGGTCGCCATAGTTGTTGGTGTTAACGATTAACTCGCCTCCCATGATCGGGATGCCATCATATTTTTGCTGGTATTTGACTGTGACGCGTCCATTGTCCAATTCCTGAGAATCGGTCTCGGTCAGGTCACGTTCGGGGTCCTGGACGCCGAACTCGGGAGCATATTGCCTTGCCAGATCCATGGCAGGATCATCCGAACGGGGTCGTCCGTCTTCCACTCTATCTGCCAGCAGGCTGGGTGTGTTTTCAGAGCTGATGAAGCTGATCTTGCCGGTCTCGGCATTGACTTCACGTTTGAGACCATCGCCGCCTTCTTGAGCAGAGGCGGATGGCAGTGAAAAGCTGGAAAGCATCGTAGTCAAGATGACGACGATGGAGGTGATTTGCAGAAGTCTGCGATTGGTGGTCATGTGTTCTCCCTGTTGACGTACTTATGGATTGTTGTGAGCTATTGATGTGTGTAAACGTCAGACATTATGAAATGGTTCCCCGTTGAGCAGTGGTTTCCCCGGGGTTGCAGAGGTAGATTATCAGGTTTGTGGGCGCAAGTCAACCTGCAAGAAGTTACAGATTTATTGGGGCAATAGTGACATATCTCTTTTTTCACACAAGAAAACCAGGCGAAAGGCGGCTCCCTTCGTAGTTATGGAATCAGCCCCTCGAACAAATCCGTCTCCACTTTCCTGCCGCCTTTCACAAGACTATAGGCACGGTAGAAATTCCCAACGCCAAAGACCCTGCCCAACTCATCCAGCGACCATTCCGCAATAGGACCATACCCCGGCAATTGCGATGTATGGCAACGGATCGCCTTTCGCACCTTGTCCATATACTTCACATTATCGAGCCGCGTCGTAATCTGCCAATCCTCCCAGCCCACGTGATGACGTGTCACGCCATCCACATCCATGCTGATTCCGCCAAAGGCTTCATTTGCCTTGCCCACAACGTCCACCGAATCGACCAGGTAATAAAACTTTGACACACGATGTGACGGTTGTCCATCAATATAACTTTCATCCGCCGCGCAGACCAGCGCCGCAGTCGTGAACTGTGAAAGCGCAATATGGTCGGGATGTCCATAATTGCCGTCGGGGGCGAACGTCACAACCACATGCGGTCGGATTCGGCGAATCTGCGCGACGATCTTTCCGATGATCTCTTTCGGGTCTGCCTGATCCACATCACCGTCAATATAGCCGAGAAATGTGACTTCCTTGATTCCCAAATTCTCCGCCGCGCACCGCAACTCCGCTTCACGGATTCGGGCGACTCCCTCCCAGCCGGGATTTGCTCCCTCGGAATCGAACCAGCCTCTCTCCCCCTTCGTCGCGCAGACGAGATAAGTCTCCACACCTTCCGCGGCATAACGCGCCATCGTGGAACCAAGTCCCAACGTTTCGTCATCGGGATGCGGGAAGACTGCCAGCAATTTCAATTGGTCAGCCATTTGAGCCTTCCTGCATGACAAATTTGGAATCGGGAGCTTGCTCCCGCATTTTCAACCAGCAAGCTGGTTGATTCCATATTTTATTCACCAGCCATTTCATACACGCGCTCAAACTCCTGGATAAAAAATTCTGCGATCTTGTCGTTATAGATAATAACGACGTTCTCGTCGTTCCTCTCCTCGGCACTTTTCGAGAAATTGTAAGAACCCGTCACAACGATCTTTTCATCCACGATAAAGACCTTGTGATGCATCTGTCCTTCGTTGC
>Ga0315912_10004879_pt1 | contig 12484 bp, 14 predicted proteins | sample VfabasoilMG_FD_204469 | JGI IMG/M metagenome (GOLD analysis project Ga0315912, IMG submission 204469) | Garden soil microbial communities collected in Santa Monica, California, United States - V. faba soil | ecosystem: Environmental > Terrestrial > Soil > Garden | place: USA: California... | reverse complement strand
CCCGTTTCTGCGCGATCAGGTTGTCCAGTATGTGCGGCAGTGTCTGATCGGGCGAGCCGAGCTTCGGGCCATCGTGCGTGATGATGAACGGTGCCTTCTTGCCGCGCTTGTACTGCGCGGGAATGTAGACCGTGATGGCGCGCTGCCAGGGCTGCGTGTGGGTCTCGACGATGAGCGTCTTGGGATTGTCGGGATCGACCGTGCCGAACACGTCGCGCGCAATGCCCGGGTAGAACTTGCTGTCCGCGGAATCCATCGTGAACTGCTGCACTGTGCCCTGCGGTACACCGGGAGTGACAGTGAGTTCGGGCGGCGGCGGATAGTCCGGGCCGATGAGAAAGTCGCCATTCGCATTGACCGGCGCATTGCCGCCGGGCGCGACGCGCGAGAAGGGCGGTGCGCCTTCAGCATCCGACGCACGGGTTGGCGGCGGGGGACGCGGCGGCTGCACCACGGAGGTAGGCGCGGGTGCGGGGGTCGCGCCGGGTGCCGGCGCCGGCTGCTGGGCGGACGCGACCGAGGCGGCCAGGCACAGCATGGCCACGCGAACTGTTTGCATGTCGGGTTACTTCTTTTTTCGGGGCTTCGGCTTTTTCTTGCGCGATCGGGCCGGCGCGGCGCCGCATTCATTCTGACCGTTCACCGTGCGCACGATCTTCCAGCCGGTCGCGCCCAGTTTGAAAACGTCGACGCTGCGGAAGCGATGCACTTCGGCCTGCAGGCGGCTGTTGCCGAAGTCGGTGTAGCCCACCCATTGGGAAATCGCCACGGCGAGATCGCCGCTGGCTTCCAGGTATTCGATCTTGAAGGTCCAGTGCGGGCGCGCGCCGGAGCGTTCGAAGTCCGTGGCGAACCACTTGCGCAGCTGGCTGAAAGTCTGCGCGGGATAACACGGCGGGCTGTAGACGACGGAAGGATCGAACACCGACATCACCTGGTCGAGGCTTCCCTTGTCGTATCCCGCGATCCAGGTGTCGAACAGCTTTACTACATCCGGGCCATTGTCTTGCATTTCGTTTCCTCCCTGGCGACGGTCGCCATGCTAACGCGGAGGAGGGCGAAAGCGTACTACCGGCCGTCGTTACGCGCGGAGTAAGGGACGGGTGGCTTGTTGGGATGGTCGTACTTGTCCTGGTCCGACACATGCGTGACGCCGGGCACACGCAGCCACTGCTGCGCATCTTCGTAACTGCGCGCAATGACCAGCACGCGGCGATGACCGAGGTTGCTGTATTGCATCCCCGCCTGGCGCTTGTGCCAGTCGCCGAGTTTCGAGTGTTCGAGCACCACGCCGTCCACGTATTTCGCGCCGGTGAATCCCAGCTTGTCGCCGCGATCCCAGAAGTTGTTGGTGATGATGAGGAACTTCGGATTGATCTGGCGGCGCTTCTCATCGAGACGGCGCACGAGATCGACATTGCCGGTGGTCCATTGGTCGCGTTCCCACTGCTCCCAGGTGCTCCACTTCGACAGGTTGCCCCAGAGCTTGGCGCCGACATTGTCCAGGAACACGCCGTCCACCTTGCCCTCGCGCATGAGCTGCGCGATGTAATCCACCACGTGATCGGCCCAGGTCGAACCCACGCGCAGGTCCGCGAGCCGGCTGTTCTTGTAATTGATACGCGTGCCGTATTTCGGGTACGGCCACAGCGGCACGTTGCCGCGCCCGTCCATGTAGAAGCCCGCGTTCAGTTTGCAGGGGATGACGTCGTAGACCTCGACGACGTCGAGATAGGCCAGCAGCTCGGCGCCTTTCTGCCGGGCCGCCTGGAAGCGCTCGTCATATCGATTGCAGTTGCCCGCGACGATCAGCGCACCGGGGTACGCATAGTCCTCGAGGTTGGTGAAGCTCTTGCCGTAGAAGATGCCGAACGGATTGGCATTGGCCGCGGTGGTGCTCAGCGCCAGCAGCAGAAGAAGTGTCCATCGCATGGGGCGAGTCTAGGCAGAGGCCCGACCCGCCCCAGTAGGACAAGATCGCGAAGCGTATTGCTTCGCCGCCGACTCAGGCTCCGGGAGTGGCCGGCGCAGCGGGCACTTCGGCCGGGGCCGGCGGCGCGTCGTTGTTCCAGATGTCCCGATGCAGCTTCCAGCCTTCCGCCGAGCGCTTCCAGATCTCGACGTACTTGCCGGTCATGACCGGTGTGCTCTCCGCGGTCCAGGGTCCGGCCCGCCAGGCCCAGTCTCCCGAGATGCCGGACGACTCGGTCTTGATGGTGAGCTTGGCCCAGGCGGTGCCGATGTCATTCGCCCAGAAATCCCTGATCGCGGCCTTGCCGTTCACGACCGAGCCACCGGGCGGCAGCAACTGCCCTTCCTCGGTGTAGATAGCCGCGACGGCGTCGGCGTCCTTGGCGTTGAACGAACTTTCCCATTTCTCGGCTGCGGACTGCAGTGCCTCCTGGTCGGCGGCGGGATCGGTTGCTGCCGCCTGCGGTTTGCAAGCCACGAGGGCCAAAGCGAAGAGCAGCGGCAGGAATCGGATGGTCGATTTGTTGTTCATGTGACCTCCCTTGGTGCGTCGGATGGTACGCCAAACAATGACCAAAACCAGACGCCTCCCTGACGAATCGGGCGGCCGGGTTCCCTAACCTGACGATCATCATTCAACGAGGAGAACCCATGTATTCAGTTCACAAGTTGGGCGTGTTTTTGTGCGCCGCCATCATGGCCGGTTGCGCCAGCGCCCCGGCGACCCACGTGGAACGGGACCCCACGGCGAATTTGCACGCCTACAAGACCTTTGCCTTCTACCAGGAGCCCGGACCGGGCCGTGCGCGGTACTCGACCATCGCCGGCAACCGGATCAAGCAATCGACGCGCGAGCAGCTGCAGCAGCTCGGTTACGTCTACGACGAGCGCAGTCCCGAACTGCGCGTGAACATCGTGCTCAATGTCGACAACTCGGGCGAGACCATCGACGCGGTGGTGCGCGAGCTGTTCGCCACCTATCCGCGCAAGGCGGCCGCGCCGGATATGTCAGGTAGTTAGCATGAGAAGTGTCATATGACGGATGACACTTAAATCGGAGCGCGCACTTCGAAATACTGCGCTCACTGGAACAACGTAATAAACGAAGAGGAGAACAGGTCATGAATCGCATTGCCGACAACACAGCCCGCGTCGTATTCGCCGTGGTCGCGGTGGTCTGGACGCTGATTTCGCTGCAGTGGTACAGCGTCTGATGCGCAGCATCGCGCACATGCGCGCCGGGACTTGAGGAGGCCAGGAGGCATCGGATAGTCTCGGCGCGGTGTCGCAAACTTCAGGCGCGCGCAAATCCAGCTATCTATTCCTGGCACTCGGGTTTCTTGCGCCCTTCGTCACCGGTTTCTACATCGACCACGTACGCCGGACGTATGAGGCCAGGACCGGGTTCCCACCCGACGGCATCGGTCTCGCCGGTATCATGTTTCTCGGCGCGGTCGTGACACTCATCTTTTTCTTGGGCGCCACGACCTTTGCCGCCATCTCGTTTGCGAGGGTCGGGCCGCCACGTCCCCTGAAACGGAAAATCGAGCTGGCGCTATTCTGCCTGCCGCCCGCGTTCATCGTGTTGTGCTGCCTTGGCTTCTGGTACGTCGCCAACCATCCCGAGCCGCGGGTCTACGAATTCCCCGTTCCGCAGGATCAACGTTGATCTTCTTCCTCGTGCGTGACCGCGCCCGCGCCGATTCCGAGCCCGAGTCCCGCGCCGGCGCCCGCGGCCATGTCGCCACCGCCCTTGTTGCCTCTGCCACCTTCACGCTCTGAATCGGACTTTCCGCCACTCTTTGTCGCGCCGGGTCGTGAGGGGCCTTGTTTCGGGATGGCCACCGTGGCGTCGATGGCGTCGAGGTCCAGCACCGAGCGGATGAAGGTACGCAGCGAAACCACCAGCCCGGCGGTGTGAACCGGCCGGCCCTCGGCGAGCTCGGTCGCTGCGCGGGCCGCCAGGCGCACCTGTTCGTCGGTTCCCAACAGGATGACGTCCGAGAGCGCTGCCTCGACCGCATCGCGGATGCGCCGCGAGCGGTCCGTACTTTCAGGTCCGGTGACTGCCGTGGCGTCGGGTGCGGGCGGCGGACGCCCCCGCATGTCCCGCAGGTGCGTCGGGTCCACCGACAGGTCGCCCGTGAACGAGCCGCCCAGCGTCTTGTATGCCGCGATCAGCGTGCGCAGCCGCTCGTTGATCTGGCGATTCTCGCGTTCCCGCCGCTGCTGCACCGTCTGCATGACGAGCAGGCGTATGCCCACACCCAACAAGGTGATGATGGCGAGGCCGAGCAGGGTGGAGAGCACCGCCTGCCAGGAACTGAAATCGAAGCCGCGCATGAGGAGGCGTATCTTATGCCGTGCCGGCGCCCTTGGAACCAGGAGTGAGCAACATGGCCGATTCGCCTACGACCGCATCGCAGCGCATCCGTGCGCGCATCAAGGCCAAACAACAGCGCTTCCATGCCAATGACAACATCTCCGCATTCGTCGAGGAGGGAGAAATGGAAGAGCTGGTGCAGGAAGTCGAGTCGAAGATGCGCGCGGTGCTCGACAGCCTGGTCATCGACGTCGACCACGACCACAACACCCAGGAGACCGCGCGCCGCGTCGCCAAAATGTACGTCACCGAGGTGTTCAAGGGCCGTTACCTGCCGCTGCCGAAAGTCACCGAGTTTCCGAACGCCGAACACCTGAACGAACTGATGATCATGGGTCCGGTCACCGTGCGCTCGGCGTGCAGCCATCATTTCTGCCCCATCATGGGCCGGCTGTGGATCGGCGTCATGCCCAACAAGGATTCCGACCTGATCGGCCTCTCGAAATACTCGCGCATCTCCGACTGGATCATGTCGCGCCCGCAAATCCAGGAGGAGGCCATCATCCAGCTGGCGGACCAGCTGGTCGGCATGGTGAAGCCGGACGGTCTGGCCGTCGTCATGGAAGCCGATCACTTCTGCATGCACTGGCGCGGTGTGAAGGACAACGCGTCGAAGATGACGAACAGCGTGATGCGCGGCGTGTTTCTCGAGAACGGCGCGCTGCGACGCGAGTTCCTGTCCCTGATCAGCTTGAAATCCGACTGACCCGCGCCTGCGCGCCTACAAGGCGAATCGCAGGCGTCACGCGACACTGCGCGGATTCCGGACGGGGACTCCGCAATGCGTTATCTCGCACTCTGCACCGACTACGACGGCACGATCGCGCACCACGGCGCGGTCGATGCGCCGACGTTGCTCGCGCTGGAGGAACTCAAGAAATCCGGCCGCAAGCTCGTGCTGGTGACCGGGCGCGAAATCGAGGACCTGCAGCGGGTCTTCGATCGCCTGGATCTCTTCGACCGGGTGGTGGCCGAGAACGGCGCACTCATCTATCGGCCGGACACGCGCGAGGAACGCGTGCTCGGTGAAGCGCCCGCCGCGCGTTTCGTCGGCGAGTTGCGTGGCCGCGGCGTCGAGAATCTCTCCGTCGGCCGCTGCATCGTCGCCACGTGGGAGCCGCACGAGCGCGAGGTGCTCGAGGTCATCCGCGATCTTGGCCTCGAGCTGCAGGTGATCTTCAACAAGGGCGCGGTGATGGTGCTGCCCAGCGGCATCAACAAGGCGGTGGGCCTCAAGGCGGCGCTGGATGAATTGAATATCTCGGTGCACAACACCGTGGGTGTGGGGGACGCGGAGAACGATCACGCATTCCTCGACATCTGTGAGTGTTCGGCCGCGGTGTCGAACGCGTTGCCCGCGGTCAGGGAAAAGGTCGACATCGAGCTCACGCTCGATCATGGCGCCGGCGTCTCGCAGCTGATCGCGGAACTGCTGAAGGACGATCTGGCCGGTCGCGCGCCGCGGCTCTCGCGCCACGAAATCCTGCTGGGCAGCGACAAACGCGGCACGCCCATCAACCTCTCTCCGTATTCAACCAGTGCGCTGGTGGTGGGTACGTCGGGAGGCGGGAAGTCGACCGCGGCATCGGGGCTGATCGAACGGCTGGCGGCCAAGGGATACACGTTCTGCATCATCGATCCGGAGGGCGACTACGACGCCATCGAGGACGCCGCGCTGATCGGCAGCCCCGAACGCGCGCCCTCGGTCGATGAGTGCATGCAGCTGCTCGCCAAGCCCGGCGTGAACGCCGTGATCAATCTGCTGGGGCTCAAGCTCGTGGACCGACCGGCGTTTTTCATGACGCTGTTCGCGCGGATTCGCGAATTCCGCGCCAAGACCGGCCGTCCCCACTGGTTGATCGTCGACGAGGCGCATCACGTGCTGCCGGCCGACTGGCAACCCACCGACCTGGTGCTGCCCAAGCGGCTCGACGGCATGCTGCTGGTGAGCATCACGCCGCGGTTGATCGCGCCGGCCGTGCTGCGGTTGATCGATTCGCTGATCGTGCTGGGCGACAAGCCGCGTGAGATGCTGGGGGAATTCGCGAAGGCCAGTGAGCTGCCGCCGCCTGATTCGCCCGAAGAGAAGACCTTGCCCGGTGAGGCGATCTACTGGAACAAGCGTGCCGCGGAAGGTCCGTGCGCCGTGACCCTCGAACCCACGCGCGTCGAGCGGCGACGCCATCTGCGCAAGTACGCCGAAGGTGCGCTCGGTGAAGATCGCTCATTCTATTTCCGCGGCCCGGAGGGAAAACTGAACCTGCGGGCTCACAACCTGATCCTGTTCATGGACCTGGCGGACGGCGTGGACGAAGACACCTGGATGTATCACTGGAAGCGCGGCGACGTCACGCGCTGGCTGCGCACCTGCATCAAGGATGAGGAGCTGGCGGAGAAGATCCACGACGTGGAAAGGGCGGAGTCCGATGACGCCGCGGAGTCACGCCGCCAGGTGCGCGAGATCATCGAACAGTCGTATACCTTGCCCGCGGAGCAGAACGCCTGAGGCGTTGCGGCTCAGGCCGCCATCACCTCGTGCTCGTAATAGGGCGCTTGGCGGTCGCCGAGGACTTTCTCGAGCTCGTCCAGTGAATGTCCCTGAGGCTTGAGCCACACGTCCAGGTGCTGCGGCTTCAGGTTGATGATCATGCGATCGTGTCCGGCGGCGGCGACTTCCGCGGGCGGTTCGTAGGTGATGGCCGCGAACGACAGCAGCGTCCTGCCGCCCTTGGGATCCTTCCACTCGGCATACAGGCATGCGATCAGCATGGTGTCGGCGGGGCGGGGGATGAAATGCAGCACCTGGTTCTTGCCGTCGCGCTCGACGTTCTCGAAAAACGAGTCGACCAGCATCACGGCGTGGTTGGCGCCGAACAATCCCTTCCAGTACTTGCCGAGGCTGTCGCGCCGGGCGTTGTAGAGCCCGGGCAGTTTGCGGTCGATGAACACCGGTTCGCCGGGTTTGCGGCAGTGATACCGCGCCAGGCGCAGGAGCCGCTTGTTGCCGACCTGCATGACGATGGGCGCGTAGTGCAGGGGAAAAATACGCGCCTCAGCGGGGTGCGGTTTGACCGCCTTCAGCCGATCGAGCCGCGTGATGGCATTTTCGATCTTGTTGGTGGCGATGCGTTTGCTTTCGGCCGCGGCCTTCGTGGCTTTTGATGCCAGCGTGCGTTCGGCATCGGCGAGCCGTTTCTTCTGTGCGAAAACTTCTTTCTCCAGCTTGGTGATTTCGCTGGAGCGGTATTGGTCGATGAAGCCCTTGATCTTCCGCTCGCCATCCGTTTTCGGTTCATCGAACCAGCGCTCGATGGCGCGCGGGATGCGGATGCTGCTGTCCGAGACGCGCGCGCCGAAGATCTCGACGAACTGGTCGATGTCCATCTCTGCACCGGTCTCGCGCAGATACTTCATGTACGCGGCCTGGAGCTGGGCGGAATAACACATGCGCGCATTGTGCGCGCGTCAGCGCAAATTCAATAGACAGTGTCGCTGGGGCCGAAACCGGTGATTTCGACGGTGGCGCCTTCGGGGCCGGTGCGCGCGAAATGCGATTCGCCGGCGGGTTCGGTATAGAAGGAGCCGGGCGACAACGCCTTGGTCAAAGCTGCCTCGTTTTTCGGTCCGTATCCGAAATGCCACAGCCCCGCGAGCACCACGGCGGTACGGGTGTCGCGATGCGTGTGCGCCTGGATCACGGTATTCGGAGCGACCTGCAGCTCGATGGAATAGAGGCCGGGCTTTGCCGGGTCCCCAAACAGCACGCGGGTCGTGACTGCGGGTAATCCCGAGGTGCCGGTGCCGGCGACGATCGGAGCGACATCGTTGACTTCCTTCGGTGTCAGGCGAGCCTTGGCGCTGGCGTTCCCGGCGACGAAACCGGTGAGGAGTTCGAGTGCCTGCGCAGTCTGCTCCTCCATGATCCAGTGCCCGGAGTTTGTGATCACCGCTCCCTCGACGTGATCGGCAACGAACTCGAGTTCGTCCTTCATGCCGGCGCCGAAGGAATGATCGCCACCGATGGCCAGTACCGGCATATGCAACTTGCCTCCCTTGGCAAGCAGCGCCTGGTTGTCCTTTGCATCCTGCGCAAACGCGCCGAACTGTCCGCTCGAAGCATTGTGAAAGGCGCCAGGTCGCGCATACAGGGCAGCGTAGTGTTCGCGCGTGGCTTCATCGATGCCCGCCGGATTCGCCGAGAGTTCGTTGTAGAAGCGGTCGAGCAGGATGCGCTCGCGCCCGGCGACCAGGCGCTCCACGTCGGGCCCGCGAAAATTGAAATGCCAGACCAACGGATTGGTGATCACTTTGTCCCAGTTGCCGAGACCCGGCAGCGGCGCGTCCATGATGGCCCATCGGGTCACGCGCTGCGGGTACTGCGCGGCGAGTGCGTAGCCAACCATGTTGCCGATGTCGTGGGTGACAAGTACGAATCGATCAATCTTCAGCTCATCGAGCAAAGCTGCGAGATCGCGGGCCTGAGCCGCCTTTTCATAGCCACTCTCGGGATGCGAAGACAGGCCCATACCCCGCAAGTCCGGAACGATGACGGTGTGGTCCTTGACCAGGATGTCGGCCAGCGGCTGCCACATGTCGCCCGTGTCGCCGAATCCGTGCAGCAACAACACGGCGGGGCCGCTGCCGCCGATCCGCACGAACTGCGTGCCGCCGGTGACGGCCATGTCGCGCGACTTGAACGCCGATGAGAAAGGCTTGACGCCGGCGTCCACATGAATCGACAGCATGGCCACGATCAGTGAAAGAAGAATGAGATGGGGCTTGCGCATGTACTTCGGACCTCCGCGGCGTTTGCGGCATCCTACTCCAGGTACATCTTGCCGGCGCCGAACTCCCGGAACCACTTGGTGATGATCACCTTGTGGCCGGCGGTCACCGGCTCGCCGCTGTGCATGGTGTTCGGGTTCGGCTTGCGATCCATGTACAGGTTGGCCCAAAACAGTGCGCGACCTTTGCGCGGCGCGAACGTCTGATTGATAGCGTGGAATTTCGTGCCGCCGCCTTCCATACCCTCGTTGAGATACACCATGAACGACCAGGTGCGATTGCCGAATTCCGGCCCGTTCTGCTCGTACGCGCTGCCGGCGGTGAAGTAGTCACAGTGCTTCTTGAACTGCTGGCCCACGTCGTAGTGCTGCACCTGGATCTTCTCGCCATAGGCGGCGCTGATGCCCATGGTCCGGCAGATGCGGTCGTTCACTTCCTCGACGACGGGACTGCGCAGGTCCGACAGGAAACAGGTGCGGCTGTTGCGATAGTTGACGTCACTGGTCTCACCCGCGAGCGGCGAGGGCTTGAGGTGATGCTGAATCAGGCCCGTGATCTGGTCGCACATCTTGTCGCCCAGGAATTCCTCCAGCACGAACAGGTCGAGCTTGGGCGTGTCCACGCGGCGCAGGTTGTTCGGCGGATTGCGCAGGATGGGCGGCAGCTCGAACCGCTCGGTGGAGCGCTCCATCTCGACGGGATACGCACCGCCCATCTGGGCACGTACGGTTTCGACCGAAAAGCCCTGGCGGAACAGGATGTCGGCGATCTCCCGGCCGCTGCAGCCGCGTTCGATCTGGCGCTTGAGCCAGGCTTTTGCAGCAGCGTCGAAGGGCGGTTCGCGAAGCATGGCGCGCAGTGTCGGAAAGCGCGCCGCGCATTGCAACCGCTACTTGCCTCCCTTGCGCACGTAGACGTCGCCGGAGAACGAACGCAGCTCGAACACGGGTCCGCCGCCATTGATGGAGCCGCCGATGTACTTGCCGATCTCCTTCATGGTCCGGCCCTGCTCGCGGGATTCCTGCACCTCGGCGACCTGCGCGGTGAAATCGAAATCCGTGAACAGCTGACCGTTGTCGCTGCGCAGGCGCAGGTTCGCCTTGGTCGTGGCGGGAAGGGTGAGGTCCACGTCGCCATTGAGCGTGGTGAAGGCCATGGGTTTCCCCGCGGTGACCCGCGTCAGGACCGCCTTGACCTCGCCATTGGTGGTGTGCGCGACCACGGATCCACCGACCCGTTCGAGCGAGATCCCGCCGTTGACGTTCGAGATTTCGTGTTCGCCGTCGACACCTTCGACTTCGATATCGCCGTCGTTGACCGCGGACAGCTCGAGGTCGAATTTCGCCGGCACTTCGATGACGAAGTCATTGGAGCGGCTGCCGAAATTGCCCGACGAAACCTCCACGCGGTTGTTGCCTTCTTCGACCGAAAAGGATGCGGGTTGCGGGATCTCGCGTAATCCGGGCTTCTTTTTCTCGGCCCTGTTTTCTTCGTCATGGTCCTCATCTTCATCGTCGCGTTGCCGCACTTCGATGAGCACATCCTTGCGGTTGGTGCCCTTGACGGTGATCGACCCGCCGATCACTCCCACGTGCAGGGAACCAGGTCGTGCGGGATCGCTGAGCGGAACGGTGATCCGCTGCCCGGGAGTCTGCGGAATCTGCGGCGCCTGCGCCGCGACCAGCGCCGGCAACGAGAGGAGGGCGGAAAGAATCAGGGTGCGATTGTTCATGTGTATTCCGTGTGATCAGGGAGCGCCGCGCAGTACGCGCACGTCGCCGTTGAGAGTGTCCATGGTCATTTCGGGGCCGCCTTTGCCGATGCGTACCTGCGCGAACTGGTCCACCTGGTATATGGTCTTCGTTCCCTTGCGCTCGGTGACGATCGACTGCTTCGAAGGCGTCGGCTGGGTGTCGAACTCCGTGTACAACCCGCCATTGAAAGTTTTCATCTTGAGATCCGCGGCGAAAGACTTCGGCATGGTGAGCACGATGCTGCCGTTCACGGTGCGGAACACCGAGTTGCTGCGCGGCGGAGCGGAGAACGAGCCTTTCACCGCGCCATTGACGGTGGTGGCTTCGCCCGACCCGCCCATGTCGGCCATGTCGATGGGGCCGTTGACACTGCGCAGGATGAAGTCCGCGCGCGTGCCTTTCACGTCGAGGTGGCCTTCGTTGATCGTGCACAGCACCAGCCGCGTGTCGCGCGGCACCTTGATGACGAAGTCGTAGCGCACGTCATAGTCCGGCCAGTCGCGATGGCGCCGCTGCTTGTCGTCGCCGCAGGTTTCGCCATCGATGTAGCGGACGACGGCCCTGATGGTGCTGCCATCCTCGGCGAGATCGAGCACCACATCACGCTGCGCGGCCTCAAAGTCGGCGTTGGTGTCCGCCGTGGTGACGCGCGTCGCGGTCAGTACGACGTCATTGCCGTCGTAACCTTCGACCCGGATGTTGCCGATGATCGTACCCACCTCGAGCGTGCGCGGGCCAACGCCGGCGAAGCGCAGCGTGCGTTGCACCGGCTCTTCTTTGCGGATGGATTCCGCCCAGGCGCTGCCCGCGAGCAGGAGAGTGCAGATCGTGACGAGGATTCTCATGACTTCACTCCGAGGTGTTCGAGTCCCCACGCGGCACGTGTGCGGACGGTCTGGTTCGACTGCGAGTCATCGGACAGCTGCCGCAGCACGCCGACGGCATCCTGGTCCTGCGTTTCCACGACGAAGTCGATGAGCGCCATCTGCACCAGCGGCGACGCCTTCGTCTGCAGCACCTCGACCGCGGCACTGCGCACGTCGTCGCGCCCCGCGAATCGCTTGAGCGCATCGATGCTGGCCAGCCGCACGTTGACGTTCGTGTCATGCCGGAGCGTGTCGAGCAGGGCGGTGACGATTTCATCGCTGGGGCCTTCGAGCTGACCACTCCAGCTCACGCCCTTGAGTCGTTCACTGGCGGACTGCTGCTGCAGCAGCGACAACGCCACCATGTGGCGCAGGTCGCGCACTTCGTCGCGAAGCGCCGTGACGTCGGTCGACGGTGTCGCCGCCGGCCCCATGCGGCCGAGGAACACACCGCCGATGAGTGCTGCAACTGCCACGCCCGCGGCCAGCGCGTAATTCCACTGCCAGCCTCGGGCTGGCCTGGTCGCCGCAGCCTCGCGCGCGATCGCCGCGTCCAGCCGCGCGCGCATGGCGCGCGAATCCGGCGGAGCCACGGGTACGTCCTTCAGCGCGGTCCAGATGCCGCCCAGCGATTCGGTCTCGCGCCGGCAGGCCGCGCAGCCCGCGACGTGCCTCTGCACCGCGGCGCGTTCGTCTTCGCTGAGCGTGCCGGCTAGATAGTCGGC
>Ga0315912_10004878_pt1 | contig 12485 bp, 8 predicted proteins | sample VfabasoilMG_FD_204469 | JGI IMG/M metagenome (GOLD analysis project Ga0315912, IMG submission 204469) | Garden soil microbial communities collected in Santa Monica, California, United States - V. faba soil | ecosystem: Environmental > Terrestrial > Soil > Garden | place: USA: California... | reverse complement strand
AGCCGTGCCACTTAGACACCGGTAGCTGGCTGGTGACGACCGTGGAGCTATGGCCGTGCCGGTCCTCAAGTATTTCGAGCAGATCTCGACGGTGACTGTCCTTGAGCGGGGTCAGCCCCCAATCATCAATGATCAGCACGTGTGACTTTTCCAGTTTACTTAGGAGTCGCGCGTAGCTGCCGTCAGCGCGAGCGACCGTGAGTTCTTCGAGCAATCGCGGCAGACGCTTGTAGGTGGTGCGATAGCCGCGCCTGCATGCAAATTGCCCGAGAGCGCAGGCCAAGTGTGTCTTACCCACGCCCGTTTGTCCCGTGATGAGCACGTTGAGGTGTTCGGTGATCCAGCGTTCGCTGCGGAGCTGCGCAAGGCTTTCAGCGTTGATGCCTGCCGAGGCAGAAGGCTTTATGTCTTCAAGGGTGGCGCCCGAGATCCGTAGTCGTGCGTCTCGCAAGAGCCGAGACAGTCGCTGGTTTTGTCGATGTAGATGCTCTGCGTCGACAATGAGCCCAAATCGCTCATCAAAGTGCAGTTCTGGCGCTTTTGTCTCTCGCGTTTGAGCCTGCCAGGTCTCTGCCATGACTCCCAGGCGCATGCTGTAGAGTTTTTGTTCAGTTGGTGTGCTTAGCATTGTGTTCTTTCTGTTAGTGAAAATACTCCGGGCCACGGATGTTTTCGTGGATCGGCAGTGCCTTTTCTTCGTCTTGCTCCAGCTGCGCCTGGTCCAGACCGTTGCTCAAAATGGCCTTCACGGGCTGATAGGAACGCGCTCCGACTAGCAGAGCCCGCTTGCACGCAGCTTCCAGACGCTCAGCTCCAAATCGCTTTTCCAATCGCAAAATACCTAGGCATGAGCGGTAACCCATCTCCGGGTGCGGACGTTCACTGAGAATGCGCTCAACCATTTTCTGCGTGCCTGGGCCGACCTTGCTTGCCCAATCAATGAGACGTGACGGAGACCACTCCATGTGAGCGCGGTGTGATGCTGGCATATGCTCGGGGGCTGTCGTGTGACCGGCTAAAGGTCGTCCTCGCCGATGAGAAGCCACTCGCCTTCCAGAGAAAAACACCTCAATGAGAGTCCGTGTCGCTCGCACCTCCACTTGCTCCTTGAGCAAGGCATGCGGCACCGAGTAGTAGTGCTTGTCGTATTCAATGTGATAGTCGATGTTGACGCGGGCTCGCTTCCACTCCGCTCGCTCAAAACGCTGCAACGGAAGCGGCTTCAGCGCTTCACGCTCATACTTGTCAAACAAGTCATCGCGACTTTGCCCGCCTTGTCGCTTCATGGGCCGTGCGTTCAGCTCCGCCAATAGCTCACGGATGCGTCGGTTGAGGTCCCCTAACGAGAAAAACGTCTCGTTGCGCAAGCGCGCTAAAATCCAGCGCTCCGCTATCTGCACTGCCACTTCCACCTTTGCCTTGTCGCGAGGCTTCGCTGGTCGTGCAGGTACCACCGTGCATCCATAATGCTGTCCCAGCTCACGATATGTGTGATGGATCAGTGGCTCGTAGGCGCTTGCCTTGGTCACGGCGCTCTTCAGCTGGTCCGGCACGAGCAGCGTGGTGACTCCGCCAAAATATTCAAAAGCGTGCACATGAGAGTCGAGCCAATCAGGGACGCGTTGTGTTTCGGTCGCTTCAGCAAAGGTCTTGCTTGAAGCCCCGAGCGTAGCCACAAACAGCTCCACCTCTTGCACTTCCCCTGTCTCTCGATTGACGATGTGCGGCTTTTTCCCCGCGTAGTCGACAAAAGTCTTTTCGCCCGCTTGGTGCACCTGACGCATCCAAGGCGTCTGCTTCTGCTTGTAGTCGCGGTAGTGATTGCAAAAGCTCGTGTAGCAATAGCCACCTGGGTTTTCTCGCAAGTACTCCAAATGCAAGAGCTCCAACGTGACGCCAGGCCGTCGTAGCTCTTGGGAAATGTACTCGGGCGCAGGCATTGGCGCGCGAGCGATGCTCATCATCCGCTCACCGTACAGTCTTGTGACGAGCTGAACGTCGTCCAATTCCAACAGCTCCGCTAGCGTTAGACCCGCCGTCCTTGCTCGCGACATTGTCGTGCCCACGACGCCGGCGCTTATCCCAAGCGCACGAGCCACTTGCCTGTGGCTGAGCTCGCGCTCCCATTTCAGTCTGAGAATTTCTCGTGTCTTGCTCATGATCAATCGTGCCGTCGCCATCGGATCTCCCTCTCAAGAGACCCGGGCTATCAGTTCCGGCCGCTGGACCGATCACGATGCCTGAAACAGCTGATCTTGCTCACTGAAACAGGTGATCACGATGACTAAAACGACTGATCACGATGTGTGAAACAGGTGATCACGATGCTTTGCAATGGGTGATCACGATGGGGTGAAATCCGCACCCTCTGTATTACGAGAACCGCATCCCCGAGTTGCAGCTCAGCAATGAGGAGTTTTCGGACGACTTGGCCGACATCATCGAGAACGCCGATCTCGACGAAGAGCAATCAGCCGCCGTCGAGCGCGAGTTTGGGCGTCAATACCACCTGATCACGCGCGACGAGCGCCTCGACAAGGTGGCGGAGGACTTGGTCGATCACTACATGGGCCTGGGTGAGGGTGCCAGCCGTGGCAAGGCGATGGTCATCTCCATTGACAAGGTGACGGCCGTCCGCATGTACGACAAGGTGCAGCTCGCTTGGACCGCACGGCGCGGCAAACTGAAGGCGGATCTTGCCCGGATGCAGGTAGGCTCTGACGCTCGACGGGCGGAGCTAGAAGCACGCATCGCCTTCATGCAGGAGACGGACATGGCCGTGGTCGTCTCCGAAGCCCAGAACGAGGTTGAAGACTTCAAGGGAAAGGGACTCGACATTGCGCCCCATAGAAAGCGTATGAAGCAGGGCGATGTCGACATGGCCTTCAAGGACAATGACGATCCTCTGCGCATCGTCTTTGTCTGTGCGATGTGGCTCACCGGCTTCGACGTGCCGAGCTGCTCGACGATCTACCTCGACAAGCCCATGCGCAATCACACGCTCATGCAAACCATTGCCCGAGCGAATCGCGTCTACCCCGGCAAGCTGAGCGGGCTCATCGTCGACTATGTGGGCGTCTTCCGAAATCTCCAGAAGGCCCTCGCGATGTACGGCGGAGCAGGCGGCACCGGAAAGACGGATTCCCCGGTTCAGCCCAAAGAGGAGCAAATCGAGGAGCTAGGCGACCTCATCGAGGCAACCAAGCTCTTTGCCCAGGAGCACAAGGCGAACGTCGAGGTCCTCAAAGCGACGGACGTCATGACGCAGCTCACGCGGCTCCATGAAGCTCGCGAGGCGCTCATCTACCCCGACGAAGTCCGTAGAAAGTTCCTCGCCATGGCCGGACGCATTGAGCGGCTGTTCAAGCACATTGGCCTGGACGAGCGCGTGAATCCCATCCTGCCTGACCGCGAGGCTATCAAACTCGTAGCACAGTCCATTCACGCCAACATTGCGCCACCTGACATCTCGAAGGTGATGCAGCAAGTCGAAGAGCTGCTCGACGCATCCATTGCGACTGAAGGCTACGTCATCCCTGAAATGGACGGCCCCAAGTCCCTCCACGACAGCGTCCCGCTCCTGACGGGCAAACGGCGCGTCGACCTGAGCGCCATCGACTTTGAAGCGCTCCGAAGGTTCTTTGAGCAGTCCAAGAGCCCGCGCACAGCGATGCATCAGCTTCACAGCGCCGCCCAAGAAAAGGTCGAGGAGCTGATGAACCAGAACCCGACCCGCAAAGACCTCTACGAAAAGCTCGAAGCTCTCATTGCCGACTACAACGCAGGCTCCCACAACATCCAGGAGTCCTTCGAGCAAATCAAAGACTTCGTCGCAGGCCTCAACGAAGAAGAGGCCCGCCACGTCAAAGAGGGCATCAGCGAGGAAGAACTAGCCATCTTCGACCTGCTCACCAAGCCCAACGTCGAGCTGAAGAAGAAAGATCGCCAGGCGGTCAAAGACCTAGCGAAGCAGCTCCTGGCGAAGCTCAAGGCCGAACTGGTCATCGACTGGCGCAAGAAGCGCCAAGGCAAGGCCCGCGTCCGGCGCTGCATCGAGGACGTCCTCGATCCTCTGCCCGAAGACGCTTACTCAGACGAGCTGTACGAAGAGAAGTGCGGCCTCATCTACGAGCACGTGTATGAGAGCTACTGGGGCGACGGGCAGAGTAAGTATGGGGAGGCGGGGTGAGTCTGAAGCGTTTTGAAGGGAGGCTTTTTTTTGGCGAAATCAAAGAAACCAGGCGAGACATTCGGCTTGAGTCCGACGCTGGATATGATCAAGCAGATGCAAGCGCTTGGCTCAAACTCGTACCTTGTGGGGTCGCTAGGCTTGAAGTCGTACGTTGACCTTGTGGGGTCGCTAGGCTTGAAGCCGTATGCTGGCGTCGCAAAGTCGCTGGGTTCGAAGTCGTACGTTGACCTTGTGGGGTCGCTAGGCTTGAAGCCGTATGCTGGCGTCGCAAAGTCGCTGGGTTCGAATTCGTACGCTGACCTTGTGGGGTCGCTAGGCTTGAAGCCGTATGCTGACCTCGCAAAGTCGCTAGGGTCGAATTCGTATGCTGATCTTGTGGGGTCGCTAGGCTTGAAGCCGTATGCTGACCTCGCGAAGTCGCTAGGCTCGAATTCGTACGCAGACCTTGTGGGGTCGCTAGGCTTGAAGCCGTATGCTGACCTCGCGAAGTCGCTAGGCTCGAATTCGTACGCAGACCTCTTGAAGTCGTTGCGCTCAAACCCCCTTGCAGAATTGATGGGGCAGCTGCGTCAAAAGCATGTTTCCGACTTGATCCCACCGAGAATCGGGTTTTCGCCTTTTTCCGCTCGCGCGCTCGCTGGTCTCGCTCAAGCAGAAGGTTCGCTGGGACAGGCGATCCGAGTCATATCGGACGCGATAGAAGAAGCGATTCGTGAGATTCCGAACGACCTTCCAGAAAATGAGCCGGACGCCAATGTGACTGTCGAGGCAATGGAGTTTCTTCCAGCGGACGTTGAACGCTCGTCAGAAATTCGGAAATGGGCACGAGGGCTTCGTGGTCGTTTGCGCGACTTGGCTAAACGGCATCCCCACCTGCTCGGGATTGTTCTCTCGATCATCTCCAACCTCATCTATGACGGGCTGAAGTGGTACGCTGATCCATTCCTGCCAGTTGCGATTCAGGCCGAAGAATATCGAGAAAAAAAGAAGGAGCTGCGCAGAGCGCTAGGCGTCGTACCCACGGAGATCAGGATTGTGTCCAAGGATCAAACCCGTGTGTGGCGTGATAGGCGGAGGGCGCGTGGATTCGCGTTTCGACTTCCTCGCGGCCAGATTGTTGTGCTCCTTGAGAAGCGTGGGAAATGGTCCCGGATCGGTTTTGGAGATTTACTGGGGCAATCGAGCGAGGTGGGTTGGGTGAAAAACAAGTATCTCGATCGGCTCGACGCTCCCTAACGGATCGACCACGTCATCGCCACTCGGCGGGCCGTCGCAGTGGATGCCCGCTTGCTGTGAAGACCGGGTCCTGTAGCTGGCTGGTGCGCAACTTGTGCTCGCCGATACTCAAGAAGGCACTTGCTGTCTGTTTGAGCTGCTTCGAGTGCCGGTCCGGAGGGAAAAGCACAACAATCTTCTTGTTCGGAAAGCGCGTGAGAACTCGCTTGATTGGAGTGGTGAGATCGCTGTCGCCAGAGACCACGAAAGCCGTGTCGAAGTTGTCGTCGAAGGCGTCGCTGAGGAGTTGAACGGCGATGTTCACGTCGGTCATTTTCTCTTCATAATCCTTCCATGTGTTCCCGCAGCCCCTACAAGAACGGTCTTTTTCGAGATAGTGCCCCTCGTGGATTTGAGCACCCATGGCGACGAGCGCATCAATGTAGTTGCTTTGGCGTCGCGCATCGGCGTCGTTGAACCCGTTGTTCCGAATTCGGGCGGTGAAGTAGTGGGTACCGACGAGCTGCTGCTCCTCTCGGAGAAAATTCTTCGCGAGGCCCGGGAGATCAAGCCAATAGTAGCGTCGGCCGAACTTGCTTCGGAGTCCGAAGTACAAGTTGAAGCCGTCGATGTAGGCAATTACGCGGTCCAACGGCCTGCTCCTTCGTGAAGTGTCAACACCCATTGACAATCGCCTGTCCGGAGATCATGGTTACTCATAACCACCCCGGGGTGAGCAACCCCGGCCCGACGCCTTCCAGCGAAAGCTGCGAGGGCGTTTATCTTTTGTGCGGACGAGCTTTGCCCCTGTTGAGGGACTGAATAAGTCATCGAGAGCATTGTCAGTCGCCGAGGTTGCCAGTTTTCGAGGCCGTTCACCACTGTTGGTCGGCAAGGTGAGCAGAGGTGCCTGAGCGGGTAACCGGGCCTATGACTCCGACATGCCTGACCGATCAAACTCGTTGGTCAGCTCGTGGTCCTGCATGGTGAGCAGGCACGTCGAGACCCGTTGCGCCCCCTCAAAATCCCCCACCTCCACAAGCGCCACCACCATCTCCTTCAGGCCGGCAACAACCCGCGCACGAGTCGCCTCCCGGGACCATTCGTCCCCGGAAGCGTCCCCGGCTCTGACGGCATCGCCCCCCTCATCGGGGGACGATTTCAATTCGTCAGTGTTTTCTGCTGAGTGCGCAAGAAGGGACTTGAACCCCTACACCTTACGGTACTGGAACCTAAATCCAGCGCGTCTGCCAATTCCGCCACTTGCGCTTTGTGCGAGGCGGGCCAGTTAGCGCGAAGTCGACGGCCCGCCAAGTCCCCGAGCGACAAAAGGTGCGTCCAGGTGGTCCGAGAGGCCTTCAATGGCCGACTCCGAGACTCGCATCCGGTTCGACAAGAACACCGTGGCGATGCCCAAGTCCTTGTAGATGCGCACATTGCTGCTGAAACCAGGGCCGCCCCCGGGCTTGCTGAAGTAGTGATGATGGCCCAGCTTGCCTTGGCGAAATGCCAAGCTGACGCCCAGGGCCTGCCCTTGGTTGCCGAACTGAGGGGAGAACAAGGCGGCGCGACTGTGCTCCGAGAGCAGGGGTGACGCCTCCGTCAACAGGGCGCTCAGCAAGGCTCCATAGCCGCGGGCGGTAGCAAAACCGCCACCGTATGCTGGTCCGTTCATGAACAGGGTTTCAAACCGGCCCCAGCGCCCCACGCCTGATGTGCGATGTGTGTGATCCGTGAGCAGGGGCAAAGCTAGACCGAACAGAGAATAACGCTCGTAGTGACCGCGTGCGAGTTTTCCCTCGAGCGGCTCGAAGCTGAAGTCTTGGTCGTCGATGCCGAGCGGGGTGAGCAGCTGCTCTCTGACAAAAGTCGCGTACTTTTGGCCCGAGACGCGTTCGATGAGCGCGCCCAGTAGCCAATAGCCTAGGTTGGAATAGCGATACTTTTCTCCAGCGCGCGCGACGTCGCCGGCGCTGGACTTGACCACCTCCAAAAGCGCGCTGCTTTCGGAGAAGTGCGGGTGGAGCGCTCTGGTATGAAGCCATTTCAAGGGCAGAGGATTGGGCATCCCCGCTGAGTGATTGAGTAACCGTCGGATGGTGACGTCGGGCGCGTAGGGCAATTCTGGCAAGTGTCGACTCAGCGCGTCGTCGAGCTGAAGCTTGCCTTGATCGACCAGACGGAGCACCGCCAGAGCGGTCACGATCTTTGTGGTGGAGGCGCTCAGGAACAGGGTTTGGGCGTCGACTTGCGCCGTGCCGGCAGCATCGAGGCGCCCACGGGTCAGGGCGAAGGTTGGACCAGCTGCAGACACCACCAGGTAGGAGAACCCGACTTCTTCACCACGTTCGACCAATTGCGTGATCAGCTGGGAGGTGACGTCTTCTGGTGCTTGGTGGACGTGCGCAGGCGGCGCCGGGGCTTGCGCGCACGCCAGGGGGAGCGCACAAAAGGCGAGCAATCGCGGGCAAAAAACGGCACTTGAGTTGGGGATGACGGTCATTTCTGAACACTCCTTCTGAGGCACAAGATGGGCCCGACGCGTCCTTTGGGCTTGGCCCCGTGCGCCAATCTATGGACATGGCGTGCCAAACCGACCCAGGATGTTATCGGATGAGTCGCGCGGTGCTCAGTGTGAGTTGTCGAACCCTGCTCGCCGCCTGTAAGCAGCTGGGTTTGGACACGGCTGCGCTCATGGAGCAGGCGGGATGTGACGCCCAGTCCATCGATGACCCGGACGGGCGCATTCCACCTGAACAAGTGTTTGCGCTTTGGGATGCGGCGTACCGCGCAAGTGGGGATGCGCACCTGGCCATCAGCGTGGCGCGGACGGTCCCGCCGGGGGCCTACCGCGTGCTGGATTATCTGGTGCAAAGCGCCCCTACTGTGGGCGACGCTTGCGCCAAGCTCAGCCAATACTTCTCTTGGGTGGATCCGTCGGTGCGTCTGCCGGTGGTCGAGGCGGATGGTCTCATCGGGCTGGGGATCGAGGTGCAAGCTCCCGCCCACGCGGTCCCGTTGCGGGCCCTGGAGTTCAGTTTCGTCACCTGCAGCGAGCGCCTCCGTTTGATGTTGTCGGGAGGGTTTGCCGTGGCGCGGGTCGATTGGGCGGGCGCTGGGCGACCCGAAGAGGTGCGCCCCCTGGCAGATGCGCTGGGATGTTCTGTCGTCCAAGGCGCGTCAGGCAATCGTCTCTTGGTGACGCAGAAGGTGTGGAACCAAGCGACGACCAGCGCGGACGTTGCGCTGCATCAGTTGCTCGACCGCCACGCCCAGGTGGTCCTGCTCAGCGCGCGCGACGCGCCTGTGTTGCAGGAGCAGACGCGTCGCATTTTGCTTCAGGGTGGGCCCACCCTGAACATCGCGGAGGTGTCCAAAAAGTTAGGACTATCAGTGCGGACCTTGCAACGGCGACTGAAGCTCGAGGGAAGTAGCTTTGCCCAGCTGGTGGATGAGGTGCGCGCCGAGCTTGCCCAGGCTCTGGTCCGTGACCGTAAGACGGCCTTGGCGGAGGTGGCCATCTTGCTCGGCTTCTCCGATCAAAGTTCTTTTACCCGTTCTTTCAAACGGTGGACGGGGCAGCCGCCCCATGCCTACCGCGCCCAAAGCTGAGCCGAGCCGAGCCGAGACATCCGCGGTGTGGGCGCTTCATTTTTCGCTCGCGGCGCGTGTTTTCGGCACAAAAAAAGGGCGGAGAAACTCCGCCCAGTGGATAGTCCGATGAGTAGAGAGGCAGCGGACGAACGATCCGCTCCCTCACCAATAACTCACCACTCTTCGCGATCGCCGCCGCGGCCGCCGCGATCACCGCGACCACCACGACCACCACCGCCGCCACCACCACGAGGACCGCCGCGACCGCCGCGACCACCGCCGCCACGAGGACCACCGCCGCCAAACCCACCACCGCCGCCGCCGCCGGGGCCGCGAGGTGCGCGCTCTGCAGCAGCGTTGACGCGGATAGTGCGTCCATCGAGCTGCTGTCCGTCCATGGCGCTGATGGCCTTCTTGGCCGCCTCAACATCATCAAACGTTACGAAACCGAAACCGCGAGAACGTCCGGTTTCACGATCAGCTACTACGTTGGCTTCCGAAACGACACCAAACGGTTCGAATGCACTGCGAAGGCTATGATCATCTGTGGCCCAGGCGAGACCGCCAACAAAGAGCTTATTGCTCATCTTCTTCTCTTTCCTTAATGTTGAGTCGACAGGTGTTCTAACGTCAGCCCATCGATCGGGTTGCTCAACCGTTTCGACTCAATTTGGGCGACTGTCGCCAAGTCTCGCGAACCGGTGTCCAGCTGGGAAACCCCAACCGAAGCTCCAGCTGAGTAGCAGGTTTCCGCGGGACGGAAAGTTGAAAAATCATGGACGGTTTGGGGGTACGGGAGGGCTTATATTTGTGCCCGGCCGGCATTTTGTGGGGTGACCTGGCCCCAAGTAGGTGGCAAGGGTCGGGTTTGACGGGCCCGCTAGGTCCGTCAGATAAAACGCGACGTGGTTGACCACAATCATCCCCCCGATACAGATGCTCAGGGCGCAATGGGCATGGACGTTTCTGGCAGCCCTGCATTGGTCGGGTCGGTGGTCGCTGATCGCTACCGCATTGAGGGCCTCTTGGGGGAAGGCGCCATGGGCTCCGTATACCGGGCCGAACATGTGCACATGCAGAAGGCGGTGGCGCTCAAGGTGCTCCACCAATGGATGAGTCAAAATCCCGAAGTCGTGCGGCGCTTCGAGCGTGAGGCCGTGGCGGCGGGTCGCATCGAACATCCGAACGTTGCCGGTGCGACGGATTTTGGGCGACTCGCCGACGGTTCGTTTTATCTCGTCCTCGAGTTCATCGATGGCAAGAGCTTGGCGCAGCTCATGGCGGAAATAGGTCCCATGCCCGTCGAGCGAGCTTGCCGCATCGCCGCACAAATTGCCGCGGCCTTGGGTGCGGCTCACGCGGCGGGCATCGTTCACCGCGATTTGAAGCCAGAAAACGTCATGATGCCGCAAAGCGACGCGGAGCTGGGTGACGTTATCAAGGTGTTAGACTTTGGTATGGCGAAGGTCCAACAAACGGACAACAGTGAGACCAAGCTGACGATGCATGGCGCCATCTACGGCACCCCCCAGTACATGGCTCCCGAGCAGGCCGCTGGGCAAGAGGTGGATCAGCGCGCGGACATCTACGCCTTTGGCGTCATCCTCTACGAGATGTTGGCCGGTCGACCGCCGTTCTCTGGGGAGACCATGATGGCGCTCTTGGTCAAACACATGACCGAGAAACCGCCGGCCTTACCCAACTCGGTGCCGCGCCCCATCAGTCAGCTGGTGCTTGCGTGTTTGAGCAAGGCGCCGGAAGACAGGCCCCAGTCGGCCCAACAGGTGTTGGAGCTCTTGGCGCAGTTTCTGGCCGATCCCCTGCAAGAATTGCGGCGTTCGGCGGTTGGGCTCGGGCGGGTCTCAGCGCTGGGGCTGCCGCGGGCCGCGACTGGTTCAGGGCCAGGGTTGCGCGGGCTAGGCGGGGAATCAGCATGGATGGACCGTCTGCGCGTGCTTGGGGCTGGGCTCGGGCGAGGGCTCTCCATCGGGCGTGAGTTCTTGCGACAGCCGCTGCGGCTGGGGACGCACGTTGTGCCGCGCTGGGTGCCTGCCTCGGCGGCGCTCGGGTTTTTGTTGGTGGCCGCGGCTCTGCTCATTGGTCGCGGCGCTGACGAATCCAAGGCGAAGGCCCACACCTCGAACGGCAGCGGCGATAGGTCAGGTAAGGAGGAGGCGACAGCCAAGCCCAAGCCCGATCCACACCCGCCCGACCCAGACTTGGCCAAGGTGATCCAATCGGCCGCGATGGGCTCGGAATCAGCTCTGTATGCCCTCGAACAGCGCGACGACGACGAACGTTCGATCACCGAATGGGTGGGCCTCACCAAGGCCCGATTGATGAACAAAAAGGTCGAATCAGGGCTTTTGGCCTTCAAGGCGGCCATCGACATGGATGAATCGATCGCTGAGGACAAGGTCATCTTGGGGGCGCTCCGGCGGCTTTCGGATCAAGATGAATACGCCCGACCCATCGTCGAGTTTGCTGCAGCCGACTTGGGTCGCACTGGCGCGGACATGCTGTTTCACATTTGGTCCAAGACCAGTCTCAAGACGACGGCAACCACCCTTGCTTTCGAGAAGCTGAGCACGTCGTCCGTGCAGGACCACTTTTCTCCCGCGCTCAAGGTGGCCATGCAATTGCGCGAAGCTCAGGCGTGCGAGGACTATCAAAAAATGCTGCCGCAAATTGAGCGCTACGGCGACGATCGTACGCTCACCAAGTTGCGACCACTGCTCAAACACCGCGGCTGCGGCCCAGCGGAGCGAGACGACTGCTACCCCTGTCTGCGCAAAGACAAAGCTTTGGACACGGCGGTCAACGCCGCGGCCATGCGCAAGTCACCGCAATTTGAGCTGCGGGACTTTCGCTTCAAAAGGTAACCAGTCGCTCTAAGAAGTAAACCAGTCGCTTGTGGAGATGACCAAACCCGCGAGGAGTTAGGAGAGGGGACCCTCATACACACGGTACGTCTTGTAGCGCTCCCCGCCCGCGACCTTGATCATGGTGTTGACCGCTGAGTTGTCCTCGAGCGTCCAACTGAGCTCGCCCCACTGGTACCCACGCTGGTAGCCACGACGATTCAGTTCGGCGATCAGCGCGAGCGCGAGAGGCATCCACTTCTTCTGCTTGCGGACATGCTCGCGGATACCCAGCATGGCGACGCGAGCACTCCGCGGATGATCCACCTTGAGCCGCCACAACAGCTTCGCGATTTTGGTGGGGCTGATGCTCCCCTCGAAATCAGAGATCACCTCGTTGAGGTTGGGAATCGAGAGCGCCATACCCACGGCCTTGCCTTCGATTTCTACGACTACCGTGATTTCTGGGTCGATGATCAGCTTCAGTTCGTTGCGCAATTGCGTGGCTTCGGCGCGCGTCATGGAGACGTGCCCCCAGTTATTGCGCCAGGCGTCATCCTGAATGTCGATGAGCTCGTCGATGTCCTTGGCCAAATCGGCGCTTCGGAAGCGCGCTCCCTGCT
>Ga0315912_10004877_pt1 | contig 12486 bp, 8 predicted proteins | sample VfabasoilMG_FD_204469 | JGI IMG/M metagenome (GOLD analysis project Ga0315912, IMG submission 204469) | Garden soil microbial communities collected in Santa Monica, California, United States - V. faba soil | ecosystem: Environmental > Terrestrial > Soil > Garden | place: USA: California... | reverse complement strand
GTGATCTCGGGCATCGTTGAGCCGCTCCAGGTGCCATCGCTCGCGTAGCTGGTGAAGTCGACGACGACGAATGGCGGGTGGTACGGGAGCGGCATCGCGTCACAGGTCTGCGCCGGGGCGCCCAGCAAGCACTCACTGGTGCCGGCGGCGCCACCTTGCGAAGCGCCGCCTTGAGCCGCACCTCCTTGCGATGCACCAGCTTGCGCGGCACCGCCCTGCGATTGGCCACTCGTCCCGGTCCTCGCGCGAGAGCTTTCACCGCACGCCGCAAGCGCAGAAGCGATCGCGAACAGCGGCCACGACCGCCGGACCTCCAACCAGCGTCCCACAGCATTGATATTCACCGCGACCTCCACGCGCAGTGTACACCCGCATCGGGTTCGCGGGGCGCGCGGGCCCGCTGATCGACCCCGAAGGCGCGTCCGGCGGAACGAACGGCAACGACCCGCACGAGGTCTGTCTCGAGCCCGACCCCGAGGGCCGGTTTATCGCCGTCGTTCCGGCATTGCCAAGGCTGGCCACGCCGGCGAGTGATTTTGACCTCCTGGTGGACTACGTCCCGGGGCGTGCGCGCTTCGTCGCCGATCCGAAGACTCAAACCGCGGTCCGCTCCAAGACGCGCAGACGGCGTTGATGGACACCCCGTGGGTCCCCAACCTGCCGCGACAGCGGCTACGAATAACGATCACGCTGCCGCGGCCCCTCCGCAATCTGGCGAAGGAGCTCACGATTCAGGGCGTCCCCAACGGGATTCGAACCCGTGTTACAGCCTTGAAAGGGCCGTGTCCTGGGCCGGCTAGACGATGGGGACCGGGCGAGGGGGGCGGAAGATAGTCCGAGGCCGGGGGTCTGACAACCCCCAGGGTGCTCGAAAACGTGCGGGATTTTGGGGGGCGTAGCTCGATTCGGGTGGGGGTCGTCCGGTATGGTGCGCGCCCATGACGATCGAGGCGTCCGAGCTGCCTGCCGAAGGCGCAGGCGTGAGCGAACGGCCGGCGGGCGCCCTGCCCCTCGCGGCGACGATTGGGCTGTTCGTCACGTCGGGAGCCGCGGGGCTCGTCGATCAGGTCTGCTTCTCGAAATACCTGTCGTACGTGGTCGGGGCGACGGCGTACGCGATCAGCGCGGTGCTGGCCGCGTTCATGACGGGGCTGGCGCTCGGGGCATTCTGGGGTGGGAAAGCGTCGCTGCGCGTGAAGCGGCCGGTGCTGGTATACGGCGCGCTCGAGTTGCTGGTGGCGGCGGCGGTGGCCATCGCGCCGTTCGAGTTCGACGCGCTCGCGACGTTGTACGCGAGCGTGGCGCGGCGGGCGCCGGATTCGGTGGCGCTGCTCTCGGCACTGCGCTGGGTCGTCGCGCTCGTGATCGTGATCGTGCCGACGACGGCCATGGGCGCCACGTTGCCGATCCTCACGCGAGCGCTCCGCGACGGGCCGGGGCCCGAGAGCCGGGAGCGGCAGCTCGGTGCGCTCTATGCCGCCAACACCTGCGGCGGCGCGGGCGGGGCCTTGCTCGCTGCGTACTGGGTCCTTCCCGCGCTCGGGTTGCGGGGGACCGTGCTCGCAGCAGCCGCGTTGAGCGCGCTCGTGGGGCTCGTGGCGCTGCGCCTCGGGCGGGAGGTGACGCCGGCGCCGCTCGACGCCGAAGACGCGCCGAACTCGGCGAGCCGCGAGCCCGTACAGCGCGAGGCTTGGGTGCTGGTCGGGTTGGCGTTCCTCTCGGGCTGCCTCGCCTTCGCGGCCGAGGTGATCTTCACGCACCTCCTGGCGCTGCTCATCGGGAACAGCGCGTATGCGTTCGGGCTCATCCTGGCCGTTTTTCTGTGCTGCCTGTTTGCGGGGGCGGCGCGGGCCGCCGCGTTCCGCGCGCGCTACGGCGAGGCGGCCCTGGCCCTCGGCCTTTTGGGGACGGCGCTTGCGCTCGGGGTGACGCTACCCCTCTGGGACGAGCTGCCACGGCTGTTCGCCGCGCTCGGTGGAGTGGTCGTGACGTTCGGCGGGCGCGAGGTCGTCCGCGTCCTGGCGGCGTTGCTCATCCTGTGCGTGCCCACGACGCTGATGGGGCTCACGTTTCCGCTCCTCTTGCAGCGCGTCGCCACGACGCGCGAGCCGAGCCGCTGGGTCGGGAAGCTCACCTCGATCAACACGCTGGGTGCCGTCGTCGGCGCGCTCGGGACCGGCTACATCCTCTTGCCGCTCGCTGGCTCGCAGCGCTCGCTCGAGATCGTGGTGATCCTATTCGCGCTCGCTGCGTCGGGGGCTGCGCTGCTCGTGGCCCCCGCGGCGCGGCGTAGGCTCTTGGGGTTTGCCGCCGTGACCTGTTGCGTGACGCCGCTCCTTCCCCGCTGGAACCTCGCGCGGCTGACGGGCGGCTCGAACGTCTACTTCGAGGGCTGGGTCGAGCCTGAAAGCATCCCCTTCCTGCGCGAGGACGTGCACGGTGGCGTGACCACCGTCACGAACGACAAGGGCAATCTCACGCTCTTCACGAACGGGAAATTCCAGGGCAACACGGGCTGGGAGATGAGCGCGCAACGCTTCTTCGCCCACTACCCTTCCCTCTTCGTGTCCCACTTCGACCGCGCGCTCGTGATCGGTCTCGGGACGGGGACGACGCTCGGAACGCTCGCCGCTTACCCGTGGAAAAAGCTCGAGGTGGTCGAGATCTCACCGTCGATCGTCGAGGCGGCGCGCCGCTACTTCACGGCTGGAAATCTCGGGGCCATCGACGATCCGCGCGTGACGGTCCATCACGCCGACGGACGGAACTTCGTGCTCGTGAACGACCGCCAGTACGACCTCGTCAGCATGGAGCTCTCGAGCATCTGGTTCGCCGGGGCTTCCAATCTCTACAGCCGCGAGTTCTACGAACTCGTGCGGCGCCGCTTGAAGCCGGGTGGGGTGTTCCAGCAGTGGGTGCAGCTCCACCACGTGTACCGGCGCGATTTCGCCACCGTCGTCGGTACCTTGCGTTCCGAGTTCAAGCACGTGGCGCTCTTTTACGGCGGCGGCCAGGGGATCCTCGTCGCGTCGGAGGAGCCGCTTGCCGCGTCGGTCGAGCGGCTGAACGCCCTCGCCGCGCGACCGGAGATCCAGCGCGTGCTGTCCGATGAGCGGCACCTCGCGGACCTCACGGGCGATATTCTCGCGCTGGACGCGGGGCTCGATGCCTTCCTCGCCGACAGCGCCGCCGAGGCGGGGCTCGAGCCCTCCGAGCTGATCTCGACGGATCACAGCCTCTATCTCGAGTACGCGACGCCGCGCGGCAACGTGCTGCCGTGGGCCACGCGCGAGGCCCTGGTGCGCGATGTCTGGCGCTACCGCGACCAGGACGCCATCAACGGCCTGCTGACGCCCTAGGGGCCGATTTTGCGCGCTAGGCGCTGCGGGCGCGTGCCTGGCGGCGGCGCGACGGCGGCGCGACGGCGGGCGACAGCTCGACGAGCGCTGCCTGCTCCACGCGCGTCGGGCGCGGAACGCCCGTGTGGAGCCTCGCGCCCTCCAGGATGGCAGCGCAGAGGGAGTCGAAGTCGAAGCCGGCCGACGCCGCAATCTTCGGCAAGAGGCTCGTCTCGGTCATGCCCGGCAGGGTGTTCACCTCGAGCACGTATTCGTTCTGTCCCTCGGTGACCAGCAGATCGACGCGCACGGCGCCGCGCGTGTCGAGAGCCTGGGCGGCGCGCTCGGCGAGGTGCAAGACCCCGCGGTAGCGCGTCTCCGGCAAGCGAGCCGGCATGAAGTACTCCGTGAGACCCGGTGTGTACTTTGCCTGGTAGTCGTAGACGCCGCCGGCCGGCGCGATCTCGATGGCGCCGAGCACCCGCCCGTCGAGGATGCCGACCGCGATCTCCTTGGCCGCCACGAAGCGCTCGATCAAGAGCGACGAATCGTACTCGAGGGCGGAGAGCACGGCGTCCCGGAGCTCGCCCGGGTTGCTCGCCCGGGCCACGCCGAGGCTCGAGCCTTCGCGCCGCGGCTTGACGATCACCGGGAAGCCGAAGGAGCCGTGGACCTCGTCGAGCTCGTCGAGCTGGGTGGCGTCGAGCACGTAGTACGGCGGGGTCGGCACGTTGTGCAGGCGAAACATCTCCTTCGCCTTGAGCTTGTCCATGGCGAGCGCGCTCGAAAGCACGCTCGAGCCCGTGTACGGGATGCCCATCAGCTCGAGCAGGCCCTGGATGCAGCCGTCCTCGCCGAGCCGCCCGTGAAGCGCCAGGAACGCCACGTCGAGGTCGGCCGCCGCAATCGCGACGAACGCGTCGATCCCCTCACCCAGGATCACCGGCACGACTTCGTGCCCTACCCGCTCGAGTGCCTCGGCAACGGCGTGACCGGAGCGCAGCGATACATCGCGCTCCCCTGAGGTCCCACCCATCACCACTCCGACACGTTTCGAGCTCGTCATTGTCTGGCCTCCTGGGCGAGCCTTGCGGCCCATTCCGTCGTTAGCGAAACGCCCAGGAGCGGGCCAACAATTCCGGCGCAGTCAGCAGACTTCGACGATGATCGCGGTGATGTTGTCCTTGCCGCCCCGGCTGTTCGCCAGATCGATCAGCCGGTTCACCGCCAAGGCCCCACCTTCCGCGAGGATAGCCGGGATTTCCTCGAGCTTTAGATAGCCGTGCAGACCGTCGCTGCAGACGAGGTACGCGTCGCCGACGGCGGCTTCCCAGATGCTCGTGTCGACCTGCACGTACTCGCGGCTGCCAACCGCCCGGGTGATGACGTTCCGCTGCCGGCTCACCCTCGCCTGCTCGGGGGTGATGAGGCCCTGCTTGAGCTGCCACGCGATCAGGGTGTGATCTTCGGTGAGCTGCTCCGGCTCTTGCTGGCGCACGCGATAGATGCGGCTGTCGCCCACCTGACCCACGACGAGGTGATCGCCGAAGCGCATCATCGCGCTGATGGTCGTCCCCATGCCCGCCATGCCGCGATCGAGCTCCGCCATCGCGTAGAGCAGGTAGGTGGCCGCCTGCACGCCTCCCTCGAGCATGCGCGACGCGGCGCGCCCCTTCTCCTCGGTGAAGGGTAGCGGTGACCCCAGCATCTCCTTGCCGCGGCGCACCATGCCGTTGACGGTGTCGATGGCCTCACGGCTCGCCACCTCGCCGGCGGCATGCCCACCCATGCCGTCCGCGACGACCCACAGGCCGAGCTCGTCCTCGCGCAGAAATGCGTCTTCGTTGGCCTCCCGGCGGCGGCCGACGTCGGTCGCTCCGTACGACCTCATCACGAGCGTTTGGGACGTTGGTGCCACGGCCGCCCTATAGACCTAGCCTAGTCTCTCTCGCACCATGTTTGGTAGGCTCGGCCGTGGCCGCCCCTTCGGCTAGCTTCGTCCTCCGAGGAGAGAACCCCGCGCGGGTGGCTGCAAGCCTCGCCGAATCGCTCCGAACCTTCGGCGCGCCGGCCGCGGGGGTCGTATTTTTGGGGGGAAGCCTCGGGGAACGGGTGGAGGACGTGGGGCGCGTCCTCGGCGCCGCGAAGCTCGGCATGCCCCTCCTGGTCGCCGCGGGAGCCGGGGTTGTCTCAGAACGAGGCGAGGTCGAGGGCGAGCCGGCCGCGGCGGCCCTGGCGTTCCGTGGGGGGAGCCCCGAGGCCCTCGTGGCCAACGCCCGGACCATGGATGACGCAGCGCAGCTCCTGGCGGACCGCCTGTCCGAGCAGAGCCGGGGCGCCACCCCGACGGCGCTCGTGTGCGTGAAAGCGGCGGGGGTGAGCGTCGAAACCCTCGAGCCCCTCCTGCGCGCCCGACCTGCGAACCTGATCGGCGCGGGAACGCCGGGCTCGGCGCCCATCGCGGCGATCGATCGCGAGGGCCGCGTCGAGCTCGGGTCGCTCGGGGCCCTGCTCCTGCGTGGTCTCACCCCGGCGCGGGTGCGGGCGTCACCGGCGTGCCGCCTGCTCATGCCGCTCCGGCCGATCACGGCAGCGCGGGGACCGCTCTTGCTCGAGATCGGCGGCGAGCCAGCGCTCGACGTGCTGAAGAGCTCCGCGGCCGACCTGAGCGGGCAGCCGCTCATCCTCACGGTGCTGGCACCGGACACCTCGCCGGAGGACGCCCCTCGGAGCGATCTCCTCGTCCGCGGCATCCAGGGCGTGGACCCGGCTCGGCGAGCGATCCTGCTCTCCGGCGACCTCGAGATCGGCTGGCGCATCGCTTTTGCGGTGCGCGACGCGGCGAGCGCGCGCAGCGACCTCGAGCTCTGCGTCCGAGACCTCGGACGGGATGCCGGCGGGGCGGCGCCCCTCTTCGGCCTGTACGTGAGCTGCGCGGGCCGCGGCGCTTCGCTGTACGGCAGCCCCGACGTGGATCTGCGCATTCTGCGCGGGCGTTTTCCCGAGCTGCCCTGGGTCGGTCTGCACTCGGCCTTCGAGATCGCCCCCTTCCAGGGTCGCTCGAACGTGCACTTCTTCACGGGCGTCGTCGGCCTGTTCACGCGCCCGAGCTAGAGCTAGCGTCTCCGGGCTTGGCGGAGCTCGGGACAGCCTCCACCGCGCCGACACCGGCGGCCGCAGCCTTGCGGCTCGGGCGCCCGCGCGCGCGATTGGGCGCCGCCGACGCGGCGCTTGCAGCGCTGGTCATCACGGTCGTGGCCCTGATGGTCGTGCCGCTGCCGACGCGGCTGCTCGATCTGCTCATCGCCTCGAACCTTGCATTTTCCGTGGTGCTCCTGCTGGTCGCCCTGTACGCGAGCGACGCGCTCAAGATCGCGGCGTTCCCCACGGTGCTGCTCATCACGACGCTCGTGCGCCTCGCGCTGAACGTCTCCGCCACGCGTCTCATTCTGCTCCAGGCCGACGCAGGCGAAGTGATCCGCGCGTTCGGCAACTTCGTCGTGCGGGGCAACTACGTCGTCGGCGCGGTCGTGTTCCTGATCCTGTCGATCATCCAGTTCGTCGTGATCGCCAAGGGCAGCGAGCGCGTCGCCGAGGTCGGAGCTCGTTTCACGCTCGACGCCATGCCCGGCAAGCAGATGGCCATCGATGCCGAGCTCCGCTCGGGCTCGATCGACGGCGCGCAGGCCCGCGCCCGCCGTCACACGCTGGCTCGCGAGAGCCAATTCTATGGCGCCATGGATGGCGCGATGAAGTTCGTCAAAGGCGACGTCATCGCGTCATTTCTGATCACCCTCATCAACCTCGGCGCCGGGCTCGCCGTGGGCGTTCTGCAGCGCGACATGGAGGTCGGCGCCGCCTTGCGCCGCTACGGCCTGCTCACGATCGGCGACGGGCTCGTCTCGCAGATCCCGTCCCTCGTGATCGCCACGGCAGCCGGCGTGCTGGTCACCCGCGTGGCGAGCGAGGACAGCGAGAGCTCGCTCGGCTCGGAGCTTGCCCGCCAGCTCTTCGCCCAACCCGAGGCGTTACGGGTCGCAAGCGTCTTCGCCCTCTTGCTCGGGGTCGTGCCGGGGCTGCCTGCCCTGCCCTTCCTCGTGTGCAGCGGGCTGCTCTTTGCCGCCTCGCGGGCGCGGGCGAAGAACCTGCGTGCCCACGCCGAGCTCGAGAGCGCGGAGCCGCTGCCACCACCCCCCGGCGGAGCCACAGCCCCGCGCTTCGTCCCGATCGTCGTCCCCTGGTCGCTCGAGGTGAGCGCCGATCTCGCAGCGCTCCTCGACGACGACACACGCGGGGGCGAGCTCCGCCGTCCCGGGCTCCGCTCGGCGGCTGCAGCCCTGCGCGAGCTCACGTTCCGGGAGCTCGGCGTCCCGCTCCCGGCCGCGCGCCTCAGCGTGAACCGAGCGCTACCCCCGCGGCACGTCGTCCTGAGCCTGCAGGAGCTGCCGGCACGCGTGCTCGAGCTGCCCGCCGCCCTCGCCGACACGGACGTCGCCGAGGTGGTGGTAGGTCAGGTGCTCCCGGTGCTCCGGCAGCGCGCCGCGGATTTCCTGGGCATTGCCGAGACGCAGTCGCTCCTCGACCAGCTCGAGCAGGTTCATCCCGCCACGGTTCGTCAGGTCGTGCCGAAGCCCATCGGTGTCACGCAGCTCGCCGACGTGCTCCGGCGCCTGGTCGAGGAGCGACACGGCGTCCGCGACCTGAAGGGCATTCTCGAGGCGCTCGCCCTGGTCGGCCACGTCGAAAAGGACGCGCTCAACCTCGCGGAGTTCGTTCGCTCCCAGCAACGTCGCACCATCACGCACTCGCTCACGCGCGGGCGCGGCGAGCTCGGCGTGCTCCTGCTCGACGCGGCCCTCGAGGACACCATCCGCGGCGCCGTGTCGCGCACCGGCGCCGGCAGCTTCCTCACGCTCGCCCCCGCCGCAGCTCGCGACATCGTCACGGCCGTGCGCCGCGCCCTCGAACCCCTCGGCGCGACGCTACCCCCCATCCTCACGCAGCCCGACATCCGCCGCTTCGTCAAAAAGCTCCTCGAAGTAGACTTCCCGGAGCTCCGTGTCGTCTCCTATGCTGAGCTGTTGCCTGAGATCGCGGTGAAGCCGCTCGCAACGGCGCGGGTCACGGGGTTGTGACGAGGGAACTCCGAAACCTCATTCCTACCGTCTCTGAACCTGCATCTTGCGCGGCACCTGCCCGCTCTGTTCCAGGAGCTTCTTGGCTTCCTTCTGCAAGAGCGGATGCGTGCGCTTGGCCATGAAGCCGCCCAGGAGCCGTGCGTCGATGGCGCCGAGCTTCTTCAGCATGCGCTTCATGCTGTTGAGGTCGTTCGAGTACGCGTGCGCATACGCGAGCGCGCGGTAGAGCTGCGGGCGGAGCTGCTCGAACGTGTCTTCTTCCGGATCGAAGAGGCCGAGCGTCTCGAGTGCCTTCTTGGCCTCGCCGCTGCGCGCCCACGCCTCCGCCGAGACGGAGGCGAGCATGGCCCGAGTCCGCGCTTCCTGGTGACGCTTGAGGTCGATGCCGCTCACGAGCGTGCGGGCGTCGCTCACGTCGCCGAGCATCAGGTGGATGAGGGCGCGCTGGCCGCGTGCTTCGTCCGCTACCGGGGCCATCACCTTGCCGAGATCGATGCGTTCGAGCGTCTTCAGGGCTTGCTTCGGATCCGTCTGCAGCTCGAGCTGGGCCTTGGCGAAGATCGCCGCAGGGTCGTTCTTCTTCGACGCCACCTCGAGCTCGGCGATGGCGGCTTTGCGGTCGTCGTCCGTTTCGACCTTGCCGAGAATGCTGGCAACGCCGCGCGCTTTCTTCGCCTGCCTCGTCGCGTAGATGAACAGGCCGATCGCGAGCAGCGTGACCAGCGTTGGCAGCCCGAGCAGGATCCCCTTCCAGACCTTCGAGTAGACGAAGGCGGCGACCGAGCCGCACAGGACCCAGCCCGCCACGACCGGGATGGCGAGCCGGCCCACGAGCGCCTTGAGCTGCGCGCCTGGATCCGGCATCCCGGCGCCGGGCTTCGGCATTCCGGGGCGCTCGGACGGCGTCCCCGCGTCGCTGGAACGCGCCTGGGCGCGTTGGACTTTTCTCGCTTCTTTGGCCATGGCGATCCGATCAGGCTCGCGGCGCCATGCGCGCGGGAACCAAGCTGTCCGGCGGCAGATCCGGCATCGATTCGAACCGGAAGTGGTTGAACACGCTCTGCACGATCGAGAGCGCCGGAACGCCCAGCAGCGCACCCCAGATCCCGAAGAAGTGCTCGCCGATGATCAGCGACAGCACCACCAGCACGGGATGGATCTTCGCCGCGACGCCGATGATCTTCGGGTTCAAGAGATTCGCTTCGATCTGGTGCACGCCGATGATCCAGAGCAGCACCCAGAGCGCCACCCAGAAGCCCTGCGTGAGCCCAATCAACACCACCGGCACGCTGCTCGCAATGGAGCCGAAGATCGGCACGATGCTCATGATCCCGGCGATGATCGCCAGGATCGGCCAGTACTTGAGCCCGAACAGACCGAAGCCGATCGCGCTCACGACGCCGTTCACGAGGCAAATCAGGAGCTGCCCGCGCACCACGCCGGACAGCCCGCGATCGATGCGCGTGAGCAGGTGATCGAAGCCGAGGCGCGCGTTGGGCGGCGGTAGCGAGCGAAAAAACCCGACGATCGCCTCACGCGTGTGCATGATGTAGCCCGCGACCATCAGCGTCATGAACAGGAGGAAGATGCCGCGGGCGATCTTGCGCACGACGAGCTCGACGATCTGGATGAGCTCGAGGGCGTTGGCCTTCACGTAGCTCATGGCCTCCGACAAGCCCTTGCCGGCGAGCTGGGCGACGCTGAACTGTTCCGTCGTGCGCGCCCCCGCGGCACCGACGCGCCAGTGTCCCGGGCCGTGCTGCACGACGTCGATGCCGGCGCCGATGTCCACCCGCAACGACCCGTCGGGTTGCGGGGCGATCTCGATGGCTGGCGCCTGCGGGCCCGGCGGGGGCGGCGCCGGCGACAGGTGTGCGCGATCGAGCCACCCCTGCACCCACGCCTCGACCTTGGGCGCCACGGTGCGCGAGAGCTCGCTGGCGAGGGTCGGGGCATCGCTCACGAGCCGCGCCGTCTCCTCCTGAATGCGCGGCGCAATCAGCGCAATGCTCGAATAGAGGCCGGTGAGCGTGACGGCGTAGACGAGCAGGATCGCGGCCGCACGTGGGACGCGAGCCCGCTCGGCCAGTGCGACGAGCGGAGTCAGGACGTAGGCGATGATCAGCGCGAGCAAGAAGGGCAGCAGCACCTCGTGTGCCCACACGAGCACACCGGTGACGAGCGCAGCGCTCACGGCGAGGAACACGATCCGGCCACGCGTCCAGCCGCCACCCGTGCGCAGGACGAAGTCGCGCCCGCTCGTGGGCGTCGTCACGGAACGACCTCGTCCCGAGGCAGCAAGTGCTCGGCTACTCCTCGTCGTCCGCAGCCGGGGCCGGCGGCGGGACGGACGGGCTCTTCTTCATGCTCTCGAGCTTTTCCTTGAGCACGTCGCCGAGCGTCGCACCCTTGCCGGATTGCTCGCGCTTGAGCGCGCTGACCTGGTCGGCCTCCGGGCTCTCGCCCGGGTTGCGCATCGTGAGGGTGATGCGGCGGTCGATCGAATCCACGTTCGAGATCTCGGCGCGGACCTTGTCGCCCACGCTGACCTGGGCGTTGCCCGGGACCTCGTTGCTCGGGATCAGGCCTTCGATGCCCTCCGCGATGCGGACGAAGATGCCGAACTCGGCCAGGCTGAGGACCGTCGCCGTCTCCACGACGGTGCCCGGCTTGTAGGCGTCCATCGCGCCTGCCCACGGGTCATCCCAGAGCTGCTTCACGCCGAGGCTAACCTTCTTCTCGTCGTGGTTGATCGAGAGGATGATGGCCTCGACGTCGTCGCCCTTGTTGTAGAGGTCGGCGGGGTTGTTGATCTTGGCCGTCCAGGACAGGTCGGTCTTGTGGACCATGCCGTCCACGCCGTCCTCGATGCCCACGAACACGCCGTAATCGGTGATCGAGCGGACCTTGCCGCCAATCTTGTCGCCCGGCTTGTACTTCTCGGTGAAGAGCGTCCACGGATCGGGCTCGAGCTGCTTCAGGCCGAGCGAGATGCGCTTGGACCGGGCATCGACCTCGAGCACCTGGCATTCGAGCTCGGCGCCGATCTCGAGCACCTTCGAGGGGTGCTTGACCTTCTTGGTCCAGCTCATCTCGCTCACGTGGATCAGGCCTTCGACGCCGGGCTCGAGCTCGACGAACGCGCCGTACTCCGTGAGGCTCATCACCTTGCCGCGCACGCGCTTACCGAGCGGGTAGGCCTCGTCCACGTGGTTCCACGGATCCTCTTGCGTCTGCTTGAGGCCGAGGCTCACGCGCTCGGTCTCGGGGTTGTACTTGAGGACCTTGACGGTGACCTCGTCGCCCACCTTGAACACCTCGCCCGGGTGCGCGACGCGACCCCAGGACATGTCGGTGATGTGGAGCAGACCGTCGATGCCGCCGAGATCGACGAACGCGCCGTACTCGGTGAGGTTCTTGATCGTGCCCGTGACGACCATGCCCTCTTCGAGGGTCTGGAGCGTCTTCGCCTTCATCTCGTCGCGCTCGCGCTCGAGCAGGACGCGGCGTGACAGCACGATGTTGCCGCGCTTCTTGTTGAACTTGATGACCTTGAACTCGTAGGTCTGGCCGATCAGCTTCTCGAGGTTGCGGATGGGCCGCAGATCCACCTGAGAGCCGGGGAGGAACGCCTTCACGCCGCCGCGGATCGTGACGGAGAGGCCCCCCTTCACGCGCTGGCTGATGGTGCCCTCGATGATCTCGTCGCGCTCGCACGCCGCCGAGATCTCGTCCCACACCTTCATCTTGTCGGCCTTCTCCTTGGACAGGGAGATCAGACCGTCGTCGCTCTCGCGACTTTCGATGAACACGTCGACCTTGTCGCCCGCCTTGATCGAGATGGCGCCGTTCGCATCGACGAACTCGCCCTTCGAGATCACGCCTTCGCTCTTGCCACCGATGTCGACCACGACCGTGTCGCGGTTCACCTGGATGATCACGCCGGAAACGATCTGTCCCTCACCACCGAGCGCGGCACTGGGTCCGGCCGTGGCTGCCTCGAACATGGC
>Ga0315912_10004876_pt1 | contig 12486 bp, 12 predicted proteins | sample VfabasoilMG_FD_204469 | JGI IMG/M metagenome (GOLD analysis project Ga0315912, IMG submission 204469) | Garden soil microbial communities collected in Santa Monica, California, United States - V. faba soil | ecosystem: Environmental > Terrestrial > Soil > Garden | place: USA: California... | reverse complement strand
CACGCGCGCAATCGTCCCAGCCACTCGCTCGACTTGTGCCAAGGCCAGTGCGTCGGCGAGCGCGCCGACTGCCTGCTCGTCCATCAACTCACGATCGGAGCAGAGCGCACGCGCCAGGCGGTGGCCGGCGGCATCGCGCGTCGCGGGCCGGCCATCTGCCGTCCCTCCGGTGACATCGTCAGCGCACAGATCGCCGCGCCACACGTGCACGTCCGCGGCCGTGGCAAAGCACTCCGCTGCCAGCGTGTAGTGGCGCTCCTGCACGCTGACGCCGGCGGCGAGCGCCTCGACGGGCGTCCGCACGGCCCCGGTATAGAGCAACTCTCCGGTCGCGAGGCGGGCGGGATCGGTACGACCCTCCGGGGCCACGCCGCCGTCCACGATCGGAATGACGTCGGTCGTAGTCGTGCCGATGTCCACGAGCACCGCGTTGGCGTGGATCCGCGCCGTCAGCATGGCCGTGGCCATCCAGTTCGCCGCGGCCACCTCCAACGGATGCTGCCGCGCCACGGCGGGCGGCACGAACGCACCATCCACCGTGAACACGTGAATGGACGCGTCTCCGAACGCCGCTTCCAACGCATCGAGTACCGACGCCACGCCCTCACGTTTGGTCAGGAACACGCGCGAGAGCTCCGCGGTCATCGTGACCGCGTGCGCGTCGATGGCGCCGTCTGCGGCCACCTCGGCCGCAAGCGCCTGCAGTAGCAACGGCAACCGCTCGGGCCCGTCCTTCACCTCGAACGGTCGCGACAGCGCCTGCACAGCCCGGCCGTTTTCCACCCGGCAGACCTTGGTGTTCGAGCCGCCGACGTCCCAGCCGAGGATGATCACGGCCTTGCGGGCGCTGTTAGGATCTGCGCCGTGGGGGCGGGGGTGTGCGTGTAGTCGGCGTGCTCGATCTGCTCGGCGACCGCGCCGTGCACGCACGCGGCGGACAGCGCTCGCTGTACGAGCCGGTGGTGATGGTGGCTGGCGAGCCGATCCAGCCCGGGCACGCGCCGGATCTGGCGCGCGCCTACGTGGACCGTCTCGGCCTCGACGAGATCTACGTCGCCGATCTCACGGCCATCGCCGCCAGCCTCGAACGCTCGCGGCATCGCGGACGCACGGTCATGGAGCCGCCGCGCCACGCCAGCACGCTCGACGGCATCACCGCCAGCGGCGTCGTGGTGTGGCTCGACGCCGGCATCGCCACGCCAGAGGACGCCAAACACGCGATGCACCTTGGCGCCACGCGCGTGGTGGTTGGCCTCGAGACGCTGCCGTCGTGGAAGGCGCTCGAGGAGATCTGTCACCTGCTCGGCGCGGGGCACGTGGCGTTCAGCCTCGATCTGCGCGACGGCGCGCCCATCTCGAGCCTGCATCTGGTGTCGGGCCGCACGCGGCCCGAGACGATCGTCGAGCTGGCGGCGGCCGCCGGCGTGTCGTCGGTCATCGTGCTGGAGCTCGCGCGCGTGGGCACGAGCGCCGGGCCGGACGTGGAGATGATCGAATCGGTGCGGCGCGCGGTGCCGGAAGTGGCGCTGTTCGCGGGCGGCGGCGTGCGCGGCCCCGACGACCTGAAGCGGCTGGCTGGTGCGGGGTGTGACGGAGCGCTCGTGGCCACCGCGCTGCACGACGGCCGTCTGCGCAGCGGCGACATTGCCGGCGCGCGCCGGCTCGGTCACGCCAGGCTCACGCGGTAGACGGCCGCCTGGCCGATGTTCTCCTCGACTTCCATCTCGATCGCGGTCAGCCCCTTCGCGCCGCCCGCGCGGAGCTGCTCTTCGAGCTGGCCGGCCAGCATTTCGGCGAGCATCTCCACCGTGGTGTTGGTCACCGGCAGGATGGCGCAGTCCTTCGACGGAAAGACGTAGCGCGGCACGCCCTCGTACGCCACCTTCACCACCGACCCGTCGTCCACGACCTGGATCTTCGGGTTGTGCATCGGCAGCAGCACCTTGTGATCGATGGCGTCGCACAGGCCGCGCATCAGCCGTTTGAGCTGCACGAAGTCGTAGACGAACCAGCTCTCTTCGTCGAGCGCGCCCTCGATCGTTACGCGCGCGCGGTAGTTGTGACCGTGAAGACCTTCGCAGCGGTGGCCCGCAAACGTGATGAAGTGCGCCGAGGCGAAGACGAGGTAGTCCTTGGAGACCGAAACGCGGAACTCGCCGCGGCGTGGCATTCGGCCATTATGCCTCTAGCAGCCCGTGGTGAAATCCCGGCGTCGCGCCGAGACGGGCCGGTCGGTCCACAAGGCGGACCGACAAAGCAGTTCTGGCCCCGGTCGATGGCAAGGCGCGACGACCGCGAATACCGGGAGTATTTAGGGGAGGAGCAACGCAGCCAGCGGGGATGCATCGCCCGTCGAATGCAGCCGGGGTTTTACCACGGGCTGCTAGGCCGCGTTCAGCGTCTGCCCTTCGGACTCGCCGCGAACGGACCGCTCGGCCGCGTCAAACAGCTCGCAGCACGCCTTGAACAGCTCGCTCGCGTGGAGTGCGAGTTCGACCGACTGACGTCGAAGCCTCGATGCGTCGAGGCTCAGCCTGCGGCGCTCGTTGATCGCGCGCTCCGCCCGCACGAAGAGGTCGTCCGGGAGCGCGCTCATCGTCATGGGCTTCTGCGTGGGAAGCGGTGTGACGTGATTGACAGGCCCCTGCTCGCCCTTCGGGATGTTCCAGACATGGTGGCAGTCCAGGCAGTGGTAGTAGTCCACGCGGTTGCCACCATAGTTCATGAAGGCTTCTACGCGGCGGCTGCTGCACGCCGGGCACTCCGACCGGGGCGACGTCATCGGCGGATCGTAGAACTCCAACGGCCGTCGATCAACTGCCGCCGCTACGAACTGGAGGCGAGCGGCCCCGGCGCCCAGCCGCCTTCGAGGAGCAGCGCGAAAATGGCCGCGGCCGTGAGGTCCGCGGTCGTCCCGGGGTTGGCGGAATGTCGATCGTCGCGCAGCGATCGGTCGAAGCGGGCTACCGACTGCCGCCCGGCGTCGCTGCGCACGCCGCCGTCGGCCAGCACGCTGACCGCCAGACGCGAGACGCTCGTGGCGCGATCGAGGCCGGCGCGCCGCGCGATGTGCGTGTCGGGCGCCGCCGCGAGCAGCGTGAGAAACGCCTCGACGATCGCATCGTCCCAGCCGAGGCCGTCGGCGCGCGCCTGCCGCAGCGCCGGCACGCCGGTGTCGAACGTGGCGGCAAACGCGGTGTCGTATTCGCGCGCGATGCCGTCCCGATCGGCCGCCAGCCGCATCACCGCGCGCAGCGGCAGCGTGGGCTCGCGCGCCACGTCCTGGTTGGCGGCGCGGCCGAGCCCGCCGGGGTTCGCGAGCCGGATGGCGGCATAGACCTCGCGGGCGTCGTCCACGCTGGTGTCGTCGAGCACGCCGGTGAGGTTGCTGCGGAGGTCGTTCGGACCGAGTGCAGCCTTGGCCAGCGGCGCGAGCAGCAGCACAATCCCGAGATTCGTGTTCGACGGCGCCCATTTCGCCGTGGCCTCCACCGCCTCGCGCACGAGCGTGCCGAGCGGCGTCTGGTCCACGCGCGCGAACGGCGCGCCGATGGCGGCGGCGCTGGCCACGAAGTCGCCGTAGCCCACGTCGGCGAAGTCGCGCCCAGGCGACACGTTGCCCGGCTTGGGCGCGTGCGCCTCGAGCAGGCACGCGAGTTGCACCGCGGCCGCAATCTCACCCGGCGCCGCCGCGGGCGGCGGCAGCCCCAGTCCGCTGTCGCGCACGCTCATGCCGGCCGCGACACCGCGTTCGAACGGACTCGCGCCGTCACGTGCTCGACGATGGCGCCCGCCACGTCGACGCCAGTGGCGCTCTGCAGCCCCTCCCATCCGGGGATGCCGTTGACCTCGAGCACGTACACGCGCCCGTCCTGCGCCTGCAGCAGATCGACACCCGCGTAGTCGGCGTCGATCGCCGCGGCCGCGCGCACCGCCATTTCCTGCCACTCGGACGGCGCGTCGAAGGCGGTTGCCGTGGCGCCGCGCGCCACGTTGGAGCGCCAGTCGCCATCGGCGGCACGCCGCTCGATCGCGGCGAGCACGCGCCCGCCGACGACGAACAGCCGATAGTCGCGGCCATTGTGATCGATCGCGCGCTGCACGTAGAACACCGCGCGGGTCGTTTCGAGCGTCTTGGCCACGCGAAAGGCGACGTCGGGATCGTTCACGCGCACCAGACCGTGCCCCATCGATCCGAAGATCGGCTTGATCACCGCGTCGCCGAACTCGCGCACCGCCGCCACGGCGTCGCCGGCGCGCTCGCACACCACGGTCTCGACTGTCGGCAAGCCCGCCTCGTGCAGCAGCGCGCTCGTGTAGAACTTGTCCACGGCACGCTCGATGGCGCGCGGCGAGTTGATCACCGGTACACCGCGCTCCTCGAGCCAGTGCAGCGCGTCCACCCGATAGATGATCTGCTCGAGCGAGCCGCTCGGAATGATGCGCGCCAGCACGGCGTCGGCTTCGAACAGCGGAAGCCCATCGCTCTTCAACCCTCCCACACCCCCGACTCTCGCGATCAAACCTTCGTACGGAACGACGACGCCGACGTGGCCACGCTCCGACAACGCCCGCAGGAGTTCGTCGGTATGCCAGCCAGCCCGCACGGACAGGATCGAGACGTTCACGGCTGCTCGTAGAGCGACGCGCGCAGCACGTCCGGGTTGAGATGCCCGGCGTGGAACGTCCGGCCGCTGGTGGCGCTCGTCAGCCAGATCTCTCCGGGGCTGAAGAGCAGCGGGTCGATCTTGTAGAAGTCGTTGTCGTAGCGCTTGAAGATGTCGTAGAACGGGGTCCCGTAGTCAGGCGACGCCGACGCCGGCATGCGTTCGACCAGCTCGGCCAGCTCGGTGTCGCCGGCGTTCACGACGAAGCGCGCCTGGCCGCCGTAGAGCACGCAGTCGTTGGTGCGGCCGATCGCACGCAGGTCGTTCTTCGCCAGAGTCGGCAGCGGCGCCGTCCCGCTGGCGCTCACGACACGGCTGACGTCGAACCCGAGCGTCTCCATCTTGTGCAGGCCGGTTTCCACCACGCGCGCCACCACCTGCACGCCGCCGGCAAGGCTCGCCGTGGGTGCGACGGCAAACAGGAGACCGTCTGGATCGACGCCCGCCTTCTTCGCTACCCACAGCGCCACGTCGTCGTTCGGCAACGTGCGCGTTTCGAGAACCAGCACACCCTTCCCGACGTCCTCGGCGTACCCGAGGCGCTCGTACAGCTCCTTCTCCACGCGCGCCTTGGCGCGCAGCGGGCCGGAGCCCATGGCGAAGTAGCCCTCGGGCGTGATGGCCCAGCCGGCGTACTGCGACGCCATGCAGCATTCGAGCGGATGGTCGGTCCACACCTGCACGCCGGGCCACGATTCGCCGGCGATGGTGAGCGGCGTCAGGCTGATCTGCCCGACGTCGCCCATGCAGAGTCGTGTGAGGAGGAGGCCCGCGCCGAGGCCTCCGGGAACCTCGACGCCCGCGTCGATGACGCGGGCGCCGCAGGAGAGGTGATACGCGCGCAGGCGAAGCAGATCCGCCTGCGCCAGCGAGTCGAGGGCGAGCGCCCAGGCGCGCTCGTTCAGATTCAGGCTCGGCAAGCCCTCTACTTTACTGTGATCGGAACGGTCGCTACGCGGTGCTCCCACTCGAGGCGCAGTTCGCCGCTGCCGGCGCCCTTGTCGGCAATCGTGTACTTCAGCGTCTCCACGAGTGCGGACGGCTTGCTCATCGTCATCTTGACGCGCCCGAGATCCTGCTTCGCGTCGTAGCTGAGCCCCCACTGCCCCGTCTGCTTGTTGATGATGAGATCCCACGCGTCGGGGTTCTGCACCCAGGCATACAGCGTGTAGGTGCCCTTCGGTACCGCCAGCGTGCCTATCGTGATGTCGGCGTCGGTCGTGAACGTGGTCGCCGAGTTGGCGCCCGCGCGCCAGGCCGGGTACGTCGGATCGCGCGACAGCAGCCCGCCGGCGCCGAAGATCTGCCGGCCGCGCACCGACGGGGCCGAGTAGCGCACCGCGAGCGACCTGCCGTTGACGACCCCGTTGGCCGTGGCCGACGGGCTGCCCTGCGCCCACACCAGCGACGCCGTGGTGGCCACCAGCAGGACCGCCGCGAGAATTCGTTTCGAGCTCACACCCATGCTCCCTCCGCCGGTAATTACGGACGCCGGAACCAGCCTCTTTACAACGACCTATGCGAACCGGACATAATTCGCGGCGGTATGCGTAACCACAGGCTCATCCGTCTCCCCTTTCTTCTTGCGGCGTTCATCTGCGCCGTCACGACTGTTGCCGCCGCCGGCTACTCCACTGTCGCCGACTGGCTGAAGCTGCCCACGGGGCGGCCGCAGCTGGGCAACATGCACGGCGACATCGCCGTGAGCTCCAAGGGCGAGGTGTTCGTCAGCGTGCAGGACCCGGCGGCCGGGCTCCAGGTTTATGCGCCCGACGGGACGTTCCTGCGCAACGTCAACGGCGCTCCCAGCGACTTCCACGGCTTCGTCATCCGCACGCAGCCCGAGGGCGAGTTCCTCTACGGCGCGACGCTGCGCGGCCAGACGATCGTGAAGATGCGGCTCGACGGACAGATCGTGATGACGATCGGGTCGTCGGTGATTCCAGACGAGTTCAAGGTGCGCAACGCGCGCAGCAACGAGCTGCAGCTGCTGCTCACCGGGCTCGACGTGGCGCCCAACGGCGACATCTACGTGGCCGACGGCTACGCCAGCGATTTCATCCACCGCTTCGACAAGACCGGCAAGTACATCTCGTCGTTTGGCGGTAAGAAAGCGCCCTACAGCTTCAACACGCTGCACAAGCTCGCGATCGACACGCGCTTCCAGCCGGCGCGCATCATTGCCGTGGACCGCGCCAACAACCGCGTGGTGCACATGTCGCTCAGCGGCGAGTTCCTCGGCGTCGTCGCCACCGACCTGCTGCTGCCGGCGGCCATCACCCTGTCGGGCGACAACGTGATCGTGGGCGAGCTGACCGGCCGCGTGACCGTGCTCGACAAGGCGGGCAAGGTGGTGGAGCGCATCGGCGCCAACACCGAGCAGGGCGTCGGCACGAATCAGGTGAAGCCGGAACAGTGGCGCCCCGGCTTCGTGCTGTCGCCGCACGGCGTCGCCATCAACGCGCAAGGCGACCTGTTCGTCTCGGAATTCAACCAATTCGGACGCGTTCATCGCTTCAACCGGCAGTAACAAGGGAGCCCTCCATGTTGAGCCTCGTCCTCGCCGCTGCTGCGGCCGTCGCTACGCCCGCCACGTCGTGTGAATCGCTGCAGTCGATGGCGACGCCGCAAGTCGCGATCACCACGGAAGTCGTGGCGGCCCTGGTGCCACGGCCCGGTGCCGGGCGAGGAGGGCCAGCGGTCGTACCCATGCCGGCGTACTGCAAGGTGAAGCTGGTGCTGAAGCCGACGGCCGATTCGAAGATCAACGCGGAGCTGTGGCTGCCGAACGAGAACTGGAACGGCCGCTTCATGGCCGTCGGCAACGGCGGCTTCGGCGGCTCGATTCAGGGCATCGGCGAGATGCAGACCGCCATCCGTCTGGGTTACGCCACCGCCGGCGGCGACACGGGGCACGACGAGGCCACCGAAGGTCCCAACGGCATGTTCGCACTCGGGCATGCGGAAAAGATCGTGGATTTCGCCTATCGCGCGGTCCACGAGATGACCGCCACGTCGAAGAAGATCATCGACCGCTACTACGGCACCGCACCGCAGTTCTCCTACTTCAAGGGATGCTCCACCGGCGGCCGTCAGGCCGTGATGGCCGCGCAGCGCTATCCCGACGACTTCGACGGCATCATCGCCGGCGCGCTCGCCAACCGGCACATTCAGATGCACACGTCCGGCGTGGCGCGCAGCATCGAGATGACGCGGCACCCCGAGGCGAACATCTCACCGGCAAAGGCGCAGATGGTGTCGAAGGCGGTGATGGACGCCTGCGACACGATGAAGGAAGGCTTCCTCAACAACCCGCGCACCTGCTCGTACGACTTCTCGAAGCTCGCGTGCAAGGGCACCGACAGCGACTCGTGCCTGACGCCGCCGCAGCTGAAGACCGTCGAGGCGTATTACGGCGGCACGAAGAACAGCAGGGGCGAGCTGATCTTCTCGGGCCAGGCGCTCGGCAACCCGCTGCCGGCGCTGCGCGGCATTCAGGCGGGCGCGCAGCCGGGCGGCGGCTTCGACACCGTGCGCATCTGGGGCTTCCAAAACGCGAACTACGACTGGAACACGTTCGACCTCGACCGCGACATGCCGATCATCAACAGCAAGGTCGGCTTCGTGGACGCCGTCGATCCGGACCTGTCGAAGTTCAAGGCGCACGGAGGCAAGCTCCTGCTCTATGCCGGGTGGGGCGACACGACGATCACGCCGGAGAACACGGTCCTCTACTACGAGAGCGTGCTCGGCAAGATGAAGGGCAACCAGGGCGATTTCGTCCGCCTGTTCATGGTGCCCGGCATGGCGCACTGCCGCGGCGGCGACGGCCCGAACACCTTCGATACGATCGGCACGATGGAGTCGTGGCGCGAGAAGAGCGTGACCCCGACGCAGATGATGGGATTCAATCCGGCGTCGAGCCTCTCGCGGCCGATCTGCTCCTACCCGCAGGCGTCAAAATATAAGGGCTCAGGCAACATCAAGGACGCGTCGAACTGGTCCTGCGTCGCGCCGCAAACGTCCACGCGCTGACACGAAGCCGCGCGGGCCGCTGAGTTAAGGCGTAGACTGGGCACGGATGGTGCTGCGGTGTATCGCTGCCCTTGCCTCGATCTGCCTCCTGCCCGCCGTCGCGGCGGCGCAGGAGCGTGCGCTCCGCATCGGCAACGTCACGGCGCAGTTCGGCGCCACCTCGAGTGACTTCACGCCGCTCACCAGCTATCTCTCGACGTTCCTCGACGGCCGCCGCGTGGAGGTGGTGCAGTTCGACAGCATCGAGCAGATGGTGGAGACCGTCGAAAAGGGCGACGTGGATTTCGTGGTCGCCTCGCCCGTCGCGGTCGTCACCCTGACCGCGCGCCATCGCGTGCGGCCGATCGCCACGGTGACGCAGATCGCCGGCGGGCGCATGGCGCCGTACCTCGCGGGCGCGGTGTTCGCGAAGGCCGGCCGCGACGATCTGCTCCGCCTGGAAGACGCACGCGGCAAGCGGGTGCTCGCGCTGTCGCGGCTGGCGCTCGGCGGCTGGCTGGCGCCCATTCGCGAGTGGCACCGGCGCGGGATCGAAGAAACCACCTTCCGACAACTGGATTTCGACTTCAACTTCCAGCAGGTGGCCGCCAAGGTGTGCGCCGGCCAGGCAGACATCGGCGTGCTGCCCGCCAACCGGCTCGAGGAGCTGCGGGACTCGTGCCCCGGCGGCTTCCGGGTGCTCGGCACGCCGCAGGGGCGTGACGGGCGCTATCCGATTCCCGTGAGCACGCCGCTCTACCCCGAAGCGGCGGTCGCCGCCGTCGCCGAAATGGACGAAGACGTCGTCACCCGCGTGGCGGTCGCGCTGCTCGCCATCGAGGCCGAGACGCCGCCCGCGAAAGCTTTGGGCGTGTCGGGCTTCACCGCGCCTCTCAGCTACACGCCGGTGCAGCAGCTCATGGAGGAGCTACGCATCGGTCCCTATGAGTCGTTCGGCACGCTCACTTTCACCGAAGCGCTGCGCCAGCATGCCGGCAAGGTGCTGGTTGTCCTGCTCGGCTTCATGTCGGTGCTCGGGTTCGCCTTCGTGCGCTCCCGCCGTCTCAACGCGCAGCTCGCGCGATCGATGGAACAGCAGCTCGTCGCCGAGCACGAGCGCGTGCGGCTCGAATCGCAGCTGCAGCAGTCGCGGCGCCTCGAGTCGATCGGCCGCGTGGCGGGGGGCGTGGCGCACGACTTCAACAACCTGCTCACCGTCATCAACGGCTACAGCCAGATCCTCCTGATGGGGCCGCTGGCGACGGACACCCGCGAAGAAGTGGAGCAGATCAACAAGGCGGGCCGCCGCGCCGCGGAGCTCACCAACCAGCTCCTCACGTTCAGCCGGCGGCAGATCACCGACGTCGTCCCGCTCGATCTGAACAGCGTGATCCACGACGCCGAGCCGCTGCTGCGCCGGCTGGCCGGCGAGGACGTGCAGCTCGTGGTCACGCCGTCGTCGCCGCTCGGCCGCTGCGAAGGGGACGTCAGCCAGACGAACCAGGTGCTGATGAACCTCGTGGTCAACGCGCGGGACGCGATGCCCGGCGGCGGCCGCGTGGACATCGCCACCGAAAACCTGACCGTGATCGGCATGGACGGCCATCCGCGCGAGCTCACGCCGGGCGACTACGTGGTGCTGAGCGTGGCCGACACCGGCATCGGCATGAACGCCGAGACGCGGCAGCAGATCTTCGAACCGTTCTTCTCCACCAAGGGCGAGGCGGGCACCGGCCTGGGGCTGTCCACCGTCTACGGCATCGTGCGCCAGCGGCAGGGCGCCATCGACGTGTGGAGCGAACCCGGCAAGGGCACGCGCTTCCGCATCTATCTGCCGCAGGCGAAACACGCCGCGGAGGCGGCGGCTCCGGCGGCGGCCGCCGTCGCGGCGGGTCCGGTGCCGGCCGGTGCGCGGCGCATCCTCGTGGTGGAGGATCAGGACGACGTGCGCGGGTTCGCTACCGAAGTGCTGCGCTCGTCGGGTTATCAGGTGATGGAAGCGTCGTCGGGCGACGAGGCCACGCGGCTGTTCAACGCCGAGCCGATCGACCTGCTGCTGACCGACGTGGTGCTGCGCGGGATGAACGGCCGCGAGCTCGCGGAGATCTTCGTGCGGGAGTTTCCCGCCGCGAGCGTGCTCTTCACATCGGGCTATCCGGACGACGTCACGGCACGGAAGGGCGTGCCGCGCGGCTCGGTGGCGTTTCTGCCCAAGCCGTATTCACCCGAAGCGCTCACCGCTCGGGTGGCAGAGCTCCTGAACTCGGCGACCGTCTGAGACGCGCTTCGGCGATGAACTGCGTCCACGTCGGATTCGGTTGCCACACGCGACGCATGTGCGCGTCGCCCTGCTCCCGCGACCAGCCGAGTCTCGACTCGCCATAGAGCGCGACGAAGCTCGACACGCGGTAGTTGGCCGCGCAGTGCACGAACACCTTGCTGCCCTTCGAGGCGTCCATCACGTCGACGAAGCGCTGCAGATCGTCGTGCTGCGGCGCGTTGAAGTCCACCGGAATGTGGTGATACGTCAGCCCCAGCGACGCCACGCTGCCCGCTTCGTCGGCGAGACAGTAGCGAGGGTCGAGCAGCCCGAGGTTCACCACCACCTCGAAGCCCGCGGCAGCCACGTCGCGCAGCTGCGCCTCGCTCGGCTGCCCCGCCGTTCCGAGGCGGTCAGACACGGCGATGAAGTTCTTGATGTCGTCGACGGGCATTGGCTCTTTCGCTGGGGCCGGTCTAAAGACCGGCGGCTACTTCGCGTCGGCGACGCGCTGCGCGCGCAGGATGTTCGGCAGCCCGTAGTTGCCCTCGTGACAGGCGTATTCGTAGATCGGATCCTCGGTGCGGATCAGCGGAATCTCCGCCGACCACGACCGGGCCCACGTCTTGGGGTCTTCCACCGTGAACCGGTACTGAATCGTGTCGCGGTCGAGCATCGTGAACCGTTCGGTGACCGTCATCGCGGATGACGACCCGCGGAACTGCGTCGCGTCGTTGAAGTTGGTCGTCTCGACCACCAGCGTGTCGCCCTCCCACCGGCCGCGCGAGTCGCCGCGATACTGCTGGATACCCTTGCCGAGGTGTGGGCGTGCGTCGTAGCCGATCACGCGTGCGTTGTGGATGATCTCCTGCATCACCACGAACGCGCCGGGCGCCTGCACGATCTGCAGGTTCGGGAAGTAGCCGGCCGGGAGCATCGGCGGCCCCTCGTGCGGCCACATGATGCAGCGTTCGCCCAGCGTGCGCATCTGCGCGTTGTCGGCCGGGCCCATCAGCTTGCGCGCGGCCGCGCGGGCGTCGGCGCGCTTCTGCCCTTCCGCGGTCATCGGCGGGATCTTGCCGTCTGGCGGATCGTAGATCAGCGACGTCCGCAGGCTCGAGAGCCCCTTGATTTCGCGCTCGCTCTGCCAGATCGCGTCGTCGTAGTGGATGTTGTCGCGCGGCTGCGCGCGAAGCTGATCGTCGCGGCGCTTCGCGTAAGCCTTGGCCTCTTCCGCCGTCAGGAACTCCTTGGCGCCGAACTCGGCGGGCCGCTCGAGCGGCGTATAGGTGGCGTTGGTCCAGTAGCCCTGCATGTCCGGATGGCCGTCGGCCATGCGAGGAGGCGAGAAGGCCGAATTCGCCTTTCCATCGTGCGTTCGCACCTTGGGTGCGCTCTGAGCCCCGAGTTGCGCGGACAGCACCGCCAGTCCTGCCGCGACGATCACCGCCGAACCGAGGAGTCGTGGAGTCATGGTTGCCTCAGCGCGAACGTGAAGAGACTCGTGCCCGCCGCCACCGTTACGTATTGCCTGCCGTTGACGGC
>Ga0315912_10004875_pt1 | contig 12488 bp, 9 predicted proteins | sample VfabasoilMG_FD_204469 | JGI IMG/M metagenome (GOLD analysis project Ga0315912, IMG submission 204469) | Garden soil microbial communities collected in Santa Monica, California, United States - V. faba soil | ecosystem: Environmental > Terrestrial > Soil > Garden | place: USA: California... | reverse complement strand
AACGACGCGCTGATCGCCGAGAAATACCGCGGGATACGGCCGGCGCCGGGATACCCGGCATGTCCGGACCACACGGCCAAAGCGGGGCTATTCGAGATGCTCGGCTGCGAGCGGGCCGGGATACGCCTGACCGAGAGTTACGCCATGGATCCCGCTTCGTCGGTGAGCGGCTTCTATCTTGCGCATCCCCGGGCGCGCTACTTCGCCGTCGGCAAGATCGCCCGCGACCAAGTCGAGGACTACGCGCGCCGCGCCGGCATGCCGCTCATGGAAGCCGAACGCTGGCTCGCGCCGAATCTCGGCTACGAGCCCAGATGATTTCACATGCTGACGCGATCCGAACGTTACCTCGCGCTCGCGCGGCCCGGCCGCAACGAGTGGTGGCGCTATGGGCTGGGCGGCGCGGTGATCCTGTTCTCGTGGCTCGTGCTGGGCTGGTTGCCGTACGCATGGATCACAGCGCAGGGGCGCGGCGACCTGCTGCTGGAATTTGTCGCCATCAACCTCAGCATCATCATGATGCTGGCCGGTCTCGTGGTGGCGATGAGGCTCATCCACCGCCGCCCGCTGATGAGCCTCGTCACGGGCGAAGCCGGAATCGATTGGGCACGGATCGCGCGCGGCGCATGGATATGGGCCGTCATCGGGCTCGCCACGGCGGCAGCCGAGCACTTGCTGTATCCCGGGCGTTACTACTTCAGTTTCAGCGCCGAACGGTTCTATGCGTTTGCGGCCGTCGCCCTGCTGCTCACCCCGGTGCAGACTGCGACCGAGGAACTGGTGTTCCGCGGCTACGTGATGCAGGGCCTCGGGCTGGTCGTGAAGAGGCCGGCCGCGGTCGCTGTTTTGAGCGCGGCCATCTTCGCGCTCCCACATTTGTTGAATCCCGAGGTGCAACAGCACGGCGTCCTGCTCCTGGGCGCGAGCTACTTCGTGATCGGATTGCTGCTGGCCGTCGTCACCTTGCGCGACGGGCGCCTGGAGCTCGCGATCGGCCTGCACGCCGCGAACAACCTGCTGCTGGTGCTGGTGGCGAATTACGAAGGATCGGTGCTCGCGAGCGAATCGATCTTCACCGCGCGCGAACTCGATCCCGCGTACTCCCTGGCGACGCTTTCGATCGGTGCGCTGGTTTTCTACGCCTGGTTTTTCGGCCGCCGGGGGAGTTGAGCCCTCCCGCACCATCCACCGCGGCGCATACTTCGTATAGAGTGCAGGTTTCGGGGCGGGTCATCGATAAAGTCATCGTGCATCGACGGTGGAGGAAGACATGAACAAGTTCGGGATTTCCATTGTGGTATCAGCGGCTTGCGCAGGGGCCGCGGTGGTCGCGACGCGGGCTGCGGCGGGACCCGAAGAGGTCGCGTTCCCGGCGGGTTTCGAGAAGTGGGAGCGCTACGGGCAGGTGGATCGGTACGACACCAAGCAGTATCGCGAGCTCTACGCCAAGCCGGAGGTGGTGAAGGCAGTGCGCGAGGGCAAAGCGGTGCCCAACGGTGCGGTGCTCGCCATGGCGATTTTCGCCGCCGAACTGGATGCGAAGGGCGCGCCGGTCAAAGATGCAAACGGCCGCTTCAGGAAAGGCAAGCCGATCGGCGTCACGGTGATGGAAAAGCGCCAGGGTTGGGGCGCGGCGATTCCGGCGGAGTGGCGCAACGGCGACTGGCAGTACGCATCGTATCTGCCCGACGGCAAGCCCAATGCGAAAGCGAACGCCGGCATCAAGGCCTGCTTCGATTGCCACAAGCCGCACGAGAAACAGGATTTCGTTATTTCTCTCGCGAGTCTGTCCGGCGCCATGCCGACGGGCGCGGCGGCGAAGCCGTCCGGCCCCGGCATCGTAAGCATTGCCGAGTTTCTGTTCGGGCCGGAACGCGCGCGCGTGCGAGCCGGGCAGGGCATTACCTGGACCAATGTGGACGACTCACCGCACCAAGTCACCGTGCAGGGCGAGACCACGTTGCGCACGCCCGTAATACTCAAGGGCCAGAGCACGTCGCTGCAATTCGATCACGTCGGCATCTACGACTACATCTGCGGACTGCACCCGGGCATGAAGGGACAGATCGAGGTCACGAAGTGACACGAGCCGGAAGATTGCCCGGCTCGCGTCATCCCGTGAAAACGAGCTGGCGAGTTTCAGCGAGGCTCATATTCGCGACGCGAATGTGATGCCGGTGCTAAAACGGGGATTCAGTTGAAACGCGCTAGCTGCCGATCTCCCCGCCATCCGCCTTGGTGACGGCGATGACGGATGGCCGCGGCGGCACGCCGTCCTTGAAATCAGGCCAGCGGGTGGAAGGCTTGTCGAATGTCGATCCTTTTTCATCCGCCGGATGCTGTATCGCGAGGAACAGTGTCCTGCCGTCGGGCGTGAACTCCGGCCCGCAGATTTCAGCTCCGCGCGGCGCGCTGAAGAAGTTGCGCGTGATGCCGCGCCGCGGTCCTGAGGTCTCGGCGGCATAGACGCTGTCGGCAAATCCGGCCCAATCGTCCTGGCCATCGGTCGATATCCATAGCCGGCCCCCGGGATCGAACGCGACGTTGTCGGGGGCGACCAGCCAGCCATTGTGGGTGACTGTGCCCTGATAGCGTGCGCCGTGCTCGGGATTCGCGGGGTCGCCGCCCATCAGGAAGAACTCCCAGCGGCATTCGGTCGCCGCGTGATCGGGCCTGCCATTCACCAGAGGCGGCACGATCTCGATGATGTGTCCCCACTTGTTCGGCCCGCGCGTATTGGCGGCATTCACCTGGTCGGGTTTGCGCCGCTCGTTGAACGTGAGAACCACATAGACATGGCCGGTCGTGGGATGGGCCTCCACGTCCTCGGGACGGTCCATCGGGGTCGCGCCGAGCAGGTCGGCCGCACGCCTGACTTCCAGCACGACGTCGCCCTGGTTCATGAAGCCATTGGCCGCGTTGAGCGGACCTTGTCCGAAAACGAGCGGCAACCACCGCATTTTTCCGTCCGCTTCGAACTTCGCCACGAACAGGGTGCCATCGTCGAGCGCATCGCGGTTTGCCGCGGGGTTGCCGGCATCGTACGGGCGGCGCGTGACGAACTTGTAGACGTATTCCATGCGCTCGTCGTCGCCGGAATAGACGGCAACCCGCCCGTCATGGCTCACCGCGGTGGTGGCGCACTCGTGCTTGCAGCGGCCGAGCGCCGTGCGCTTCACCGGCATCGATTTGGGATCGTAGGGATCGATCTCCACTACCCAGCCGAATCGATTGGGCTCGTGCGGCTCCTGGTCGAGATTGAAGCGGGCGAAATGGCGCCCCCAGACGTAGCGGCCGCGGCCGTTGATGCCGTAACGCTTCCACGCCGCGGCCTCCGGCCCCCTGGCGGCGTTGCCGATGAAGTAGTTCTGGAGGTTCTCCTCGGCGGTGAGCACCGTGCCCCACGGGGTGACGCCGCCGGCGCAATTGTTGAGTGTGCCGATGATCCGGGCGCCCGCCGGATCGGCGCTGGTGCGCATCCGGGCGTGGCCAGTCGCCGGGCCTGCGATGCGCATCGCGGTGCTGCGCGCATTGATGCGCCGGTTGTAGGGACTGTCCTCGACGACCCGCCACGCGGCGCTGCTTCTTGCGATTTCGATCACCGTATGACCCTGCGACGCCATCTCCACTTCCATCTGCTCGCGGGTCATCTTCGCGGCGTAGTCGGCTGGGGTCATGCCCGGCCAGGCGAGATGCGGCGTGTTGCGTTCATGGTTCACGCACAGCAGCCCGCGTTCCGCATTCCGCGATCCGCGCGGCAGCGGCATGAATGCAATGAAGTCGTTGTCCATGCCGAACTGGACCTCCTGTTCGGCGGCGGTCTGGGCGCCTGGCCTGAACGGCGGACCCGACTTGTGGAGGGGATCGCCCCAGCGGATCAGCAGCTGGACGTTGTAGCCGGGAGCGACATGATGCGTCTCGTCGAGGAATCGGCCGTTTTCCGTGAAGGTGAGGGGCGCGTCGCTCCCGGTTGTCCGGGGTGCGGTCGCGGCGCAACCGAAAAGGCCGCAGACCCCGACCGCGGCAAGCCCCTTGAGTGCGGTGCGGCGGCTCATGCGCGCTTCGATCAGGTCTGCAATGGTGGGCTCGCGCGAGAGATTTACGCCGATATCGTCGGCGTCCTCGGCGGTCGATTCAAGGATGTCGCGCTTCATGGCGGGGGCATCTCCTTCAGGTGCTGCAGGGTCGGCGGAAGTATCGATTATCGTGGTGACCGTGAGGTACGTCCATAGGCGGGTGTCGCGCGGCGATTGGCCGATACGCCATCGCGTAGAATCTCGCACAGCGGCAGGAAAACCATGATTGTCCGGGTTGTTCGTTGCAGCTTTGTGAAGCTTGTGATCTGACCGTACCGATGCACATACACATCCTCGGCGTCTGCGGCACCTTCATGGGCGGCCTCGCGGCGATTGCGCGCGCGGCGGGCCATCGGGTGACGGGCTGTGATGCCGGCGTATATCCGCCGATGAGCACCCAGCTTGCGGCACTGGGGATTTCGCTGACTGAGGGCTACACAGCAGATCAGGTTGACCTCAAGCCCGACCTTTACGTCATCGGCAACGTGGTGACGCGCGGGAATCCGCTCATGGAGGCGATACTCAACCGTGGTCTGCCGCACGTTTCCGGGCCGCAATGGCTGCACGATCACGTTCTGTCCGGACGCTGGGTCGTGGCCGTGGCGGGCACCCATGGCAAGACCACGACCAGCGCGATGGCGGCGTGGATCCTCGAGGACGCAGGTTTGCGACCGGGTTTCCTGATCGGCGGCGTGCCACAGAATTTCGGCGTTTCCGCGCGTCTGGGCGAGTCTCCATTCTTTGTAATCGAAGCCGACGAGTACGACACCGCGTTCTTCGATAAACGCTCGAAGTTCGTGCACTACCAGCCACGCACGGCGCTGCTCAACAACCTCGAATTCGATCACGCCGACATCTTTCCCGATCTCGCCGCGATCGAGATCCAGTTTCACCATCTCGTGCGCACCATTCCCGGAAACGGGCTCATCATCGCCAACGGCGGCGACGCGGCGATCGGGCGCGTGCTGGCACGCGGCTGCTGGACCCCGGTCGAGCGCTTCCTGTCGGCGGATGGCTGGCAGGTCGGCACGCAGGACCCGGATGGATTTGAAGTTCTGCTGCAAGGCGCGCCGCAGGGCACCGTCAGGTGGGATCTCACCGGCGCGCACAACCAGGCGAATGCGCTGGCGGCGATCGCGGCGGCGCGGCACTGCGGCGTGCCATCGGCAGCGGCGATCGCGGCGCTCGGCCGTTTCGCCAGCGTGAAGCGCCGCATGGAGGTGCGAGGCGTGGTGCGCGATATCACCGTGTACGACGATTTTGCGCACCACCCGACCGCGATCGAGGCTACGGTGGCCGGCCTGCGCCACAAGGTGGGCGGGGCGCGGATACTCGCGGTACTGGAGCCGCGCTCGAATACGATGAAGATCGGCGCAATGAAGGACAGGCTTGCTGCCAGCCTTGCTGCGGCCGATCTCACGTTCTGCTACACCAACGGCTTGGGCTGGGACGCGGCGGTCGCGCTCGCCCCGCTCGGCAGCAGGGCCACCACGCACAGTGATCTCGACCGGCTGGTGGCGCAGGTTGCGGCATCGGCGCGCGCGGGCGATCATGTCCTCATCATGAGCAATGGCGGATTCGGCGGCATCCATGGGAAGCTCCTGGCGCGCCTGGCCGCGAGTTCGTAACGGCATGGCCGGCATACCCGAACGCGATACGCTGAACGCATTCTGCCGCCACACGCACGCTGCGCTGCGCGGGTCGAAGCGGGGTCCGCTCGCCGGCCTGGCTTTTGGCGTGAAGGACATCTACGACATCGCCGGCCACAAGACTGGATTCGGCAGTCCCGACTGGCTGCGTACCCACGATGCGGCCGCACGCACGGCACCCGTCGTGCAGCAGCTCCTCGACGCCGGCGCGGATGTGGTCGGCAAGACGCACACCGACGAGCTCACTTACAGCCTGCAGGGCGAGAACGCGCACTACGGCACGCCCGTCAACGTCAATGCGCCGGGCCGGATTCCGGGCGGTTCCTCCAGTGGCTCCGCCGCGGCGGTTGCCGGCGGCCTGTGCGATTTCGCGCTGGGCAGCGATACGGGTGGGTCGGTGCGCGCGCCGGCGAGCTTCTGCGGCGTTTATGGCATCCGTCCGACGCACGGGCGCGTGTCGCTCGAAGGCGCATGTCCGTTGGCCGCATCGTTTGATACCTGCGGGTGGTTTGCGCGCGACGCCGGCTTGCTGGAGCGAGTTGGCTGCGTGCTGTTTGGAGAGGCTCCAGCGCCGGCGCCCCGGCGGCTGCTGTTGGCGCAGGATGCATTCTCATTGGCCGGTGATGATGTCAGGCGTGCGTTGGAGCCAGCGCTTGCGCGGGTGCGCGCCGTTCTCGGCGAGCCGCAAGCGGTGATGGTATCGCCGGAGGGTCTCGCGCCATGGTTCCAGGTGTTCCGCGTGCTGCAGGGGGCAGAAGTCTGGGCGCAGCACGGCGCGTGGGTGAAACGCGTGAAGCCCGATCTGGGGCCGGGCGTGAGGCAGCGCATCGAGTGGACGGCGACGATCGACCCGGCGGAGGTCGTCCCCGCCCAGGCGCGGCGCGAGGAGATCACGCTGCACATGGAGCGCCTGCTGGCGGATGGTGCGGTCCTCTTGCTGCCCACGCTCCCCGGCATTGCGCCTGCCTGCAATTCGCCGCCAGCGGCTACGGAGGATCTACGGGCGCGCGCCATGAGCCTGCTCTGCATCGCCGGACTTGCGCGACTGCCGCAGGTGACGCTGCCGCTGGCGCGGCTCGACGGGTGCCCGCTGGGGCTGTCTTTGATCGCGGCTCGCGGCGCGGACACGATGCTGCTCGCGCTGGCGAAGAATATCGGATAGCCGCCAGGATGCCGGGGCGCCAGAGGAGACGGTCATGACTCAATACGCGTATCGCATCGTCAACGTGTTTGGCGATCCCGACTCGTCGGGGAAACTGACCGGCAACCCGTTGTGCGTGGTCGAGGATGCGCGCGGACTGGACGATGCGGCGATGCAGGCGCTGGCGCAGCAGTTCAACCTCTCGGAGACGACGTTCGTGCTGCCCGCGGAACAGGCGACGGCCAGCGTGCGCATTTTCACGCCGGCCGCCGAGTTGCCATTCGCGGGACATCCCACGCTCGGCACGGCCCATGTCGTGCGCGCGCTGAAAGCGACGGGCGACAGCGTGACGCTCAGGATGAAGGCGGGCGTGATCCCGGTCGTGGCGCGCGGCGACGACTGGACGCTGCAGGCCAATGCCCCCCGAACGCGCGTGCCGGCGGGGGATGTCGCCGCGATGGCGGGCGTGCTGGGAATCGAAGCTCGGGAGATTGCAGGCCCCCCGCTGTGGGTCGATACCGGCAGCGAACAGCTCGTGGTGCCCGTTGTTGCGCCCGAGGCGGTGCGCCGCTGCCGTCCGGACGCGGCGCGCATGATCAATCAGGACATGGCGCGGGTCTACGTCTGGGCCCGAGCCGGCGGCACCAGCGTGCTCGCGCGTTTCTTCATGCTGAAGCACGGCGCGCTCGGTGAAGATTTCGGCACCGGTTCCGCCGCCGCCAATCTCGGGGGGTGGTTCGTGGCACAGAAGGTAGCGCTGCCGGTGTCCTGCGTGATCCAGCAGGGCGAGCCCATCGGGCGGCCGGCGCGCCTGCGGCTCGACGTGGACCGTGAGGCGCGCATTTTCGTCGGCGGGCGCGTGATCGAGCTCGGCCGCGGCACGCTCTCGCTCTAGCGCGCGCACCCTGCATCCCCGATGCTGCTCTATATCCACGGCTTCAACAGCTCGGCACGGTCGTACAAGGCGCGGCTCGTAGGCGAGCGCATGACGGCGCTGGGCCGCGCGGCGGAGTTTGCCTGTCCCGACCTCGATCACCGGCCGCTGCGCGCGATGGCACAGCTCGAGGCCTTGATCGGCAGCGTGGAACTCGCTGCGGTCAACCTGATCGGCAGCTCACTCGGCGGCTACTACGCGACCTGGCTTGCCGAGAAGTACGGCGTTCGCACGGCGCTGCTCAACCCCGCCGTGCGCCCCTATGAACGGTTGCGGGAGGCGATTGGGCCCCAGCGCAACCTCTACACCGGCGCCGAGTACGAATTTACCGTTGGGCACGTTGCGGAACTCGAAGCGCTCGAAGTCCCGCGCGTCACACCGCGGCGCTACCTGCTCGTCGTGACCACTGGCGACGAGGTGCTCGACTACCGGATGGCGGTCGCAAGATACGCAGGCTGCGAGCAGATCGTGATCGAGGGAGGCGATCATGGCCTCAGCGGCTTTGCGGACCGCACGGGTACCGTGCTCCGCTTTTGCGGCGTCGAAACCCGTCCCGCCCCGGCCGTCACAGGCCGGCAGCCAGGAGCATATTGACCGGGTATGCCTTTGCAGAACGCGGGCGAAGCGGTAGCATTTGGCCGGTGAGGTTCGGTGCTCATCGGCAGGGTTCGATCAATAGGCGGAGGAAATTCATGATTGCGGTGATCAATGCATTGCGTGCGGTTGTTGCGGCGTCTGTCCTCGTGCTCGCTCTCGTACCAGCGGCGCATGCGCAGAAATGGGTGCAGCTCGCGCCGTTTCCAGAGGCATCCGAGGAAATTTATGGAATCGCCTCCGGCGGAAAACTCTATGTGTTCGGCGGCTTGGGCACGGGCTGGAAGCCTAAGGGGCTGGTCTATGAGTACGATCCCGCAAGCGACCAATGGACAAAGAAGAAGCCGATGCCACTTCCGTCGCACCACGTCGCGCTCGCGGAGTCGAACGGAAAAATCTATGTCATGGGCGGGTTCGTGCTGCCCAAGGCTGGCCCGCCGGCGTGGGAGCCGATCAACAATGCATGGGAATACGACCCGTCGAACGACACATGGAAGGCCCTGGCGCCAATGCCGACCCAGCGCGGATCCCCTTCTGCGGCGGCGGTCGGTGGCAAGATCTACGTGATCGGAGGGGCCAGCCCGCATCCCGGCTCGAAAGAGACTGTGGTTCATCCGCGGCGGCCCCATCGTTCGCTCGGCACGAACGAGGTATATGACCCCGCCACCAACACCTGGGCCGCTCGCAGCGCAATGCCAACCGCCCGCAACCACGCTGCCGTCGGCGTGGTCAACAACAAAGTCTATATCATCGGTGGTCGGGTTGGCGCCGCATTCATGACGACCCCGGCATCGGCCACAGACCTGGTGGAGGAATACGACCCGGCAACAGACCAGTGGGGTCCGCTCAAGACGTCGATGCCGACCGCACGCAGCGCCATGTCCTGGGGCACCCATAGAGGCAAGATTTACGTCGCCGGCGGCGAGATGCGCGACCAGAAGATCTGGGGTGTGTTCAACTTGGTGGAGGTATTCGATCCCGTCGCCAACACCTGGGCCTCGCTGCCGCCGTTACCGGTACCCCGCCATGGGCACGCTGGCGATTTCCTTGGCAATCGCTTGCACGTCGTAAGCGGAGACGTGCAGAGTCTCGGTGGCGCCAAGCCCGCGGATGTGCAAATAGAGACTGACCTGCACCACGCATTGGAGATATCCACGAGGTAAGAGTGGCGGACTGCCGCGCTCACCATGCCGGCCAAGCGCCCGCCAGGTGGGCTGTTTGCGGTCTTGACGCTGAATCGGTGCGAGCGAACGGCCCGGAACCATGACGACCTACCGGGTGGGGTTGGTCTCGCTGAATTGCACCAACGGTTCGGACATGATCAGCAAGCTGATGGCGGTGTAAATCACCATCAGGATCGTAAGCGGGATAGAGGCCATGGCGGACCGGTGTGACGTGCTGAACTCGCGCAGCGCAATGCGGTGCGCGAGCCAGATCGACACCACATGACCGACGACGATCGACGCGATCGCCAGGTACCAGGTAAAGCGGGCATCGAGAAGTGCGACATCGGGATAATACGACGCGGTACCGAATAGATCCCACTCGCGCCCCAGCGGATCCGACAGCAGTGGAATGATCAACTGGCCCTGCACCAGCAGGTAGGAAGCATAATGCGCCACGTTGTAGCCAATGGCGATTGGAATCAGGGTCAGGGCAAAAAGGCGGGCCACCGTGGCGACCGAACTGTCGCGCGCGAGCCAGGCGGTAACCAGACATGACAGTAGATAAGCGGCAAGAAACAGCAGCCATATGCATACGAGGCTTGCTGTTCCGAGGACATAGCCGCGTGTCACGGGATCGACCCGTGGGATCCAGCCGGACATTGCGCGCTGCGCATACGCCATCAACTCCGTGCTGAGCAGTCCATCAAACAGCACCGTTGCGAGCATGGCGAGCACGAAACCCACCATCGCAAATGACTCCGCAGGCGAGTCGATGAGCCCGCGACCGGGAGGGCGCAGCACGATGCTACGTCGATCCGGGCCAGAGGCGATCGGCGCAAAACGGCCGAGCGCGGCGAAGTAGATCGAGAAAACATCAGCGGTGCGGCGCCAAATTTCCGCCCCGAAGCAACCCATTCCGAGCAGCGTCGCCGCGGACCAGGCGAGCGCCATCCATGCAAGCTGGGATGGCACCGCCGCCCGAGGATAGAGCACTTCGATCCAGACGAAGAGCAGCAGCAGCAATACGGCCGGCCACGCGCCCAGCCGCCGCGGGTAGGCAAGGCCAATGGTGATCCCGTTTGAGAAGCCCAGGCGCCGCGCGCCCGCGTCCGCCCACTCGAACAGCGCGCGCCAGGGATCGAGCGCCGCCCAGACGTTGCCGCAGCATGCGACCACCAACGACAGACCCACCCACCAGACGATCCAGACCAGCACCGGGGCGAGGTTCATTTCCGGATTGCGTGTGCCAAACAAGCCGGCGACCACGACCATGCAGAGCAGACCCACCGAGAGCACGCGGCACAAGGCACGCAATGCGGGGAGTGCCGGCCCCAGCGACACCACGATACCCATGCTGGCGGGTGCTTGCGGTGCCTGCCGCATGAACAACGCGGCCACGACAAAGGACAGCGCAACCGTCGCGGCCGCACCTGCGATGAAATAGCCGAGCGGTACCGGTAAGTCGTAGCGCACACCGAACGCATGCGCCCATGCGGCGGCGGGCTGCGCCAGCACCAGAATGGGGGCAAGCAGCATGGCCCCGAGCATCGACTGCCGGCACGTCATTGCGGCAGGACTTCGAGCATGGCAAGCGGCGGGCCGTGTTGCGAAGGAAACGCTCACGCTATCGATTATAATGGCGCGCGCAGCGACGGCGACTGCATGCGTTACTCTCCATTCCAACCGCCGCATCCTGATCGATTGCCTCCGTGAACGTTTTTTACGAAGAAGAGGGTGACTTCAAGATCGGCGCGGTGCTTGCCGACAGCAACACCTCCCTTCAGGTCGAGGCGCCGCATGGCAAGCGCTCGAAGGTGAAGACGGCTGCTGTCCTGCTGCGCTTCGAAGCGCCGCCGCTCGCAGGCTTCATGAGCGCGGCGCGGAGCGTCGCCGAGGAGATCGACATCGATTTTCTGTGGCAGTGCTGCGGCGAGGAGGAGTTCTCGTACGACACGCTGGCGCGCGAGTATTTCGGGCATGCGCCGGCGGCGGTCGAAGCGGCGGGCGTATTGCTCAAGCTCCACGCCGCGCCGATGTATTTCTACAAGAAGGGCCGCGGGCGCTACAAGGCGGCCCCCGGGGAGGCGCTCAAGGCCGCGCTGGCGAGCGTCGAGCGCAAGCGGCAGCAGGCGCTCAAGAAGGAGGCTTACGTTCGCCAGCTCGACACCGGGGTGCTGCCAGAGGATCTCAAGCCCATGCTTATGAACCTGCTCTACAAGCCCGACAAGGCAAGTCTGGAGTGGAAGGCTCTGGAGGAAACGAGCGCGGCGCGCAAGATGGCGCCGGCGCGCCTGATCCAACGCTGCGGCGGCTTCGCGTCGGAGCACGACTACCACCTGAATCGCTTCCTGTTTGAGCACTTCCCGCGCGGCACGGGTTTTCCCGAGGAAATGGCGGTCACGGTGCCGGACGATCTGCCGCTGGCCCCCGCGGCTGCATTCAGCATCGACGACGCGGCGACAACGGAGATCGACGATGCATTCTCGGTCGTGGCGCGCGCGGATGGCGGTTGGCGCGTCGGAGTGCACATCGCAGCCCCCGCGCTCGGCGTGACGCTCGGGTCCGAGATCGACCGCATCGCGCGCGAGCGTCTCTCGACGGTGTATTACCCGGGAGCCAAGATCACGATGCTGCCGGATAACGCGGTCGATGGCTACACGCTCGTCGAACGGCATCGCTGTCCTGCGCTGTCGCTCTATCTCGATGTGACGCCCGGGCTGGCGATAGCCGGCGCCGCGACGCGCATCGAGATGGTCGAGATCGCGGCGAACCTGCGCCACGACGCGCTCGAGCAGGTGTTCAATGATCAAACACTGGCGGGGGGCGCCATCGATCATGTTTGCGGCAGCGAACTCAACGTGCTGTGGCGTCTGGCCTCCCGGCTCGAGACCGAGCGCCGCGGCGGCGAGCCCGAGGGCGAGCAACGCC